>Ga0247779_1000113_pt1 | contig 64442 bp, 57 predicted proteins | sample UWRJL221509R5_FD_179925 | JGI IMG/M metagenome (GOLD analysis project Ga0247779, IMG submission 179925) | Plant litter microbial communities from Arlington Agricultural Research Station in Wisconsin, United States - UWRJ-L221-509R-5 | ecosystem: Environmental > Terrestrial > Plant litter >... | reverse complement strand
CAGGTGCGCAACCGCCTGGTCTCGGCTTACTCAGAGATCATGAACATGCAAGTCTGACGTGCCCCCGGCCCAGCGGGTACGCTGGGCCGCCCCCCGAGGGGGCGGCGATGCTCACGGGGGGTGCCCGCGGCCACATCGTCAAGTGGGCCGGCTTGGGAGCGGCCCGGCGCTCGGCCCGAAGACGCCCCTCGCCATCGTCTCAACAGGCGCTAGCAGGGCTTGCTGCCCGGCGAGTCGGGCCCGCATACCGCGGCGCGGCCCGCCAGGCTCATCTGCACGCGCAGGTTCTCGCCGTGCCGGTTCTTGAACGATGCGCCGCCCGCACGGGCGACCTGGGCAAGCTTGGCGGCAATCTCCACATCCAGCGCCTCGGTCATGCTGACGTCGGGGAAGGCGCTGCTGTCGCTGCGGCCGATGGTGCAGGCCGCCGCGTTGGCGCTGCAGTCGCAGGGCAGGCCGTAGCTGAGGCCCCAGCACCACTTGCCGCCGCCCGGGCGGAAGCTGATGAAGATGGCCTGGCTCGACGTGGCGCTCAGCTCGCGCGCGTTGCGCAGATCCTGCACCAGCGCATCGCCAGCCTGGCGCAGTTCCTGGCGCTGCTGGTAGCTGCTGTAGCTGGGGATCGCCACCGCCACGATGATCGCGGTCACCGCCAGCACGAAGGCTGCCTCCAGTAGCGTGAAGCCCAGGCTGGACGTCGAAGCCCTCATGGGGTCACGACTTACGAAGCAGCCGGTTCATCCGCTGCGTCTGGTCGATGAAGAGCTGCACGTGGCGCTGCGCGTCGGGCGCCAGGCGGGCCCAGGCGAAGCCGAGCTTGAGGCCGGCGGGCATCGCCGCGCCAGCGGCCGGCTTCTCGTCGCCGGCGGCACCGCTGATGTGCTGCAGCTGCAGCAGCGCGCGGAAGTGGTTATCGCGATCCAGCTCGACATGGGCGTCCAGCTCGGTACCCAGTTCCGGCACGGCCCCGCCGTCACCGGCCGGCAGCAGCAGCGCGATGCCGCCGACGCTGAGGTCAACGATGCGCAGGCGCTGCTCGGCAGCGAGCGGGTCGGCGTCCAGCCGCAGGCGTGCCTGCGGCGTACGCGAGCTGGGCTTCACGCGGAAGGACTGGCGGCGCTGGAAGCGATGCAGCGCCAGCGGCAACGGTGCGCGCAGCACCGCGCCGCGCGGGCCGTTGACGAGCACCGGGCCCTCGAGCTCGAAGGCCAGGCGGATCTGGTCGAGGTAGCCGGTGGCGGCGATCTCGTCGGAGGCCATCAGGGGCTGGAGCTCCGGATCGTGCGCCATCACGTCGATGCCGAGCACGCCGAGGTCCGGGTCGAACAGGCACAGGCGGCCGTTCAGCGTGGCGCCGGCGGGGCTGGTCAGCGTGATGCGAATCTGCTGCTCCAGCATCTGGCGCAGCAGGGACGAGATTTCAGCGGGCGCCTGAACCCGGTACTCGCCCGGGGCCGGCTCGATGCCGGTCTGCTCGGGCAGCTGTGGCGACTCTCTGGAAGCGATGCTCATGACGCAAGTGTCATTCACCCGGCGGCATAACGCCACCCATGAGCGGAGGGGTCGGGGAGGTGTGTGGGGACGCGGCGACGAGGTGGCGACGAGGTCAGTGGACCGTCTTGCGCTGCTTGCCGGTCAGCACCGTGTCGAGGTCTTCCAGCCAGGGCTCGGCGAGATGGCGGATCTCGGCGTCGTTGATCAGGATGCGCTGCATGATGCGCGACTTCAGCTTGGCTTCGTCCGGGGCGAGCTGGTCCTGGGCGGCGGCGTTCTTGAGCTGCGAGATCAGCAGCACGCAGGCGCCTTCGAGCTTGACGACCTCGTCCCAGTTGCCCGAGCGCGCGGCCGACAGCATGTCGGCGCTGGCCTGCTCGATCGCCTCGTAGTAGCTGAGCAGGTGGGTGTTGCCGTGGTCATCATTGGTATTCATGGCTGAAGAGGCTTCGGTGGCGGGCCAGTCTTTCATCGCTCGTTCCTTGGTACTACTGCACGGGTTCTGCAAGGTGGCGCCACCGCTCGCGCGGGCGGTGCCACGGGTTTCGTCATCGTCGAGCCGGTGGCTCAGGCGGCGCGCTGCTCGTCGGCCGTCGGGCCGATCTTGTTCCAGGCCTCGCGCACCGGGCCCATCAGGGCCTGGCACTCCTCGATGGCCTTCTCGTCGCTGCGGGCATTCGCCTGGGTCAGGCGGATGCTGACGTAGGCGTACAGCGCATCCAGGTCGTTGGCCAGCGTGCCGGCCTCCATGTTCAGCGCCGACTTCAGGCCTTCGTCGACGATGCGCACGGCGCGGCACAGCGCGCGGTTCTTCAGTGCCACATCCTTGTTGCGAATGGCGGCCAGCGCCTGGTTCATCGCCTCGAACAGGCCTTCGAACAGCAACTGGACGAGGCGGTGGGGCGAAGCGCCGCTGACGTCGGTCTCCAGACCCACCCTGCTGTACATCGTGGCGCGCTGGGCGCGCGAAGCGAAGGGAGATGCCATGTTGCCGTACATGTGATGTCGTCGCTTTCGAAAACTGTCTGTCTTGCAGATGTTTTCGGCCCGGTGTCACCGAACTTGAGTCGTCCGGAAACGCATAACTTCACAATTGTGCGCGTGAGCGACGCTGAAAACAAAACGACGGCGGCCTCGCTTGGAGGGCGCCGTCGTTGCGTTTTGAAAGCCTGCCTAGGAGAGGCGTGGGCCTGCTTACTTGGAGGTGGTGCCGTTCAGCATCGCCATCTGCTGGCTGACGTAGGTGGACAGGCTGTTCAGGCTGGCCATCTGCGTATCCAGCGCCGAGTACTGCGCCTGCAGGCGTGCCTGCACCTGGTCGATGTGGGCCTGCAGCGCATCGGCCGACTTGCCGTTGGCGTCCACGCGCGACTGCAGCCCGGCCGTGCGGGTGGCGATCGTGCCGTCCACGCCAAGTGCTTGCGTCGTGAAGGTGACGAACTGCTGTGCGAAGCCGCTGTTGGCGCCGTTGGTCTTGTCCAGGCCCATGAGCATCGACTTCAGGTTCGTCGGGTCGGCGAGCGCGCCGCTGAGCTTGGTGTCGTCCACCTTCAGCGAACCGTCGGACTGCGGGTCCAGGCCGATGTCGGCCAGCCGGCTCATTGCCGAGCCGCCCAGCGTGCTGGTGCCGCCAATCAGGTTGCGCAGGCTGTAGGTCAGGCCCACGGCGGCGGAGTCGCCCTGCAGCGTGCCGGCGGTCTTGGTGCTGGCGTCGTATTTGGTGTCGTCGCGCAGCAGCGAGTTCAGCGCGTTGTAGGCGGTGACGAAGGCGGTGATCGCCGTCTTGGTGCTGCTGGAATCCTGCGTCACGTTCAGCGTCGTGCCGCCGGCCGTGGTGGGCTTGAGCAGCGTGATGCTGAGGCCGTCGATCGCCTGCGTCAGCGTGTTGGTGTCCGAGTTGATCGTCAGGCCGTTGAGCGTAGCGATCGCGTTGCCGGCCGACTGCGTCAGCGTGGCGCCGGCGCCGCCGCTGGTCGGGTCGTAGGCGAGGGCGGACAGGCCGGCGGCGTCGTTGTTGTTGCCATCCGCATCGGAGGCGGTGATGCGAAAGCCGTTGGCCTCGCCGGTGGCGGCGGAGCGCATCACCAGGCGCGAGCCGCTGCTGTCGGTAACGACCGAGGCAACCACGCCGGCGCCGGCGCCGTTGATCTGGTCGCGGATCGAGGCGAGCGTGGCGCCGGCCGCAACGTTGATCGTTACCGGTGTCGCGTCGGTCTTGCCGGTGAAACTGCTCTTGTCGGCACTCCAGGCGCCGAGTTCGATCGTGAGGCCGCCGGAGCCCAGCGCCGCGGTGCTGCCGGCCTGCACCGGGCTGGCGACCGACTGCGCGGTGGCCAGCTGCGTGACCTGAACGTTGACGTTGCCGATCGGCGCGCCGTTACCGGCGGTGACGCTGACGCTGCTGGGGTCGCTGGAACTGGCCGTGGTGGCGCCCCAGGTGCTCGGGGTGATCAGTTTGCGGGCGGCGTCCTGTACCGCGGAGAGCGCGCTCTGGATCTGGCCATAGGCCGAGATCTGCGTCTTCAGCCCGGTCGTGAGGTTGTTGAGCTGCGTCAGCGGAATCTGCTCGTTGGCCACGAGCTTGTCGACCAACGATTGGGTGTCCAGGCCGTTGGTGCCGACGCCCAGGGAGGTGATGGTGGCCATGATGGAGGCTCCGGTAATGCTGCGCCAGAGGCGGCAAGCCCGCCCCATCTTCAGTATCGGCCGCCTTCCGCTGAACTTGAGGATTGTTTGAGCGAAGGATCAGCCGCCGCGCAGCAGGGTCAACACCTGCTGGGGCAATTGGTTGGCCTGGGCGACCATGGCCGTACCGGCCTGCTGCAAGATCTGCGAGCGACTCATGGCGGCGGTCTCGGCCGCGAAGTCGGCGTCCATGATCCGGCTCTTGGCGGAACTCTGGTTTTCCACCGAGATCTGCAGGTTCGCGATCACCGCGTCGAAGCGGTTTTGTGCGGCGCCCAGCGTGGCGCGCTGGGAGGAGACGTCGTTGATCGCCAGGTCGATGGCGTCGATGGTGGCGGCGATCGTCGTCGGGTCGGCCGTGTTGTCGATCACCTGACGGTTGGCACCTGTGTTGTCGGTGCCGGCGACGGCGGTCAGGATCGGATCCTGGGTCAGGTCGGTCGTGACCACGTCGATCGAATCATTGGTCGTCGTGTTGGCGCCCACCTGGAAGGTCTGGGTGCCGGCGTCCGCGCCGATGATCGACTTGCCGTTGAAGGTGGTGCCGCCCAGTACCCGCTGGATTTCCTGCGCCAGCTGGCCGAACTCCGCGTCCAGCGAGTCGCGGTCGGCGCTGGTGTTGGTGGCATTGCGGGCCTGCACCGCCAGTTCCCGCATGCGCTGCAGGTTGTCGGTGACGGTGGCAAGCGCCCCTTCAGCCGTCTGCGACAGCGAAATGCCGTCGTTGGCATTGCGCTGGGCGACGTTCATGCCGCGCACCTGGGCATCCATCCGCGTCGCGATTGCCAGACCGGCCGCGTCGTCCTTGGCGGAGTTCACTCGCAGACCCGAAGACAGCCGCTGCATCGACGTTGCCAGCGAAAGCTGCGACTTGTTCAGGTTGCGTTGCGCGTTCAGCGACGCAATATTGGTATTGATGGTCTGGGGCATTTCAGCACTCCTGGAAATTCCGGTTTCGAGCCTGAATGAATACCAGCCCGATGACCAGATTCTGCGGATGCAGAAGATTTCCAAAAGGCCGATAAGCGGCCGAAACGCCCTCCAAACCAAAGCGCCGCGCCCCGGGTTCGACCCGAGGAGCGGTGCTTTCGTTCTACTGAATTGCTACAGGGGCGGAAGAGGCGGGATCAACCGCCGCGCAGCAGCGTCAGCACCTGCTGCGGCATCGAGTTCGCCTGCGCGATCATCGCGGTGCCGGCTTGTTGCAGGATCTGCGAGCGGCTCAGGTTGGCGGTCTCCGTCGCGAAGTCCGCATCCATGATCCGGCTCTTGGCGGCGCTCTGGTTCTCCACCGAGATCTGCAGGTTGCTGATCACCGAGTCGAAGCGGTTCTGCGCCGCACCCATGATGGCGCGCTGCGTGCTGACGGTGTTGATCGCGACGTCGATGCTGTCGATCACGGTGGCGATCGTCGCCGTGTCGGCGGTGTTGTCGATCACGGCCCGTCCAGCGCCCGTGTTGTCGGTGCCTGCCACGGCAGTGATGGTGCCGTCCTGCGTCATGTCCGTCGTCACGATGTCGATCGTGTCGTTGGTCGTCGTGTTGGCGCCGATCTGGAAGGTCTGTGTGCCCGCATCGGTCGTGCCGAGGATGGCCTTGCCGTTGAAGGTGGTGCCGCCCAGCACGCGCTGGATTTCCTGGGCCAACTGGCCGAACTCGGCGTCCAGCGAGTCGCGGTCGGCGCTGGTGTTGGTGGCGTTGCGGGCCTGCACGGCGAGCTCACGCATCCGCTGCAGCGCGTCTCCCACCTTGGACATCGCGCCTTCGGCGGTCTGCGCCAGCGAGATGCCGTCATTTGCATTGCGCTGGGCCACCGTCATGCCGCGCACCTGGGAGTCCATGCGGGTCGCGATCGACAGGCCGGCGGCGTCGTCCTTCGCCGAATTCACCCGCAGTCCCGACGACAGCCGCTGCATCGAGGTCTGCAGCGAGTTCTGCGTCATGGACGTGTTGCGCTGCGCGTTCAGCGACATCAGATTGGTGTTGATGATCTGGGGCACGGTCAGTCCTTTCGGTCGAGGGGGCGGCGCTTTTTGCTGCCCGATGAGACCGTTATCGGAGAGACCTCCGCCGGACTTGAAGCCTTTCTTCAAGAAATGTTGCCACCCTCCGCTTTCGCGGGGGTGGTGTCTTCACTCTTCGTGACTGTCGATACTGAGCTACGGCGCCTGGGCCGTGAGCGGGGCCGCCGTTGCGACGGCCCCGTTGGACTTATCGAAGAAGCGTCAGGACTTGCTGCGGCAGCTGGTTGGCCTGGGCGATCATCGCGGTGCCGGCCTGCTGCAGGATCTGTGCGCGGCTCAGGTTGGCGGTTTCCGCGGCGAAGTCGGCATCGGTGATCCGGCTCTTGGCGGCCGTCTGGTTCTCCACCGAGATGTTCAGGTTGCTGACCACCGAGTCGAAACGGTTCTGAGCTGCACCCATCGTGCCGCGGCTCGTGTTGATCGTGTTGATCGCCGAGTCGAGGTCGTCGATCACGGTGCCGATCTGGGCGAAGGTCTGCGTGCCGTCGATCGTTGCGCGGCCTGCACCGGTGTTGTCGGTGCCAGCAACGGCGGTGATCGTTCCATCGGTCGTCAGATCGGTCGTGACGATGTCGATGCTGTCGTTCGTCGAGGTGTTGGCGCCTACCTGGAAGGTCTGCGTGCCGGCGTCGGTGGTGCCGAGGATGGCGCGGCCGTTGAAGGTTGTGCCGCCCAGCACGCGCTGGATTTCCTGGGCCAACTGGCCGAATTCGTTATCCAGTGAGTCCTTGTCGGCGCTGGTGTTGGTGGCGTTGCGGGCCTGCACCGCCAGTTCACGCATCCGTTGCAGCGAGTCGCCAACCTTGCCCAGCGCGCCGTCGGCCGTCTGGGCCAGCGAGATGCCGTCGTTGGAGTTGCGGATCGCGACGGTCATGCCGCGCACCTGGGCGTCCATGCGCTGGGAGATCGACAGTCCGGCGGCGTCGTCGGCAGCGCTGTTGACACGCAGGCCGGAGGACAGGCGTTGGATCGACTTGGCCAGCGAGGCCTGCGAAGTCGACGTGTTGGTCTGTGCGTTCAGCGACAGCAGGTTGGTGTTGATGATCGAGGCCATGCTTTTTGCCCTTCCTTTCAGCTCTAAAAAAGTACCGGCGGTAGCGCCGACGACGTTGACTCGGGTGCCGGGTGCTGCACCCGTGCTGGACGTCCGACGCTAGTCAACCGTTTGAAGGCCTTCTAACCGGACCACGTGACTGGAAATTCGGTCGCGTTGTTTTGGGTATCGGACGCGCTCAGCAGGAACTTGAGGTTTTTTGTCAAGACTCTCGATCGTTCGATAAGAGCCTGCCAACTTTGTCACTTCCGCCGATCAAATCCGGGCTTGAGGACGCTATCGGCCGGAACGGGCGCGAGCTTGAGGCCGAGATGCAGGGGCAAGGGCGTGCTTTTCTCTCGAATGGCCTGTTACACGCAGTCCTAAAGTTTGCGGCGCTGTGGCCGATATGCGCCGCGCTGACCAGGAGAAGCCCCATGCCGACGTCGCAACCGTTCAATTCGTCCTTCACCTCGGGTCGCCGCGCAAGCACCGGCGACAAGTCTTCGCCCGCCCGCCCGCCTGTGGCGTCGCTGGAGCCGACCGACGCCGAGCTGTTGCTGCACCGCGCCCGCAACGCGGCCTACGCCGAGGCCGCCGGTGGCCGCCTGGGCCGCGGCCTGGCGCTGCTGCAAGACGCGCTGGACCAGGAGCCGATGAGCCATGACCTGCTGGCCGACATGGCGACACTGCTGCTGGCCGCCGGCCAGTACGACCGCGCCATTGGCTACGCGCAGCGCGCCCTGCAACTGATCTCCCACCACGGCCCGAGCCTGTATACGCTGGGCTTCGCGCTATCGGCCCAGGGCCAGCTGATGCCGGCCATCGAGGTGCTGACCCGCCTGACCCGCGGCGGCCCGCTCGAAAGCCTGCTGGCCGAGGCGCCGGACCTGGCGCCGCTGGTGCAGATCGAGCTGGACCGGCTTCTGCAGAAGGTGGCTACGGAGTGATCCGGCCCGCCGAAAACTGACGCTGAAATAACGAGTTAGGCCCCTGCAATAGGACTGCAGGGGCCTTCTCTTTTGGGGGCGGGATGACGTCGAGGTAGGAAGTTATCTGACAGACGCTTCGGAAGAAGCGGGACTCAAGCGACGGAACTGGCCTGATGTTTCCGGACAATTTCGAACTTCACAATCGGCTCCAGTTCGATACGAAACCGAAGCCGAAGTTCACCGGAGGAGTTGAAACCATGAACGCCGACCAGATCCTTGCAGAAATCCGCGAAGCCAACCTGTCCTACCTGATGCTGGCGCAGAGCCTGATCCGCGCCGACCGCGAGCAGGCGCTGTACCGCCTGGGCATCTCGGAGGAGACCGCCGCGCTGATCGGCATGCTCAGCCCCGCTCAGATGATGAAGATCGCCTCGGGCAACACGCTGCTGTGCCGCTTCCGCATGGACGACGACCTGGTGTGGAGCCTGCTGACCAGCCACGGCAAGACCAGTGCGAACGACAGCGTCAGCCGCCTGCACGCCAGCATCCTGATGGCCGGCCGTCACGCCGAAGCGGCCTGAACTGTTGACCCCCGTTCAGCGGGGCGGGCCTGAACGGCCGCCACGCTGAACCGCCCCCCGAGGGGGCCGGATCGACTCGGGGCAGGGCCCCTCGGCGATCCGATCGCGGGCCGGCTTGGGGCGGCCCGGCGCTTGGCCCGGAATACTGAATACCGTCGTTTTCGCCAGGAGTTGTCATGCGTCAAAAATCCATCCTCACCGAAGCCCGCCAGATCGAGCGCGCCGTCACCCTGATCAATCTGGGCGCCCGGCTGCAGGTGCTGGAGTCGGAGACGGACCTCTCCTACGAGCGCCTGCTGCGGCTTTACAAGGAGGTCTCGGGCAAGTCACCGAGCAAGGGCCAGCTCCCGTTCTCGACCGACTGGTTCATGACCTGGCAGCCGAACATCCACGCCTCGCTGTTCCTGAACATCCACGAATACCTGAACAAGGTGGCCGAGATGGACGAGATCGACACCGTCATCAAGGCCTACCAGCTCTATCAGGAACAGACCAAGGCGCAGAACCTCGAGGATCTGCTCTCGGTCACCCGCGCCTGGCGCCTGGTGAAGTTCGTGGACAACGGCATGCTGACGATGACCAAGTGCTCCAAGTGCGGTGGCCACTTCGTCACCCACCCGCACGAGATCTCCCGCCACTACGTCTGCGGCCTGTGCAACCCGCCGGCCCGTGCCGGCAAGGGCAAGGCGGCTGGCGCGATCCAGATGCACTGACCGATCGCCGAGACCGATCGGCTAATCAGTTACTTGAGCGGGCAGCGCTGCTGGCGGAAGGCCGGTCGCTGCCCGTTCCCACATCCTGAGATAGAGCGCTTCCAACTCGCGGGCGAAGCGGGTGGAGTCGTACGCGCCGGTGGCGTCGACGCGCGCCGGTGGACGCTCGCAGGCCTCGACGGCCCGCTCGACGTAGGCCTCCACATCCCCCATGACCCATTCCTGCAAGCCCGCGGCTTGCAGGATGCTCGCCGCCACCCGGCCCGGGAAGCCTTCACCCATCAGCGTCAATACCGGCACGCCGGCGCCCAGCACGTCACGGGTGGTCGTGTGGCCGTTGCAGGGCCAGGTGTCCAGCGCCAGGTCGGCAGCGGCCAGGCGCTGCCAGTGGGCGGCCATGTCGACCTTCGGTGCGATGACGATGCGTTCCGGCGCTATGCCGCGGCGTTGCGCCTCGGCCTTCAGTCGCGTGTCCGCAGGCTCGCCGCCGCTCAGCTGCCACAGCAGCGCCCGTGGTGCGCGGCGCAGGATCTCCATCCAGGTGTCGAATACGGTCGGCGTGATCTTGTAGACCTGGTTGGCGCTCAGCAGCACGACGGCATCGGCCGGCAGGCCGAGTTCGGCGCGATCGAGCACCTGGGTCGGCGGGCGCTGCGTGTCGCTCGGCTGGTAGCACCCGGGCAACTGCGCAATCCGCTCGCTGTAGGCTGCTGCGTCATCCAGCGGCGTGACGACCGGGTCGCCGATGATGTAGTCCACGTAGTCGGCGCCGCAGGTGCCGGGGAAGCCGAGCCAGGCGGCCTGCACCGGCGCCGGTCGGAAGGCGAGGGCGGCCATGTGGCTGTCGGCCGTGTGGCCCTTCAGGTCGACCAGGATGTCCACGCCCTCGGCGCGCACGCGTCGGGCAATGCCGGCGAGGTCCTGGTCCGACACGTCGACGAACTTCTCGCAGGCCTGGCGCACCCGCCGGCCCAGCGGCGAGCCGTCATCCACGCCGTGCGAGAACAGCAGCACCTCGAAGCGCTCGCGATCGCGCGATTCGAGCACCTCGACCAACAGAGCCGCGGTCGCGTGGGCGTGGAAGTCGCCGGACAGGTAGCCGATGCGCAGCTTCTCGCCCGGCGCCTTCGGCCGCGCCGCAAGCCGCGGCAGCGGCTGGCAGCCACGCGCGAGAAAACGGCTGCTGACCTGGGCAGCCTTGAGCAAGTCGGCAGGCTCGTGGGGCAGTCCGACCAGCGCGAAGGGCACGCAGAATTCGTCCGCGGCGCCGTCCTGCTTGGCGCGCACGGCAGCCAGCAGTGCGGCCAGATTGGCATCGAAGTGCTGCCAGCTCGCGCATTTCTGCTCACCGATCGCCAGGTAGGCCTGTGCCATCACGCTGTCCGGCCGCAGCGCGGCCACCGTGCGGAAGCACTCGGCTGCCTCGGCGGGCATCTGCAAGGCCTGCAGCGCGAAGCCCAGTTGCAGGTGCGCGTCGGAATCGTCCACCTTCAGCGCCAGCGCTTTCATCAGCGCCTCGATGCCCTCGTGCGGCCGGCCCGCGCGGCACAAAGCCTCGCCGTAGTAGCGCTGCAGCACGTTGGACTGAATGGCAGGCGCGGCGGCGTACGGCGCGAGCAGGGCGACGGCCTCGGCATAGCGCTGGCGGCCGAGCTCGTCCCGCGCGGCGGCGAGGAGGTCGGCCAGTGTCACTGCGCTGCCTCGTCCGCCTGTTCCTCCGCCGGCGCTTCCTTGTGGGCCGCCACCAGCAGCGACATGCGGTTGAAGAACCACATGCCCTCGATGCTCCAGGGCGTGTATTTCTTCAGCACATTGGTCAGCGTGTAGGGCGTGTACCAGCAGTTGTGGTCCGGGTGGACGACCTCGACGAAGGTCTGCGCACCGCTGCTGTAGTCGAAATGCTGGCGCCAGCAACTCCAGGCGTCCGGCACGGTCAGCACGTAACTGGCGGCGTCGACGGTGTTCAGGCTCTGCAGGAAGCCCTGCACGTCCGGCACGTGCTCCAGCACCTCGGGCACCAGCACCAGGTCGTAGGCATCGGTGACGTCTTCCCAGCGTGAGAAGAGCCGGCCCTTCAGGTGCGGCTGCATCTGCGCGAAGGCCTCGGTGTTGATGTCGAAGCCGTCCAGCTGGGCGCACAGCGGCTCGAGCTGCAGGTGCAGCGAGTTCTTCAGGTCGGTGATCGGCCAGTCCACGCAGCCGACGTGCAGCACGCGCTTGCCCTCGCACAGCGGCCCGAACACGTCCATGCGCGAACGGCCCATCAGCTCCTCGCCAACAGCCACCTTCTGCACGAAATAGGGTGCGTGCGCATGCTCCAGCGGCGAGACCTTGTCTTGGACGGGCTTCATGCGATCTTCTTCTCGTGCAGGTGGTCGTACTTGCCCAGCGTGCTGCCCCATTCCTGGTCGGCGAAGACGAGGCCGCCGCCGTCGTAGGTGAGGCCGCTGAAATGGCGCGGGATGAACAGGTGACTGGGCCAGATCGTCAGGCCGGTGTAGCGGTGGGCGCGGTGGCATTCGGTGAGGAACAGCGGCCCGACGCTCTGCCAGGCCATGCGGTCGTCCACGCGCGGCGTCTTCTGCAGGTCCAGGATCATCTGGCCGAAGAAGGGGTTCTGCGGCTTCGAGGCCACGTAGCCGGCGGCGATCAGGCCTGGGCGCTTCAGCTCGTTCTCCCAGCAGGCCATGGCCTCGCCTTCAAACAGCCAGGCTCCAGCGGCCGCCGGCAGATGCTGTCGGCGTCGACGACGAAGCCGCCCTCGTTGTAGAGGATCTCCCAGCGCATCAGGTCGGCCACGCCGTTGAGCTCGCGGCCGGCCATCGCGCGCATGTGCTCGGCGTTCACCCAGCCGTAGCTGCCCAGTTCTTCGTTGCCCCAGACGCGCAGCTCCCAGTCGGGGTTGTGCCGGCGCCAGGTCGCGATGCAGTTGTCGGGACGCTTCGATTCGTCGCCGACCCAGATCACGTGCAGTGTGCGTGGAATCATTGAGTTAGGCAGGATGGTTTCGCCGCGACTGTAGGGCCGAGCCGCCCGGCGCCATGGAAGGATAAGCATGGGCTTTTTTGCCCTTTACCGCAACGCGCGCTGGGCACAATGCCTCGCATGCCGCTGCCATTCCCGTCGTTCACCGTCGCCCTCGTCGTCATCGCACGCGACGAGGCGCCGCGCATCGAGCGGCTGCTGAACAGCGTCCGGCCCTGGGTGGACCGCATGCTGGTGCTGGACACCGGCTCGAGCGATGCCACGCCGGCCCTGGCGGCCGCCTGCGGCGCGCAGGTGGCGTCGTTCCGCTGGTGCGATGACTTCTCGGCCGCCCGCAACCGCGCGCTGGAACTAGCCGGTGCCGACTGGCACCTGGTGCTCGACGCCGACGAATGGCTGATCGACGGCGGCGAGGTGCTGCGCGGCCTGCGTTCGCAGAGCCCGGACTTCGTCGGCGCGCTGCAGCTGCGCGACCGTTTCGACGATGCCGGCCAGGCGCGCGAGGCCAGCGCCTGGCTCAGCCGCGTGTTGCCGGGCGGCCTGCGCTATGAGGGCGTCGTCCACGAACAACCGCGGCATGCGCTGCCGGTGCGCCGCCTGCCGCTGGTCGTCGGCCACGATGGTTACGAGGCGGCGCGGCTGGCCGACAAGCGTGGCCGCAACCGCCGCCTGCTCGCGCGGGCGCTGGAAGCGGCGCCGCGCGATGCCTACCTCTGGTATCAGTGGGGCAAGGACTGCGCCGTCTATGACGAGCACGAGGCGGCGGAGCAGGGCTTTGCGCAGGCCGCGGCGCTCGCCGCCGGGAACGAATCCTGGTGGCCCGACCTGGTGGTGCGCCGCCTGTTCGCGCTGAAGCAGCACAAGCGCCATGCCGACGCGATGGACTTCGCCGATGCGCAGATGGCGCGCTGCGGCGACTCCCCGGATTTCTTCTTTGCCATCGGCGACCTGCTGCTGGACCTGGCGGCCGACGAGCCGGCGCGCGCGGCCGAGCTGCTGCCGGTGATCGAGCAGGCCTGGGGGCAATGCCTGGCCCTCGGCGAACGGCCAGACCAGCCCGGCGCGGTGGCCGGCCGCGGCTCATGGCTGGCGGCGCACAACCTGGGCCTGGTGCTGGAAGGCACCGGCCGGGCCGACGAGGCGCAGGCCCTGCGCGCCGCGCACCCCTGGCCGGTGGAGCCGGCGCGGTGACCTTGCGCCTGCTGACGAAATGGCCGCTGCCGGCGCTGCTGAGTTGGGCCCTTGCCTGGGGCCTGTTCGCCGCGCTGCGCGCCGCGGGTGCCGGGCCGCTGGTGGCGCTGCTGCTCGCGGCGGCGGTCGGCGCAGGTCTGGCCCTGTTCCACGCGGCGCGCTGGCGGCGGCTGATCGTCGCGCTGGGTTTCCCGTTGTCGCTGCTGGCGGCCGGCGGCCTGCCGGCGGGACTGCCGGCCTGGCTGTGGCTGCTGCCGCTGGTGCTGCTGGCCTTTGCCTACCCGCGCCGCACCTGGGGCGATGCGCCGCTGTTCCCTACGCCCGCCCAGGCCTTGGAAGAATTGCCGGCCGTCGTACCGCTGACGGCGGATTCGAGCGTGCTGGACGCTGGCTGCGGCCTCGGCGATGGTCTGGTGGAGCTCCACCGCGTCTATCCGCAGCTCGCCCAATTGGTGGGCATCGAGTGGAGCCGGCTGCTGGCGCCGCTGGCGCGCTGGCGCTGCCGGCCTTGGGGTCAGGTGCTGCGCGGCGACATGTGGGCGGCCGACTGGGGGCGCTACACGATGGTCTATGTTTTCCAGCGGCCGGAGTCGATGCCGCGAGTCTGGGCCAAGGCCCGTGCGGAAATGCGCGAAAAAGACAGTTGGCTGGTCAGCCTGGATTTCGAGATCACGGGTCAAATACCGGCGGCATCATGGGAGCTTCCCGGCGGACACAGCCTGTGGGTCTACCGGCCGGCCGCTCAAGCCCACTCCGGTTTAGGCCGATAAAGGCTGAAAACCTGTAAAGAAACTACAAGCAATATGTTCGTCATCATCGGCTGGCTCGTCTGCCTGGGCTGCGTTTTCGGCGTGTTCATCGCGCACGGCGGCAATATCGAAGTGATATTGCATGCCCTGCCGTTCGAAATGATCACGATCTTCGGCGCTGCCGCCGGTGCCTTCCTGGCCAACAACCAGATGAAGGTGCTGAAGGCCACCGGCAAGGGGTTGGGCCAGTGCTTCAAGGGCAGCAAGTTCAGCAAGGCCCGCTACATGGAGCTGCTGGCGCTGCTTTACGACATCCTGCAGAAGGCCCGCAAGGAGGGCCTGATGTCGATCGAAAAAGACGTCGAGGATCCGCACGCCTCGCCGCTGTTCCAGAAATACCCGACGGTGGGCAACGACCACCACGTCACCGAGTTCATTACCGACTACCTGCGGATGATGGTCTCCGGCAACCTGAACGCGCACGAGATCGAGTCGCTGATGGACAGCGAGATCGAAACCCACCACCAAGAGGAGCACGCGGCCGTGGCCGCGCTGCAGCGCCTGGCCGGCGGCCTGCCGGCCTTCGGCATCGTGGCCGCCGTGTTGGGCGTGGTGAACACCATGGGCTCGGTGGGCCAGCCGCCGGCGGTGCTGGGCGGCATGATCGGCTCGGCGCTGGTCGGTACCTTCCTGGGCATTCTGCTGGCCTACGGCTTCGCCGAGCCGCTGGCCGGCCTGCTGGAGCAGAAGGTCGAGGACGGCGGCAAGGAATTCCAGTGCATCAAGACCACGCTGCTGGCCAGCATGCAGGGCTATGCGCCGCAGGTGGCGATCGAATTCGGCCGCAAGGTGCTCTATTCGGGCGACCGGCCGACATTCACCGAGCTTGAGACGCACGTCAAGAAAAAGTAAGGTTGCGGGTAGCCGCTGAGGTAAGTAGTCATGGCTGGTGACAGCAAAAAGCTCCAACCCATCATCATCAAGCGCGTCAAGAAGGGCGGCCATGCCGCCCACGGCGGCGCGTGGAAGATCGCCTATGCGGACTTCGTGACCGCGATGATGGCCTTCTTCCTGCTGATGTGGCTGCTGGGTTCCACCACCGAAGGCGACCGCAAGGGCATCTCCGACTACTTCTCCAGCCCGTTGAAGGTGGCGATGTCCGGCGGCTCGGGCGCGGGCGATGCTTCGAGCCTGGTCAAGGGCGGCGGCCAGGACCTGTCGCGCACCACCGGCCAGGTCAAGGCGGGCGAAGTGGAGGCCAAGCGCCGCACGATCAATCTGCGCGCGCTGAAGGAAGAGCAGCGCCGCGCCGAGCGTACGCGGCTGGAGGAATTGAAGAAGAAGGTCGAGGACGTGCTGGCCAACAACCCGCGCCTGGCCTCGCTGGGTGGCCAGATCCGTCTGGACATGACCAAGGAAGGCCTGCGCATCCAGATCGTCGACGAGCAGGGCCGCCCGATGTTCGACAGCGGCAGCGCCGTCGTGAAGCCTTACATGCGCGAACTGCTGCGCGAGCTCGGCGACGTGCTGCGCGAGGTGCCCAACCGGCTCACGCTGGAGGGCCACACCGACGCGCAACCCTTCCCCGGCAACGGCCAGGGCTACACGAACTGGGAGCTCTCGGCCGACCGGGCCAATGCCTCGCGCCGCGAACTGATCGCCGGCGGGCTGCCCGAGGCGCGGATGCTGCGCGTGCAGGGCCTGGCCGCGAGCAAACTGCTGGAGAGCAAGGATCCCAACGCCCCGATCAACCGGCGCATCAGCATCATCGTGATGAACCGCGACGCGGAAGACGCGGTGCTCAAAAATTATTCGCCGGATGAGGATGATTCCACTAACGCCGAATCCGGGCAGGCTGCGAAACCCGCCCCGGCTGCGTCACAATAACGCTGAGTTTGAGAGTTAGCCCTCGTAGAGAAAGCAAGAAGCCATGAGCACTGACATGAAATTCCTGGTCGTCGACGATTTCTCGACCATGCGCCGTATCGTCCGGGGTCTGCTGAAAGAAATCGGCTACGTCAATTGCGAAGAAGCGGAAGACGGCGTCGAGGCGCTGGCGATGCTCAAGGCCGGCAAGTTCGATTTCGTCGTCAGCGACATCAACATGCCCAACATGACCGGCTTCGAACTGCTGAAGGCGATCAAGGAAGACCCCGCGCTGAAGCACCTGCCGGTGCTGATGGTGACGGCCGAGGCCCGCAAGGAAGACATCGTGCTGGCAGCGCAGACCGGTGCGGCGGGCTACATCGTCAAGCCCTTCACCAAAGCCACGCTGGAAGAGAAGGTCCAGAAGATCATGCAGAAGCTCGCGGCTGCGGCCTGAGAAGGAACGCGCCATGCAAGCCGAACAAGCTTTTGTCCAGTTGGGGGCAGCCAGCGAGCCGCTGATGGTCTCGCCAGAGGTGTTCCAGCAACTGGGTTCCATTACCCGCGTCCTGCACGACACCATGCAGCAACTCGGCGTGATGCCCAAGCTGCAGACGGCCACCGACGGCCTGCCCGATGCGCGCAGCCGCCTGACCTACATTGCCAACAAGACCGCCGATGCGGCCAACAAGGTGCTGAACTCGGTCGACCAGGCCAAGGCCGAGCACTCCCGTATCTCTGCCGCCACCAACGAGATGGCGAAGGCCATCATGGCCGACCCTGTCAAGGCGGTGGCCAGCGGCGCGGTGTTCAACTTCGTCAAGGACGTGGAGAAGTCCACCTCCTCGATCGACCAGCATCTGACCGACATCATGATGGCGCAGGACTTCCATGACCTGACCGGCCAGGTGGTCGCCAAGGTCGTGACCCTGGCCAACGACCTGGAAGACAGCCTCGTCAAGCTGCTGGTCTCCGTCGTGCCGCCGGAGCAACGCGAGAAGGTGGACCCGAGCGTGCTGCAAGGTCCGGTCGTCAATCCGGCAGGCCGCACCGACGTGGTGTCCAACCAGGGCGAGGTCGACGACCTGCTGGCGAGCCTGGGCTTCTGATCGAGGTACCGGCGATCGACAGGAAAAAACCCGCTTCGGCGGGTTTTTGCTTTTTTGGGTTGCTCCGTCAAGCCGGCGGTGGCGGCGTGATCTGCCGCAGCAAACGCCAGCTCAGCACCCCGAGGCCGGCCACGGCGGCGACCAGCACGCCCCACAGCAGCCAGCGCCGGTGTGCCTCGGGGCCGGCACCGACCAGGCGCTGGCTCCAGCCCGGCTCGGGCAGCGTACCTAGCGCACCCAGCGCGGCGCGCGGCAGCGCTTGCTCGGCGCCGCTGCGGTAGGCAGGCACCAGGCTTTGCAAGGGCAGCGCTACGGCCGGCGCGCGCTCGCGGCCGACGGCCAGTTGCAGGGCATCGCCGCGCGCGAGGAACACCAGCACAGGAGCCTCCCACTGCAAGGTCGCATCCAGCGGTGCGCGCGCCAGCGTGCCGTCGATTGGTACCAGCCGCCACCAGCGTGCCGGCATGGTCTGTGGCGGCAGTTGCAGCGCCGACGATTCGCTCTCTCGGCCGTCGCGCTGCAGACGCCAGGCGACGAAGGTGGCGACCGGCTGCCAGGCCTCGCCCTCCCGTTCGCGCCGCTCCAGGCGCAGGTTCAGCACGCTGTTGCGCTCGGCCAGGCGAAGCGCCAGCCGGCGCGGCGCGAGCGGCCCCAGCAGGTCGAGCTGCCAGGCCGCGGCGGTGCCGTCCGGCACGAAGCGCGCGGGAAGCGACTGCAGCGCTGGCCCGGCACCCGCGCGGCGGATCTGCACGCGGCTGGCTTCGAGCTTCAGCGGCGTGTCGAAGCTCAGGCGCAGGTAGCGCGGCGCCGGGCCGGTGGTGCCGGGCCAGGCGATGCTTCGCAGGCTCGGCGCCTCGGCGGCGCTCAGTTCCAGCAACTGCGAGGCGGTGGCGTGCTGCCACTGCCGCCCGTCGGCGCTGGCCTCGAGGCTCACCGTCGTGCTGAGGCCTTGCGGGCGGTGCGGCCAGTCCAGCTCGATGGTGTCGATCCGCTCGCCCTCGGCCAGCTGTAGCGCGCTGAGGTCCAGCAGCCACCGGTCGGCACCCTCGGCGGCGGACGCCGCTCCGGGCTTGGCGCCGTCGACCACGCTGAGCACGGCCCCGTCGCGCCCCAATTTCAACTGCAGTGCCGATGACGACGATGCCGCGGCAGCGGCCGCAGCGGGCCAGGCGAAGCGCGGCACCGCCTGGCTGCGGCTGCTGTCGGCCACCGGCGGCGGCGGGGCCCAGGCCATCGGCAAGACCTGACCCTGTGAGTCGAACAGCCGCACGTCGGCGAGGCCGGCGCTGCGCGAGGCCTGCAGCACCGGCCAGGGCAACTCTAGGCGTTGCAGGCCCTCGCCGCCTGCTGCGGGCGTGAGCGGCGCCGCGGCGGCGTAGGCGTGGAGTTCGTCCGATGAGGCGGCCGTGACCCGGCCGGTCAGGGCAAGGGCGAGCGCCAGGACCAGCAGCAGGCGGGACTTCATGCGCTCTTCTCCTCGGAACCGCTCGTCGCGCTCTGTGCGCTCGGTGGGATGGGCGCCACATAGCCGATCACCAGCATCAGCCCGCCCACGCCTAGGAAGGACACGATGCGGGTCAGGCTGCCCAGATTGGACAGATCCACCAGGAACAGCTTCAGCACCACCACGCCCAGCAGCACCGCGCCGGCCAGCCAGAGCCGGCGCGCCTGGTCCGGCGCAGCCCGGCGGGTCGCGTAGCGCATGGTGACCAGCGCGCTCGCGGTCCACAGCACGCTCAGGCCGGTCTGCACCAGCGGCGCGTCGAGCGCGCCGTCCAGCCACATCGGCGTGCCGCTCCAGTGGTGCAGGGTGCGCACCAGCAGGCCGTTCAGCCACCAGAAGGCCAGCGCGGCGGCCGGCAGGCGCAGCGGCCGCGGCACGCCCAGCTTCAGCGCGTAGACCAGCACCAGGCCGTGGGCCAGGTCCAGCGGGTTCAGCAGCGGCAGGTAGGGCAGCGGTGCCATGCCGGCATCGCACCAGGCGTTGGCGAGCAGCACCCACAGCAGCAGCAGGGCCAGCCAGGGCTGCAGCAGCCAGCGCCGGTACAGCGCCAGGTTGGCAGCGCTGCGCTGCAGGATCGCCAGCGCCAGCAGCGTCGGCAGCACGATGGCGGCCGCCGGCGTCCAGCCCTCGTGGCGGGCGACGAAATGGGCACCCAGTGCGTACAGGAACAGGCCGCCCTGCAGCATTGCGTACCAGGCCGGCAGCAGGCGGTCGATCGCGCGCACGGCGGGCGGGTCGCTCGCCGGCACCTGGCGCAGCATCCAGCGGCCCAGGCCGATCAGCGCCAGCGCTTCGACGAGGCCCAGCCCATCGGCGAAACGGTGCCAGCCCGGTTCGTCCAGCACGGCGGCAGCGGACATCGCCAGCGCGCTCCAGGTGAACACGCGCGCGGGCCAGCGCAGCGTCGCCCAGCCCAGCGGGTGGCGGGCCGCCAGGCAGCCCAGCGCGAGCAGCAGGTGCAGCAGGCACAGCCGGGTGGTGTCGTCCAGCCGGTCCTGGTTCCAGGCGTCCAGTTCGAGCACGCAGCCCCACCACAGCTGCAGCAGGCCGAGGCCCAGCATCAGCGCCTCCGCCATCGGCATGGCCAGCGGTCGCGGTGTGCCGTCGCGGCCGGCGGCGGCCAGCAGCAGCCGCGCACTGGCCAGTGCCGTGGCGGCCAGTAGCGCAGCGGCGAGGAAGCCGCTGTTGAAGAACAGGCGCGTGCCGGCCATGCCGGGCGCGAAACGGTCGCTGACGAGCCAGAAGCTCGCCGCCGCGCCCGCCTGCAGCAACAGGCCCATGGCCACCGCCCACCAGCGCCCCTGCCGCAGCGCGATCCACAGCACGCCCAGGCCCTGTACGCCCCAGGCGGCACTAGTCCAGCGCGCGTCCAGCGCCAGTGGCGTCACCAGCGCGAGGAACACGAGGCCCAGCGCCACCATGCCCTCCACCAGCAGCAGCATCTGCCGGCCCGCACGCTTCCACAGCCACTGGCCCAGCAGCAGGTAGATGCCCGACAGCCCGGCCGCACTGAGCGCCAGCTCCAGCGGCTCGTTGTGCAGCATCGCCGCCTGCAGGCCGAAGGCCACGATCGGCGTGCCGAACAGCAGGCTGCCATCCACCAGCGGCAGCTGGCGCTCGCTCGTGGCGCTGGCCTGCACCAGGCGCTGCGTGTACTGCACGGTGATGAACAGGTACAGCGCGAAGTGGGCGAGCAGGAAGGCCTCGGTGCTCCAGAAGAGCGCCGGCTCGTAGGCCTTGAAGCCCCAGGCGCCGCCGATGCCGAAGGTGAACAGGAAGCCCTCGAGGTTCAGCAACTTCCAGGCCTTGTGGCGGGCGATCAGTGCGATCGCCACATTCAGCAGCAGGTAGTAGCTGAACAGGCCCACATGGCTGCCCTGGCCGGTGGAGGCGAGCACCGGCGCGAGGAAGGCGCCGCCGAAGCCCAGCGCCGCCAGCGGCAGCGCATCCTGGCGCAGCGCCAGCACGGTGGTGATCGCCGCCATCGCGGCCAGCAGCGCAAAGGCCAGACCTCCGGGCAGCAGCTCGTAGAGCCGGTAGGCGGCGAACAGGGTCAGGTAGACGATACCCAGGCCCGCGCCCTGCAGGCTCAGGCCATAGCCGCGGCGCGCCGGCGTCAGGCGCAGGCCCAGTGCGGTCAGCGCGGCGCCGGCCAGTGCCACGCCGGCCAGGCGCAGCTCCAGCGGCACGCGGGTGTGCTCGGCCGCATAGCGCAGCAGGAAGGCCACGCCGATGAACAGGATCAGCACCGCCACCCGCACGATCGTGTTGCCGCCGCGGAACCAGGCTTGCAGCGAGGCGCCCAGCGAGCTGGTGACGGCGATGGCGCGCTCGTCGAAGGCCGGGACCGGGCGAGGGCGGGGCTGCGCCGGAGCGGGCGGAAGTTCCGGCAGGGGCAGGGGGATCGTGTCCGGCTGTTCGTCGCTCGGCGGCTCGAACGGTGGCGAATCGTCGGCGACGGCCTGGAGTTCGGGTTCGGATTCGGAAGGCAGTTCGGGCGCAGCGGTCGGCAAGGTGGCGGGCACCGGCACCACCGCCGGCTGCGCGAGCCGCTGCTTCAGTGCTGCCAGTTCCTTGCTCAGCAGCTCCAGGCGCTGCCGCTGGTGCATCAGCAGGCCAGCGACGACGCCCAGCGCCAGCGCGTGCCCGAAGCCCCCGAAGGCCGCGCCCAGCAAGCCGGCCGCCACAAGGCCGACGATCAGACCGATCCAGTGCATGCGCGCTCCCCGTGTGGTTGTTTGCGCGCGATTCTAGAGACCGTGTTTCTGATTATTTCCCGAGGGCCGCCAATTCCTGCGACACCAGCCGCACGACCAGCTTGTCCAGCGTCTCCACCGAGTAGTTCTGCACCTCGTGCACCGTCTCGCGGCCCGGCCCGCTGGAAGGGTTGCGCGCATCGGCATAGGTCAGGAACACGAAGCGGCCGCCGGTGTACTGCGCGATCTGGCGCTGGATGTACTCGCCCTGGCGATCCAGGCCGCTCGCGCCGACGCTGAACAGCTTGATGCCCTTGCCCAGCGCCGACATCATGCTCTGGTCGTATTGCGTGCCGCCGTAGTCCAGGTGCGGCGGTGCGTCGGCCAGCAGCACGACCAGGCGCGTCGCGCCGTCGCCGCGCCAGCTGATGTTGTCGACGGTGTCGGCCAGCGCCTCGTTCATCGCCTCCGGGTAGTCGCCGCCACCATCGGCCCGCAGCCGGTCCAGCGCGCGCTGGAAGCCGGGCAGGTCGCGGCTCAGGTCGTTGGCCTTGATCAGGAACTCGTCGCCGCGGTCGCGGTAGGCGACCAGGCCCAGGCACAGGTCCGGGCGGCTCGGCAGCGCGGCGATCTCGCGCACCATCGCCTGCATGCTGCCGCGCAGCTTGTCGATCTCGTCGCCCATCGAGCCGGTGGCGTCGACGAGGAAGACCAGGTCCAGCCGCGCCGGCGAACGCTGCGGCGCCACGTCCAGCCGCAGCTCGACGGCGCTCTTCTGGCCGCGCTCCAGCGTGGTCGTCGCCTCGCGGCCGAGTCGGCGGGCGCTCACGACATAACGGTCCGCATGGGCGGGGTCGAAGGCGTCGGGATGCAGCCAGGCGCGGCCGGCGGTGTCGGTACGGGCCCACATGGCGGCGCCGGCGGCCGAGCGGACGGCCACCTCGGCGTCCTGCACGCCGCGGCCGGTGGCGTCCTTCACCTCCAGCAGGTAGCGCTCGCGCACGTCGCGCTCGCGGTGCGGCAACTGAGCGTGACGCTCACGGAAGGCGAGGTACTCCGAGAAATCGGCGTTGTCGTCGACGACACCGGCGGTCACCACGGGCTCGTCGGGGATCTGGCGGATCTTGCGATCCAGCGGCAGACGCGGCTGCACCGGTCCGGGCTCGGGTGCCGGAGCGGGAGCTGTCGCAAAAGCGGTAGCGGTGGGCGGTGCTGCGGCCTCGGCGCTGGCGCTCTTGGCGGTATCGGCCAGCGCCGCCCCGCCGCTCTCGGCTTCTCCTCGCATGATCCGTCGCGGGCGCGGCTCGTCCTGCCCTCGGTAGCCGGGCGCGGGGACGATGCGCTCGCTCACCGGCCGGTCACAGCTCGCCGCGCTCGGCGCGCGGAACTGCGGGCGCGACGGCGCGGCCGGAGCCGGCGGCTGCGGTTCGGGCCAGATGGCGGCGGCCTGGGCGGGCAGCGCCAGCGGCAGGCAGAGCAGGGCGGCGAGGGCTCGGCGATGGAGCGACAGGGCAGTCATGGCGGAATCCGTTTCGAGTGAGTGACATCGGTGATACGGCCGGCCTACGGCGATGGGGTTAAAAAGTTTTCGACCCCGCTCGACCCCGCCTGGCGCCGTCGGCCGTATCCCTCTTGGTGACAATGCACCGATGTCCCTCACCGACGAGATGAACGACGACGAGCTGATGCTGGCCTTCACCCGCGGCGATTCCGCCGCCTTCGAGCGACTGTATGCCCGCCACGAAGCGCCGCTGTACCGCTTCCTGCGCCGGCTGCTGGGCGGCGCGATGGCGGCGCAAGTGGACGAGGTGTTCCAGGAAACCTGGCTGCGCGTGATCGCGGCGCGGGACAGCTTCGTGGCCGGCGCGGGCGAGCTGCGCTGGCGCGCCTGGGCCTTCACGATCGCCCACAACGCGGCGATGGACCGGCTGCGCGTCGGCGGCCGCGAGTTCAGCATGGACGGCGGTGGCGACGAAGACGGCGGCGTCGCGCTGGACTGGCTGCAGGCCCAGCTCGGCCGCAGCCACCCGTCCGCCGAGGACGAGGCCTTCTGGCGCGCGGCGGGCCGGCAGATGCTGCAGTGCCTGGACGAGCTGCCGCACGAGCAGCGGGCCGCCTTCTTGCTCCATTACGAGGACGAGGACACGGTCGAAGGCCTGGCGCAGCGCCTGGGCCTGGCTTTCGAGACGGCCAAGAGCCGGCTGCGCTACGCGCTGCAGAAACTGCGCCGTTGCATGCGGCGCTACCTAGTGGAAATGGAGGCGGGCGCATGAGTCAAGAGGAATGGCGCGACGCCCGCCTGAAGAAGGCGCTGGACAGTGCGCCGGACGCCGATGCGCGGCCGGCGGACGCTGTGCGCGAGGCGATCCTGCACAAGGCACGGCTGACGGCCGGCGCGGCGGCACAGCCTGCGGCTCGGCGTGATCGGCGGGCCTGGCGCTGGCTGGGCGGGCTGGCGGGGGTGGGCGCCCTGGCCGTGGTGCTGATCGGCGGTCGGCAGTTGTTCCAGACCAACCAGGGAAGCCACGAGGAGGCCGTACCGCAGGTCGCCATGGCCCCCGCGCCCGCGCCCGAGCCTGAGGCCAAGGTGGCCGAAGCCGCAGCTTCCCCGCCGACGATCGTCGTCGCCGATGCATCGCCTCCCCCGAGCCGCAAGGCGGCGGTCCAGGTGAAGAAACCCGTTGTGGTGGCAGCCGCACCGCCACCCCCACCCACCGTCGTGGCCCAGGCGACGTCCCCACCGCCTGCGGCAGCTGCCGCACCGGCCGTGCCGGCCGACGCCGCCTGGACCGTCCTGCGCATCGCCACCCCCGATGGCCCGGTGCTGCTGCGCCGCGAGCAGTTGTCCGGCGAGGCCGCGGGCCGGCTGAACCGGCTCCTGGCCGCGGCAGAGACGGAGCAATTGCGCACGCAGCTCGCCGATGAGCGCCAGACGAGCGGCGCGGCGCGGTCGTTCGCGCGCGCTCCGGCCCCGCCGGGGCTGCTGCGGGTCGAGCTGCTGCGAGGCGATCAATCGATCGGCAGCCTCGTCCTGCCCCCTGGTGATCCGCTGCGTCAGGAAATCGAAGCCGCCGCCAAGCCCGCCAGTGCGCCGTAGTCGGCGCCATAGCTGACGAATTCGCCGGTCTTTCGCCTTCTCATCCGGCTAAAGATTTCCGCGCTGCCCGGAACAATGCTCGGACGGGTCTCCGTACCCGCCGAACTTGACCGTTAGCAGCAAATGGCCGACTCCGCACAGGACAGAAACTTACCGGCCTCAGCCAAGAAGATCCAGCGATCTCGGGCCGAGGGCCAGGTGCCGCGCTCCCGCGACCTCCAGCATTTCGCGATGATGGTGGGCGGCGGGGCGGCGCTGGCCGTGGGCGGTGCCTGGCTGGCCGATGCGCTGCAGAAGATGCTGTCGCAGGCGCTGCGCTTCGACGCTTACACGGTCTCGCACACCGGCCTGATGGGCGAGCGCCTGAGCCAGCTGACCGGCACTTTCCTGATGCTGATGCTGCCCGTTAGCGGGCTGCTGTTCGTGGCCGCCATCGCCGGCTCGCTGGCCTCCGGCGGCTGGAACTGGACGATGAAGCCGCTGATGCCGCGCTTCGACCGGCTGAACCCGCTCACCGGCCTGGGCAACCTGGTCAGCGGCCAGGGCCTGGGCCAGGCGCTGAAGGCGGTGGCGCTGGCGCTGGTGCTGGGCATCGTCGGCGCGCTGGTGCTGAAGGACCGGATGGCGGCCTACGTGGGCATCATGTCGGTGCCGCTGCCCGCGGCGCTGGCCTACGCCTGCAAGCAGCTGATCGGCGGCCTGGCGCTGCTGGGTATCGCGCTGGCGGCCTTCGCGGCGGTGGACGTGCCGCTGCAGCGCACGCTGCACCTGCGCCGCCTGCGCATGACCCGCGAGGAAGCCAAGCAGGAGCTGAAGGAGCTCGAAGGCAACCAGCAGATCAAGCAGCGCATCCGCGCCAAGATGCGCGAGCTGGCCAAGCGCCGCATGCTGGCCGCCGTACCCACGGCCGACCTGGTCGTGATGAACCCGACCCACTATGCGGTGGCGCTGAAGTACGAGGAGGCGAAGATGGCCGCCCCCCGCGTCGTCGCCAAGGGGGCCGACCTGCTGGCCATGCGCATCCGCGACCTGGCCAAGGAATCCAAGGTGCCGGTGCTGCAGTCGCCGATCCTGGCCCGCGCGCTGTATGCGCATGCCGAGGTGGACCGCGAGATCCCCGCGGCGCTGTTCGGCGCGGTGGCGCAGGTGCTGGCCTACGTCTACCAGCTGCGCGCCGCGATGTCCGGCCGCGGCCAGGCGCCGCAGGAGGTGCCGCAGCCGCACATCCCGCCGGAGCTGGATCCGCACAACAAGCCGGGCTTCGCCGCCGCCGAGGCCGAAGAAGACTTCCTGGATGGCCTGCAACAAGAGGGTGACGAACAATGAATCCCGTGATCGCCCGCCTCCAGACGCTGCTGGGCCCGCGCGCCGGCGTCATCTCCGCGCTCGGCGCGCCGGTGGCCGTGCTGCTGGTGCTGTCGATGATGGTGCTGCCGCTGCCGCCCTTCGCGCTGGACCTGCTGTTCACCTTCAACATCGCGATGGCGGTGATGGTGATGATGGTGGCCGCGCACATGGTCCGGCCGCTGGACTTCGCCGCCTTCCCGACCGTGCTGCTGCTGACGACGCTGATGCGCCTGTCGCTGAACGTGGCCTCCACCCGCGTCGTGCTGCTGCAGGGCCACACGGGTACGGGCGCGGCGGGCCGCGTGATCGAATCCTTCGGCCACTTCCTGATCGGCGGCAATTTCGCGGTGGGCTTGATCGTGTTCGCGATCCTGGTGGTGATCAACTTCATCGTCGTCACCAAGGGCGCGGAGCGGATCGCCGAGGTCGGCGCGCGCTTCACCCTCGACGCGATGCCCGGCAAGCAGATGGCGGTGGACGCCGACCTGAATGCCGGCCTGATCAACGAGGCCGAGGCCAAGCGCCGCCGTGCCGAGCTGGGCGACGAGGCGGACTTCTTCGGCTCGATGGACGGTGCCAGCAAGTTCGTGCGCGGCGATGCGGTGGCCGGCATGCTGATCCTGGTCATCAACATCGTCGGCGGCTTCATCATCGGCGTGGCGCAGCACGGCCTCTCGGCCTCGCAGGCGGCGGATTCGTACATCCTGCTGGCCGTCGGCGACGCGCTGGTGGCCCAGGTGCCGGCGCTGCTGATCTCGGTGGCGGCGGCGATGGTGGTCTCGCGCGTCGGTACGGACAAGGACGTCGGCAGCCAGATCGGCGCGCAGGTGTTCGGCTCGGCCAAGTCGCTGGCGATCACCGCCGGCGTGATCGGCGCGCTGGGCGTCATTCCGGGCATGCCGCACATCGTGTTCCTGCTGATCGCCGGGGGCATGGGCTGGCTGGCCTGGTGGCTGCGCACCAAGCAGCAGGCCGAGGCCGCGAAGGCCAAGCTGCCGCCGGTGCCGGTGGCGAGCCCGGAAGCGAACGCCGAGGCCACCTGGAACGACCTGGTGCCGGTGGACGTGCTGGGCCTGGAGGTCGGCTACCGGCTGATCACGCTGGTCAACAAGAACCGCGAGGGCGATCTGCTCAGCCGCATCAAGGGCGTGCGGCGCAAGTTCGCGCAGGAGGTCGGCTTCCTGCCGCCTGCGGTGCACATCCGCGACAACCTGGAGCTGCGCCCGAGCCAGTACCGCTTCTCGCTGCGCGGCGCGGTGATCGGCGAGGCCGAGGCCTTCCCGGGCATGTGGCTGGCGATCAACCCGGGCCACGCCACACAGAAGCTGATCGGCACGCAAACCACCGATCCCGCCTTCGGCCTGCCGGCCACCTGGATCGAGGAGCGCCAGAAAGAGATGGCCCAAATGGCCGGCTTTACGGTCGTTGATTGCTCGACCGTCGTGGCCACGCATCTCTCACACTTGATGCAAGTGCATGCGGCCAAGTTGTTGGGCCGCGTGGAAACCCAGGCGCTCGTGGACCACCTGACGAAGCAGGCGCCGCAACTGATCGAAGACGTGATTCCCAAGATGATCGGCATCGCCGCACTGCAAAAAGTCCTCCAGCTGCTGCTGGAAGAGGGCGTGCACATCCGCGACATGCGCTCGATCGTCGAATCCATCGCCGAGAACGCCACCACCGTGACGGACCCGGCCGAACTGGCCCGCCGCATCCGCATCCAGCTGGCGCCGGCCATCGTCCAGCAGATCTACGGCCCCGTGAAGGAACTGGACGTGATCGCGCTGGAACCCGAACTCGAACGCCTGGTCACCCAGGCGCTGAACTCGCCGCACGGCGCCGCGCTGGACCCCGGCGTCGCCGACGCGCTGACCCGCAACGCCGCGCAGACGGCCCAGTCGCAGGAAGACCGTGGCATCCCGGCCGCACTGCTGGTGCCGGACCTGATCCGCGCGCCGATGGCCCGGCTGCTGCGCCGCGCCGCGCCGCGCCTGAAGGTGCTGGGCCACAGCGAGATTCCTGAAACCCATTCCATCCGCATCGGCTCGATCATCGGGAGCACAGCATGAACGTCAAACGCTTCACCGCACGGACATCCCGCGAAGCCCTGAACCTGGTCAAGCAGACCTTCGGCGACGAGGCCGTTGTGCTGTCGAACAAGCCTTGCCCCGAGGGGGTCGAGGTGCTGGCGATGGCCTCGGGCGGCATGGGGCAGATCGAGAGCATGGCCAGCCGCGCGCCGCGCGTGGCTGCTACATCCGTCACGGCGCGAGCACCGAGCCGCGTGCCGGCACGGCCGGCCGCGGCGACAGCGCAGCAGCAGCAGCCCGCCGCCGGCCGCGCGCCGTTCTCCGAGCGCGTCGGCCGCCAGGAGCCGAGCTTCGGACTGCAGGACCCGATGGGCGCGGCGGATGTCGGCGCCGACGTGCAGGCGCTGGCAATGAGCACGCTGTCCTTCCAGGACTATGTGCGCGACCGCGTGCTGAAGCGCCGCCAGGCCGAGCTGAACGGCCCGGCGACGCAGCATGTCGAGCCGACAATGGAACCGATGGCCCCGATGCCGTCTGCGGCGCCCGACGGGGTGGCCATCGCCTCTCTGCAGACCGCGCGCAAGCAGCGCGCCAGCGCCGCGTTGCAGGCATGCAGCCGCGCCGTCCGGCGCCTGCGGCGGAGCCAGCACCGATGGCCGCCGCTGCGCCACGCCGCGCGATGCCGCCGGTGCTGCGCGACGAGATCCGCATGCCCGTGGCGCAGCCCGCGCCGACAACGATGCGCGAGGCCATCGCCGCGCGCGCTGCCGTCGAGCCCGAGCCGTCGTCGGAGACCTCGTTCCGCGGCCGCCGCGACCAGCAGGACATGATGAACGAGCTGCGCCAGATGAAGGGCCTGATCGAGGAGCGCTTCGGCGCGCTGGCCTTCATGGAAAAGCTGCAGCGCCAGCCCGTGCAGGCGCGGCTGATCCAGAAGCTGCTGGAAGTCGGCTTCTCGCCGGCACTGACCCGCAAGCTGGTGGAGGGCTGCCCGGCCGCCTTCGATTCGGCCGAGGTGCCGGACGAGAACGCCTGGGCCTCCATCGTGCTGTCGCGCAACCTGATCACCGACGAGAAGAATCCGCCGCTGGAAGAGCAGGGCGGCGTGTTCGCGATGATCGGCTCCACCGGCGTCGGCAAGACCACGTCGACGGCCAAGCTCGCCGCCGCCTTCGCCACCCGCTACGGCGCCTCCAACCTGGGCCTGATCACGCTGGATGCCTACCGCGTCGGCGCCCACGAGCAACTGCGCGCCTATGGCCGCATCCTCGGCGTGCCGGTGCACACCGCGCACGACCGTGCCTCGCTGGAAGACCTGCTGGAGCTGCTGGCGAACAAGAAGATGGTGCTGGTCGACACGGCCGGCATGGCCCAGCGCGACAGCCGCTGCGCCGAGCTGCTGGACATGCTGAAGCATCCCAGCATCCGCAAGCTGCTGGTCGTCAATGCCGCGCAGCAGGGCGAGACGATCGAGGACGTCGTCAATGCCTGGCGCGCGGCCGAGTGCCACGGCATCGTGCTGTCCAAGATCGACGAGGCTGTCAAGCTGGCCCCGGCGCTGGACACGATGATCCGCCACCGCCTGAAGGTGCTGGCCATCGCCAACGGCCAGCGCGTGCCCGAGGACTGGCACCGCCTGACCGCCCCGGCGCTGGTGCAGCGCGCGATGCGTAGCGCGGCGGTCGGCGCCTGGCGGATGGACAGTTCCGACGTCAAGCTGATCTTCGCCGGCGCCCCCGCTGTCCGGGACACCGGCAGGGCCATGGGCATGGCCGCGGCTTTCTGATTCAATAGACATAACTCGTTATGTACACGGCAGTACCTCCTGAAAACGCACTGACAGATGCACTGAGCGCGCAGAGTCCGCAGGACCAGGCGGACGGCCTGCGCCGGCTGTTCGCGGCCTCGCGCGTGCGCTTCATCCCGGTCGTCAGCAATCCTTATGTGCAGCGCGGCGAAGTGCTGCTGGAGGGCCTGTGCGCCGCCTTCGCGGAACTGGGCCTGCACACGCTGGTCGTCGACGCCGGCGAGACCTCGCCGAAGCCGGCCGAGCTGTCCTCGGTGGACCTGGGCAACTGCGTCGAACGCCTGTCGCGCGACGTCACCTACCTGGCCGCCCGAGGCCTGCCGATGCGCTACATCAACGCACAGGGCTCGGCCGCGCAGTTCCTGGAAGCGGTGGCCGACGCCGCGCCGCATGCCGACGTGATCCTGCTGCACGCGCCCTACACCGAGCTGGCGCGCATCGTCGCGCTGCGCGAGCTGCGCCCGGTGCTGCTGGCCGATATCGACACGCAGAGCGTCACGCATGCTTACGCGGGCATGAAATGGTTGGCCCAGCGTGCCGGCCTGATGGTCTACAGTCTGCTCATGGCCTGTTCGCCGCAGCTGCGTCTGTCGGAACGCATCGCCCAGCAGATCAGTTCCTGCGGCGAGAGCTTCCTCGGCGCGGTGCTGCGCGACTGGGCTTGCATGGACCCCAGAATGCCCGTCAGCGCCCCCATCACCGCCGAGATGCGCCACATGGCGCGCGAACTGCTGCAGGTCGCGCCGCCGGGTGCGGCGCTGCAGGCTTCCGTGGCTGATGCAGCGCCGCTCCGCCCAAGTTCGCGCCCGCGCGCGCTAGGTGCGCCACTTCTCTCCAATCCGGCCCTGCTGTGAGCCGGACCTGAACCGATCGTTACGTTAGCCTCACGCCTATGTACACAGCCAAAGGCCAGCTCGACAGTTCTTCGATGATCCGGCAGTACAGCCCGCTGGTGCGCCGCCTTGCGCACCAGATGATCGCGAAGCTGCCGGCCAACGTCGAGATCGACGACCTGATCCAGGTCGGCTTGATCGGCCTGACCGATGCGATGAGCCGCTTCGACAGCGCGCAGGGCGTGCAGTTCGAGACCTTCGCCACCCAACGCATCCGCGGCGCGATGCTCGACGAGCTGCGCGGCGGCGACTGGATGAGCCGCGGCACGCGCCGCCAGCAGCGCGAGATCGAAGGCGCCGTCCACAAGCTCGAGCAGCGCCTGGGCCGTGCGCCCAACGAGAGCGAGATCGCCGCCGAGATGGGCATGAGCCTGGACGAGTACCAGGATCTGCTCGGCAAGGTCCGCGGCACGCAGCTGATCTACCTGGAAGACATGTCCGGCGATGAGGGCGATGAGGATTTCCTCGACCGCCATGTTGCCGCCGACAACGCCAACAACCCGATGGCGGTGCTGCAGGACCACCGGATGCGCGAGGCGCTGGTGCAGGCGATCAAGAACCTACCCGAGCGCGAGCAGTACGTGATGAGCATGTACTACGAGCACGACATGAATCTCAAGGAGATCGCCGTCGTGCTGAAGGTGACCGAATCGCGCGTGTGCCAGCTGCACAGCCAGGCGATCGCGCGACTGAGGGTGAAGCTGCGCGAGTGGTGAGGGGCGGCTCTGCCCTTGATCAGCCTTGCTTGAAGCGCGCCGCATGCCCGCGCGCGCGGAACTCCTCGACGACGTAGTCCACGAACACCCGCAGCTTCGCCGGCAGCAGCTTGCGGCTGGTGTAGTAGATCGATAGCGGCAGCGCCTCGGCCCACCACTGCGGCAGCACGCGCACCAGCTCTCCGCGCTCCAGCAGCGGCAGGGCGTGCGGCATCGGCAGCATCGCGATGCCCATGCCGCCGGCCGCCGCGCGGGCGATGGCTTCCGGATCGTCCAGCACCATGACCGGGCGCACGCTGGCCACCACCTCCTGGCCGGTCTTGTTCTTCATCGCCCAGGGCACCAGCCGGCCGGTGCCCAACGAGCGGCGCATCAGCCCGCGATGGCGCGCCAGGTCCTGCGGCTGCGCCGGCGCCGGCTGTGCCTTCAGGTAGGCCGGCGAGGCCACCAGCACGATGCGCATGCGCGCCAGCTCGCGCGCGATCAGCGCGTCGGTCAGCTCGATGCCGCCGCCGATGGCAACGTCGAAGCCCTCGGCGATCAGGTCGACCTGGCGGTTGTCGAAATACAGGTCCGGCAGCACGTCCGGATAGCGGCGCACGAACTCGTCCATCATGGGCACGAAGTACTCGCGGCCCACGGTGTGGGCCAGCGCCACCTTCAGCGTGCCGGCCGGTTTGCCCGCGCCTTGCCGCAACTCGGTCAGCGCATCGCCGATCTCGCCCCAGGGCAGCCGCACCTGGCCATACAGGCGTTCGCCATCGGTGGTCAGCGCCAGGCGCCGCGTGCTGCGCTGGAACAGGCGCACGCCCAGCCGTGCCTCGAACTGCCCCACGCTCTTGCTCACCGCCGCCGGCGTGAGGCCCAGGCGGCGCGCGGCGGCCGAGAAGCTGCCCTCGTCGGCGGCCGCGACAAATGCATCGAGATAGCTGCGAAGTTCGGTGAGCATGGTTGGAGCTTAAACCAATGGTTGAAGCTGAGTGCGAATTTCAATGACTACCGGGATCAGGCGGCGGTGCCCATACTGACTCCATCGACACACCACTTCCACCTGAAAGGAAAGACATCATGAGCACCACACTGAATGGCAAGGTTGCCTTCATCCACGGCGGTTCGCGCGGCATCGGCGCCGCGACGGCGCGTCGCCTGGCCCGCGATGGCGCCAAGGTTGCCATCGGTTACGCCGCGTCGGCCGCCGCCGCCGAGGCGCTGGCCGCGGAAATCAAGGCCGCCGGCGGCGAGGCCGTCGCCATCAAGGCGGACGCAACCGACGCCGCCGCGCTGACCCTGGCGATCGACAGCATCGCCGAGCGCTTCGGCCGCCTGGACATCCTGGTGAACAGCGCCGGCGTGCTGGCCGTCGCCCCGCTGGACCAGTTCTCGCTGGAAGACTTCGACCGCACCGTCGCCGTCAACGTGCGATCGGTCTTCGTCGCCTCGCAGGCCGCGGCCAAGCACATGAAGGACGGCGGCCGCATCATCAATATCGGCAGCACCAATGCCCAGCGCATGCCCTTCGCCGGCGGCGCCGTCTACGCGATGAGCAAATCGGCCCTGGTCGGCCTCGTGAAGGGCATGGCGCGCGACCTGGGCCCGCGCGGCATCACGGTCAACAACGTGGCGCCCGGCCCGGTCGATACCGACATGAACCCGGAGAGCGGCGAATTCGGCGCCGCCCTGCACGACCTGATGGCGCTGCGTCGCCACGCCAAGGCCGACGAGATCGCCGGCATGGTGGCCTACCTGGCCGGCCCGGAAGCGGGCTTCGTCACCGGCGCTGACCTGCTGATCGACGGCGGCTTCGCGGCCTGAGGTCCATTCGCCAATCCGAGCTCCTGCTCCAGGAACACCGCCTGGAGCGCTCGGAGCCTGGCCACCGATTCGCGCGATGCGGCCCCACCGTGGCCGCTGTCGGAGCTTTCATGGAACAGCACCGGCTGGCCCCGCTTGCGCAGGCCCTCGGCGAAGCGGCGGGCATGGCCGGGATGGACGCGATCGTCGGAGGACGAGGTCGTCAGCAGCATCGCCGGGTAGCGCACGCCTTCGCGCAAGTTGTGCAGCGGCGAATAGGCGGCCAGCGCGGCGCGGTCCTCGGGCTGGCGCGGGTCGCCGTATTCGTCGATCCAGACGGAGCCGGTGAACAGCTCGTGGTAGCGCAGCATGTCGGTCAGCGGCACGTCGGCGACGATGGCGCGCCAGAGTTCGGGGCGCTGGACGCCGGCCGCGGTGGCGAGCAAGCCGCCGTTGGACGCGCCGACGAAGGCGAGGCGCTTCGGATCGGCCCAGCCGCTGCGGCCCAGGTCCTCGGCCACGGCGATCAGATCATCGATGCCGTGCTGGTGCAGTTTTCCTTGAGCCGCCTGGTGCCAGGCCGGGCCGTACTCGCCGCCGCCGCGGATATTGGCCTGCACGAAGATCGCGCCGTGCCGCAGCATCGGTTCGGCGAGGTCGGTGTGGAACTCGCTGTTCAGGTAGGTCGGCAAGGTGGAGACGCCGAAGCCGCCGTAGGCACTCAGCAGCGCCGCGGCGCTGCCGTCGGCCTTCAGCGTGCGCGGGCGGACGATGTAGTACGGCACCCGGGTACCATCCCGACTGGTGGCGAAGCGCTGCTCGGTGACGAAGGGGCTCGTGTCGAAGGCAGCGCGGCCCTGGGCGATGACCTCGATCTTGCCCTTGCGCACGGTGCTCTGCGGCGGCTGCAGCAGCGTCTCGGCCTTGACCAGCACGGCGGACGGCGCCGCCTCGCCGGTCAGCAGCCGCACGGCCGCGTGCGCGGGCAGCGGCTGCTGTTCGCGCTGCCAGCCCTCGGCCGTCCGCCAGGTGCGGAAGAGCTTGCCGCTGACGTCGTCCATCACGCCGAACCACAGCGCATCTTCGGCCACGGCGAGATGGAAGACCGGGTCGACGGCCTGCTGCGGCGTCGGCACGAAGACGGGTTCGATCGGGTCGTTCCTCAAGGGCAGCGGCAGAGCGATCAGACTGCCCGCCGGCAAGACCTGACCCTTCAATAAGAACGGCTGCGCGGTCATTGCGATCATCCGGTCGTTGACGATGCCGGTCAGGCCGCGGTAACGGACCAGATCGACCGGCGGCGTCCAGCGCACGGCCGGGCCGGGCTCGTGCTTCGTGAACCAGCCATCGGTGAACAGCCAGTGCCACGACGGCGCCCCCGCCGCCTGATGCCAGACCTCGGCGGCAAAGAAGGTCTCCTTGCCAGCGCGGAAGTTGTGCGGGATGTAGAGCACCGCATCCTCGGGCGCTTCGAAGATCAGGCGCGCCTCGGCCAGCGGCGTGCCGCGCGTCCAGACCCGCGCCTGCCGCGCATAGCCCGCCTTCGTCAGCGTGCCCGGCCCGAAGTCGCTGGCGATCAGCAGCGTGTCCCGGTCGATCCAGCTGGCGTAGCTGCGCGCCGGGGTGTCGATGCGAAAGCCGCCGTCCTTCGCGTCGACGAAGCGGCCGCTGCGGACATCGATCTCGCGCACGACGGTACGGTCGCCACCGTCCGGCGACAGGTTGACGATGCAACGCGGGCCGATCGTCGTGTCGCAACTCGGGTTCTTCCACCACAGCGGGAATTTCCAGCGCACGCCTTCCTTGCGCGCCAGCGCGTCCAGGTCCAGCACCGTGTGCCAGCCCTTGCCGATCAGGGCCCTGGCCGAGGCGCTGGCGGCCTTGACCTGCCACTGCCCGAGCGGCGCCTTCGGGCCGGAGCGCAGGCGATGCACCAGGCCGCCGTCGAGATAGTCCTCGCTGTGCGAGGCGCCGCCCTGGGCGAGGAAGCGCCGGGTCTCGATGTTGAAGCGAGGGTCGCGCTCGATACGCTGCTCGGCCTCGTAGTTACGGGCGTGGACCCAGGCCTGCGTCTCGGCGCTGGCGCTGTTCTCCAGCCAGAGATCTGGCGGCGCGTCGTCGGCCGAAGCGATGGCCGCGGCCGTCGCCAGCAGGGCCGTGATCAACAGGCCCTTCATGCCGCGTCTCCCTCGCGCAGCCAGGCGCAGCATTGCGCGAAGGCCTCGTCGGCCGTCGGCGAGAAGGACACCGCCTCGAGAAAGCTGTGCGGCGCACCCGCGTGGCGCTGCAACGCGTGCGGCACCCCGGCGGCCTGCAGCTTGGCGGCGAGCGCGAGGCTGCTGTCGCGCAGCAGGTCGCACTCAGGTACAACGAGGCAGGTGCGCGGCAGGCCCCGCAGCTCGGCCTTCAGCGGCATCGCGCGCGGGGAGTCGCGGTCACCGTCGGGGCCGAGGTATTCGTTCCAGAAGCCGCGCATCTCCTCTCGTTCGAGCGTGAAGCGGGGGCCGTCGAAGCGGGTGGACGAGTCGGTGCTGTCGTCGTCGCTGAAGCAGCCGTAGTGCAGCAGCAGCGCGTCCGGCGCGAGGCCTTGCAAGCGCAGGTCCAGCGCGGTGGCGAGCGCCAGGTTGGCGCCGGCCGAGTCGCCGCCCAGCGCGATCCGGGTGGTATCGATGCCCAGCCCGGCGGCCTGCGCCCGGGTCCAACGCCATGCGGCGCCCGCCTGCTCCAGCGCCACCGGAAAACGCGCCTCCGGCGCCCGGGCATAGTCGACGCCGATGACGACACGGCCGGCCCGCGCGGCGATCTCGCGCATCAGCCGGTCATGCGAATCGATGCTGAAGAAGACCCAGCCGCCGCCGTGCAGGTAGACCAGCGCCGGCAGGTCCGTCGCATCGCTCGGGCGATGGACGCGCAGCCGCAAGGGGCCATGCGCGGCGTGGGCCGGCACGTCGATCGAGAGATCGTCGCTGCGCACCATCTGCGGGCCGCCCTGCGCCAAAGGCGCGCGCACCGCCTCGGTGATGCGCCGCACGCCGGCCAGGTCGACGCTGTCCAGCGGCGGGTGTGCCGCATAGGCGGCGGCCAGCGTCTGTGCGAAGCGGCGCATGTCGGGCCGCAATTCGTCGTCGTCGGGGTGATGAGGAGCAGGGGCTTCTTGGATCATGGGCCGAGCTTAGGGCGGCGCCGCCGCTGCCGCTGTTCGCGGCGGGTCGGTGACTGTCGCGCGCGGGCCGGCACAACTCAGGCATGCCCGGCTTGTAAAGCGCGCACAAAACTTGCAGCATCCCTCGCATGTTGCACAGCCAAGATCTCCTCAAGGTGCCGCGGCCCGTGTGGACGCTGGCCGATGAATATCCGGCCCGTTTCGTCGACCCGCGCCATTGCCATGAGCGCGCGCAGCTGCTCTATGCCGCTCAGGGCGTGATGTCCATCGTGACCGACGACGCGAGCTTCGTGATCCCGCCGCAGCGGGCGATCTGGATGCCGGCGGGCGTGTTCCACGAGGTGACCTGCCGCAGCGCGGTGTCGGTGCGAACGCTCTATGTGGACGCCGGCAAGGAACTGCCGCACGACTGCCGCGTGATCGAGGTCTCGCCGCTGCTGCGCGCGCTGATCCTGGAGGCGATGACCTTGCCGCGCGAGTACGACCCCGCCGGCCGCGACGGCCGCATCGTGCAGCTGATCATCGACAGCATCGCGGCGCCGGCCTCGGCCAGCCTGGCCGCGCCGATGCCGCGCGACAAGCGCCTGCTGCCGATCTGCCAGGCGCTGATCGAAGACCCGACCCGCTCCGATTCGATCGACGACTGGGCGGCCGAGGCCTGCATGAGCCGCCGCACGTTCACCCGCAGTTTCCGCGACGAGACCGGCATGAGCCTGGCCGAATGGCGCCAGCATGTGCGCCTGCTCGAGGCGCTGGCGCGCCTGGCCTGCGGCCAGCCGGTGACGACGATCGCGTTCGACGTCGGCTACGAAAGCCCGAGCGCCTTCACCGCCGCCTTCCAGCGCGCGTTCGGCGTGCCGCCGAGCCGGTACGTGCGCTAGGAGCCTGCGCGGCAGAAACTCGGGCCCGCGCCGGGATGCTGCGGAATGCTAGGCAAGGCGCCGGCGAGGCGTGGGGCGGGCCCCACAACGAGCTGGCAACGCCGCATGGCATCCCGCAGCACCCCGGCCCGAAGGGTTGAGCTTGCAAGGGGCCCCATCCGTCGTTGCGGCGCTTGCCCGGACGCTAGTCCGGGCGGCGCACCGCGCCTAGTCTGCAGCCCCTTGCAAGCTCAACGCGGGCCCGAATTTCTGCCGCGCAGACTCCTAGGGTTTGGCGCCGGTGGAGCTGCTGCCAGTGAGCTCGGTCTCGCTTCAGTGCTTCAACCCGTCGTAGAGCCAGCTTGCCAGCATGTTCAGCGCGATGCCGATGGTCAGCGGCGCCACGATGGCCAGCCAGGGCCGCCGGTCCACGGCCTCCTTGAAGCGTTCGCCGAGCCGCATCAGGATGGGCTTGCGAATCTGGCGCAATTCCCTCGACAGCTGCGGCAGCAGGTGGTGAACCGCACTGAGGCGCGTGCGTTCGATGCAGGCCGAGCACAGTTGAGGCTGGTCGAGCGAATGGAGGATGTCTTCCCGGGTGTCGTTCCAGTCATAGAGGCAACCGCGCGTGGGGACGTGCGCCAGGCGCACTCGTCGGGTGGACGGAAGCCGGCCGCCGTGCCAGATGTAGCCGACCACGGCCTGGTAGACGTTGCGGCGCACGAAGCTGCGCAGGCTGTAGCCCTTCTCGATCAGCAGCGGCGCTACCTCGTGCGTGGAAACGACGACCCGATTGCCGCTGAGGCGCCGGAGGTAGTAGCCCTCGCGCAGCGGCGCGTCGATGACGGCGATGGTCAGGTCGTAGCCAGGCTCCGGCGCGACCAGGCGCGCCAGCTCGCGGTCGGCGTAGCCGCTCTGGCCATCGGCGGGATCCGCCATCGCGGCCACCGGCACCGGCGCGACCTCGTGGAGTTCGAAGAAGAGGCTTCGCGGCCCGCCGGCCAGGTCGACCTGCTGGAAGCGCGGCCGCAGCGTGCCGACGATGCGCAGGGCGACCCGTACCGGCAGGCCCTTGTAGCGCCTCGCGGCCTGCGCCGCGCGATGCCGGTCGGTTTTCGCGGACATCGATCGCTCCAATCGCCTAGGCCCCGCATTCTGTGGGCCGCGTCGCTGCGACACCTCGTCAGAACTGATGAAGATGCGCGGCCGGCGCCCTCCGGGCTGCGATGGCCCAGCGCAGCTAGTGCGAGGCCCGCGCTCGCGGGCCGGCCGGGGAGGGTGGCCCTAGCCTTCGGGCATGGGCCTAACTTCAAAATTCGACGCACAGAGCGACCGCGACCTGATCGACCTGACCGCGGGCCATCCGCTCGCGTGGCTGTGCAGCATGGGCGAGGCGGGCGGACTCCAGGCCACGCCGCTGCCGCTGCTGCTGAAGCACGACGAGGCCGGGCGGCTGGTCGCCGTCGAAGGCCATTTCGCCCGGGGCAATGGGCAGGTCGATGCGCTGCGCCGCCAGCCGGACGCGCTGGTGCTGTGGATGGGCGTGCAGGGCTATGTCTCGCCGTCCTGGCTCAACGATCGCACGCAGGCGCCGAGCTGGAACTACGCCAGCGCGCAGTGCCGCGTGCGGGTGCGCTTCCTCGATGACGACGAGGCCGCGCTGACCGCGCATCTGGACGAACTGAGCCGCCACTTCGAGGCCGGCCGGCCCGGCGCCTGGAGCGTCGCCGAGATGGGGGTACGGCTGCAACTGCTGGCGCAGCGGGTGATCGTCTTCCGCGCCGAGGTCGTTGAGCTGCGCGAACGCTACAAGCTCGGGCAGGACGAACGCGACGACGTCTTCGCCGAACTGCTGACCGGCCTCGATGACTCCGGCGGGGGCGATCCGCTGGCCGGCTGGATGCGCCGCTTCAACCCCGGCCGCGGCTGACCGAATCCTCCACCTTCATTCCAACCTGAGATCGCATCGCCATGATGATGAAGCCCCATACCGTTGCCGCCGCCTGCCTGATGCTGGCGGCCGCGCTGGCCGCCCAGGCCGAAGAAGCCGCTTCGACGCTGGACAACGTCACCGTGATCGGCAAGCGCGCCCGCCAGGCGCGCGACATCGCGGGCGGCGTCTCGGCCGTGTCCGGCGAGCAGCTGGAGGCGGCCGGCGCGCAGGACCTGGCCGACTACATCCAGCGCGAGCCGGGCGTCGTGTTCAACAGCTACCAGCCGGGCGTCTCGAACGTCGTGGTGCGCGGCATCGCCACCAGTTCCGGCAATGTGCAGGGCCAGCCGACGACCGGCTACTTCCTCAACGAGATCCCGCTGACCGAGCCGGGCTGGACCATCGTCATCCCCGACATCGACACCTTCGACCTCGCCCGCGTCGAGGTGCTGCGCGGCCCGCAGGGCACGCTATTCGGCTCCGGTTCGATGGGTGGCGCGATCCAGTACATCGCCAACGTGGCCGACCCGCGCGGCTTCGACGCCGCCGCCGAGACGACGATCAGCAGCACGAAGAATGCGAACCTGGCCTACACGGCCAAGGCGATGGTCAACCTGCCGATCAAGGAGAACGTACTGGCCGTGCGCGCGGTGGCCGAGTACCGCAAGGATCCGGGCTGGCTCGACAACGTCGGTACCGGGGAGAAGGGCTCCAACACGACGACGCTGACGGGCGGCCGTTTCTCGGCCGTGCTGACGCCCTCGCGCGACACCACCTTCACCTGGCTGAGCCTGGTGCAGAAGACCGACTCGAAGGACAACGCCTACCGGATGCCGGCGGTGGGCGACCTGCAACGCGACACGACGATCGACGAGCCGACCGATACGCGGGTCAGCGTGCACAGCCTGCGCCTGGACCAGGATCTCGGCGGCGCCAAGTTCACCGCGCTGGCGGCGACGCAGCAGAAGAAGCAGGGCTGGGTGTTCGACTTCACGCCGGTGCGCGGCGCCTACAACTCCGACCTGCAGCTGGACCTGAGGAACCCGCTCTACATCGCCGACGGCGGCAAGAGCCGCAGCAACAGCCTGGAGCTGCGCCTGGCCTCGGCCAGCGGCGGCGCGCTGGAATGGATCGTCGGCGCGATGGCCTTCGACACGAAGAAGGACCTGTACGAACAGCTCGGCTCGCAGGGGGCCGATGCGGCCTTCGACGCCTCGCCCGCCTACGGCGCCGGCAGCGGCGCGGTGATCGCGCCGGACGGCTCGGTCTTCAACGCGTTCTACACGAAGGTGAAGGGCCGCGAGTCGGCGCTGTTCGGCGAAGCGACCTATGCGCTCTCGCCGCAATGGAAGCTGACTGCCGGCGGCCGCTTCTTCCGCACCAAGGTGGACATGACGGCCACGCAGGTCGGCTTCTCGACCTATCCGGGCGCGCCGATCGTGACGCCGTCCACCGTCAGCGAACATGGCTTCAATCCGAAGCTGTCGCTGGCCTGGAGCGCGAGCCCCGACCTGATGGTCTACGCGCTGGCCTCCGAAGGCTTCCGCTTCGGTACGCCGAACACACCCGGCCTGTCCACCTATCCGATCCCGGCGGGCTCCAGGAGCGACAGCCTGCGCAACTACGAGCTCGGCATGCGCAGCCGTTGGGCCGAAGGCCGGGTGCTGCTGGACGCCACGCTGTTCCGCATCGACTGGAGCGACATCCAGCTGCGCCTGCAGACGCCGGACTTCTTCGCCTACGCGGCCAATGGGGGTAAGGCGCGCAGCACGGGCCTCGAGGTCTCGTTCCAGTTCAAGCCGAGCGCGGCGCTGGACTGGAGCACCTCGCTGACCTGGCAGCACGCCCGCCTCCAAGACGAACTGCTGATCCTCTACTACGGCACGGCGCCCAAGGGCGCGCAGCTGCCGGGCACGGCCGACTGGTCGATCAACAACCGCATCAGCTACGACTTCGGCGGCGCCCATAGGCCGACCCTGAGCCTGTCGCACCAGTTCCTGTCCAGCGGTATCAGTGACCTGAACTCGGCCGTGCCCGGCGCGGTGCCGAACAAGCAGGGCAACTACAACCTGTTCGATGCCCGCTACCGGATGAGCTTCGACAAGACCGACCTGACGGTGTTCTGCAGCAACCTCACCGACAAGCGCGGCGTGACGCGCACGGTGGCCGAGGCGAATGGCACCGGCGAGGGCCTTGTTCGTCCCCGTACCTTCGGAGTCACCGCGCACTGGCAATATTGAGGGATGCTGATCTTCCACAACCCTCGACATCAGCGGCATGCAGGCCGCCAGGAAATGTTCCGCGGCCGGCTCGTGGACTGCCACGAGGTGCCGGCGCGACAGGAGCACGTCATCGAGGCGCTGCAGCGCCGCGGCATCGGCACGCTGCGGGAGCCCGGCGCGCCGGACATGGCCTTGTTGCGGCGCATCCACGCGCCGCGCTACCTCGATTTCCTGGCCCGCGCCTGGGACGACTGGATCGCGCTGGACCCGGCCAACGCGGCGCTGGACGTGCTGCCCTCGGTCTGGCCGGGCAAGGGTCTGCGCTACGACGTCGAACCGCTGAACTTCTCCGCGCAGGTGGGTCTCTACGCCTTCGATGCCGGCACGTCGCTGACGGCCGGTACCTGGACCGCCGCACTGGCCGGCGCTGCATGCGCGACCGACGCGGCGCGGGCCGTGGCCGGCGGCAAGGCGAAGTCCGCGATGGCGCTGACCCGCCCGCCCGGCCACCACGCCGGCGCCGACTTCTACGGCGGCTACTGCTTCCTCAACAACTCGGCGCTGGCCGCCCAGGCCCTGCGCGACGCGGGCGCCGCGCGCGTGGCGGTGCTGGACGTGGACTACCACCACGGCAACGGCACGCAGAGCATCTTCTACGAGCGCGCCGACGTGTTCACCGCCTCGCTGCATGGCGATCCGCGCACCGAGTACCCGTTCTACCTCGGCCATGCGGACGAATCCGGCAGCGGTGCCGGCCTGGGCGCCAACCTGAACCTGCCCTTGCCGGCGGGTACCGGCTTCGACTCTTGGCTGCAGGCGCTCGACCAGGCAATCGTCGCGGTGCGCCGGCATGGCACCGAGGCGCTGGTCGTGGCACTGGGCGTGGATACCTTCGAGGGCGACCCGATCTCGAAGTTCAAGCTGCGCGCCGAGGACTATCCGCGCGTGGGCGAGCGGATTGCCGGGCTCGGTCTGCCCACGATTTTCGTGATGGAAGGCGGCTATGCGGTCGCCGCGTTGGGCGAAAACGTGGCGGGCGTGCTGCAGGGGTATCTGGATGGCTAATATCCCTCCGCGCGAAGAGCGCGAGGGAGGCAAAGCCGATGTTCGAGTGGAAAAAGAAGAATGACGATGCAGGGGCCGCTCAGGTAACGAGTTATCCAGACAGTTCCGGGCTTCAGGTCGTCAAGCGCCTCTACAAGGCCATGTCCTCGGTCGGCAAGGACGCCGCCGAGGTGCGCGGCGCGCTGGAGGACACGCAGCGCGTCGTCGAGGGCCAGTCCGCGGCGATGAGCGCGCTCGGCACCCAGCTGCAGCAGGTGAGCGCGGCGCAGGACGCGATCCGCCAGGCCACGCGCCAGACCGGCGAGGCCGTGCAGCGTGCCCGCGCTGCCTTGGGTGGCGTCGGTGACGAGGTCGGCGGCATCGTGCAGACCTTGCGTCAGGTGACGGATGCCGCCAGCGACATCACGAAGATCGCGCTGCAGACGCGGCTGGTGGCCTTCAATGCCTCCGTCGAGGCCAAGCGCGCCGGCGAGGCGGGCCGCGGCTTTGGTGTTGTTGCCGACGCGGTCAAGGATCTCGCGGGCCAGGTCGAGCGATCGTCGAAGGCGATCATCGGCGCCATCGCGACCTTGGACGAACGCGTCGAGCGCTTCAGTCGCGAACTGCGCAGCGATGCGGCCGATCAGCAGAAGCAGAGCGCGATCCACCAGGCCTTTGCCGACGTCGAGGGCGACGTGCGCGCGATCGTCCACTCGGCCGACGACAGCGGCCGCACGGTGCTGGCGCTGAACGAGCGTGCCGGCGCGCTGGAGCGCGAGGTGCAGCTGGCGATGCGCGGCCTGGGCACCGCGTTCGCCTGCAGCGACCGCTTCCTGCGGCTCTCGGAGGAGGTGATCGAGCAGATCGCCGAGACCGGCCTGGACATCGAGGACTCACCCTACATCCGCGGCGCCCAGGAAGCGGCCGCCGAAATCGCCGCGCTGCTGGAACAGGCGCTGGCCGCCGGCAAGATCGACACGGCGCGGCTGTTCGACGAGCACTACCGCCCGGTCGAGGGCACGAACCCGGCGCAGCACCTGAGCGCCTTCGCAGCGCTGGCCGAGCAACTGTTCCCGCAGGTTCAGGAGAGGCTGCTGCAGCTGAGCGACAAGGTCGTGTTCTGCATCGCCGTCGATCGCAACGGCTACGTGGCGATGCACAACCGCAAGTACAGCCAAGCGCAGCGCCCCGGCGACGTGGCCTGGAACACCGCCAACAGCCGCTGGCGCCGCATCTTCAACGACCGCACCGGCCTGGCCTCGGCTCGCAACCAGCGGCCCTTTCTGCTGCAGACCTACCGCCGCGACATGGGCGGCGGGAAGTTCGTGCTGCTGAAGGAGGCCGCCGCGCCGATCGTCGTGCGCGGGCGGCATTGGGGGGGCTTGAGGTTGGCGTTTAATTTCTGAGGCAGGCCGTCCCGATAAGATCTGCGGCACGGGGCGGCCTCAGCTCCGAGGGGAGTATTCGTGAAGAGACGACTGCTGGCAGCTATGGTGCTGCTGTTGGGCGCGGGCCTGAGCCAGGCGGCCGATGGTGACGGGAAGAAGCTCAGATGGAAGCTCAAGCCGGGTGACCTTCCGCCTGATTTCGTGGGCAAGACGATCGGAGGCGACGAACTGCGTCTGGCGGCCTTTTCCGGCAAGGCGGTGGTCGTTTCGTACTGGGCGACGTGGTGCCCCTACTGTCTGCAGGAACTGCCGGTCCTGAACAACATCCAGAGGCTTGCGGGCAGCGACAAGCTGGCCGTTCTTGCGGTGAATGTCGAGGACCGGGATACCTTCCGAAAGGCCCGGCGCGCCTTAAGCAGCGTGCTCGACGTGCACATGGGCTTCGATCCGACCCAGCAAGGCCGCGAGGGTTATGGGGTGAATGGCCTGCCCTACATGGTCATCATCGGCCGCGATGGTCGCATCGTGCGAGCCTGGGCCGGATACAGCGAGGACTCCCTCGACAACATCGTCGCCGACATAAACCAGGCCATGGCCGAGCCGCAAGCTCGTTGAACCCGGGCCGAATACATGCCGTGTTTGTGCGAATGGTAACCGGGGCATGCCCTGAGAAAGTCGGCCGCAACGGTTGTTAGCATTTGCGCCGCGATTCCGCAAATAGCTGCCCTCGTGTGCCCCATCCGATGAAGTCCCATTTCACCTTTTTGACACTGATTCCCGTGCTGGCCCTGGCCGCTTGCGCCAGCAATCCCCCGGCTGCACCGGATGCCCAGACGGCCTCTGCCGAGCAGCCAAAGGTGGAATGCGATCGCACCTACCGCACCGGCTCGATGCTGGCCAAGAAGGACTGCGAACCGCCGCTCACGCCTGAGGAGCGGGCCCGCCTGCAGGAGGCCATGGGCCGAGTCCGTCCAAGCGCCAGTCAGACAGGCTCTGGCAAGTAAACCGCGGCCAGCCACGCCTCACGGCGCCACGCAGGCCTTGTTCTTCCCCGTGTGCTTGGCCTCGTAGAGGGCCATGTCCGCGCGGTCCAGCGCGGCTTCCAAGGTCTCGCCGGGGCGGTATAGCGTGACGCCGGCGGAGAAGGTGACGAAGACGTCCTTGCCGTCGTGGTTGAACAGGCTCTTCGTCAGTGAGCGCTGCAGGCGCAGCAGCACGGCCTGGGCCTCGTCCAGTGGCGTCGCCGGCAGCAGCAGCACGAACTCCTCGCCGCCGTAGCGGGCGACCATGTCGCCCGGCCGCAGCAGCTGCGTGCAGCGTTCGGCCAGCATCTTCAGCGCCACGTCGCCGGCCGCATGGCCCAGCGTGTCGTTGAGCTTCTTGAAGTTATCGATGTCCAGCAGCGCCAGCGCGATGCGTGTGGCGTCGCGGCCGGCCTTGGCTTGTTCGGTGTCGAAGGCTGCGATCAGGCCGCGGCGGTTGGCGATCTGCGTCAGCTGGTCGGTCTGCACCTCGTTGGAGAGCTTGCGCAGCTCGTCCTCCAGTTGCGTGACCTTGACGGCCAGTTCGCTGGCGCGGTCGTGCTCCATCGTCAGCCGCTCTTGCGTCTGGTGGACCAGGCTCTGCACGCTGCGGCTTTCCTCGACCATTTCGCGCACGGTGCCGGCGAGGCTCTCCAGCGAATCGGCCTTCTCGACCGCCTCGGCATAGCGGCCCACATTGTTCTGGAAGCGGTCGGTGTGCTGACCCAGTTCGCTCAACTCGGCCAGCATGCGCTGGATCAGCAGCTTCAGCGATTCGCGCGCGCGGCTGCGTTCGTCGCGTACCTGGCGCTGGCGCGTGCGCGTGCCCAGCAGCATCTCGGAGACGGTGCGCACGCCACGGCCGCTGAGGCCCTGCGCCAGCGTGTCGTTCATCACCGCCGCCTGGCCCTGGGCCCAGGAATCGTCCTCGGCAAGCTCGACGATGCTGGCGCTCAGCTCGCGGCACAGCGCACCCAGCTCGGCGAACAGGTGCTGGCGGTGGTCCAGCAGGTGGCGCGCGCGCTCGCACAGCGCCTCCATCTGGGCGGCGCGCTCCGGCGTGGCGCCCTGGCCGAGCAGCTCTTGCTGCGCGGCATCCAGCTCGGCGATCAGGTCTTCGCCGTGGCCGACCGGATTGCGCAGCGCATGCTGCACCGTCGTGTGCAGGCTGGTTTCGATCTCGGGCCAATCCGAGGGCTGCGATTGCGGCGGCGATGGCTGCAACTGCAGCATCGGTGCCGGTTCTTCTTCGAGGAAGCGGCTTGCCGGCGAGAACTCCTCGTCCATGAAGAACTGGCTCGGCGTGCCGCCGGGTTCTTCGCTGGAACCGATCGGGGCGCCGTCGCTGTCCCAGCTGGAGACCAGCTGCGAGAGCCGCGCGACCATGCGTTGCAGGTCCGAACGATTGGCAGAGAGAACGCGCGAGACGCCGTCCTTCTTGCGGGCCAAGGTCCACGAGCGGCCACCGCGTTCCAGGCCGCGGACCAGCCGTTCGATCACGCGCGACAGTTCTTCGGCCTGGTTCTTGCCGCCCGCGGCGGGGTCAGGCTGGCGAGCCGGGGCCAGGTCTTGCCCGCTCTCCAGCGCGTAGGCGCGAGCGTAGTTCTCGGGTGTCGGCTCCTGCTGGGCCTGGGCGAGTCGGCGCAAGGCCTCCTTGGCGATCTGGGCCGGCGTGCGGCGCTGTCCGTCGACCATGGGCTCAGCGCAGGCCGCGTTGCAGGTCGTTGCCGGTTCCGTCACCGCCGAGCGTCATCTCGGCACTGGCCTGGGCGATCCAGGGCGCCTTGCGCGGCAGCACGGTCTGCGCCAGCCACTGCTCCAGGTCGTCCGGCATCAAGGGCTTGCTGAACAGAAAACCCTGCATCAGGCTGCAGCCGAGGCGGTGCAGCACCTCCATCTGGCGCAGCGTCTCCACGCCTTCGGCGATCACGCGCAGGCCCAGCGCACGGGCCAGCGCGATGATGGCCGTGACGACGGCCGAGCTCTGCGGCGTGATGCCCAGGTCGCGCACGAAGGTGCGATCGATCTTCACCTCGGAGATCGGCAGCGTCGTCAGGTAGGCGAGCGACGAGTAGCCGGTGCCGAAGTCGTCGATCGAGATCTCGACGCCGACTTCGTTCAGGCGATGCAGCGCCGGGATGACGTTCTGCAGGTCCTTCATCAGGTTGTTCTCGGTGATCTCGAGCTGGATCGCGCGGTGCGGCACGCCGTAGGCGCTGACGCACTGGTGAATGTGCTCGACCAGGTCCGAGCGCTCGAACAGGCGGCTCGGCAGGTTCACCGCGATCGAGTCCGAGAAGCCGAAATTGAGCTGCCAGACCTTGGCCTGGCGCGCCGATTCCTTCAGCGCCCATTCGGACAGCGGCACGATCAGGCCGGTCTCCTCGGCCAGCGGAATGAAGTCACCCGGCGGGATCAGGCGGTCGCCGCGCTTCCAGCGCATCAGCGCCTCGGCACCCACCATGCGGGCCGCGCGCACGTCGATCTTCGGCTGGTAGTGCAGCACGATCTCGCCGCGCTCCAGCGCCTTGTGCAGCGCCGATTCCAGCTCCAGCTTCTCGCGGCCCTGGCCGGCCAGCATCGGCGTGTACAGCGCCGCGCCGTTGCGGCCCTGGGCCTTGACGGCGTACATCGCCACGTCGGAGTTGCGCAGCAGGTCGGCCATCGTTTCGCCGTCGCGCGGGTACAGCGCGATGCCGACGCTGGCGGTGACGAAGCATTCCTGCCCCGCGATGAAGATCGGCTCGCGCATCGCCTCCAGCACGCGCTGGGCGACGCGCTCGGCGTCGCTCTCGTCGGCCACATCGGGCAGCAGGGCGACGAACTCGTCGCCGCCCAGGCGGCCGACGGCCTCCAGCGTGCGGTGCGAGCGGCCGCCCACGGCCTCGAGCATGCCTTCCATCACCTGGTCGGAGTGGCGGACGCAGCCGCGCAGGCGGCGGCCGACCTCGATCAGCAACTCGTCGCCGGCGGCGTGGCCCAGCGTGTCGTTGATGACCTTGAAACGGTCCAGGTCGATCAGCAGCAGGCCGACCTCGTGACCACCGCGGCGCGCCTGTTCGATCGCCCGCTCGACGCGCCAGATCAGCTGGCGACGGTTGGGCAGGCCGGTCAGCGCGTCGAACAGCGCCAGCTGGCGGATGCTGTCCTCGGCCTGGTGGCGGTCGGTGACGTCCTGCAGCACGCCGGTGTAGCCGCTGGCACCGCCGTGGTCGTTGAACTCGGGCTCCGCCTCGATGTGGACGACGCGCGAGCGGCCGTCCAAGAGCGTCACGGGCAGGTCGGTGATCAACACCGAGTTGTGGCCCATCACGTCGCGCAGCAGGCGCAGGAACAAGGTGCGTTCCTCGCGCGGCACCATGCGCATCACGCCGATGAAATCCAGCCGTTCGGCCGGCCCGCGGCCGAACACGCGCAACGCCTCGGCGGCCAGCACGAAGCCGGTGGTACCGCGATGCCATTCGAAGCTGCCCATGCGCGCGAGCTTCTGTGCGCGCGCCAGCTTGGCCTTGCTGCGCTCGAGTTCGATGCGCGTCCGCGAACTCCGCAGCAGATAGCGCAGCCGCCCCGCCAGCAGGCTCCACTGCGGCGACTTGACGAAGAAGTCTGTGGCGCCGACCTGGTAGGCACGGGTGATCGAGGCCTCGTCGTCCAGACCGGTCAGCATCAGCACCGGCGTCGATTCGAAGCCGGGCATGTCGCGCAGCCGCGTGCAGGTCTCGAAGCCGTCGAGCTCCGGCATCATCGCGTCCAGCACGATCAGGTCCGGCGAGGCTTGGGCCAGCAGCGACAGGCCTTCGGCGCCGCTGCGCGCCTCCGTCACCTCGAAGCCGCGCTCGCGCAGCGCAATGGCCGTCAGCAGCAGGTTTACCTCGTCGTCGTCGACGAGCAGCACCTTGGGCTGGCCGGGCAGATCAGTTTCAAGCAAAGGGCCGACAGCGGTCATTTAGGAGTGTCTCGTCTGGTTCCGTCTTGCCGACGATGCCTGGTCGTCATCGTCGGTCAGTCAGTTCAGCAGGGCCTTCAGGGCCAGGCGCACTTGGTTGATCTCGGTCAGCATATTGTCCAGCAGAGCATCCAGTCCCCCGGCCTCGCCATTCCGTGCTTTTGTCTCGATTTCCGCACATAAGGAAGCCAGATGGAGGGCGCCGAGGCTGGCGGAGGACGACTTCAGCGTGTGGCTGACGTGCCGGACGACATTCAGATTGAGCGCTTCCCCGCTACGGGCCGCCGCCAATTCCGGCAGCATCCGCTCCAGCGAGGTCTCGTAGGCGACGACGACGCGGGGCAGCAGCCGCGCGGCACCGCCGGGATCGAGTTCGCGCAGGCGATCCAGCGTGGGCTGGTCGAGCACCGTGGAGCCGGAAGGGGATTCGGACGTCGTCGACATGGTTCGTTCATCATGCCCGAGCCGCACGAGTGCGCCAAGGACGGACCTCCGTGCTTGAGTCTACGCATTGTCATCGATGCTGCATGGCGTGGGCGGAGCGTGTCGGAACGGGCCGGCACGAGCCGGAGCCGCTCCTACAATGCCGCGCATGAACAGCAGTCTCAGCGACGCGAGCGGCGGCAGAGCAGGGTGGGGCCGAGGCGCGACCCTGCTGCTGGCGCTGACCCTCGGCGGCTTCGCCGGGCTGGCCGCGATGCTGCTGCTGGCGCTGCCGGACGGTGCCGGAAGCAACGCCGCGGCCGTGGGCCTAACGGCGATCTTCAGCGGCGTCCTGCTGCTGGGTGTGGGCGGGCTGGGCTGGCACTTCGGCGTGCGGCTGGCACGTCGCCAATTGGGCGAGTCGCTGCGCGAGGCGCGCCAGCAGGCCCAACTGCTCACCCAGCTCCAGCCGGATTGGCAATGGGCCACCGATGCCGGCCACCACCTGACCCGCTGGCAGGCCCCGCAGGGCGCGCTGGCCTCCTCGTGGGTGGGGAATGGCGGCGCAGCGGCCGCGACCCAGGCGCCCTGGGACCGTTTCGAGCTGGCCGCGCCTGAGGGCGATACCACGCTGCGCGCGCGGCTGGAGGCCGGTACGAGCTTCGGCCCGCTGGCCGTGCGCGCGCGCGACGGCGAGCCCTGGCTGCTGCGCGGCATCGCCTGCATCGACGCCAAGGGCCGCTTCACCGGCTACCAGGGCACGGCGCATCGGATCGAGCTGCCGCCTGCACCCGAGCCGCCCCCGCCGGCTGCGCTGGCGCTGATCGAGGAGCATGCGGCCTTCAGCTACACCGTGTCGCACGACCTGCGCGCGCCGCTGCGCGTCGTCGAGGGATTCGCGAAGATCCTGAAGGAAGACTACGGCCGCTCGCTGGACCGCATCGGCAACGATCACCTGGACCGCGTGCTGGGCGCCGCCGGCCGCATGAACGGCATGATCGACGCGCTGCTGTCGCTGGCCCAGCTGTCGGCGCGGCCGCTGGCCTGCGAGCCGGTCGAACTGAGCCAACTGGCCGGCCTGGTGGTCGATGACCTGCGCCGCGCCGCGCCGGAGCGGCCCGTGGAAGTGCGGCTGCAGTCGCCGCTGCCGGTGCGGGGTGACCCGACCTTGCTGCGCATGCTGCTGGAGAACCTGCTCGGCAACGCCTGGAAGTACACCGGGAAGTGCGCCGCGCCCCGCATCGTGCTCGATGCCCAGGACGACGGCAGCGGCCGCTGCGTCTACTGCGTCAGCGACAACGGCGCCGGCTTCGACATGCGCTTTGCCGACCGCCTGTTCGGCGCCTTCCAGCGCCTGCACAGCGCCAGCGATTTCCAGGGCACCGGCGTCGGCCTGGCCTCGGTGCAGCGCATCGTGCGTCGGCACGGCGGCGAGATCTGGGCCGAGTCGGAAGTCGGCCAGGGCGCCAAGTTCTACTTCACGTTGGCGGGCTGAGCCAGCAACTCGACGGCTTCCACCAGCCGCAGCGCCTGCTCGGCCAGCTCCCGGTCTTCCGCCTCGCTGAGTTTCTTCAGCCGCTCCAGCGCCTGGGGGCGCGACAGCGAATAGCGGTGCATCAGCACGCCGACGGCGATCGCCACGACCTGCTGATCCAGCACCGGCGACGGGGCCGCCACCACCACCGGAGCAGGCGGCACCGGGGCAAGGTCTTGCGGCTGCGGACGGTGCGCGAACGCAGCCTCCACGGCCGGCACGATCTGCTGCATGTCCAGCGGCTTGACGAGGTAGGCCAGCGCGCCGAGCGCCCGGACCTTGGCGATCGTCTCGTCGTCGGAGAAGGCGGAGAGGAACAGGAAGGGCACGCGCAGGTGGTCGCGCAGGTAGGCGGCGACGTCGAAGCCCGACAGGCCTTCCATCCGGATGTCCAGCAGCGCCAGCTCGGGCCGGTGCTCGCGGGCCAGCAGGATCGCGTCGTCGCCATTGTCGGCGTCCAGCACCTCGTAGCCGGCCTGCGCCAAGCCATAGGCCAGCGTTGCCAGCACCAGCCGGTCATCATCGACGACGAGAATTTTTCCTCTGCTCATGGCTCGGATTGTGTACTTTGCAGCGAAACGCTGGGCGGCCACAGTTCCACCCGGCACAGCACGCGGTCGCCCTGCTGGGTCAGGCCCAGCAGCGCGCTGCGCCGCGGCAGCAGGGCGCGCACCAGGCCGAGGCCGCTGACGCCGCCGGCCAGCGCGTTGACGTCGAAGCCCGGCGGCAGGCGGCCCGGGTTGTCGATCTCGACGGCGACGCTGTCGTGGCGGCAGATCAGCGAGCAGTTGACCTGGCTGTCGATCGCGCTGTGCTTGATCGCGTTGGTCAGCAGCTCGTTGAGGGTCAGCGCGATCGGGATCGATTCGGCCTCGGGCAGTACCCACTGCAGCGATTGCGCGGCGGTCTCGCCGTCGATGTGGGTCAGGATGCGCCGGCCCGACATGCGTTGCACCGAGCCGACGATCGCTTCCATCACCCGGTGGATGCGCAGCAGACCCTGGGCGCCGACCTGCAGGCCGTAGACCTGCGCGATCGCATTGACCTGGCCGACCGCCTCGCTGATCACTCCGGCCACCTCGGGCCGCCGCGTGGCGATCTGCTGCAGCAGGCCCGCCACGCCCTGCAGGTTGTTCTTGATCCGGTGGTGGACTTCGCGCACCAGCAGTTCGCGCTGCGAGATCGCCGCCTGCAGCCGCGCCTCCTCGGCGGCCCGGTGCTCGGTGACGTCGCTGGCGACCAGCAGCAGCTGTTCGGGCGCGGCGTCGCCGTTGCCGCCGGCCAGGCGCAGGAAGCGGGCATCCCAGACGCGCAGCGGCTCGTCACCGCCCCCGAGCCGGTACTCGCGCTGGGTGATGACGGCCTCGGGCTCGGCGAGCGCGGCGCGCATGTCCTCGCGCAACTGGCCGCCCTGCGCGTGCAGCGCGGCGGCGGCCGGGTTGGCCTGCACCAGCGCCAGCGTCTTCGCGTCGTGCAGGGCGATGGCCAGCGGCGCGGCCTCGATGATGCGGCGCAGCGAGGCCTGCGCCTGCACCGATTGCGCTTCCGCCTGACGGCGCCGCTCGATGTCCAGCAGCGCATAGGTCAGCTGCCGCGCGTTCGGCGCGACGCCGGTGACGACCGCGTTGCCGACCACCCAGAACTCCCGCCCGTCGCGCGCCTTCAGCCGGCACTCGAAGGTCTCGGCCTCGGCCTCGTTCAGCTCGTCGAGGTAGTGGGTCTGGCGCAGCGGATGGTCCGGGTCGTCGGTGGCGACGATGGCCATGCTCTTGCCGACGAACTCGCTCAGGTCGCCGCCGAACATCCGCCGCGCCGAGCGGTTCATCCACTCGATGCCGCCGCGGCCCACGGTGACGATGCCTACCAGCACGGAATCGAGCACCGCGCGCTCGCGTTCGGTCTGCAGCATCAGCGACTGCTGGGCGCGCCAGCGGTCGTCTACGTTGACGTAGGTGGCGATCTCGCCGCCGTCCGGCTCGCCGGGGCGCATCGCACGCTGGCTGACCTGCATCCACAGGCCCGTGCCGTCGCGCCGGCGCACGCGGCGCTCGCCGTACCACTGGCCGCTGCTGCGCAGCGCCTGCTGCACCAGCTCCTGCTGGTGGCGGTATTCGTCCACGCTGTCGAACAGTGCGTGGTGGGGCAGGCCGTCCAGCTCGTGGATGCGGTAGCCGGTCAGCTCGGCCAGCGCATCGTTGGCGCGGGCGATGCGGCCGCCGCGCAGGATCGCGATGCCGACGTCGGACAGGCTGAACATCAGCTCGCGGTCCTGCACCAGCGATTCCAGTTCGGCCTGCTGGGCCTTAAGCCGGCTGATGTCGCTGATGACGGCCACGGTCTCCTCGGCGCCAGCCGATTCCACGCGGCGCAAGGTCAGCGCGAGCCAGCGCGGCTCGGCCTGGCCTGCTTGCTGCTGCTCGAACTCCGCCTCGAAGCTGCCGGCCAAGTGCGGCAACACCTGCTGCACCTGGGCGGCGAGCGCGGGCTGCGCCTTCAGCAGCGCGGACACCGGCGTGCCGAAGGGCACGCCCGGCGAGAGGCCCAGCAGCGACTCGAAGGCGCCGTTGCAGCGCACCAGCGTGCCGCCGCGCAGATAGGCCAGGCCCAGGCCCGCGCCGTCCATGATCGTCGTCAGCTCGTGCAGCAGCAGCTCGCTGCGCTTCTCGGCCTGCTGCTGGGCGGTGACGTCCAGGGTGACGACCGAGGTGGTGCGCTGGCCCGAGGCGAGCTGGCCGGGCTCGACCCGCGTCAGCAGCCAGCGCCGGCCCAGCTCCGGGTGGCGCACCGCATAGCGCACCTCGATGCGGTCGCCGTTCTTCAGCGCCTGCTGCAGGCGCTCGAACTCGGCCATCGAGCCGGGCTCGACGATGTCGCGGCCCACGCCCTGCAGGCTGGCCAGCGCGCCGCCCTTGGCCTTGGCGGTGCCGCCCAGGGCCGGCGCGCGCGGCTTCAGCCAGCCGGCGTCCTGCTGGAAGGTGGCCAGGCCGACGCCAGCGGTGTCCATCAGCGCGTCCAGCTGCTGGTGGGCCAGGTCACGCTCCTGTTCGGCGCTGAGGTCCTCCAGCACGGCCATCACGCGGCGTCCCGGCAGCGCGCGCAGCCGGCCCTGCAGCCAGCGCGTGCGGCCGGAGGCATCGATCAGCTTGGCCTGGGTGTACAGCGGCGCCGGGCTCTGGCTTGCGGGCAACCGTAGCGCGTCGATCGGGCGGCCGTCTTCCCAGCCCAGCAGCGCCTGCAGGCCGGGATCGGCGTCCGGCAGCCGGGCGACCGCGCCGCACAGCGCCGTGAAGGCCGCATTGCGCCGCAGCAGCTTACCGGCGCCATCGAACAGCACCATCGGCAGCGGGCTGAGCTCCAGCCACAGGCGCAGTTCCTGCTCGGCCGTACTGCCCGAACCATTGCCTGAAGCGCTGCCCGCGGGGTTCACTCGAGTTGAGCCGCCTTCGCCAGCGCCCGCAGCACGCATTGGTTGATCTCCTCGGCGCCGAGCATCAACTGCTCGGCCGAGCTGCGATAGTCCCAGACGGACTCGTTCTCGATCGCGCGGACCAGCTCCAGGTAGGGCTGGTAGGGGCCGATGCCGTCGACCAGTGCCTGGCGCACGCGCTCGGGCACCGGAATGGATTGCAACAAGCGGGCGAAGGGCTGCTTGATCATGTGGTCCAGCAGCGAGAACAGGCCGCAGACGAACATCTCGTCGCGCATCTCGGCGTCGTCCATGCCGTGCGCCAGCTCCTCCATCAGCAGGCCGCGGCGCAGCGCGCCGTGCATGATCGGACGCATCGCGTGGTCCTTGCTGGCGGTGATCAGCAGCAGGGCCAGCCAGCGCTTGAGCCGCGAGTAGCCCAGCAGCATGATCGCGTGGCGGAAGGAGCTCACCTCCACGGTCAGGCCGAAGGCGGCCGAATTCATGTAGCGCAGCAGCTTGAAAGCCAGGCTCGGGTCGCGCTTGAGCGTCTGCTCCAGCCGCTCGATGTCCTCACCCTGCTCGACGCGCGACATCAGCTCGACGATCACCTGCAGGTCGGTCTGCAGATCCGGCTTCGGCGCATTGGCCGCCGCCTCGTAGCCGCCCGCGAAGGGCCAGCCGAGCACGCCCTCGGCGCCGCGCTGGAAGGCCGCGTCCACGGCCTCGGTGCCGCGCAGGCCGGAGATCAGTTTGGGCAGCGCCGTGCCGTTGCCGCCGCGGGCTTCGTCATCGGTGTCGAGCACCGCGGACTTGAAGCAGCCCAGCAACTCGGCCGGCACCGGCGCGCTGGGCACGCCCTTCAGCAGCAGCGCATTGCCGTTCTTCTTCAGCGCCAGCAGGGCCGGCGCGAGCTCGGCCTTGCCGCTCATGAAGGCCGGCAGTTCGATGGACAGGTTGGGCGGGGGCGCCGACTGCAGCAGGCCTTCGAGCAGGCCTTCGCTGGCGATGTTGAGGATGACGGTGCCGCCGCCGGCAGGCCAGACGTCCGACACCGCGGTCAGCAGGTCGGCGGCTTCGAGCTTGGCATCCGGGCGCAGCGGGATGACGGTGAGCCGGGTGGCGGTGACCTGACGCTGGCGGTCGATCAGTGGTGCATAGCCCAGCGCGACGGCGCCCAGGATCGGTGAGTTCATGAGGGCGATAGGTACTGAAACAGGGACATCCGCTGCACCATCGCATAGGTCTGCAATGCTGCCTGGTAGCCCGATTGCTGATTCTGGAAGTTGGAGATGCCCTGGACCATGTCCAGGTCTTCGGCATTGCTCTGCGTCGTCTGGCTGTTCAACTTCTGGGTCGCCATACGCTGCTCGGTGCCGTCGAGATTATTCATCGTTTCTCCGACCTGACTCCGGACATTTTGCAGGTTGCCCAGGACGGCGTCGAGATCGCGCAGGCTGCTGGAGTTGGCCTGGGAGATCTGCGCGCCGCTGCGCAGCGGCGTGTTCAGCTGGGCGATGGCGTTGTCCAGCACGTCGAATACCTTCAGCGTGTTGGTCGACGGGGCGACGCTGAACTGGTCGCCGTCGATCGCGCCGCCGGCGATCGTCAGCGACATGCCTTCGAACTGGATCGCCTTGCCGGGGCTGAAGACGTCGCTGCTGGTGGTGCCGGTGTCGCTGTTCGAGATCGTGTAGGTCTGCGAGGGCGCGGTGCCGGCGATCTGGATCACGTAGTTGCCGCCGGTGATCTGCGCCGGATCGGTGACGGTGCCGGAGTCGATCCAGCCGGCCGGCGGGTTGCCGCTGTTGATGTTGGGCAGCGCGCCGGTGACGAAGGTGCCGTTGCCGCTGCGCGCCTGCTCGAAGGCGGCGCCGCCGTCGATGCTGAGCTGGAAGTTGTCGCTGTTGCCGGTCTGCAGCGTCCCGGGCGTGCCCTTGAAGACGACGCCGCCGTTCTGGTCCAGGAAGGGTGCGCCGCCGCTGCCCTGGCCGCCGAAGATGTAGCCGTTGGCGCCGTCGCCGCGATTGGCGATGGCCAGCAGTTGCTGGCGCAGGCCGGAGATCTTGTCGGCCAGGCCGGCGCGCTCGGCGTCGCTGTAGCTGGCGTTGCCGGCCTCGACCAGCGCCTCGCGCACCTGCTGCAGCAGCTCGATGCCGTCGCCCAGCGCCGATTCGCCCAGGGTCATCGCGTTGCGGCTGGCGTCCAGCGCGCGCTGGTTGGCGTCGATGCGGCCGGTCTGCGCGTAGGCGCGCTCGCCGATGCCGGCAGCGGTCGGGTCGTCGCTGCCCCAGGCGACGCGCTTGCCGGTCGTCAACTGCTGCTGGCTGTTCTGCATCTGCTGCTGGCGCTTTTGCAGTGCCGCGATCGTCACCTCGTAGGTGTTGGCGGTCGATACACGCATGATCAGTTCCCCGCGAGTCGAAGCGTTTCGGTGAACAGCGTCTGCGCCGTCTGCAGCACCCGGGCGGCGGCCTGGTAGGCCTGCTGGAACTGCATCATGCGCGCGGCCTCTTCGTCGAGGTTGACGCCGGCTTGGGACGTTCGGGCGGTCTCGGCGTCCTGCGACGCGCTGCTGGAGACGCCCGACAGGTAGTTCGCGCCCTGCACGCGGGCGCCGATGTCGCTCATGGCCGAGGCGTAGGCATCGTTGATCGTCATGCCCGGCCGGGTCGTGCCGTCGGGCATGTTCTGCTGGCCGACGAACTGGCTGGTCTGCAGGTTCAGGAAGGCCTTGGCGTTGCCGTTGTTGTTGGCCGGGAACTGCGTGGCGGTGATCGAGATGCTGTCGCCGTCGCGCGGCACGCCCGACAGGCTCAGTTCGAAGCCGAGGTCGATGCCGGCGGCCGGCTGGTTGCCTATCGGCTGTCCGGCCTGCCAGCTGCCGCTCACCGAGCTGCCATCGGCCAGCGCGATCGTGTAGGTGACGGCGGCGCTGTTGCTCGGGTCCGGCGGGCCGAAGGTGACCGTCATCGGCGCCTGCGTGGACGGGTTCAGCTTGCTGTTGACGGCATACAGCGAATCGATCGTTGCGGTGCCGGTGTTGGCGACGTTGGTGCTGCCGGTGATCGGTGAGGACGCGGCGATGCCGTTGATGTTGTTCAGCGCCAGCTTCATGCCGGTCGCTGCACTGGCCACCGGCTCCAGCAGGTAGGTTTCGGTGGGACCGGGTGCGGAGGGCGAGAAATTGATCTGGAAGCCGTCGACGATCGAGCCGTCGGTGACCGGCGTGACCTGGCCGTCGGTCAGCCGTGTCATCAGGTAGCTGCCGGGGTTGGCCGGGTCGCCGGCCAGCCGGTACGAGCTGGCCTGCAGCTTGCTCGGGTCGGTGACGGTGAGCTGCACGCCGTTGACGAAGCTGCCGTCCGCGTTGCGCGCGTTGGTGCTGGCGGGCAGGGCGTTCGGCGGCGGTACGGTGAACATCGGCGCGCCGCTGCCGGCGGGGCTCGAGAGATCCACGCCCAGCGACTGCTGCTTGTTGACGGCGCCGGCGACGGCGGTCGCCATCTGGCCCAGCATGTTGCGCGCGTCCTGCAGGTCCTGGTTCTGGTACATCAGCAGCGCGGTGATCGAGCCGCCGGTCATCACGCTTTCGTCGAGCTTGCGCGCGCCGCTGGCCTCGACGATGTTGAGCTGGGCGCGGTTGCTGTCGTAGGGGTCCGGTGTGACCGAGAGCTGCTGCGCCTGGTTGCCCAGCACGAGGCGCTGGCCGCCGCCGATGAAGACGCCCAGCGAGCCGTCGTCGGCCGGCAGCGTCGTCACCTGCACGTACTGGCTCAGCTGCGAGACGAGCTGCTCGCGCTGGTCCAGCAGGTCGTTGGGCTGCTGGCCGCTGCCGTTGGCGCGCGAGATCGCGTCGTTGGCCTTGGCGATCTGGTCGGCCAGCTGGTTGACGGTGGCGACGCTGGACTTCATCGACGTGACGACGCCGCTTTGCAGGTCCTGCAGCTGCTGGCCGGCGCTGGCGAAGCGGGTGGCCAGGTCGTTGGCGCTGCTCAGCACGACCTGGCGGGCGGACGGATCGGACGGGTTGTTCGACACGTCGATCATCGAGTTGAAGAAGGTGCTGGCGGCCGCGCCCAGGCCGCTCTCGTCGGTCGGGAACAGCTTCTGCAGCGCCGTCATCTGGTCGACGCGGGTCGAGTCCATCGAGGCGGTGGCCTTGGCGCTCATCGCCTCGCTGGTCAGGAAGGCGTCGTGCACGCGCGACACCGTCTCCACGCTGACGCCGCGGCCGAAGAAACCGGCGCCGGTGTACTGGCCCGGCGGCGTCGTCAGGATCACCTGCTGGCGCGAGTAGCCGGGCGTGTTTGCGTTGGCGATGTTCTGGCCGACCGTCTGCAAGGCGGCCATGTTGGCGAACATCGCGGTCTTGCCGATGGACAGTAAGGAACCCATGCCGTCAGTCTCCCGCTGATGAGGCCGTTAGGCCAGCGCGCGCTGCACGCGCACGGTGGTGTTGATGACCTGGGCCAGCTTGGTCGCGTAGTGCGGATCGGTAGCGTAGCCGGCCTTCTGCAGGCCGCGGGCGAAGCCCTCCGCGCCGTGCGTCTGCGCCTGGGCCACGGCGCCCTGGTAGCGCTCGTTGCTGCCGATCAGCTTGGCGTAGTCCTTGAACGCGTCCGCGTAGTTGTCGTAGGCGCGGAACTTGGCGGTGACCTTTTGCGGCTGGCCGTTGACGTATTCGGTGGTCGTCACCTCGGCGACCTTGCCGGTCCAGCCGGGCGTAGCCTTGATGCCGAACAGGTTGTGCGACTTCGCGCCGCCCTTGGCGGTGATCTCGTGCCGGCCCCAGCCGGACTCGTGCGCCGCCTGCGCGATCATGAAGCTGGCCGGAATGCCGGTGGCGGCCTCGGCGGCCTTGGCGTCGCCGTCGTGCTGCTGGATGAAGCTCTGCACGTGCGGGGCGATGTTCTTCTTGGCGAGTGGCGGCAATTGCTGATTGCCTGAGGTCGAGCCCACGCCGGCGGCCTTGGCGGTGGCCGCGGCATCGGGCTGCACGCCCATCTGCCGCTGCAACTGCCGCGTGATCGCGTCCGAGAGCCCGCCAGGCAGGCCGGTCAGCTTGCCGGCGTACTGCGTGTCCAGCATTTCGGTGCCCATCTGCGTGGCCGAGTTCTCCATCATCCCGGAGGCCAGCGTCGACGCGCGCATGCTCTTCATCACCTCCTGCATGAAGAGGGACTCGAACTGTCGCGCGGTTTCCTTGATGCTGGACTTCGGGTCGCGCGCAGCGGCGGCCTTCAGCGCGTCGATCGAGCGCGTGTCGGTGTTGAAGCTGTTGGTCGCGGTGAGGCTGCTTTGCGCGGTACTGCTCATGACTTCACCTCAGATCACCTCGATCTCGGCGTTCAGCGCGCCGGCGCTCTTCATCGCCTGCAGGATCGCCAGCAGGTCTTGCGGCGTGGCGCCGAGTGCGCTCAGCGCCTTCACCACGTCGGCCAGCTTGGCGCTGGCCGGCAGCTGGATCAGCGGGCCGGGCTCCTGCTTGATCGAGATGTCGGTCTTCTGCGTGACCACGGTCTGGCCGTTCGACAGCGGGCCGGGTTGGCTGACGACCGGTGTCGCGTTGATCGTCACCGACAGGTTGCCGTGCGCCACCGCGCAGGGCGACAGCGTGACCGACTGGTTCAGCACGATCGAGCCGGTGCGGGCATTCAGCACCACGCGCGCGGCCGGGTCGGCCAAGGTCAGCGGCAGGTTCTCGAGGTCGGCGAGGAAGCTGACGCGGGCGTCCGGGCTCGTCGGCGCGCGCACGCGCACGACGCGGCCGTCGAGCGCCTGGGCGGTGCCCTCGCCCTTGGATTTGTTGATCGACTGCGCCACGGCGCGGGCGGTGGCGAAATCGGCCGAGTTCAGGTCCAGCTGGATGAAGTCGCCGCCGTTGAGCGCCGTCGGCACGCTGCGTTCGACCAGGCCACCGCCGGGAATGCGGCCGGCGCTCAGCTGGTTGATCTGCACCTTGGAGCCGCCCGCGGCGGCGCCGGCGCCGGCGATGACCAGATTGCCCTGCGCGATCGCGTAGACCTGGCCGTCCGCGCCGCGCAGCGGCGTGGCGACCAGCGTGCCGCCGCGCAAGCTCTTGGCATTGCCGATCGAGGAGACGGTGACGTCCAGCGCCTGGCCCGGCTGGGCGAAGGCCGGCAACTGCGCGGTGATCATCACCGCGGCGATGTTGCGGGGCTGCATCTGCACGCCCTGTGGCAGCAGCACGCCGAACTGCTGCAGCATCGCGGTGAGGCTCTGGCCGGTGAACGGCGCCTGCGTCGTCTGGTCGCCGGTCCCGTCCAGGCCCACGATCAGGCCGTAGCCGGTCAAGGGGTTGGAACGCACGCCGGCGACGGTGGCGACTTCCTTGAGGCGTGCAGCCTCGGCCCCGCCGAGGAGGCCGCAGAGGAGGAAGAGCAGGGCGAGGAGGGGTTTCATTTGGGTCGAGCCGGAGGACTACGCTCGACCGATTCTGAAGAAACTTGAGCCCGCAGAGGGCTCGATAAGGACTGTGTTGTGCCTGCTTATCGTGCCGCCCGACCGTGTTCGGTATTCAGGGCCGAGCGCCGGGCCGCTCCCAAGCCGGCCCACATGGCGATGTGCTTGCGGCTCGATGCCGCAAGCATCGCCGCCCCCTCGGGGGGCCGACCAGACTTGCGCGCGTTCAGCGCCGCAAGACTGGGCGAGGGGCTCACATTACGTGGGCGAGAGGTTCAGGAAGAACCTGGACAGCCAGCCGATGCCTTGCGCGTCGGAGACCGCACCGCGGCCACGCTGCTCGATGCGCACATTGGCAACGCTGGTGGAGGGCACGATGTTGCCCTGCACGATCGCCCGCGGGTCCACCTGGCCCGAGAAGCGCAGCACGTCGACGTTGTGGTTGACGCCGATCTGCTTCTCGCCCGAGATCATCAGGTGGCCATTCGGCAGCACCGAGGTCACGACCGCGGTGATGCTGCCTGAGAAGTCGTTGGTGTTGGCGTTCGTGCCCTTGCCGGCGGAGCTGATCGTCGAGTCCGCGCCGGCCGAGGCGCGGCCGAAGGCCTTTGGCGACACGCCGGGCAGGGCGGTGATACCGGCCGACAGGCTGCCGGACTTGTCGATCGCGCTGGTGGAACTCTGCGTGGCGCTGACCTTCTCGACGATGTTGATCGTCACCGTGTCGCCGATCAGCCGGGCGCGGTAGTCCTCGAACAGCGGCCGGTAGCTGGACGCCTGGTAGATCGCACCGCTGGTCGTGGCGCTGGGCGGCTGCACGGGGATCTCCACGACCGGCGTGTGCTGGAGCTCCACGCGCGGTTCCGGGTACATCGTGCCGCAGCCGGAAAGTACGAGCCCCGCGATCAAGGCGTACCTTGATCGGCCCCCCGAGGGGGCGGCGATTGACGGGGCATCGAGCCCCGTCAACATCGCCAGGTGGGCCGGCTTGGGAGCGGCCCGGCGCTCGGCCCGAATGCGGGTGAACAGGGTGTGCTTGCTCATGAGGCCGCCTTAGATTTGTGCCAGCTTCTGCAGCATCTGGTCGGAGGTCTGCACCGCCTTCGAGTTCAGCTCGTAGGCGCGCTGGGTCTGGATCATGCTGACCAGTTCCTCGACGACGTTGACGTTGGAGGTTTCGACGTAGCCCTGCTTCAGCTCGCCCAGGCCGTTGGCGTTCGGGGCGCCAGCGTTGGGCGTGCCGGACGATGCGGTCTCGGTGTACAGGTTCTGGCCCTTCGGGTCCAGGCCGGCCGGATTGATGAAGCTGGCGAGCTGGATCTGGCCCAGCGTCTGCGGCTGCGCCTGACCGGGCAGGGTGACGCTGACCGTGCCGTCCGCGCCGATCGTGATGCTCTGCGCCTGCGCCGGCACGGTGATGCCGGGCAGCACGGCATAGCCGGTGTTGGTGACGATCTGGCCGTTGGCGTCGAGCTGGAAGGAGCCGTCGCGGGTGTAGGCCGTCGTGCCGTCGGGCTGCTGGATCTGGAAGAAGCCCTGGCCGTTGATCGCCAGGTCCAGGTTGTTGCTGGTCTGCTGCAGGTTGCCTTCGGTGTAGATCCGCGCGGTGGCCACCGGCCGCACGCCCAGGCCCACCTGCAGGCCGGTGGGCAGCTGCGTCTGCTCGGTGGTGTTGGCACCGGACTGGCGCAGGTTCTGGTACATCAGGTCCTCGAAGATCGCGTGCGACTTCTTGTAGCCGTTGGTCGCGACGTTGGCGAGGTTGTGCGAGATGGTGTCCAGCTGGGTCTGCTGGGCCTCCATGCCGGTCTTGGCAATCCAGAGCGATCGAATCATGGCGTACTTCTTTCTTAACTGGTGCCCAAGAGCTTCGCGGACTCGGCGCCCTGAGTCTGCGCGATCTGCAGCAGCTTCATCTGCTGCTCGAACTGGCGCGCGGCCGAGATCATCGCGACCATCGTTTCCACCGGGCTGACGTTGGAGCCTTCCAGCGCGCCGTCCTGCAGCTGCGCGGTCGGGTCGCCGGCCAGGTCGTTGCCATCGGCCGCGCGGAACAGGCCGTCGGTGCCGCGCTGCAGCGGCGCCTCGGGCGTGACCAGCTTGATGCGGCCGATCGGCAGCGGGCGGACCGAATCGGCGGTCTTGGCGGTGACGGTGCCGTCGCTGCCGATCGACACCTCGGCGTTCTGCGGCACGGTGATCGCGCCGCCGTCGCCCTGCACCTGCAGGCCGCTGCGCGTCACCAGGATGCCGTCGGCGTTGACGTCCAGCGAGCCGGCGCGGGTGTAGGCCTCGGTGCCGTCCAGTGCCTGCACGCCCATCCAGGCCTGGCCGTTCATCGCCACGTCCAGGTTGCGGCCGGTGGCCGAGACGGCACCTGGGTCGGGGTTGTAGCCGATCGAGGTTTCCAGCGCGAACGCGCGGGTGCTGGCGCCATCGCCGCGCACCGGTACCGAGCGAAAGGCCTGCAGCTCGGCGCGGAAGCCCGTCGTGGACACATTCGCCAGGTTGTTGGCGAGCACGTCCTGCCGCTGCATGGCGGCCTTCGCGCCCGACATCGAGAGGTAGATCATGCGGTCCATGGCGGTGTCCTGATAGTTCCTTGCTTCGACTGACCGTGCGGTGCCCGGGCCGAGCGCCGGGCCGCCCCAAGCCGGCCCGCGTCCCCTCGGGGGACCGACCGGGATCGCCTGCGTTCAGCGCGGCGAGACAGGGCGAGGGGCTTCATCCTTAGCGCAGGTTGACGATCGTTTGCATGATCTGGTCCTGCGTCTTGATCGTCTGCGCGTTGGCCTGGTAGTTGCGCTGCGCGGTGACCATGTCGACGAGTTCGTTGGTCAGGTCGACGTTGGAGTTCTCCAGCGCGCCGGCCTGCAGCGCACCCATGTTGCCGGAGCCCGCGACGCCGACGACCGGGTCGCCCGAGGCGGCGGTGCGCTGCCAGACGTTGCCGCCCAGCGGCTGCAGGCCCTGCGGGTTGCGGAAAGTCGCCAGCTCGACCTGGCCGGCCGCCTTGGACTGGCCGTTCGAGTAGTTGGCCTTGACGACGCCGGTGGAGTCGACCGACACGCCGGTCAGCTGGCCCGGCGCGTAGCCGTCCTGCACCAGACTGGTCACGCCGAAGGCGGAGCCGTTCTCGGTCGAGTTGCTCATGTCGAAGCTCACGCCCGGGATCGGCAGCGTGCTCGAACCGGTGGAGCTGACGCCGGCCGGGATGTCGATCGTCAGGGGCGTGCTCGCGTCGATCGGGTTGCCGTTGATCGCGGTGGGGTTGCCGCCGTTGGCCGGGTAGGTGATCGTCATCAGCGGCGCGGTCGGGTTGCCGTTGCCGTCGGCCGCCTCGGCGTCGAAGGGCGTGCCGTTCGCCGTGGCGAAGACGTTCCAGGTCGTGTTGCCGGCCGCGTCGTCGTCCTGCTTCTGGAAGTACAAGGTCAGCGCCACCGGCTGGCCCTTGGCGTCGTAGACGGTCATCGAGGTGGCGTTGTTGTACGTCGTCGGGTCGTCCAGCGTGATGCTGCCCGGCGCGGCGGTGGAGGCGGTGGTCTTGACGCGCGAATCCACGTTGAACTCCAGCGAGACCTTGCTGGTCGTCTTCGGCGCGATGCCGGCGGTGGGCAGCTGCAGCGGCTGAGAGACGCCGGGCTGGATCGTGCCGCTGCTGTCGGCCGGGTAGCCGAGCAGCTTCAGGCCGGCGTCGTTGGTGATGAAGCCGCTGGGGCTGATCTTGAACTGGCCGTTGCGGGTGTACTCGGTCGGGTTGACGCCGTCGGTCACCTGGAAGAAGCCGGTGCCGTTGATCGCCAGGTCCATCGGGTTCTCGGTGGTCTGGATG
>Ga0247779_1000112_pt1 | contig 64531 bp, 51 predicted proteins | sample UWRJL221509R5_FD_179925 | JGI IMG/M metagenome (GOLD analysis project Ga0247779, IMG submission 179925) | Plant litter microbial communities from Arlington Agricultural Research Station in Wisconsin, United States - UWRJ-L221-509R-5 | ecosystem: Environmental > Terrestrial > Plant litter >... | reverse complement strand
CAACTTGCCGCGCGCCCAGGCGCGCAGGCGCGCGGGCCAACCGGAGTTTTCGTCCACGCCCGCGTACGCTTCTTCGACCGTGCCGTCACTCGGCACGTTGAGCTTCTTTTCCACGAGCTGCAGCCAAAGCGCGACGTACACCAGATCCTCGCTGGCCAGGTTGGCGGCGACGGCGCGCTGTGCGGCACGGCGCGCGGCGCGCAGATCGGCATGGGTGAGGGCGCGGCGTGCCGCGTCTAGCACGGTCGCGGTCAGCTGGCGCGGATCCGAGCTCGAGGCTTCGTAGGCGCGTTCGGTCGCGCGACGCCATGCCAAGGGGTCGTCGTAATGCTCGAGGATGCGCGCCAGCAGCCGCTCGCTGCGCGCGAGCGTCGGGCCCCCCGAGCGCGCGGTGCGTTGCGCATCCACCGCTCGCGACAACGCCGCATCGAGCGTCTTGGCTGCGTGCTCCGCGTCGCCGTGATCACGGTACACCTCGAACTTCATGTTCAAGGCGTCGGTCTCGGCCAAGGGATCATTGACGGCCTTGGCCAGCTCCACGGCTTGACCCAAGGTGAAGAGCGCTGCGTTTTGATCGCGTTGGCGCTCGATGGCGCTCAAGGTCATCAAAGACTCGAGGCTCGGTTCGGCGCGCGCCGCGGATTGTACCAAAGGGAGGGCCCGTGCAAGCTCGCCGTGGCGTGTCTCGAGCGCGCCCATCACGTAGCGCAGACGCGCGCTGCTTGGGCTGACTTTGCCCAAATAGGCCTTGGTTTCTGCCAGTTGCAGCATGGGCTGCGCGTTGTCGAAGGTTCGCCGCGCGCTCGGCAATTGACCGAGCGCGTCCTCCGCGACCAGCGCTTTGCCGACGATGCCGAGCGCGAAGCTTATGCTGTCCGGGCCCTCTTCCTTGCTCACGGCTGGAGCGAGCACGAGCGGCGCCACCTCCGCCATGCCGTAGTTCGTGAGTTGTGTGGCCAATGGCAGCGCGCCGCGCATCGAGCTCGGCTCGGCGCGGAACAGTTGCACCGCGGTGCCCCAGGTCGCAGCTTCCATCAGCGTGTGATCGAGTAGGCCTTCCGTGTCGGCGGCGTGTGAGGCGGAATCGAAGAAATGACACAGGTCCGCCCAGGCATCCGCGTCGTTCTCGTTCGCGGCGCGCACCAGCCGGTCGCGCAACTCGGGCGCGATGATGCGGCCCAACTCAGCCTGGTCTGCGACGGTCAGCACGCCGCGCGCATCCCCGTGCCGGAGGTATAAGGCGATCAGCGTGTAACCGCCGCCGCGCAGCGCGCGGTAGGCTTCGAACGCTTCGTCGCGATCCGCGCTCGAATTCATGGGCGTGTCCGCCGCGTTCGATTCTAGCGCGCGTTTCAGCCATTGCACCGCACGTTGGCCGGCGCTGTCGAGCGCCGCTTTGCGCGCTTCGATCAACGATCGCTGAGTGGCAGAACGCAGCTCGGCGCCTGCCGACTGCATGGGGCCCGCGCCGTGCGTGGCTCGTGAAAAGCGCGCCATCGCTTCGAGGTGCGCCTCGACCTCTTTGCGCTCCGGTCCGTTCGGGAGCTTGTCGCGCAGCATGCCATACAGCGTGAACGCGTAACCTTCCTGCCCCAGGCGCGCGACCTCCGCTGCACCGGCGCCCAGGGCACCTTCTGCGCCGTCTAGGGCCGTGTCTTGAAATTCACCGGCGCGCATCAAGTAGAAGGCGCCGGTCAGCGCCTTCAGCCCGGCCTCGCGCTGACCCGCGTCGAAGCGCGCTTTGGCGCGTTGCAGCTGACGGCGCACCACGCCCACGAGTAGACCCGAGCGCTCGGCCGAGGGCGCGCCGTTGACCAACACTCGGTAGGCGGCTTGGGCAAAGGCTTCGTCGTCGACCGACGGGATCGACGAGCCGCTGGTCGCGGCGGCGTCGGCTGATTTCGCGGGAGGCGAGTGCGTGGCGCAGCCGGTGCTCGCCAGCGCTGCGCCAGAACCGAAGGCGAGCAGCAAGCGGGCACCGAGGATTGTAAAGCCGACCGACCGGGACATCGTCCGAAGTCTATACCGCGGACGCCAAGCGAGCGCTAAAAGTGGGAGAGCGAGCTAGAACGCGAAGTCGCAGTGCAGCTCGAGGCCGCTTGCCGCGCTGTCGGCCAGGCGACCGCCGATCGGGAAAATGTAGCCGATGCTGGGCGAGATCTTACCGAAGCGAGCTCCGACCCGCGGCTCGAACACGACTTGGAGCCGGGTGGGTGGGGCAGCGCCCAGGAACGATTTGAACTCGACGGCGTTGACCGCGCTGTACGCGAGCCAGGTGTCGAACGCGCCGAACAGGTACGGTCGCTGCAGGAAGTCATAGCTGATGCCCGCCGAAGTCACGTTGCGGAAGGTGACGGTCTTCAGCTCGTACGTACCCGCCCCTGTCGGGTCCTGCGTGCTGGCCAGCTCGCCGCCGACCTTGATGCCGAGCACGAATTTGGTCGCGGCGCGTACGCTGAGCGCTTTGCGCTGGTAGTCGAAGCCCACGCCGGCGATCAATGGCAGACGCTTGGGCTCGAATAGCTCGGGATCGCGATAGCCCGACGCGGCATCGGCCATCGCGTTGAGCTCCATTTGGCGAACGCTGCTGGCTTCGTTGTAGTTGCCTTGCGCGGTCGGCAAGCCGAGTCCGAAGAAGATCGGCAGGCGCGCGAAGCGACTGACCGTGAGCCGGTACTCGCCCATCAGCTCGAGCGTGCCCAGCGCTTGGACCGTGGCCTGGTCACCGTTGAACTGGCGTGCGGAGCCGACGGTCCACGGCAGGCGCGCGCCCAATGTGAACTCGGGGCTGAGGTCGTAGTAGCCGCCGACCATGAACGTCCCGCTCGTGGTTTGACCGGTGGTCTCGTCCGCGGACGGCCCGGGCAGCGGCGCTTTGCCGAAACCGACCAAGACATTGCCGAACATGCCCATCTTGCTGCGCTCGCGACGCTTTTGGGCTGCTGCGGCGTCGGCCTGAGCTTCCTTCTGCGCGAGCTCGGCGTCGGTCTCGGGCTTGGGCGCGGCGGCCTTCACTTCGCTCTGCTCTTTCGCGACAGGATCGCTCTGATCCATGGTCGAGACGGGCTCTTTCGGGGCGCCTTTCTTGCCCTTGGCAGCGAGCGCGTGGTCACTGAAAATCACTAGAATGATGGCAAGTCGAAGGCTTTTTCGCACGTGTTTCTCCCGTTTACGGCGCGGGACCGTAACACGCGAGCATCTGAACGCGCTAACGTATCGAGCTTGCTGACATGACCGACGCACCCGTTCGTCCGCCACCCAAGCGCCTCGCCGACTTCGAGATCATTCGTCGGCTCGGCGCGGGTGGCATGGCTGAAGTCTTCCTGGCAAAGAAGCGCGGCGCGGAAGGCACGTTCAAGCTCCTGGTGCTGAAGCGGATCTTGCCCGCGTACGGTTCTTCCCGGCGTTTTCGCACGATGTTCGCCGAAGAAGCGCAACTGGCGACGCGCTTGAATCATCCGAACATCGTGCAGGTGTACGACTTTCAGGACTACGGCGAAGAGGGCCAACTCCTCAGTATGGAGTACGTGGAAGGCCCCGATTTGCGCAAGTTGATGCGCTCGGCGCAGGCGCAGGGACAACGCATTCCGCCCTACGTGGCAGCTTACATCATCGCCGAAGTGGCGAAGGGGCTGCACTACGCGCACGAGCGCAAAGACGAAGCGGGCAAGCCGATCGACATCGTGCACCGCGACGTTTCTCCGCAGAACATCTTGATGAGCTTCGACGGTGCCGTAAAAATCGCTGATTTCGGCATCGCTTCCGCCAATTTGTTCCGCGAAGAGCCGGGCGTGTTGAAGGGCAAGACCGCTTACATGTCGCCCGAGCAAGCGCGCGCCGAACGCGTTTCGCGACGCACGGACATTTACTCCCTCGGGGTAGTTTTCCACGAGTTGCTCACGGCTCGTCCGCTGCACGGCGCGGCCGAAGGTCAGGAGCTGCTGGAGGCCGTGCGCGCCGGCGTGGTCGAGCCGCCCAGCACCTACGTGCGCGAGCTGCCAGCCGAGCTCGAAGAAGTCGTGATGCGCGCGCTGGCCAAAAATCCGGACCAGCGCTTTCAAACGGCGCGTGACATGGCTGCGGCGCTCAGCCGTTCGCTGTTCCAAAAACAGCAGTTCGTCGATTCGCACGTGCTCGAGAACGTGCTCTCCGAGCTGATCACGCGCGAGCACACCTCGCCCGGTGTGGAAGCGGGCTCGAATCTGGCAAGTGACGGTCAGCAAGGCAGCGAGCCGCTCGATGATTTGTCGTCGGTCGCGCACGTGGTCGGCACGGCCGCCGGTGCCAACGATCAGAGCACGGGCCCCGGGCGCGCGCAGCGCGGACGCGTGGGCCGTGAAGTTCGCCACGTGGCCGTGGTCACGCTGCGTCTGCATGGCTTCGAGCAGCTAGCGACCAGCCTCGGTCGCCAAGCCGCCGCACACGTGCTCGAGCAGCTGCGCAGCACGCTCGGTGAGGTGGCGTTTCGACGCGGCGCGCGCTTCGCTTGGGACACGCCACAAGCCGAAGGCGCCGAGTCTACTGGCTTTACCACGGCCGCGCGCGCGATCGTGGGCTTGATGGCCAACCCCGCGCGCGCTCCATTGGACGCCGTTTGGCTGGCGATCGACGTGCACGAAGTGATCCGCGGCACGTCCGAAGATCTGCCCGTCGGCTTGTCTGCCAGCGTGGGTATCGTGCGCGGCATCGCCACTGGCGAACGCGATCGCGCGGGGCACTTGATTCAGCACGCGCTGCAAGAGCCGGCCAATCACTTGGCGGACTTGCTCGGCGATCACGCGCCGCCGGGGGTGAGTTGGGTCGCGGGCGGCCTGTACCGCTTGGTGCGCCGTGATTTCGTGTGGGGCGACGCGCCGACGATCCAAATCGAAGATGCCGAGCGACTGAGTCTGCCGCAAGACATGCGCATCTACTCCCTGCTCCGGCCCCACACGCGCCAGGAAAAGCTGGATGAGATGGCGGTCGCACCGAGCGACCTGATCGGTCGTGACGCGGAGCTCGCCGATTTGCACGCGGCGTACTACGGCGTGGTCGGCTCGGCGCCGAACGCAGGGCAAGTGTCGGCGCGCGTCGTGTACGGCGAAATGGGCATCGGCAAGACCGCGCTTTTGGCTGCGTTTCTCAACGAGCTGCCCCCGGACGCGCGCGTGCTGCGCGTGGAATCGTCACCGGCGCTCAGTGAAGTGCCGTTCGCCACCGTCAGTGAGTGGATCCGCGAGCTCACCGGCACCCGCATCGATCAACCTTTCGAGCAGGCGCAAGAGCAGATCACGGACGCGTTCGGCGAATTCGCCGGTGAAGAAGCGGGACCGGAGGTCGTCTTGCGCATGGCGGAGCTGGCCACCGGCCGTGTGCGCCAAACCGTCGATGACGCGGACGTGGCCGAAACGCGCCAGCTGATCGCGCTCGGCATGCGGCGTTTTTTCGCGCGCGCGGCCATGGATGCCCCGCTGGTGGTGGCACTCGACGGCCTACAGTGGAGCGATCGGCCGAGCCTGGATTTGATCGTCGAGTTCTTGCGCCGAGCGGAGCCGCTCAGCGTGCTGGTGATTTTGCTGTCCCGGCCCGAAGATCGCGTGTCGAGCTACATCGAGGGCTTGGTGCGTGTCGAGCTGAAGGGGCTGAGCGCCGAGCATCAGCTGCGGCTACTGCAGACGCGCTTGGGCGTGAGCCAAGGCGTGCGCCAGGTGTGTGCCGACTTGCTGCCGCGCGCGGGCGGCAACCCGTTCTTCTTGTTGGAGATGGTGGATGCGCTGCTCGAGCGCGGCATGCTGGAAATTCGCGAGCGGAACGGCCAGCAAGAGCTGGTGCAAGTGGAGCGGCTGGGCGACGCCAGCCTGTCGTTGCCGTCCACGCTCGAGCAGCTGATCGCCGATCGACTGAACGAGCTGCCACCGGAGGAGCAGTCGGTGATCGAGTGGCTGGCGGTCGCGGGCGGTCCGCTCGCTCTCGCCGATTTGCAGCTGATCAGCGGCGAAGATCCGGCGGACGCCGTCACCCGTCTGGCGGCGCGTGGTTTGTGCGAGCTGCGCTCCGACGCCATCGATGTTCGCCATCCGCTGACGCGCGACGTGGCCTACCGCGCGCTCGATCGCAGGCGCCGCGTGCGCATGCATCGCGCTCTGGGTGAGTATTTGGCCGGCACCCCGCTCGGTAAAGGCCTGACGGCCGCGATCGTCGCGCGCCACCTGGCGCGCGGGAACTCGCGCAAGGAAGCGGCGCGCTTCTACTTGGAGGCCGCGGACGCGGCCCGCGCCAGCTACCAAACCCAGCTCGCCAAGCGTTGCTATCGACGCGTGATCGCGCTGGTCGCGGAAGGCGATCTGCGGCTGCTGGAAGCACACGAGGCGCTGGAGTCGATCTGCCGTAATCAAGGCCGTTGGCGCGAGCGCCGCACGCACCTGAGCAAATTGCGGGCGCTCGCCAGGCAGGCCAAGAGCGCGGTTTGGGCGGCGATTACCCTGCTGCGCACGGCGCAGTTCGAGCTCGATGCGGGACAATTGTCGAAAGCTCTGAGCTCGGTCAGGCGCGGCGAGCTCGTGGCCACCCAGGCCAATTCGCCCGTGCTCGAAGTGCAAGCTCGCACGCTGATGGCGGAGATTTTACACGACATCGGTGACATGCAGGGCGCGCTCTCGGCGGTCGATCGTGCGCTCAGCACCGCCGATGGCCACGGCGTGCCTGCTCGCTTGCGCGCCGAAGCGTTGCGCCTGCGCGGGACGCTGCTGCGGCGGGTGGGGCGCGTGCACGAGGCCGTGGAAGCGCAGGCCGAAGCGATCGCCGTGTTCCGACAAGCCGGCGTTCGACGCATGGAAGCGCGCGCGAAAAATTCGCTCGCCTATGCGCTGCTCGTGCTGGGTCGCTTCGAAGACGGCATCGCGCTCGCGCTGGACGCCATTCGCATCGATCTCGCCATCGGTGGGCGCTTCCAAATTGCCAAGACCCTGAGCACGATCGGCGAATGTTACGCGAGCCTCGGCGATCTGGATCGCGGGCTGGCTTATCTGCGCCGCGCGCGCGAGGCGCACGAGCGCTACGGAGACCGCGATTCGCGCGCGGATACGCTCTTGTCCATGGCAGAAATCATGATTGATTTTGGGGATGTAGACGGCGCCGAAACGCTCGTTGGCGATGCCGGCGCGCTGACCGCCGTCACGGGCAGCGCCTTCGATTCGGTGCACGAGAAGATCCTGCGCGCGCTCTTGGCGCGCGTCCGCTCGGATCACGCGCGCGCCGTGATGCACGCCTTCGACGCGCGTCAAGCCGCCGAAGCGCAGGCCTACGTCGCGTTCCACTTCTACGCCATGGCCATCGAAGCGCGCGCCCGTGTGGACATGGGCGAAGAGCACACCGGGATCCTGCTGGCCACGACCGCGCTCGGCGCGATCGATACGCTACAAGGCTCCGAGTATGGCCTTGCCACACGCGCCCTGGGTTGTGAAACGTTGCGTGTGGCGCGATCGCCGCAAGCCGAAGAAATGCGCGAACGCGCTGCACGCTACGCGCGCTCCCTCTTGGAGCACATTCGCGATCCGCTGTTCCGTCGTTCGTTCGTCGAGCGGCGCGTGGTGCAGGCCGTGCTCAACCAGCCGGAAGCCCCGCCCGACGCGCCGCGCGGCATCGACAATCCGCTGAACCCGCCACGCTGAGCCGCGCCTTCGCGGCCTTCGTGCGTTACTGAAACTGGCTGCTCCCGGCCACGACTCGCTCGGCCTGCACCTCGGGCAAGGTGTCGAGCAGCGTCGAGCCATTTTGCGCGGTGATCCGCACGTGAGTGGGTCCCGCGCCGAAGCCGCCGCCATTCAGGAAATAGTTGTAGTCTTGACGCTGCGCTTCCGAAAAGCTCACGCCGTCCTTGGACGTCTCCAGCTTGGCGATCGGGTAGCGGCTATTCCGCACTTGCACCGCGGTCCAATAGGGATTGCTGCCGTCCTTGAATTTGTAAGAAACGGGCCCTTGTGCATCGCAGGCCACGAAGTTCCAAGTGATGGCGATGCGGCCTTGCGCTTTGGGCGCGAGCACCGCGAACGCATCGGGGTGAAAGTCGAGCTGTCCCCTGTCGCAATCGGGGCACTCATCGACGATGCGTACCCGCAGCTGATTGCCATTCGGACCCGTCACGTCGGCGCACGCGCCGCACCAGGCGCTACCTGCCCAATCGAAACCGTTCAGCGCCGCGATATGAAAGTCGCTGGTCTTGTCGTACATGCACGCCCCGGATCCATCAGCGAACGTGTAGAACGTGCCGTCACCGCTGTGCTGTTCGCCGAATTTTTCGGTCGTGACCACGTTGGTCGCGGGAGGGCCATCCGAGCCACCCCCGCCCGGCGCTAGCGAGTCGTTACCCGAGCAGGCAAATGCGAAAGCCGACGCGAAGACCGCGATACCCAGCGCGTAGATCCTGCCCATGCTTACAATTACGCGCGCGTCGGCTCGCGTGTAAGGGCTCCGCTCAACCGGATTGGACGCTCGCCAGCTCGGATTCGAGCTCGCCTAAGGCCTTGGAATCATTCTTTTGCGAGGCAAGCTCGATGCCTTGTGTCAGCCAGCTGGCGGCTTCTGCGAGGCGGCCGGCTTCGCGGAGCATTTGTCCAGCCATCAGGTACATGGGTAGGTAACCGGCGTCGCGGGTGCGCAGGGTTCCGAACGCCGATAGGGCCTCGTCCACACGGCCTTCTTTGCGATATTCCATGCTCAGGCAATAGAACGCAAAGGAGTCTGCGGCCGCGGAAGCAGTCAGCTTTTCCAGCATTGCCAGGCGCTTATTCATGGCCGAAGCCATTTCCCGGACGCGCTCGCGAGTCAACGGAACATTCGCCAAAGGCAAGGGGGGCAGGAGACACGCGGGGGACACGGTGACGAGCCGCCGCGAAGCTGCTACGAACGCGCCCCTGCTCGGGGACGCTCATGCCTGCTGAGCGGAAAGGTCTATCCCATGTTTCTATCGAAGAACCCCTCAGCTCGCGCGCTCATCGGTGTCGGGCTATTCGCCATTGCTCTCGCGGCCGGCTGCAACAAGCCCAAGCACAAGAGCAAGAGTGCCGCTCCCGCCACCTCGGGCTCCGCAGCCGTCGCTGCCGCCGCCGCTGGGCCGTGCCAAAAGTACGCGACCGCGCTGTGCGAGAAAGCCGGCAAGGAATCGGAGAGCTGTCAGGCCCTCACCGCCAGCGCCGAGATCCTCTCGCCCGCGGCATGCTCTGCCGGCTTGAAGGACCTGGCCTACTCGCTGAAGAAGCTGGGCGAGGCCACCAAGTCCTGTGACGACTTGGTCGGCAAGCTGTGCGCTGCGATCGGTCCCACCAGCGAGACCTGCAACATGGTCAAGACGCAGACCAAATCCTTCCCGCAGTCGCGTTGCAAGCAGATGCTCGAGCACATCCCCGAGATCACCGCTGACCTGAAGAAGATGGAAGCGGCGAACCAGCCGCTGGCGCCCGAGCTCGCAGCCAGCATCGCCAAGGGCAAGGCGCCCTCCTTCGGGCCGGAAGACGCCAAGGTCACGGTCGTCGAGTTCTCCGACTTCCAGTGCCCGTATTGCTCCCGGGCGGCCACCGTGGTCGACCAAATCAAGGAGAAATACAGCACGCGCGTGCGCTTCGTGTTCCGCCAATTCCCGCTGCCGATGCACGAAAACGCGCGCGGCGCTGCGGAAGCCTCGTTGGCTGCCAACGCGCAGGGCAAGTTCTGGGAGTTCCACACCAAGATGTTCCAGAACCAGGGCAAGCTCACGCGCGACAGCTTGGAGGGCTTCGCCAAGGAAGCCGGGCTCGATATCGCGGCGTTCAAGAAAGCGCTCGACGGCAAAACCTTCGCTGCCGACGTCGACGCGGACGTGAAGCTCGGTGAGAGCGTGGCCGTGAATGGCACGCCGACCATGTTCATCAACGGCGCGCGTGTCGCCAACCCCACCAGCTTCGAAGCGATCTCGGCGCAGATCGAAGGCGCGCTGAGCGGCAAGCCCGTTGCAGCGGCAGCTCACCCGGGCTGAGCGTCGAGCGAGCGTCGGCTGAGCAGAGGCCGAGCGGTGAGTCGAGAGACTTGCTGCTCGGCTTTTCGTTTTTGCGGGGCGCGCTCTGAGCTGGTCAGCGCGTGTTGCGGTAAGCTGCGATGCGGGAGCGACGCGCTTCACGACGCCCGAAGGGGGGCGAGCGCCCGCTCTCTCTCCTGCTCAGGTGCCTTCTGCGGGTGAAAACGGGGTTCGAGTTCGAGCTCTGTTTTTCAAGGAGGGAACCCGTCTCGGTTGGAAGTAGAGGCGAAAGCGGTACGGGGACGTACTCTCACGACGAGGCTGCTACACGCCTTGGCGTGCTTTTGCGCTCAGTGCTCGACCATGCGCGCCGCGATCGGGATCGAAAACGAGACCGCTTCCGGCTGCGTGCCGAAGTTCGTACTTCGTGCCACGCCGAGGATGCACGAGCCGAGTGGTTGCGATGCCACGCTCGCGGGTGACAGGGAGGCTTTGACGACGCGACCGCTGGGCTCGACGTCGAAGCGTACGGAGAGATGCTGGCTATCGATCAAGGCGCCGGGATTCTGTTTGAAGCAGCCCTGAATGGCGCCCTGACGCTGCTGAAAAGCGCCTGCCAGCGAGCGCCGCGTGCTCGCCGCGCTCGCCTTGGGTGCGGCTTGCCGACTTGGGGGCGTTGCGCTCGCAGGCGCACTCGTGGCCTCGATCAGCGCGAGCGCGCTCGCCGACGAAACCGGCGGCGTCTCGTCGATTACCGACTGTTTTTCCACGATGATGGGCGGCGGTGGCAGATTGCCCGGCGGTCTGAGAAAGACGACCAGCAGGCCCGCGGAAAGCAGGATTGCGGCCGCGAGCACCAGCCATACCCAAGAGCGTGAGCGAGGCCTGTGCTCGGCGCTCGCCGGCGGCGCCGCCGCGAGCGGCGTGGGCGTTACGGTCTTGGTGACCGCATCGGCCGCGTTCGAGGTGGGGAGTTTCAACGCGATGCGCGAGGCGTCGGAGGTGTCCTGCGCTTCGCGCCAAGCGGCGTCCCTTGTCGCGAGCGGCTCCAGGCCGAGCGCCTCGGGCATCTCGCCCGTGAAGTCTTGCGCGACCTGCGCGGCGAACGCCCGGGCTGCGTCGCGTTCCGACCAGTTCATGCCGCGTCGCAGCGCCTCGGCGAACTCCGCCACGCTGGCGAAGCGATCGTTCGGGTTGCGCGACATGGCCTTATCGATGGCGGCCTCGATGGCGGGCGGCACGTCGGTGCGCAGTGAAGCGAGGCGCTCTGGCACGTGCTGCAGGATGCGCGCGACGGTGTGTCCGGTCTCCGTGCCCTTGAAGGGATTGATGCCGGCCAGTATTTGATAGAGGACGACCGCGCACGCGTACTCGTCGCTGCGGGCGTCCACCGTCCCGCCTTGTAGTGACTCGGGCGGGGAGAACGCGAGCGTGCCCCGGAACATGCCCGCCTTGGTTTGGAACTCGTCGTCGGCCGTGCGCGCGATGCCGAAATCGGCGAGCTTCACGCGGCCCTGCACATCGATCAGGATGTTGCCCGGCGAGATGTCGCGGTGCACGATGCCGGCTGGCGAACCGTCGGCGCGAGTGAGCCCATGGGCGTAGCCGAGCGCGTCGAGCACTGCCAAGACGACGTGCAGGGCGTGCGGCAGCGGCATCAGGCCACGCGCTCCCTTCACGTAGCGAAACCACTGGCCCAAGTTGTAGCCGTGGATGTACTCGAGCACCATGATGTTCGAGTCGTCGACTTCGCCGAAGTCGATCACCGAAACGATGCCCGGATGTTGCAGCTGCGAGACGATGCGCGCCTCGCGCGCGAACAGTTGCGCGCTCTCGCCGCCCGCTGCCAAAATCGTCTTGATCACCACGGGCTTGGCGAAGCCCTGCGCGCCCTCGACCCGACCGAGGTGAACGACGCCCATACCCCCGCGGGCCAGCTGGCGCGCGATGCGATAGCGTCCGAGCAGCACGCGTCCCGAAAACAGGTCGGCCGCGGGTGCGGTACCAGGATTAGAGTGCACTGCGCCTCAAGTAATAGTGTACGCCCCGTTGCGGCTGGATGAAACGAATCGCCAGCGCTTGGTCGGAAGGCGCATTCACAGCCGTGGAAAAGCGGTTCTGGGCGTCCTGTTGCAAGGTTTCCCCGCCCACCGATACGACCGAGCCCGGTTGCGCCGTCCCCGAGACCAGCACGCTCGAGCCGGGGGCGAAGCTGCCATCCGCCGGCGATGCAATGCTGGCCGCAGGTGCGGCATTGTCGAAACGGATGACCACGGTGGTTTCCCGCGAACGGCGACCGCCGGCCTGAAAGCTGAAGGTGTGCTGACCTTCCGCCAGTGAGCCGGAGGCGAAAAAATAGTGGGGAGTGCTCGCCGTCACCGTCTTCGTGCCGCGCGGTGAGCTGACCGTCAGCACATAGCTCGAAGCCGGCGGCGCGTTCGGCCACTGGATGGCGATCCTGGGCTGCAGGCTTTGATAGAGCACGGTGTAGCGCCTGCCATCGGCGTCCACGTTCGTGAGCGGTGCAGTCGTGGCAAGCCGTCGCAAGCCCGCGTCAGCCACGACCGAGATCGTTCCTTGAGCGATCTTGTCGCCCTGCGCGCCGCCTTCGCCCAGGCAGCGGACCACGTAGCGATGCGCGCCGCTCGCCAGTGCGACACCGATGCGCTTTTCTCCGACACGCTCTTCACGACGGCCCTGATTCAGGTCGACGCTCAGCAGCGCGCTGCCGCTGCAGCGGTCGCCTGCCAGCACCCCAACGGCGGTGGGCGGCCGCGGGTCGTGGATGATGATCGATTCGCCGGCGGCGATCGAGATATCGACACGTTCGAGGCCGGGCTTGAACGAGGTCGAGGGCACGGCCAGCGCCGACGGATTCGCGGCCGAGGCTACGCCCGCGGGTCCGTCCTCCGTCACGGTGGCCGAAGCAGCCGGCGACGCTGGCGCTTGCCCTGCCGGCAGCAGATTCAGCGCTCCTTTTGCCGTGATCTCCACCGCGTCCCCCACCCGCAGCTCCAAGCGCCGGCCGTCGCGCTCGATTTCGGCCGCACCGATCGTGACCTGCAGCCGCAGCGCGTCGCCTGTCTTTGCGAGCTGCGCGCGACCGTGTGCCTCGACGCGCACCGTACCAAGATCGGTCTCGAGCTCGAGCGGGCCTTCTGCGGCGTCGATCGTCACCTCGCCCATCTCGAGCGCGACCTTCGTGCGCTTCGGGTCGGATGGGCGGGTGAGGAATCGAATCAGCGTGTCGGATTCGAGCGAGAGCCGGTGGGAGCTCGCGAGCTCGAGCGCGGCAGTTGCACGAGCTCGAGTGCGGATGGCTTCACCCAGGACGAAGGTGGCCCCGACCGTCGCCCCTTCCCAAGTGCCCACCGCCGCTTGGTGGTCGCGCTCGACCTTGCCCACGACGCCGCGCACGGTCGCGACGACACCGTCACGCGAACGACAGCCAGCGAGCAGCAACGCCAGCGCGAGCAACGCCCCAAGCAGGCGCACCACGAGCGCAGAGCGGCCTGGGGCTCGCCCGTTCATTGCTTTTTTACCAGCTCGGCGTTCAAGATCACGACGCCTTTCGGCTCCACCTGCACGTGACGACGTTGCGAGACGTAGTTGCTGGCTTCGATTACTACGTCATAGGCGCCTGGCGGTAAATCGAGTTGGAAGGCGCCCTTGTCATCGACGCTTGCTTGCGTGCCCAGGGGTTCGACCCGAACGCGAGCGGCCACGGCCTTGCCGTCGAGGCCGCGCACCACGCCTCGTAGCTGGCTCGGCGGCGGCACGGCCACGAGCCGCAGCTCGAGCTTGACTGGAACGCCTGCAGCTACCTTGAGCGGCCGTTCGACGGGCTCGAATTCCGGCGCTTCGACGCGTATCACGATGTCGCCGGATTTGCTGTCCGGGAGCGTACAACGGCCGGTGGCGTCGCAGCTGAGCTCGCGACGCTCGCCCGCGACGGTGACGAATGCACGCGGGCTCGTCACCGGTGCGCCTTGGTCGTCGTTGATCGTGATCACGAGCTCCGAGGTGAGGACTTGGGCTTTGGGGGCGGGCGCAGCCGGAGCGGGCGCAGGCGCGCGCTCGTGGGGCAGAAATTGGTAGCGAATCCCGGCGAAAATACTGAAACGCGGCTCGTTCGGTACGAGTGGCGCGTCCGCCGAAAGGTCGGGTTGTTGACTGAGCGAGCCGACGGCCATGAGCTCGAGACTGAGACCCCGCGCGATCGGGTGACGCGCTCCCAAGGCCACGCGCAGCGGGGATTGGGAAAACGCCGGCGCGTCAGAGCCCACGAGCACGTCGCTCGAGACCTCGGCCAACAGCTCGCTCTTGCCCAGAACGACACCAGCGCCCAGACCGAGCAGTAGCGCGTCGAATTCACTCAAGCCGAGCGCGAGGCGATCGCCCGATGAAAGGTGCGCGGCGTCGCTGCCCGCGGCCCCGCCGCGATTGAGACGATAGCCAGCCAAGCTCGCCAGGCGCACGCGACCGACGGTCGTTCCGAGCAGCGCTTGCCCTTCGACCGAAACGCTACGCGCCATCGTCTCGAAGCTCTCCGCCCCCGGTAGCCGACCGACGATGCCGCCGCCGAGCTGCCAGTTGCCCAGCGTCGTCGAGGCGCGCGCTTGAAGAGCGGTATCGACGACCGCGCCGCTGTCGTGCCGATGTTGGTCATAGCGGCCGTCGACCATGGCGCCGAGGCTCAGCCAATCGAGCACAGGCAGCGCCGCGGCCGCGCGCAACGATAGCCGGTGGTGTGCGCCGTCCTCGGCGTCCTGCGGCTCGGTAAAGCCGTAGCCCAGAGTGCCCGCGATGGCCGCGGGCGCCGTGCGCGCGATGCCCACGCGATAGATGCCGGGCAGCGCATCGGCGGCGGGAAGCTCTTGCCTCTCTTGAGCGTAAGCGTGCGCGCCATGGAGCAATGCGCTGAGCACGACACTCGTCACTAAAAAGAAAGACACCGCGGGCGACCGGGTGCCGGTCTGCCGACTTACCGAGAACATTTTAAGCTCGCTTAGTATACACGCTGCAAGCGAAGAGACTCAGCAACGCCGGCTTGCAACGCTCGCGATGTACGCGCGCACGCGCCGGCATGCGCGGCCAACCCACATCGTGTAAATGCGCGCGCCTCTCGACACTGGCGGTTATCGTTTGCCCACCGGCACTCGTCGAGCAACTATGTGTGATTATGCCGTGGCCTCTGCGGCGACTGCTTCCGGTCGCTGCCATCGTTCTTGCTTTCAGTGCTTGTCGGTTCGGCTACGAGTCGGTGGGCGCTGGCGTGGGCGAAGAGACCTCCGGAGGCGAAGGCGGTGGAGCGGCCGCGACCTCCGGCGAAAGTGGCACCGGCGCCTCGCCGATCAGTGGCGGTTCCGATGCTGGAGATGTGCCTAGCGCCGGTGCGGCGGACGACGCAGGGGCGCCCCCCATGAGCGTCGGTGGCAACGATTCGGGCGGCTCAGGTGGCTTGGCGGGCTCGAGTGGTTCCGCTGGCAAGGGCGGCTCCGCTGGGGCAGGCGGTTCCGCTGCTACAGGCGGTTCCGCTGCTACAGGCGGTTCCGCTGCTACAGGTGGTTCCGCTGGCAAGGGTGGGGCGGGCGGCGCTAGCGGTGCCTCGGGTGGAGCCGCAGGGTCTGGTGGAGTCGTCAACCTCGTGGTCACGACGGCCGCGGACGAAGCGGACGCGGGCGCAACCCCCAGCAGTCCCGGACAAACCGGCTTCTCCTTGCGCGAAGCGATCGCGTTCGCAAACACCAATGCTGGATACCAGTCGATCACGTTCAACGCTGCGGCCGCCACGATTGGCCTGAAGTCACCGCTGCCCACGGTGCAGGAAACGCTCGACATCAAGGGACTCGTGGTGCTCGATGCCACGGCGAACGCCTCGACCAGCGCGTGTCTGTCGGTGGCCAGCTCGAACGTGCACATCGATTCGCTGGAGATCCACCATTGCCAAGGAGAGCCGGTGCTATTTTCGTCGAGCACGAGCACTGGTAACCAACTCAGCAATGCCTACCTGCACGACAACAAGAAGGCGGCGGTCGTGTATGGGGACGGCGCTCTCGTTTCCGGCTGTTTGATCACGTTCAGCGCGGTCGCGGGCCTCGAAATCTACGGCAAGAACGCCCAGCTCGTCGGCAACGACATCGCGGCCTCGCTCGGTACGAACTACCTGATCCACGATGGCGCGAACGGCGCATACCTGCTCGCCAACGTCAGCATCGGTGGCGGCGACGGCATCGGATTCGGCGCCGTCACGGGGGCCACGGTTTGGCACAGCACGATCGTCGACAGTGTTTATTCAGGGTTGAGCGTCGGAACGGCAACGCAGGTCGACGCCCGCAACAACATCATCATCGGCGCTGACGCATACGGCGTGTGGGGCCCCGACAGCGCGTTTTCCAAGCTCGATCACAATCTGTACTTCAACAACGCGTCGGGCAATCGCAACCAGGGCAGCCTGGATGCAGCTTCGGTGATCGGCGACCCCCTGTTCAACGACGCGACCAACTTCGACTACGCGCTCAAGGTGGGCAGCCCCGCCATCAACAAGGGCTTCAATCTGAGCGTGGACCGCAATGGTAGCGCGACCGGGCTGTACAATGGCAGCGCGCCAGACATCGGCTGGAGCGAAGCTCCGTAACGACCTCAGGCACCCTTGTTCTTGTCATCCCAGAGCTTCGGCTCCCAGAGCTCGATCTTGTTTTCGTCGGGGTCCATGATCCACGCGAACTTGCCGTTCTCGTGCGATTCGGGTCCTTGGATGATTGGCACACCCTGCGCGCGCAGCTGCTCCAGCAGCTCGCCGAGGTTGTCGACTCGGTAGTTGATCATGAACGAAGATTGGCTGGGGCTGAACCACTGGCTGTCTTTGTCCGCGACATGCCAGACCGTCAGGCCCCGATCCTCGGCCTGGTCGTCCGGCCATTTGAGGATCGCGCCGCCAAACGCCTCCAGCGACAGACCCAAGTGCTTCCGATACCACGCCGCCAGTGCCGCGCTATCGCCCTTGCTCTTGAGGAAAACGCCGCCGATCCCGGTAACCTTCGCCATGTCGACCTCCTAGCTACTCAGCGGCTCAGGCTAGCCGAAGCTAGCCAGGCACGACTAGAGCTTTAGCGAGGGATTCTCGCGCGCGTAGACCCGAGACGCTCCCAGCGAGGACCGCAGCCGTCGAACCCAGGTTTGGAACGACGAAACCAAGTCCCGTCGGGCAAGTAGGTGCTGCGGAAAAAAGCTGAGCTCGACCGCAGGCGCCGACACGCCATCGGTCGAAACGAAGAGCTGTAGCTGCGTCACGGATTCGCCGCCGCCCCCGAACAACAGCTGTGCAGAAGCACCACGTCCCTCCTCGACACACTCGATGGCAGCTCGAGGTTTAGGCAACAAAAACCGAGGAGCAAGAGCCAAGTCGTTGAGACAGCCCGCTCGAGCTAGGCAACGGGTTCGGCGTCCCAGACGACTACATCGACGCGCCTAGCGAAATGAACGAGCGGCGGGGGCCCGAGCACGGACAGGCGATGAGCGTCGAACATTGTGTTCTGCTCGATGTTGGCCTCGGCCAACTGCAGGGGCCAAGGGTGGTGGTGAACGTCGTTGCGCCAAAGGGATCCGTCCGGGGCCCTCGCGTACAGACAATACCGTTCCGTCAACCAATGCTCGAGCGAGCCCGGCTCGACTTGGAGAAGGTCCGAAGTAGGACGGTAGGTCGCCGAGAGCTCTGCGCTGGCGCGTCTCGAGGTGTACCTGAAACCATCTCCAGCGGAGGAAATCGCCATCCGGGCCCGAAAATAGGGGAGATGAAAGAAACGACGCGCCGCCCAAACCGCCAAGGCATTGGTTGCATCCAGGCTCAGGAACCAAACGCCCGGCTTGCCATCACGTTCTACGTAAGTTCGTACGTTCAACTCCGGGAACGCGGAGACCCAAGGTAGGTCGGGCAAGGGGCGGCGCATCACTCCAGCCATCCGAAACGGAACGAGGCCAAGCCAGCAGGAACCGCCAAATTGCTGAAGCTCGAGCTCGGGTGGAATCAACGGGCGCAACGTCGCCGCCGCGACGGGCCAGTGCGCGAAAAGGAGGTCGCACCAAGACTGCCGCCACGTCCACCGCCTCTTCGCCACAGGCCAAGGACGATGCTCCAATCGCGTCAGGGCCGGGTGCATGTTCGCCTGAATAACGTATCAGGTTTTCAGCTGCATTTTTCTCAGCGGCGCGCTGCCCACGTCTCCAGCAAACCGGAATTACGCCCGTCGCAATGGCGCCATTGGTAGCTGCGATTGTCGTTCCGGCTCAGGTGAACGTGTAGCGTCCTGGGTAGAGGCTAATTATCCGGCCTGGCGAGGTGGTCGCGCGCCGAGTTTCTTGAGCAGGGCGGCAGCAGCGGCGCGTTGTCGCGCGCTTGGCTTTCCGACCCCGGCAGTCAACTTGGCGATGTATTTTTCACCTTCGGCCAGCAGCTTGCGTCGCCAAGCGTGATGACTATCCGGCCTTGCGGCGCTTTAGTCCGCGCGTTGCAACACTGGATTTAGTACCTCCAGGATGGTGGCGTGTCCAACGACTCGCGCACCCTCTGAGATTTCGATGACGTCGCCCTTGTTGACGCACCTCAGATACGCTTCGGGCGTGATGAACGAAATAGTAGCCTGCGCAGTTTCACCGGGGTTCACGCTGCTTCGATCGAGATAGTCGTGAACGCCCGATGTCTGGTATTCAGCGAGCAGGCGGTGATGAGGCCGATACCCGGTGTGAGCCGGAATGCCTCTGCCGCCTGCTTCGGCAGAGAGCAGTGTGACCGTCGCCAAAACGTCCGGCCCGTCGCGGTGCGCGGGCGCCTCACCTGACGGGATCGCTAGGAGCTTGTCGACTGCGACCGACCGACTCGATGCGGGGCTCGATCCCAGGCCCATGCGGTCGGCCTCGATTCTCGCAAGGTAGAAGTCGAGCTCTGCCGCGTTCGCACCGTGCAGTATCTGACCTAGTACGCTCGCAGCGTACGAATCGTATTCCCCGAACGCGCCGGGCGAATCATTCACGCCGATCGGATCCCAGTCGATCCAGAGGATCCGCTTCACTTGTCTCAGTTGAGCTTGGAGCGTTGCCCTGTCTGCGCCATCCGTCTGGCGAACTTGTATTTCAGCCACGGATTTGCCGCAACCTGAGCGCTACTACTCGAGCTGAAGTCGACGGCCACTTCTGCGATTCGGGGGCAATGCAGCCTATAGGCGAAGCCTGACGACTGACGACTGGCGAGATCCGACCAGCTGCCGACGGAGGTGTGAGCGTGCTCCGCAACGGTGTCACGCTGTGGCGATGCGACACGAGGGGAGCCGTGATTCAGCGTGTGTTCACGCTCGCCGGACTCGCGGTTTGCGGGCGCAGATGTTGCAGCCCGGGCTCGCACCCGTTTTGGGAAAAACTGCGAGGGAGTAAAGCATGTCTCGATGGCTCCATGCTGCGGCGATGGTGTTGGCGATCGGTTGCGGTGAAAATGCGAAGGGGACGGCGAGCTCGGTCGAGCAACACGCGGATGCGCCACCCGGTACGCGTGACGATTTTTCGGAGGCGTTGCCCAATAGTCCGCCTCCGCCCGCCATGTGCGGTGACCAGAATGGTGGCGGTGATCAGCACCTCGATTTCGAGGCCATGAAGACGGCGAAGATCGCCGAAAAGCCGGAGGTCGAGCAGCGTCAGGCCGAGCTCCTGGCGGCACGTTACGACTTGAGCGACCAGCCAGCGCCGGGCGTTGCGATGACGCGTGGCAAGCCGGTGCAGCAAGGGGTGCGCGTGCTGTTGCCCGGCATCAGTTGGTCGGAGCTGAGCGCCCTGACCCCGGAGGAGATCAAGGCTCAGGACTTGTTTCCATTCGGGTTTTTCCCGCTGCCTCACCCCAAGCAAGCGGAGGGCGGCATGCTTTTCCCGCACTTCACGATCGACGAGCTCGCCCGGCAGACCGGCCGAGATTTGACGCGCTTCGATCTGGACTTCGATCTGCCCGATCTGTTCTTGCCCGAGTTCCCGCCGGCCATCTTCCTGACGACGCAGCCGAACCAGGGCGACGTTTCGCAAGGCCAATTGGTCACGACAGACAATTACTACGAGCTGTTCAAGTGCCTCTTGAATCCGAAGCAGCTCGACGGTCTGCGGTTGCTCACGACGCCGTTTCCGCAACAACAATTCAACAACATCGACGACCGTCGCTCGGAGCGTCCGAGCCTCGGCGTCGCGTGCTTCGACTGCCACGTCAATGGGCACACGAACGGGGCGACGCACCTCGTCGGTGACATCAGGCCGCAGGAGCAGCGTCATCGCATCGATACGATCTCACTTCGCGGCGTCAATATTCAGCGGCTGTTTGGCTCGCAACGGGCGCTGATGAGCGTCGAGGACTTCACCGAGTTCGAGCAACGCGCCGCATACTTCGATGGTGATCCGGTGCTGGCCACGAAAAAGGGCGTCAGTCCCCTCGATCGAGGCCTACAAGTCCAGCACATGGCCGAATTCCAGAAGATCCTCGGCTTTCCGCCCGCTGAAAAGCTCGGCCTCGACGGCAAGCTCGACCCTTACAAGGCAACTGCCGAGGAGCTCCGTGGTCAGGACATCTTCTTCAACAAGGGCAAGTGCGCAACGTGCCACACGCCGCCCTATTACACGGACAACTCGATGCACGATCTGGAGCTCGAACGCTTCTTCGAGGACCGGACGGTCAACGGCATCTTGGCGACGGCCGAAGGTCCGATCAAGACCTTGACCCTGCGCGGCCTCAAGGATTCTCCGCCCTATTTCCACGATGGCAGGCTGCTCACCATCGACGATACGATTGAGTTCTTCAATTTGATCCTCGGTACTGGGCTCACGGCACGCGAGAAGTTGGACCTCCGAGCGTTCTTGTACGCGCTCTGATTCTTGTACGCGCTCTGATTCTCGTACGCGCTCTGATTCGGAGCTATCGGCCGCGACCGATCTGGTTTGCGCCACCGCCACGAACTTTCCCCGCCCGCCCGCGCTCGCAAAAGCGCTGGCGGGACGGGTGAAATTTGCCCCGCTGTCTGCCTGCCTTCTGATTGGGCGCTCGCTAGCCCGCAACGCACCTCACTCTCCGCTCAGTTCCCGCGCTAGCGCGGTTCGCCCTCGGCCGCCGAAGGCTTCGCCGCCGTGTGACGGAATTGCTGACCATCAAACCCCTGCTGCCCCCCGAAATCAGCGTTCGAATTCAAACTCTGATTTGCGGCAGCGAAGGACGGTCGAGCTCGACAGTGAGCAGCAGAGCACGCTGCCGAATCGGGAAAATCCGCTAAAGTACGCACGGGATGTCGCCCGCCGTCGGCACGCTCCACGATCCGCTCGAGACGTTGTGCATCCGCCCGCTGCACGCGAGCGCGAGCGTCTCGGTCTACGATGTGGCTTGTCGCCCGCACGACAAGCATCGTGGGTCCGAGGAACGGCCGCTCAGGCATCAGATCGTGTTTCCGCGGCGCGGCGTGTTCGAGCTCGAGTCGCGCGGCGAAAAGCTGATCGCGGACGCGAATCACGTGTTGTTCTTCAACCGTGACGAGGGCTACCACGTCGCGCATCCCGCAGGCAGAGGTGACGATTGCACGGTATTTGCCTTCGATGATCGCGTGCTGCGCGCGGCGCTCGAGCTCGCCGACCCGCGCTGGCTCGACGTGGTGAGCGGGCGCGGAGTGCCGCCCACCACGTCGGATGCGCTTTCGCAACCATTTCGCTTCCTGCACGGGGCGAGTGACGAGCGCGTGTTCTGGGCACAGGAACGGCTGCGACGCGCAGCGCAGACGCCTCACCCGGAGTCGCTCGCGCTCGAAGAAGCCGCGCTCGAGTTGCTCACGGCGGTTCTACGCGGCACTTATCGGATGCGCGGGCTGTCCGGGAAGGCCGTTCGCTCGAGCACCCGCGCCGCCCATTCCGAGACCGTGCAGCGTACGCGCTTGTTCCTGGCGACTGCGTTCGGCGAGAAGGCATCGCTCGATGACGTGGGGCGTGCCGTGCATGCTTCGCCGTTTCATCTGGCGCGGCTATTTCGGCGCGAGACAGGGCTCACCATCCACCAATACCGGCACCGCTTGCGCCTGCGGGCTGGGCTGACGCGCATCGTCGACGGCGAAACCAACCTGAGCACGCTCGCGCTCGCGCTCGGCTTTTCGAGCCACAGCCACCTGACTGACGCGTTTCGCCTCGCTTTTGGCATTTCCCCCTCGGAATGCCGCAAGTCGCTCGCTGTCCGACGCTTCCGCGAAATGAGCAGGGATCTGGAAGTCCCGCCGCCGGTGAAGTCCTAAGTTCGCAGTCGTCGGAACGAGACGCGGGCGCCACCCGCGGTCCGACTTCGAAGAAAGGAGACGATGCCATGGACCACGGATTCATCGAAGCCCTGCGCGCCAGCGGACCACACCCGAGCCTCGGCGCGCATGCGGACACGTACGCCCCTATCATCGGCAGCTGGAGCGGCGAGCTCAGCCGCTACCAGGATGGCAAGAGCGTCGCGAGCGCGACGGTCGAGGCCCATTTCGGCTGGAAGCGACCGACAAGCCCGTCTGCTGCAACGCCTGGTTGGGCAGGCTCCCGCAACGCGACGAGCTTGTTGACATAATTATCTTTTACGATAATAATAGCCGCGTGACTTTCGTCGTCCGCGAGTACGTTGATGACGGCGGGCGAATCCCTTTCAGGGATTGGGTGAGCGAGCTGGACCTGGCCATTCGCGCCAGGGTGCAAGCTAGAGTCCTACGATTCGAAACCGGCAACCTGGGTGATCACAAGGAGGTCGGCGGTGGGGTCTGGGAAGCGCGGCTCGACTTCGGACCCGGCTACCGTCTGTACTTTGGACGGAGTGGCCGCGAAGTAATTCTGCTCTTACTGGGCGGCGACAAGCGCACCCAGAAGAAGGACATCAAGCGAGCGCGAGAGTATTGGGCGAAGTGCTTGAAGGAGTTGAAACATGGCAAGGCGTAGTAGAGATTGGAACGAAGGGCTGGCCGACGACCTTCAGGACCCCGAATTTGCGCGACAGTTTCTGACCGCCGCCGTAGAGGACGGTGTGCCCCTAAAGCTCGCGCTGGCGAAGGTCATCCGCGCGACTGGTGTGAAGGAGTTCTCACAGAGCGTCGGGATGCCGAGCCCAAATGTGCTGCGGGCAATCAACCCGAAAAACAATCCGACGCAGGAAACGCTCGAGCGTCTCTTGAAGCCATTTGGTCTTCGGATCGGCCTCGCTCAGATCAAGCAGCGTCGAAAGGGTCGCGCGGCGTAGCGTCTGGGTCTCCTGCTCTGCCCAACGTACTGCTGTTAAGCAGCGGCCGCATCCAGAAAGGCACGAGCTGTCCGGGAGCGACAAGCGAGCCCGTGGTACTTCACCACGGGCGAGAGGCAGGACGGTGCCGGTTGCGACGAGGCGCGGCCGTCTGCTCAACAGCTTGTTGGGCGGCCTCGTTTTCCAGGTGGTCACACGACTTAGCCCCATTCGCTACCGTTCTCTCGCGCGGGTTGATGAAGTCGCGCCTAGTCGGCAGCGAAGGCAGGCGCAGTCGGGTCCGGGACTGACTCGTCTGGTCCAACGCCTGCCCAAGGCACCGAGCCAGAGATCGCGGATTGCGCCCACAACAATGGACGGAACGGATGCTGGCTGACGTAGACCGATATGTTCCTGGTACTCCCGAAGGTAGTGGGTGGTAGCGCGGGCGGTTCCGGTGAACCGCGTTGTGCCATCGGTGCCATTGACGATCAGCGGAGCGTTGCCCAACAACATGAAGCGTCGGTCGCCAGTTTCAAGAAATGTGACGCTGTTCCAAAAGAAGACCCAGCCGTAGGGGAGTTCAATTGTGGACTGGCTCAAGACGCGGGCGCCCCCTTCGGCACGCCAGGAGATCTCGGCCTCGGCGATTCGTTGAGCCTGCTCCAGTGTCAACATGACTTCCCCGTGCTCGATTTCTCGGTCCGCCCAACTTGTATTTGAGCTACCCGGCCGCCGCAACCTAAGCCGAGACGCGTCTACCGAAATTGACGGGCGCTGGCGCGATTCGGGGATAATGGGGCTGGTCGGTATATGCGGATATTGTCGGCAGGGCGGACGCTAGTCGACGGGCTGCACAGGCCTACGCGCGCGCGCGGAGGCGTTACGCGCGATCGCTCAAGCGTACGTTTCGAGAGAGGGCTCATTCGTACTCGAGGAACTTCGCGTGGATGCGACGCGTGCCGTGATCTTTGAATTTTGCGACCACGGTGGGCATGCTGCCGAATTCGACTTTTTCGACGATGCCTTCGCCGAATTGCTTGTGGCGGACGATCGAGCCGGGGCGCACCTGGATGCCTTCGCCGACTTGGCTGTCGTCCGCCTCGCGTTCGACGACGCGTGTGCCGACGGGCAGTGAGACGGCGCGCGGTGCTTGGTAGGGCGTGGAGTAGGGGGCCGCGGACCAGCCGCTGCCTTCGCGTTGCACGGTCTCTTCCGGCAAATCACGCAGGAAGCGACTGGGGGAAGAATAGCGGGTCTTGCCGAACAGGGTGCGCATGCCGGCGTGCACGATCCACAGGCGTTCGCGGGCGCGGGTGATGGCGACGTAGGCCAGGCGGCGCTCTTCGTCGATCTCTTCGGGCTCTTCGTGGCTGACGCGGCTGTACGGAAAAATCTCTTCTTCCATGCCCGTGATGAACACGCTGCGAAACTCCAGACCCTTGGCGCTGTGCACGGTCATCAGCGAGACGGTGGCGGCGCCCTCGAGCGCGTCGGTCGCGTTCACCAAGGACACGCGTTCCAGATAGCCGGACAGCGTGGCCTCTTCTTCGCTGCCGAGCTCTCGTTCGTAGTCGGCGATCGAGCCGACCATTTCTTCCAAGTTGCCGAGGCGTGCGTCGCTCTCGGCGGTGTCGTCTTTGACTAGTAGATCGCGATAGCCGGTGGCCTCGAGCACGCGGCCGGCCAGCGCGTGCGGCGAGAGCTTGCCGGCTTCTGCGCGCAGGCCTTCCAGCAATGCCTTGAAGGCCGCGATCTTCTTGCGGCCCGCGCTGCCCAGCTCTTGATCGCGGGACACGTGGTCGATGGCGTCGTACGCGCTCATCGAGCGCTCGGAGGCGGAGTTGAGCAGATGTTCGACGGTCTTGTTGCCGATGCCGCGCGGCGGCACGTTGATCACGCGCACCAGATCGGTGTCGCTCATCGGGTTGTCGATCAGCCGCAGATAAGACAAAAGATCTTTGACCTCGGCGCGGTCGAAGAACTTCATGCCGCCGACGATCTTGTACGGCTGGTTGGCGGCGCGGAAGGCCTCTTCCAGCGTGCGCGATTGCGCGTGCACGCGGTAAAAGACGGCCATCTGATCGGCGGCTACGCCGCGGGCCATCTCGGATTTTATCGTGCGCACCACGAACGAAGCTTCTTCGCGCTCGTCCTTCACCAGGCGCACTTTCACTTTTTCGCCGGGCGCTTGATCGGTCCAGAGCTTCTTCGGCTCGCGCACGTCGGCGGCTTCGATCACGCCCAGCGCGGCTTTCACGATGTGGCCGGTGGAGCGGTAGTTCTGTTCGAGCTTGATCACCACCGCGTCCGAAAAATCCCGGCGGAAGCTGCGGATCAGCCGTACGTCGGCGCCGCGCCAGCGATAAATCGACTGGTCGTCGTCACCGACCACACACAGGTTGCGGCGCCGCGCGCTGAGCGCTCGGATCAAGCGATACTGAATCAGGTTCGTGTCCTGGAACTCATCCACCAGCACGTGGATGAAGCGATTGCGCAGCTCTTCCCCGCCCGGGCTGTTGGGGTTTTCGGCGATCAGCGCCATTAGGTACAAGAGGTCGTCGAAGTCGACCGCGTTGGCCAGGCGCAGCGCGATTTGATAGCGCACGTAAATGTCCGGCAGGGCATCGTTGAAGCCCGCGTCGCCCTTGACCTCGCTCGGGCCGCGCCCCTCCCGCTTTTCCTTGCTGATCAGCGAGGCCATCAGCTTGGGCGGGTATTCCTGATCGGAAAGGTTCAGCTCGCGCACCACGCGCGTGAGCACGGCTTTTTGATCGGAGTCGTCGTAGATCACGAAGTTGCGCTTGAGGCCGACCTCTTCCGAGTAGCGGCGTAGCAACTTGGCGCACACGGAGTGGAACGTGCCTACCCACAGGTCGCGCGTGACCTCGGGACCCGCCAGCTCGGACAGGCGCGACTTCATCTCGCCCGCGGCTTTGTTGGTGAAGGTGACGGCCAAAATTCGGTAAGGCGGCACACCCGAGGCCAGTAAATTGGCGATGCGATAGATGATCGTGCGCGTCTTGCCACTGCCGGCTCCCGCGAACACGAGCAGCGGCCCTTCGCCGTGGGTCACCGCTTGCATCTGGGGTTCGTTGAGCTCTGGCATGACGGGCATCGTTCTTGGGTCTCTCGCTAACCTTGCCGCCACGCACATACAAGACAAGAGCGATCGCTCGCGAATTGCTCTACGCTCGGGCCATGCGCCTGCCGCGCCTGCCGCGCCTGACGACCGTAGCTCGCCTCGACGGCGTCAGTGTCGCGCTGCCCGCGGCGCTTTCGGCCGTGCTGCTGCCCGAAGAATGCGCTTGTTGTGCCCAACAGGCCACGCACCGCTTGGCCTTGACCCGCAAAGACGGCGCGTCGCTGCTCGTGGGCTATTGCGACGAGTGCGCCGAGCATCAGGCGAATAGCTCTTCGCGCGTGCTTTCGTTGACGCTCGCGTCCGTGCTGCTCGCGTTGTCGGGTGCCGCCGGCCTGCCGCTGCTCATGCCCGGCGTGGGCCTGTTTCCACTCTTGCTCTCCGTGTGCGGGCTGTCGGTCGTGCCGTTCTTGCTCACGTTTTTGCCCGTACGCCCCGCGCAGGCGCCGCACGTGGCGCGCGGTCCGGCGGTGTTCTGGGGCCCGGGTGAGCGTTTGTGGTGTGCCGCGCGCGCCTATGCCGAGCGCGTCGTTGCGCTCAACGGTGGCGAGCTGAGCCGAGCGCTCATGGCGGAGCGCTGGGGGTCGGCTTGGCTGAGCGCGGGGCCGGTGCTCGGCCTGGGTGCGGCGTGCTTGTCGTTCTTCGTCTATCATCCGTTGCTCCGCGTCCTCAATCTCGGTCCGGTGCGCGTAGAAGTTGCGGTCGACGGAAAGTTACTGACGTCGGTCGATCCCACGAGCAACGAGAGCCCCGCTGGTGGCGCTTTGGTGCGTGTGCCGGCTGGCGCACACACGCTTTCCCTGGTTTCGTCGGTCGACGGCAGTGCGCTCGGCACGAGCTCGGTCCATTTTCAGAGCGGCGCCGTGCACCTGTTCGCGATCGCCGCGGACAGCACCTGTTTTTGGCTGGAAACAACCGGTTATGGGCGCGAGCAGCGCGCCTCGCCGAGCTACCAGGCGCTGCCTTCGGCGGAGCACTTTTGGGTGCTGCCCAGCGGAATCGACACCTGGTTCGCCGCGAACCCCCCGCCATCTGTGGCGAACGCGCACAGCTCGGGCGGGCTATTGACTGCATTGAGGCAGGCGCCGTGCGCGGAAGCACCCGAGGAAGTTCGCCCCGCACAGTAATTTCGAGCCGCACGGTGCGAGGGCTGCGCGCTTCGGTCTAGCTACGCTGGCGCGAGTGATTATACTCCGCGCGCGTGTCCGACGAGAATCCAATGACCGAAGTCCCCGCCACTGAAGCACCCGCGCCCGCTGCGACGACCGAAGGCTCCCCCGAAGAGGTCACGACAATTGAAGTCGACCCGCTGGAAGCCGCCAAGGCAGAGAGCGCCAAGCTTCGCGATCAGCTGCTGCGCACCGCGGCTGACTTCGACAATTTTCGCAAGCGCTCGCGGCGTGAGCTCGCCGACATGGAAAAGCGCGCACGCGAAGATTTGCTGAAGGAGCTCTTGCCGGTATTCGACAACCTCGAGCGGGCGACCGCGCATGCCGAAACCGCCACGGACGTGAAAGCGCTCGCGGACGGCATCGGTTTGGTCAAGCGTCAGTTCCTCGACACCCTGGCCAAGATCGGCATCGAGCGCATCAAGGCCCAGGGCGCCCCGTTCGACCCCGCGTTTCACGAAGCCGTGCAGCAGCTCGAAACCGACGAGCAGCCACCGGGCACCGTGATTCACGAAGTCCAAGCGGGTTACCTCCAGGGCGACAAGCTCCTGCGCCCGGCGATCGTCGTCGTCGCCAAAGCCAAAGCGAACTGAAAGCCACGTTCCGTTACGTGGGCGCTCCACCTACACGCGTGAGCGGCCCGGACACTTTCTGTGCTGCGAGCTCCGCGCTATGATTGTGGGACTACGGCATGGGGAAAATCATCGGTATCGATCTCGGAACGACCAACTCGTGTGTCTCCGTCCTGGAAGGCACGAACGCGGCGGGTCAACCAGAAGTCAAAGTCATCGCCAATGGCGAAGGCGCGCGCACCACGCCCAGCGTCGTCGGCTTCTCCGCCAAGGGTGAGCGCCTCGTGGGTCAGGTCGCCAAGCGGCAGGCGACGACCAACCCCGAAAATACCATTTCCGCCGTGAAGCGGCTGATGGGGCAGAAGTTTTCTTCCCCTGCCGTGCAACGCCAAAAGAACTCCGTCGCCTATCGCATCGTCGCGCACGAGAACGGCGACGCTTGGGTCCTGGTCCAAGACAAGAAGCTCTCTCCGCCCGAAATCTCGAGCATGGTGCTGGCCGCCATGCGTGAGGTGGCCGAGACCTACCTGGGCGAGCCGGTGACCGAAGCCGTGGTGACCGTCCCCGCCTACTTCGACGACGCCGAGCGCCAGGCCACGAAAGATGCCGGGCGCATCGCGGGTCTGGAGATCAAGCGCATCCTGAACGAGCCCACGGCGGCTGCGCTCGCCTACGGGCTCGACAAGAAGCAGGCAGAAGTGATCGCCGTCTACGACTTGGGCGGCGGCACCTTCGATATTTCGGTGCTGGAAATTGCGGGCGGCGTGTTCAGCGTCAAGGCCACCGGTGGTGATACCCACCTGGGCGGTGAAGACTTCGACGAGCGCATCATCGACCTGTTGTCGAACGAGTTCAACGCCAAGCATCAAGTCGATCTACGCAAAGAGCGCACGGCGTTGCAGCGCTTGCGCGAAGCGGCAGAGAAAGCCAAGCACGAGCTCAGCTCGTCACTCGAGACGGAGGTGAACATCCCGTTCATCGCTTCGGGTCCTTCGGGGCCACTGCACCTCGAGCGCACGATGAAGCGTAGCGAGCTCGAAATTCTGACGCGTGATCTGGTCGACCGCACCATCGCCGCGTGCAAGAGCGTGCTCGCCGACGCCAAGCTGCCGCCCTCGGGCATCGGGCAAATCGTGCTCGTCGGTGGCATGACCCGCATGCCGGCCGTGCAAAAAGCCGTGCGTGAGTTCTTCGGCAAAGATCCGCACAAGGGCGTCAATCCGGACGAGGTCGTGTCCGTCGGTGCCGCGATTCAAGCCGGCGCGCTGTCTGGGGCGATCGACGAAGTCTTGCTCCTGGACGTGACGCCGCTGTCGATCGGCGTGGAAACGGGCGGAGGAGTCGCTACGAGGCTGATCCCGCGCAACACCACCGTCCCGACGGAAAAGAGCGAGGTGTTCACGACCAGCGTCGACAATCAGCCGTTCGTGCCCATCCACGTGCTGCAAGGCGAGCGCGAAATGGCGCAAGACAACCGCAGCTTGGCGCGCTTCGAGCTGACCGGGATCCCGCCCGCACCGCGTGGGGTGCCCAAGATCCAAGTCACGTTCTCGATCGACGCCAACGGCATCCTATCGGTCGTCGCGCGTGACATGGGCACGGGCCGCACCCAAGCCGTGAGCGTGACCGCGACCAGCGGCTTGAACCAGGCCGAGGTCGACGCCTTGGTGCAAGAAGGCGAGCGCTTCAAAGAGTCGGACCAGCTGCGCCGAGACTTGGCGGAGATGCACAACCAAGCCGAGACGCTGATCTACACCACCGAGCAAGCGTTGGAAGGCTATGCCGATTTGCTCGCGCCCGAGAAGCTCGAGGACGTGCGGCAGGACGTGCAGGTCTTGAAAAAGATGTTGGAGACGGGCGCCAACTTGGACGCCGTACGCGAAGCGTACTCGCGGCTCGAAAATGCCACCTTCGAGATCGCCGAGGCGATGTACGCGACGCCCGACGCCTAGCCCACGTGGCTTGGCTGCGGCCGCTCAGCTCGCGATACCCACGACGTCCTTCAGCTCGAAGCGCTCGATCTTGGCCAAACCCGGTCCGCGACTGTCGGGCGTCCACACGGTGACTTGCGTGTCGTCGCCCGGATACACCGTGTCGACGCGAATGATCTTGCCCGTGCGGCCGTCCGCAAGCCGGACGAGCTTTCGCTCGTTCATGAATTGATGGATGTGGCGTAACGAAGCCATCCGCGGGGTTCCTCTCTTGGTTTCTAGCGGTGCACCTGACTCGTATCTTGCCCCGGTCAGGTTTCGTGTCGTGGGCGGCGCTGTGGCAGATCGGCAAAATCACCTGAAACTTGCCGATCGACCGTACCCTTCCGATATCGTTCCAAAACCATGATTTCCAAGTTTTCGGGCGTCTATTTCGGGTTGGGACTGGGCCTCCTGGTGGCGAGCGGTGGCTGTAACCTGGAACACCGCGCGCCCTTGCGCTCAGCCGAGCTCCCGGCGCTCGCGCCCACCGTGCTGCACGCCAACCGGCTGTGGATCGACGTCGCCGAGCGCGTGCCCGAAAACGACTGCGTGGCCCCGAAAAACGCGCGTTTGCTGTGCTTCGAGCGCCTGCGCACGACGCTCGGTGGCGCGCTCACCCGCTCGCTTTGGACCAGCTTCCCCGGCGTGGATCTCGGCGCAGGGCATGCCCGGCCGGGGGACTACATCCTTCACATTGACCTCGATCTCGAGGCGCTGCCCCCCGACGCGCAGGCTCCCGGCTGGTCCGCCGGCGCGCACGGTAGATGGCGCCTGGAACGCGACGGGAAAACGCTGGCCGGCGAGCAGGTGGCGTCGCGTTCGCGCGGCGAGTTCGCCTATGGCGCCCCGCTCGGCGCCGGCGCGAGCGAGGTCATCGACGCGATCGCCGTGCGCATCGGCATGACGCTCGGCGGCGTGGCCGAATCACGCATCGTGCTGCCCGTGCCCTTGCCGGAGGTGGCGAGCGCGCCCTTGGCGAGCCCCGCCATCAAACCCGCGGCCAGCACTGAAGCCAAGACCAAGTCTTTCTAGTGGTGGATGGTCACGCGCGACGTCGCGGCCGTCCCAGCCTTCGGCGTCGCGTTCAACGGGCCTCGAGCTTCACCACCAGGGCATTTTCGTCAATCTGGGCGCTGTAGACGACGCCCGCGCCGTAGACATTGCCGCTGGCAGCGATGGCCAGGGCATAGAGCGTGCTGGTGTACAGGGCCGAGCACTGTTGGGTCCATTGCACGGCGCCGTTCGGGTCGTACTTGCGGACGAAGGCGTTGTAGCTCGGCGGCGGGGGCAGGGGACCCGCGAGCGCGCCCGACGTGGGGCCAGCGACGTAGGCATTGCCGAGGGTGTCCAGGCGAATCGTCCAGATCAAGTCGCCCACGCTCGTACCGAACTGCTTGGTCCACAGGACCTGACCGTCGCTATCGTACTTGCGGATGAAGGCGTCATATTCACCGGCATTTGCGCCACCCAATGCGCCGTCGGTGTGGCCGGCAACGTACACGTTTCCGAGCGCATCGACCGCGACGCCGCCCACGGCATCCTCCGAGGGATCGGCGAAATGTTGGGTCCAGAGCAACGTGCCGGCGGCGTCGAACTTGTACAACAGGCCATCGTACTTGCCGGTGTTGGCGTTCTCGACCGTGCCCAGGGTGTCGCTGGCGACGTACACGTTTCCGCTCGCATCGACCGCGATGTCGGCGGCCGATTCGATGCCCGGGGTGCCGAAGTGCGCGCTCCACTGAGTCACGCCGTTGGCATCGTATTTGCGCAGCGAGACTGGCACAGAGGTCGAGGTGATCGGACCGTCCGCGGCGTGATCGGCGACGTACAGGTTGCCGTTTGCATCGAGCGCGATGGCGTTGGTTCTCGAGGTGGTGACTTGCGTGCGCAGCAGCGTCCCGCTCGGGTCGTACTTGTTGACGTAGTAATTGGTCGCGTCGCTGAAGTCGGTCATGTCGCCCGCGACATAGAAATTACCGCTCGCTTCGACCGCCAGGCCTCGGAAGTTATTGTAGCCGCGTTTGCCCCACTGCTGCGTCCAGAGCACGTTGCCACTGGCGTCGTACTTGCGCACGTACACGTCGTACGTGCCGGCGAGCGGCCCGTTCAACGCCGACTGCGTGATGCCCGCGACGTAGACGTTCTCGCTCGCGTCGAGCTCGATGTCGTGCGCCTCGTCGTTCCTCTCGTCGCCGAAGTCCCAATAAGAAACCGCTGGCGCGGGCAAGCCCGGATTGGCGCCGCCCCCGCCGCCAGCGCCCCCGCCGCCAGCGCCACCGTTCGCGCCGCTCGAGCCTGCCGCTCCGCCGCCGCCGCCGTTCGTGCTCCCGCTCGCGCTCGTGGCGGCCATGCCCGCGACCCCTGAGCCATTGCCGGCGAGCGCATGCTCAGAACCACCGTTCGCGGTGCCGCTGCCAGGCGCGGCAGCGCGCTCACCGGCGCTGCCGCCAGTTGGCTGAGCGTGGGAGTCTTCAGCTTTGCCACAGGCAATCGCGCACGCACCGCACCCGGCCAGCGTGAGGACAGCAAGCACGTGCTCGATTCGACTCTTCACGCGAGGCGCATCCGTTGGTTCCCCGAAGCTCGAGTGTCCCCGCTTTTCGATCACCGTGCAACGAGCGGCGACGCCGAGCTGTGCAATGCAGTCGACCCCCCGTGAGATAACGCACCCCTGCGGCTGATTTCTACAGTGCTGCTATTGCTTGGCGAGCTGCGCGAGCGCTCAGCCTTCGGACGACGCGAGGCGTTGTTCGATTGCTTCGAGGTGCGCGTTGACCTGCGGGTCGCGTTGGCGAAGCGCTTCGACGCGGCGGACGGCGCTCATCACCGTCGTGTGATCGCGGTTGCCGAAGGCGCGGCCGAGCTCGGGGAAGCTGCACTTGAGCCGTTGACGGCACAGGTACATCGCGACCTGGCGCGCGAAGGCGACGCTCTTGTGGCGATCTTTGCTGAGCAGGTCCGAGTTGGACAAGCGGAAGTGCCCGCATACGGCGCGCTGGATGTCCTCGACGCTCATCAGCTCGGGACGGCGCGGTGACACCATGGCGAGCTCGCCGAGCGTGAACTCTTCGTCGATCAGGCGACCGGTGAGCGAGGACTTGGCGGCCAGGCGGATCAGCGCGCCTTCCAGCTCGCGCACGTTGCTTTGCACGCTTTGCGCCAGCATCACGGCCACTTCGTCGGAGAGCTCGATACCTTCGAGCTCGGCCTTCTTGCGAACGATCGCTACGCGCGTTTCGAGCTGGGGCGTTTGGATGTCGGCCACCAAGCCCGAGGTGAAGCGAGACACCAGGCGCTCCGGCATGCGCTGCAGCTGTTGGGGATACTTGTCACTGGTGACGATGATCGGGCGATCCGCGTCGTGCAGCGCGTTGAAGGTGTGGAAGAACTCTTCCTGGGTCTGCTCGCGGCCGGCCAGGAACTGAATGTCGTCGACCAACAGCAGGTCGCAGTCCGTGCGATAGCGCGCGCGGAACTCGTCCATCTTGTGGTGCTGGAGCGCCTCGATGAATTCGTTCGTGAAGTGCTCCGCGGAGACGTACACGATGCGCGCGTCCGGGCGCTCATCCAGCACCTTGTGCGCGATGGCGTGCATCAAGTGCGTCTTGCCCAGGCCCGTGCCACCCGCGATGAAGAGCGGGTTGTAGCGAGGCCCACCGCCGCCGGCGGACGCGAACGCTGCCGCATGCGCGAGCTCGTTCGACGGGCCGACCACGAAGTTTGGGAAGGTGTGCTTCGGGTTCAACACCGCGGTCAGCTGCGCGCGTGAGTAGCGCGACGGCCGCTCGGAGCGCGACCGGCCGCTCGACAGACCCGAGCTCGGTGGGATCGTCGCGGGCGGCTCGGAGTTGCGCCGGCGCGGTTGGCAAACCGGCCGATCGAGCCCGTTCGAAATGTTCCACTTCACCCGCAAGCTGGCCGGGTTGGCTTCGCCGGCCAAGCGCGCCAAATGGCTGAGCAGGTCGGGCAGGAAGTGCGCCTTCACCCAATCGCGCACGAACTCGTCGCGGGCGGTCAGGGAGAGAACGCCGGTGTCGAAGCCGTCATATTGGACGCTCGAAAACCATTGCTCGAAGGACGCGGGCGAGCGGCTGCGGGTCTGCTCGAGGGCAGCTGTCCACAGGCGTTCCCCAGGGGGTGTGGGAAGGTTAGCGTTCAAGGAGTGAATTTGAGGGGTTTCGATCGTCACTAGATAAAATTCCCCAACTTATCCACAGGCTGTGGATAGGGAGAGCCTTGAAACACTATTCACAGCTGAATGTCCGGCATTCACCCGGAGCCCCAGCACAGGTCCAACGCGTTCGAAAGGGCGCTGTTCGGGTTCTCCATCGGACGACGAACCGCTCTCGAATCGGTGCACCACAGCGCCGAGCGACAACGGGGAGGCAGCTAGCACCGACCTCATTCAAAGTTCAATCCCAAGATTTCCAAAACGCAAAAGGCCGCCAAATAGCCGCCCAATCGTAACACGACTCTGATCCGCGATGCGTCATTTGCGGCGGCGATCATCTGAGCGTGATCAGTAACCTCGCAGACAGAGAAGAGAATCTTTCATCGCGCGCGCGCATGCACGCTCACACGTGCAAACTTTTCGGTGTTTGGGGCGTCAAGAGGCAACGCCAAAAAACTTGTCCTGTGCGACGCACTTGAGCATTGCGCACGCTGGCCGAACGGCCGCTTACGCTTTTCATTTGCGTCACGCGCTCGCGCAAGCATCACTGCGCCTGAAAGTTGGCCGCGCTTCGTACGCGAGGGTAAGCCCGACTCGAATACGAACGAGATGCGGAGCGTTTCCCTGGAGCACGTGCGAAATCATCGTCCCCGATCCGAGTCGCCAGTACGTGTGCGATTCGCGCTCGCTGCGCTCGTTTGTGTGTGCGCATCGTTCGTCAGCACGCGTGCTCGCGCGGACAAGAGCAGCACGCCGCCCGAGGTCGGTTACAACTACAACGAGATCGAGACGCCACGCATCACGGCTACCAACGGTGCGGTGCGCGCGCTCAGCAACTCGACCGAGGCGCTGTTCAACAACCCCGCCAACATGTCCGCCGCGCGCGTGTATCATTTGGCCGCTTTGGCTCAAATTTGGCCGGAACCGAACCGCCAGAGCTACGGCCTGGCTGCGGTCGATTCGGTTGGTTCCAGCGCGCGTATCGGGGGCGGGATCGGCGCGACCTACAACACGCAAGATACGAATGGAATCAACCGCAACTGGACGGACATTCGCGGTGCGATGTCTTATCCGTTCTCCGATCAGCTCTACATGGGCGTCGGCATTCGCTACTTGAGGCTGCGACAGAACGGCGAGGGGCCGCTCGGTCCGAGCGCCGCTTCCAGTGGCATGTCGGGTGAATTCATCGTCGCCGGTTTTTCGTTCGACGCCGCCGCGACCTTCAAGCCCACCCCCGGCTTGGCGATCTCGGTCGTGGGCGTGAACCTGAACCATCCGGACAACACCTTTCAGCCGACGTCGGTCGGCGGCGGCATCGGTTTCGGCAAGGAATTGTTCAGTATCGAGGGTGACCTCGTGGCCGACTTCTCGACCTGGGATAGCACCAAGCTGCGGGCCATGGGTGGCGGCGAATTCTTGCTCGGCGACCACTTCCCGCTGCGCGCTGGCTACCGCTTCGACGAGGGCGCCAAGAGTCACTCGCTGAGCGCGGGCTTCGGTTATATCGATACCTCCTTTGGTGCGGAGATCGCCGTGCGACGCGTGGTCAGTGGCGATCCGGCGACCGCGATCGTCTTCGGCTTCAGCTACCACCTCGATTCCGGTGGCCTGTCCCAGGGCGAGAACGAGTCGTTCTGAGCATGTTTCCCGCCTGAATCGGCGTTCGCAATCAGAGTAGGGCGAGCAGGCGTTGCTCTGCCGCTTGCGCGCCCGCGCTCAGCGTCTGCGCGTCGAGCGCCGCTTTCTCGGGCTCGCTCAGCTCCGCACGCAATTCGGCGATCGCGCGTGGGTTCCTGAACCAATCCTCGTCGTGCGTCTGCACGAGTGTCTCATGGCGAGACGCCGCCAAGAGCGCGCCCGCGAAGCGCTGTGCATCCCGCGGGCGCACGCGCACGAACACCCCCACCGCGGCCTCCGGCAGCTCGAACCCGAGCGCATTGCAGCTCAGCTCCGGCAGCTCGCTGCGCAAGGTTTTTTTGCCGCTCAAGAGCAGCTCGCGCAAGAGCACACGAAACGCGGCCACGTGCAGATCGGCGAGCACCGCTCGCGCCAGCGCGCGCTGCTGATCGCGCACGCGGCTCGCGCCGAGCCCCAAGCGGCGCGTGGCGAACGCAGGCGACAGCGGCAGCGTGCCGAGCAATGCGCCGAACGTGTTTCGTCGCAGGTCGAACACATCCGTAGCCAGCACGAACGGTGAGCGCTGCGCGCTCGCGGCATCCGAGATGGCACGGCCCGCATGGCTCAACGCGAGCAGGAAGCTGCCCGCGCCGCGCGCTTCCGGCAACGCGAACGGTCGCACGCGTAGGCCGTGAAAAAGCGCGCGATCGCCCAGCAGCTCGAGCGTGCTGCGCTGCGACAAGTGAGCGGGCCAACCCTCGCTCGCGCTCTCCGCGAGCAGTCTGGAGATGAGCTCCGCCGGCTCACGAATTTGCAGCGTTTCGAAGGCCGAGCGAGAGCTCGCAAGGAACGCCCGCGCTGCCGGCACGATGGCCTCGCTGGCCACCTCGAACGACGCCAGGGGTGCCCGCAGCCGCTCGGCGAACAGCTGCCTTTCTTCCCACAGCCTGAGCACTCGCTCGGCCAGCGCAGCCGAAGACGCAAAGTAGCCACGCAGGTAAGCGGCGCGCTCGCGTGGGCGCGTCATGCTCAAGCGCAAGAGCTCGCTCAGCGTGCGACGCGCTTGCTCGGGCTCGCTGATCGGATGCGGCTGGTCGCGATGGGCACGCGCGAGCTCGGCGCGGCGCGAGCCGAGCTCTGCCTGCTCGCGCAGTCGCAAAAGCCACAGCAAAAGGGGCGCGGCCAGCGGATCTTTATTGCGAGTCTCGCGCAGCCAATGGAGCGTTTCTTCGTCGACCAGAAAGTCTGCGAGTGCGTCCTCGCACGGCTCGCCCGTTTTGGCACGCCGCTCGAGCTCGCGCGCTGCGTCGCGCAAGGCTCGGTCGAAGGAAAGCGGCTCGAGTTCGCGCATCGGGCGCCGGAGTGTACACGACCCTGCGTCACAAGCCCGCTCACAAGCCCGGACCGAGCAGCACGGACAAGCGCAGCGAAACGCTGCTGAAGCCGATGCCATGGCCATAGCTCGCTTGGTCGAGAGCCACGCAGCCCGTTGGGCCACAGCGGCGCATTTGCCGCACGTTGAAGCGAGTCCAATCGAAGGCTGGACCGAGGCGAACGTGTCGGCCTAGGTAGAATTCGAGCGCGCCGCCCACGCGGAACGCGAGGCCTGCGCTGGTTTCCTGATATTCCCCGGCGATTTCTTGGGCCTGTGTCGCGACCCCCGCGCTGCCCATACCAAGCTCGAGGTACGGCTCGAATAGGCCATGATCTAGGAAGTACAGACGCGTGAGCAGCCCCCAGAAGTGGCCATCCGCGCTGCCCTGGGAAAGACCGGAGCCCTGCTTGGGTCGAAACCCGAAGCTGAGCGCGCTGACCGTACCGCCGAGCGCGAAGTACGGCGAGGGCCGCCAGAGCGCCGTGCCTCCGAAGCCAGGCCCGGCGGCGATGTCGTCGCAGCGCTGATTGTAGCTGCTGCCCAGCGCGCAATTCGGCAAACCCAAGAGTAGCTCCGCCGTCAGCTCGAACGGCCGGCGTGCATATTCCAGCGGCGGCAGCTCCGGGGCGGGTGGTGCCTCGAGCACGATCGGCGGCGGGAGCGCGTGCCCGGCGCGCGCGATCCCGGAAAACCCGCAGCACGCAAGGACCAAGGCTAGGGCTAGGCAGCGAGCGACGATCCGCGCCATGCTCGAGCGAGTGATGGTGCGCCGGCTGCCCGTTTTGCAAAACCAGGACACCGACGATGCCGCCGCCGCGCGCAGGCCGCGTTGGCAATGGGTGTTGATCGGCGCTGGCTTGGTCATCACGCTGTTCCTGCCGCTGTCGGGGCTTGGGATCTGGCTCGGGGGTTGGCTGAGTCGCGCGGCCCTCTCTGGCGGGACAGCCGAGGCCGACGGGACCGCCGGCGCGAGCGGCGCTACTCCAATCGTCCTGGGCGTCCTGCCAGTTGCGTTGTCTTTTCTGATCGCGTGCGCGGGTGCGGGCGCGCTCGTGGGCCGGTTCGGTGGTCAGGCCAAGGCGCGCGAAGCCGCGCTGTCCGGCGCACTGGGCGCGCTGATTGGCTGGGGGCTCGCAGCGCTGGGCGGATCTTTGAGCCCATGGCTGGTCGCGCTCGTCTCGCTGGCGGTGCTGCTGGTGCTCGGCGCGGCCGCGGCTTTCGTGGGGGCCCGGCTCACACTTTCGCGGCGCGTTTAGCGGAACTTTCTTGCCCTGCCCGCCCGGGTGGACCCGTGCTCCGGCGGGGGCTAGTCTTCGCGGAAGATGAGCGACCTGGACAAAGAACTCGAGCGAGCCGTGGCGGCTGTCGATGAGCTCGCCCCCGTTTCTCGGCGCGAGCCGCCGCCCACGCCGCCTGCTCGCAAGGGCAACCTGGGCTTATTGATCGGCCTGCTCGTCATGTGCGGCGCGATCCTGTCTCTGGTCTTCTTCAGCTTCAGCAAGTCTTCGATGTACGCCAAGGGCGTGGACGAGCTGCTGCGCGAGAAGGAAAAGTACTCGGGCGTCGACCGCGCCGTGCGCGTGCAAGGCCTGTTGGTCAGAGGCACCTTGACGCAACGCGATCGTCAGCCGTGCGAATACCGCTTCGAGCTGGAGAACAAGCGCCAGGAGCCAGCGGACAGCAGCCAGAGCGATCGCGTCGTCATGCCAGTGCGCTTCCCGCAGTGCATCGTGCCGGATACCTTCCGCGACATGCCGGACATGGACGTGATGGTGACGGTCGAAGGCAAGCTCAGCAGCGCAGGTCACTTCGAAGCGTCGCAAATCATGGCCAAGTGCCCGTCGAAGTACGAAATGAAAGACATGCAGAAGCGCGGCAAAAAAGCGCCGCACGCTGCATCCATGACTCAGGCACTGTGACTCAGGCACTGTAGAGACAAACATGTGGGATCGATTTTTACGGGCTTGTCGTCGCGAGCCCGTCGACGTGACGCCAGTCTGGTTCATGCGCCAAGCCGGCCGTTACATGGCCGAGTACCGCGCGCTGCGCGCCAAATACACGCTGCTGGAGATATGTAAAAACCCGGAGCTCGCGACGCAAGTCACGCTGCAGCCGGTCCACGCGCACAAGGTGGACGCCGCGATCTTGTTCGCGGACATCTTGCTGCCGCTCGAGCCGATGGGCGCGCCCTTCGAGTTCGCCAAGGGCGAAGGCCCGGTGATTCATCAGCCCGTGCGCGACCGCGCTGCGGTCGAGCGCTTGCGCGTGATCGACCCGGAAGAAGGCTTGGGCTACGTGCTCGATGCGATCAAGATGATCCGCAAAGAGCTCGACGGCAAAACCCCGCTGATCGGCTTCGCAGGCGCGCCCTTCACGCTCGCCAGCTACCTGATCGAAGGCGGCAAGAGCTCGAACTACGCGCTCACCAAGCGCATGATGTACAACGAGCCAGAGACCTGGAACCTGCTGATGAGCAAGTTCAGTGAGGTCGTGCGCCGCTACCTGCACGCGCAGGTCAAGGCCGGCGCGAACGCGGTGCAACTCTTCGATTCCTGGGTCGGCTCCCTCTCTCCGACCGACTACGAAGAGTACATCCTGCCGCACGTCTCCCTGATCCTGAAAGACCTGGAGAAGACGGGCGTGCCCGTGATCCACTTCGGCACCGACACCGCCACCTTGCTCGAGCTTCAAAAGCGCGCTGGCGGCACCGTGATCGGCGTCGATTGGCGCACCCCGCTCGAGCAGGCCATTGCCCGCCTCGGCACGGACGTGGCGGTTCAGGGCAACCTCGACCCGCTGCTGCTCGGCGCCCCGCGCGAGCTGCTCGGTCGCCGGGTCGACGATATCCTGCAACGCGCGAAGGGCGCAGCCGGCCATATCTTCAATTTGGGCCACGGCATCCTTCCGGACACCGACCCGGACTCGGTTAAATTCGTGGTCGATCGCGTCCACGCCCAGCAAAAACGCGCCTAACCAGCCGGCCGTGTCGCTCCGTTGTTGACTTGCCGCCCCGAGCCGACAAAAAGACACCGGCCTCCTTCCCGCATCGTCTAAAGGCAGGACAAGGGACTTTGAATCCCTGAATCGTGGTTCGAATCCATGTGCGGGAACTTCCTCATCGGGAGCTCAGCTCCCGCCCCGCTGAAATGAATTCAGCGGGGCCCCCCTGGTGCGTTCTCACGTGACCGCCGACGTTAGCTTCGACTGGCGGAGTTCTGCGAAAGTCGCTTGTCGCGTTGCCCACGAAAAGTCCGAATGGATTTCTCTCCAGGCGATCATGAGCGCCGCTCCCGCGCGAGTTCACGGGTGGCACCGGACCAGCTCCCGCGCGAGTTTACGGGTGGCACCGGACCCGCTCCCGCGCGAGGTCCCCTCCGAGGGTCAGAATGGAGTTCGAATTCGAACCAATGCCGATCGGTTAGCAGCCCAAGGGATCGAATCATTTAGGAAAAGCAGGCGCGCTCTTTTTTCGGAGCTGGGAACCACGCTCACATTTGGCGCGGCGGCGCGGCAGGGGTCGACACCGAAAAATCGAGTTCGAATTCGAACTCGATTTTCAAGTTGTGAACGCGCACTTCGCGCGAAATTCGGCGCGAAGGTCTTAAGTGAACGGCATTGGAATTCGAACTCGATGTTTCGCCCGCGCGGCGGATGCGCGGATGCGCTTGTGCGCAATCCGCGCTGTCTTCCGCCAAGCTCTTTGGGACAATGCGGGTCCAAGTCGATGGTGAATAGAAGAGGGCGCAGGAGTGCCGCCGCGGCACTTGTCTCGAGTTTCGTAGCAATTTCCTGCGCGCAATCACTGCCTCCCGTTACGGTGCTCGAGCAAGATTCGAATTCGCACGGCGTGGACATGGGAAAGCCGCTCTTCGCGTGCAACTACGATCGTTCCTGGGGCGACGACGTTGCTTTCGGACACGTGCTCGATGACCGCGGCAGGATCTGGTTCTACAATCGGGGGAGAACCACGGCGTCGCCCGAGCCCGAACCCGCCGGGGACGGACTTTTTCTGGAGTCCGGTCTGCGAGCGCGCTTCAGGAATCCCGTGCTCCAGTCTCTCCGCGTTTCTCCTGCACGCCTGGCCCAGATGAGTCAGAAGGCGGAGCTCGCTCGCGCCGGCAGAATCGAGCGAGGGCGAGGTGCGCCTGACCTGGGTGCCTCGGGCTGCGAAGCCTATCTGTGGGCGAGAGCCGACGCATACCAGCGCATTGAGCTCGGCACTGGCGGCGACTTCTGGGTTCAAAACTCGCTCCCTGAAGCTTCCGAGCTCAAAGCCTACCTGCAAGTCGAGCTCGGCATGGGGCAGCGACCAAAGTCCTGGCGGAAGTGAGCGCGCGCGCAGGCGTCGCCTGTGGCGTCAGCGGTTTCATCAATCTCCTCGCGCACGGCACGAGTGCCGACAGCGTCGCGCAGGCGGGTGGCTCGCTGCTCAAAGCGGGCTTTCTGTTCCCGTTGCTGAAGGGCGCAGAAACGCTGCTGCAACTCTGGGTCAGCAAAGCCCGCAGCTGAAATGACGCGAACGCGAGCTAGAGCGCGGATGCGTTCGCTGCGACCTTGCGCACCGGTCGGGTGTAGTCGATACGGATCGCGGCGTCGCTTTCGGGCTCGGCTTTGCCAATGCTGAGAATCACGCGTTCACCGGTGGGCCACGACCAGGAAAAGTGCAGTCGCACGCCGCGATTCGTCAGACATTCGACCAAATCGGATTCTGTGCGGCAACCGGCGGGGACTACCGCTTCCGATTCCTGAGGCGCGCCGTATTTCTCGGTCAACTTGCCCTTGAGCTCCGCGAACATGCTGGTCCATTCGGACTCGGGGCGGTGGTGGGCAGTGATGATGCAGGCTTTGCCACTGCAGAATTTGATTGCGACATCCGCGGGGAAACCGAGCTCCGTAGCAGGCCCCGAACACATCGCTCGGCCCTTTACAGGAGCTGCCCAGGTCTGCCCAGCAGCCTCGCAGGCTTGTCGCGCGGTTTCTGGATCTGCTCCGAGCGCGAAGCCGACACCTGTAGTCGGAGCGGGCGCCGTCGGCAATGCGCGCGGCGCAGCGGCGGCGGTCGTGGCTTTCGCACTAGGCTGCGCCGCAGCAGTATCCGAGAGCCGTTCGTGGCACGAAACGTCGCTGCTGTTCACACCAACGACGGTGGCGGCTTTGCCATTCGAAACCAATGCCGAGCTCGTCGAGTTGAGCTGCGAGCAGATGAAAATGTGACCGTTGCACTCGGCCGTCCAAGTCTCGGAGTTTTGACTCCAACCGGTCGAAGAGTCTTCATTCGAGATCTGAATCTCGTCTGGGTTGCAGCCCACTTGCCCCGCCGAAACGCTTTCGCGCGAGGGTCGACACCCGAAAGCGCCAACGACCACGAGCCAGCCCAAGATTGCGAGTTTTTTGCGGACCACGTAAGCTTGCTAGCCAGGACGGTATCTAGATTCAAGATCCGGAAGTGTGAAGCGAAGCTGGGACGGGGTGAGACGAGGTGTGACCATCCAAAATCAACCCGCTCGGCGCCGCCGTCTCGGCTTGGACGGGGTTTTTATTGATGGTCACCGTGCGCGGCCGACAGCACGCAGCCTTCGGCGTCGCGGCCGGCGCATTTTTTTCGGAACCTTTGCGCGCCCAGCGCTGTCGATCCCAGAACAATGGCAGATCGGCGCGACGTGGCCGCGCATCCGGTCTACCGTGCTGGCGGCGTGACCGACGCAGACGAGCAGAGCGAGCGTAAGTTCATCGAGCGCTTGGCTCAGCGCGACGAGCGTGCGTTCAACGAGTTGGTCGAGCTGTACGAGGCACGCGTGTTCCGCTTGCTGCTGCGCATGCTGGGGCGGCGTGACGAGGCAGAGGACATGGCGCAGGAGGTGTTCGTGCAGATCTTCAAGGCGGTCGGCACGTTCCGCGGGGACTCCAAGCTGAGCACTTGGATTTATCGGGTCAGCGTCAACCTGTGCAAAAACCGCATGAAGTATCTGGCGCGCCGGCACAGTGAGGGCGAAGACGAGCTCGAGCCGGTAGCCGAGCGGGCGGCGTTGGACGAAGCCAAAGGGGTGACCTTTGGTGACGTCGCGCAACCGGATCGCCTGGTCGAGGGCTACCAAATCGAGCGCGTGGTCCAACAATGCATTGCCGAGCTCGACCCGGATTTTCGGGAGGTGCTGATTTTGCGGGACTTGGAAGACCTGAGCTACGAGGAACTGTCGGAGATTACCGGTTTGGCCGACGGCACCGTGAAAAGTCGGCTGCACCGCGCGCGCAGCATGCTCAAGGCGAATGTCGAGCGTAAGATGGGAGAGAAGATTCGATGAGCGACCCCGGCACCGACTCCAGCCACGACGCCGGCCACGACGTTGAAGGCAGCGAGACCGCGACGGCGCACGAGCCGGAGGAATCGCTGCGTTCGATGCTGCGAGGCGCGCTGCGCGAAGAAGAACCGCCGCCCAACGTGCTGGCCGGCGTGCAGAAGCGTATTCGCGAGCGCAGCAAAGGGAAGTTCTATGCGGACGGCTGGAGCACCGCCAAACATCCACCGCTGAACACCTACCTCGTGACGAGCCTGCTCATGCTCGCCATCCTGATCATCAGCTACGCGCTCTTGAGCCCACTCGTCGGCAGCCCCGTACCCGTCCGCAATCAACCCGTCCCGGTCCAACTCATCCCGCACTAAACGCTGCGCGGCGACCTCCATGACGGCTCCCAGAGGGCCGCCAAGATCGCCAAGATTTCCAAGATCGCCAAGCACTCGAAGCGTCCAAGGGCACGGAATGCACCACGGGAGACGCGGAGATTTTGGGGGTTCGCGATTCGAAGCGAGCGTTCGTGGTGTTCACAACGCGAACGCCTCGCGGAGCTCAGCAAGGACGCGGTCTCTGCCTTTCTCCGGTGGTCCCTCTCTGGTTCCTCTGGCCCCTCTCTGGTGTGTCCCTCTCTGGGGTCTCCCTCTCTGGTCCCTCTCTGGTCCCTCTCTGGTGCGCGCGGAGCGCCGCACGCTCGGGCCGGGCGCGCGGAAGGCAGTCCAGCTGCATGCCCGGAACTAAAACGAGCTAGAAGTCTTGGATGACTAGATCACGATCTGCGAATGAGATGGAGACCTACAAAGGCTGACCGGACAGACGCGTGCTGTTCCCGGGCGCAGCGCGGGCGGCCCAGCGTCCCCGTCCGAGCGTGCGCCAACGAGAGTCTCCAGCCGCGCGCCGCAGGCGCCGCGCGTCCACACTATCTGGTCAACAGCCGAGTGGACGGACCACTACTGAATCCAGCGAGCCACCACGCACGTGATGTTGTCTGGTCCGCCGCTCTCGTTCGCGCTCTCGATCAGGCGATTGGTGGCGGTGGGCAGATCGGGCGCGCTGGTCACGATCTTCAGGATGTCTTCGTCCGTGACCGGGCCGCACAGGCCGTCGCTGCACAGCACCACGCAATCACCGGCACGCGGGGCCTCGAAGCGGGTGTCGACCTTGACCGTGTCTTTCATGCCCAGCGCGCGCACGATCACGTTCTTGTGAGGGAAATTGGCGATTTCCTCCTCCGTGAGGCGCTTCATCTTCTTGTAGTCGTTGAGCAGCGAGTGGTCTTCCGTGAGCTGCTCGAGCGAACCATCGCGGATGCGGTACACGCGGCTGTCGCCGACGTGCGCGACGTATACGCCGTCTTCGACCGCGAATAAGGCGGCCAGTGTCGTGCCCATGCCGCGTTGCTTGGCGTTCCGCTGCGCCTGCTCGTAGATGCGCAGGTTGCACAGCTTGATGCCGGTGATCAGGCGGTTTTCTTCGTAGCCCTTGCCGCGGTCCATCTTGTACGGCCAAGTGCGCTCAGGGTCGTCCGCCGTAGCGGCGAAAAACTCCTGCAGCGTGTCGACCGCCATTTTCGAGGCGACCTCACCCGAGGCGTGACCGCCCATGCCGTCCGCAACGACGTACAAACCGTACTCCGCCATGATCGCGAAGTTGTCCTCGTTGTGAGCACGTTTGCGGCCGACGTCCGTTTGGCCAGCGACTTCGATACGCAGGGGCCGATTCAAGCGCACATTCCGTGGAAAAGCCGGACCGAGCCCGGGCAGGGTGAACGTCGATCATCGCTAGGCTTGTGGCCTTCTGTCAATGATTTCCTAGAATTAGTCACTTCACACCTCGGCGCGGCGTTTACGCTGGCACGCTCGCGCGCTTCGCACCTGGTATCGCCCGCGTTTCGCATTTCGCGTTTCGCCTCGGTCGGCCATTTCAGCGATACGGGTTGAGGAGTGAGGTCGGGCCCTGGGGCTCCGGCCCGCTCCCCGCCGGATTCGACGGCAAAACGCGCTCGTCCCGCGCTGGCGCGAGTGTGTTTGCTGGCGCAAGGAGTGGCAGCAGGACCTCCCGGTAGCGGCCGTCCGTCAGCACCATCAGGCGAGCCGGAGCTCCCAGCTCGCGGTCGTCGACGGCCGCGGCAAAGGCGGCGGCAGTCGCGACCGGCTTGCCGTCCACCGCCAGCACGACGTCCCCGACGCCTGGCGGGCCGGCGTGCAATCCGGAACTGGCCGCCGGGCCTTCCGGAGCCACGGCCGTGATGCGCACCCCGCGGGCGACGCCCGCGTCGAACGCCGCCACTTCCAGGCCGCCCACCCACGGGCTCCGGCGCGGCGGTGCGCTGCGCAGGAAATCACGGACCGCGCTCACTGGGACGCCATACGCAGCCAGCGTGCAGCCCGCTTTATCGGTTGTTGCGCAGGCACGCGCGAGGATCGCCACGACTTCACCCTGATCGCTGACCAGCGGCCCGCCGAAGTCCGTGGGCTTGGGCGCAAAGGCTAGCTGGTACGCGTCGGGCAGCTCGGCGCTGTCGCAGCCGAGTACAACGCCCTTGCTCTTGATCGTGACCTTGGAAGAGCCGAGTTGCTTGTCTGCCACGTGGTTGACCGCGTGCAACTTCGAACCCGCCGCCGCCGGTTCGCGCGAGCCCTTCAGGCCCAGGCGCGGTGCATCAACCTCGGGGGTGAGCAGCGCGAGATCCCAGCCACGGTCCGAGTGGCTCAACTTCACGGGGATTAGCTGGCCTTCCGGATAGCGCGCGAAAATCTGATTGCCGTGCGCGAGCGGCGAGAGTGCAGTGAGGATGCGGCCGTCGCCGATCAGCGGAGTGCCGACGCCGATCGGGCGGCCATTGCGTTCGAGCATGACCACTTGCTGGAGCGCGGCTTCGACGGGGGTTTTGGGGACGGGGAGTTTCTTGGCCGCTTTCGCAGCCCCTGCGGGCGGAGGAGCCGCTGCCACGAAACTACCCAGCACCGTGCCGACCGGAGGTACCGCCGCGGGAGGAGTCGCTGCAACCGGAGCCGCGGCTGTGGGAGGAGCCGCTGCCAGCGGAGCAGCGGCTGCGGGGTGAGCCGCTGCCACCGGCGGAGCCGCTGCCACCGGCGGAGCCGCTGGCACGGACGCCGCGGGCCGCGGGGGGCTGGCTGTAGGGCTCGCATTGCTCGGCGCGGCCGAGGCGTCGAGCGACGCAAGCCACGAGCAAATCAGAATCGCGGGGACGACCAACCTTCGCTCTTCCACGAGCTCAGCTTAGCGCCAATTCGGCGGGCGCGCGGAAGCGCTCAGGATTGCCGAGAAAGCTGACGGATTCCCTGTGCTTCGGCGACGATCACCCAGTCGGCGCGGCCGCAGAACAAGCCCGTTTCGACCACCCCGGGCACCTGCCGCAGCGCGCGGTCCGTCGCGGCCGGGTCGGGCAGGGGGGGGACTCCGAGGTCGTAGATGTAGTTGCCCGCGTCGGTGAGCAGGGGCGCGCCGTCACGCAAGCGCAGCACGGGTCGACCCAAGCGCTCGAGCGCGCGCTGCGTGGTCAGGTGCCCGAAGACCAGCACCTCGACTGGGATTGCACGCTTCTCGCCGAGGAGCGGGCTGAGCTTGGAACCGTCCACGATGATCGCGTTCTTCTTGGATGCGAAATTGACGATCTTCTCGCGGGTGTGTGCGGCGCCGCCGCCCTTGATCAAATCCAGCGTGTCACTCACTTCGTCCGCGCCGTCGACGCACACGTCGATTTGCCAGGGCCCTGCGTCGTCGAGCAGCGGGATGCCACAGCTCGTCGCCAGGGTACGACTTTGCTGGCTGGTCGGGACACCGGTGAAGCGACGCCCTGCGCGCACCAGCTCGCCCACGGCCTCGATGAAAAAACGCGTCGTCGATCCGGTACCGAGCCCGATCACGCCGGACTCGGGCAACAGCTCCAACGCGGCGCGCGCCGCGCGTCGTTTCGTTTGGTCGTCGTTCATCGTGCGCACGAGCGTATCATCGCTCGGGCGCCACTACACCTGACACTCGGGACAATAGTGAGTTCCGCGGGTGGCGATCACCACCCGCCGGATCGGCGTCTTGCATAGCAGGCACGGGAGCCCCTTGCGCGCGTACACTTTGCGCTCGTTTTGATAGCCGCCGTCCGAACCGTCGGGCGACACGTAGTCGCTGATGCTCGAGCCACCGGTCTCGATCGAGCGCTCCATGACTCGCTGGGCAGCGGCCACGATCGCCTGGCATTCGCGAGCGTTGACGCGCCGTGCGCTGCGCGTGGGTCGCACCTTGGCCAAGAACAGCGCTTCGTCCGCATAGATGTTGCCGATGCCGGCGATCACGCCCTGATCGAGGAGCAGGCTTTTGATCGGGATTTTGCGGGCGCGCGCGGCCGTGAACAGGGTTTGCCCATCCGCCGAAAGCGCGTCCACGCCCAACTTGTCCAAGCGCGGATCGACCGCGCCTGCGCGAATCAAACGCACCTTGCCGAATTTGCGTACGTCGCGAAACAGTACTGAAGGCCCGCCGTCTTCGAAGTGCAAGCTCAGGTGCGTGTGGACGTCGGCACGGAACTCGCGCAGCGCTTCGGGCGGCAGCGAGCCGCGAGTCTTCGCGGAGAACAGGCGCACGCTGCTGACGGCGGACGAGAACAATTGTCCGGTCATGCCAAGGTGCAACAGCAGTCGGTCCCCGTCGTCGAGCTCAGCCAATAGGTATTTTCCCAGCCGGGTCAGCTGACGCACGCTGCGACCGATCAGACTTCTCTTGAGCGTCGCCGGCTTGGTCAGGAAAAAATAGCTGTCTTTGGTGGTATCGACACGTTCGATCACACGCCCAACCAGCAGCGGTGCGAGTCGGCGGCGGGTGACCTCGACCTCAGGAAGTTCCGGCACTGGCTGAGTATAACTGCAACGGCTTACTCCTGCCTGGTCTGGCAATCCTGCGGGAAAACCTGGCGTTTCATAAAAGCAGTCGGCAAACACGGACTAGCGCTTGCGGAAAGCGGGTGAGTGATCAAAACTCAAAGTGGATCCCCTGACGCGGCTGTCCCCCCCGGCCCGCAGGGGTTTCCACTTTTGTGCGTCCGAACTCAGTGCGCGCTAGGCGCTTTCGGCTCGTTGCGCAAGATGTAAAAGAAATCGCGCTCTCTGTCGTCGGGAGATTCTCCCCCGCACCCGCTGAATGTCCCCCGTCGGGATCACGAAGCGCGTAATTCAGCGGGGCGCCACCCCCGAGTTTTGGGCCCCGACCCCGAGCTCTTTCGGCTCTTTGCGCAAGATGTAGAAGAAGTCGCGCTTCTCTTTCTTGCGTAGGTACTCGTCGTCCGAGAACTCGAAGCCGGGCGCGAGGGGCACCGGGTGTAAGACGTGCGTGTGACCGATCGGTTCGAAGGTGACGAACTTCGGGTACGACCAATTGACGTCGAGCTGCGCGATATCGGTGGCGCCCGCGTGATGCAAGCCTTCGGCGAGCACACGCGCCGTCGTGTGATTGGTGATCGCCACGTACAGCACGCTGCGGTCGGCGTTGAGGCCGATCGCCGAGCGTCGGATCACCGTCTCGCCGTCGACCGTCGAGCCCCACTTCTTGAGCCCAGCGCCCGCTTGCAGGCCGGGGTGCAGCTTGTCGTTTTCCCACATGCACTCCGGCGTCTGTCGAAACCACAGCATGTCGGCTTCGCTACTTTCGAGCGTCGACCAGCTGCCGATGCGCAGCGAGTCGTCCTTGGCGTAGGCGATCGCGCAGGCGTGGGGCTTCGGCTTGGCGATGGTCACGCCATCGAGCTTCATCCCGTAGCCGCCATGCTCGGTCATGAAGCCGCCGTTGAACGCGGCCAGCAGCGTGTCCTGGCGGTCGACCGGAATTTTCCCGTCGCGCTGATAGGCGCGCGCTGCGTCTGAATCCGGTTGCGGCTCTTGCGTACCCAGGACCGGATACAGGGTCACTTGCTTCAGATCGATCGCCACCACGAACACTTCGGCCCAAGAGCGGCCCTTGTCCGGATGAAGCAAGGTCTTGTACATGCGTGGTGGCTCACCCGCATGCCGTACGTCTTGAAGGCCCAACCACTCGCCATCCCCGGGCGCGGACCACTCCTTCAGCGCGGGGCCCGGGTTCGTGGGGTGAAATGCCTCGTGCGTGCTGGGGGGAGCTTCTGCCACCGGCGCCGGGCTGGCGAAGGCCGCCTTCGGCGCGGCCGAGGCAGTGCCGGGGACCTGCCAATAGGCTTTGGGCGGCTGGTTCTTTTTCAGCAAGCGGTTGACGCGATCCTCGGCACCGTAGACGACGTCTTCGAGCTTGGCGACGCTCTCGTCGCCGAACACGGCGCGCAGCGAGCCCGCCACTAGCGGGCCCGCCCAGTCGAAATGATGCACGGCGTACCAAACGAGCAAGAAGAGCAAGCAGCCAGTGCCCAGCAAGCCGAACAGCAGCCGCGACAACCGTGGTTTCCCGCGTCGGGGATCGCGAGGCGCGTTCTTTCGTGCGGCTTTCTGAGGGTCGCTTTTGGTGGCTCGGCGCGCCATGACTCAAGGCCGGATAGTAGAGGACGGCCCCCGTGCCAACTCCTTGGCGTAGATTCATCCATCAGGCGCGGCTTGTGACCACGGGCCCTGCAGTCTGGTGTAAGACAGGCGGCATGCGGCTTGGACAGATGCGCCTGATTTGGGTGCTGCTAGCCGCGTTTTCGATGCTGAGCTCGTATCGCGCGCTTGCGGCCGAGGACGAAGCATCTTTGGTCTTGCAATCGGCGCCGGACCTGTCGGCCTACGTCGGCCGCCCCATCGCGCGCATCCAGGTGCTGACCGAGGGCGGGCGTTGGACCGCGACGCCGCTGATCGAACATGCGCGCATCGGCCAGCTGCTCACCGCCGACCTGGTGCGGCGCGTCCTGGCCGAGCTGGGCGACAGCGGACGCTACGCGGACATGCGCGCCAGCGTCGAGGCCGAAGGCAGTGCCGGCGTTCGGCTGACGATTCGCGTGGTGCCACGCCGGCTGATTGCCGACATTCGAGTGACCGCCGCTGGGCTCGACCAAGACGACGTGCTGCGCGTCTCGGACGTGCATCAAGGCGGCGCGCTGACGGCGGCCGAGTTGCGCGCACTGCAGGAGCGCGTGCTGGCTCTCTACGTACGACGAGGCTACGACCAGGCCCGCGTCACGGTCGAGACCGTCGACACTGACGATCCGGCGTCGGTCGTGCTCACGATCGACGCCATTCCGGGGCAAGCTCGCAGCATCTCCGTGCGTCGCTTCGCTGTCTGGCCAGACCCGCAAGCGGAAGGCATGGCAGAAGCGTTGTCCAGCTACGCGCTGGGCAAAGGTGATCGCGCCAACGAAGACGCGCTCGGCGATGCCGATCGCGCGCTGGAGACCGAGCTTCGCACTCGCGGCTTTCACCACGCCAAGGTCTCGCATGGCCTGTCGGGTGGGCAGCAGGCACAGCTTCTGGTCTCCGTCTACGCGTACTCCAAGGTCCGCTTTCGCTTCGAGGGCAATCGCCACTTCGACGCGGGTCAGCTCGAGAACGTGCTCGACGTCGAGAACGCGAGCGATCTGTCGCCGGCCGCATTGACCGAGAAGGTCAGCAAATTCTATCGCGAACACGGCTTCTTCGACGTGGAGGTGCGCTACTCCGAGCGAGGCCGAGTCGAAGACCCGATGCAGGACATCGTGTTCGTGGTGCGCGAGGGGGGGCTCGTGCACGTCGTGGCGCGCGAATACCCCTGCTTGACCGGAGCGCGCACCCCCGCGCAAGTCGGCAGCGAAATCGACAGCTTCTTGTCCGAGCTTCCCGGGGGACGCATTTTCGACGCCGTGGACCCAGCCGTGCTCGACGCGACGCAAGGGCCGATCGAGGGCACGGGCAAGCGCGTACTGGTCGATCAGGTCAGTCCGTGGGCAGTGTACGACCCGGACGTCTACGATCGCGCGATCAAGCACGTCCAAGACCTGTACCGCTCGGAGGGTTACTTGTCGGCCAGTGTCGGCCCGGTCCAGATGCTGCGGCGAGCGTGCTCAGCGCGCTCGGCGGCTGGACAATGCCTGCCGCTCGGCCCCGCGCGTCGGCCGCCCACCGCGTGCCGCTACGATGCGATCGGCTTGCCGCTCTCAGAAGCGGCGGTGGACCCTTCGCTGTCGTGCGTGCCGGATCCGAAGCACGGCGTGAAGTGCGAGCCGTCGCTGGTCTTGCATTTGCCGATCAAGCTCGGTCCGCGCGCCACGCTGTACGACCTGGGCTTCGAGGGCAATCGCGTGATCGTCGAGAAGGAGCTACAGGCGATCGCCGACCTTCAGCTCGGCGCGGCCGTTTCTCAGGTGGAAATCGAGAAGGCGCGGCGGCGCGTGCTGGACGAGTACGCGGAACGAGGCTTTGCCTTCGCGGAGGCCGAAACGGCGCTCGATCTGTCGCTCGATCACACACGTGCGCGCGTCCGTTTCATCGTCAGCGAACGTGAGCCGGTGCGGGTTTCGCGCATCGTCGTGCGGGGCGCCAATCGCACCAAGGAGAGCTTGATTCGTTCGCGTACGGCGCTCGAAGTCGGTGGGCTCTATCAGCGCAGCTTGGTGCGCAAGACCGAAGAACGTCTAGCCACGCTCGGCGTTTTTTCGAGCGTCAACGTCGGCTTCGAAGATCCCTACGTGCCAGCGCGCGAAAAGGTGGTGGTGGTCGAGGTCGAGGAGCGCGTGCCGCAGTACCTGGACGTTCGGCCCGGTTTCAGCACGGGCGAGGGCGCGCGTGTTTCGTTCGAGTACGGGCACCGCAACCTGAGCGGTCAAGCCATCTCGCTCACGCTGCGCTCGCAGCTCGGCTATCTGCCGACGGTGTTCATTCTCGAAGACGACGTGAAGCGGAAGTACAATGAGCTCAGCGTCGGTGAGCGTCTGGAGCGGCGCAACACCGCGACCGTCGAGTTTCCGAACATCGGACTCGGTCCGCTGTTCCGACTCAGCCTAGAAGGCGTAGATCTTCGGGACAACGCGCGTGATTACGGCATCACCAAGGACGCCGGCATCGTGACGCTCTCCTATCGTCCCGACCGCCGCATTTCGGTGCAGCTCGGCACCTCGGTCGAACGAAACTATTCTCAGATCTTCGGCGACGATCAGAAGAACGCGCTCAAGTGCTACCTGCAGGATCACAAGGCACAGCAGGCGCTGTTTCGCGTGCCGCAGGGGCTATCGAGAGTGCTGGCTCAACGCCTCGGCTTTACTTGGGATCGGCGCGACAACCCGCTCAATGCCACTAGCGGCACCTTTCTGTCGGCGGGCGTCGAGCACGTGAACTCCATTCCGCTCGATTCAACCGCCGCGACAGAGACGGCCTGCGCTTCGCCCGTGCAGACCCCCGGCAGCATGGAACAGATCGATCCCTTTCAAGCCGTGCACAGCGACTTCTTGCGCTACACGAGTCGCGTCGCGGGCTACGTGCGCTTGAGTGACAAGGGCTTGGCCTTGGCCGTGAGCTTTCGTTGGGGAGTGATTCAACATCTCATCTCGGGCTCGCAGACTTACCCAGACCGCTTGTTCTTCCTCGGCGGCGTCGACACCTTGCGCGGCTTCTTACAGGATTCGCTGGTGCCGCAAGACATCGCCAAGCGCTTGCTCGACCCGAATTCCGGGCTAACCATCAGGGATGTCGTGATCCGTGGTGGCGACATGTTCTTGAATCCACGGGCGGAGCTGCGCATCCCCGTGGCCAGCAGCATCGAGACGGCGCTATTCGTCGATGCTGGAAATCTATGGACCGACCCTGCCCGCGTCAATGCGTTCGAGTTGAGGTACGCGGTCGGCACCGGCTTGCGCATCGCCACTCCGATCGGACCGCTGGTGTTCGACTACGGATTCAACGTCGATCGCGTGCTCGATGATATTTTCCCAGATCGAGACAACAAGCGCTATTGGGAGGACATCGGCGCCTTCCACTTCAGCATCGGCTTGTACTGAACGAGCAGGAAGCAAAGTGTTACCTCCCGTAGCGGTTGTGCGCTGAGCAACCGTGGAGCGGTGTCGCGATTTTGACACGGCCGGCACTTATCGCGCCCGGAGCGTGAGCCGTTACCATGAGTTGGTTCCATGGTCCGCTTTCCGAAACCTCCGGCAACGGCAACCGACGAGATCGCGACGCTTCCGCCGCCTCCGGTCGCCGACGGCCGTGACTGGCCGACTTCCGCCACCCAGCCCGTCGCCCGCCCCGTCGCTCGCCAGGTAACGCGGGCTGAAGGAGCGTCGGCGGTGCGCGACATCACGGTCGCGGATCTCGACGTGGTGTTCCAGCCGATCGTCGACTTGGCGACCGGCGCGTCCTTCGCGTTCGAGGCGTTGACGCGCTGCAAGTGGCCGGAATTCAAGAATCCCATGAAGCTGTTCGAGCGCGCTCAAGAGGAGCGTTGTTGCGGCAGTCTGGGGAGAAAGGTGCGCGAAGTCGTGTTTTCCCGCTGCACCGACGCGCCACTGTTCGTGAACCTTCACCCGCATGAGCTGGACGAGGGCTGGCTAGTTCGCCCGGATGACCCGCTATTTTTTCACGAGCGTGCCGTGTATCTCGAAATCACGGAATCGGCTGCGTTCAACTACTTCTCCTTGTGTGTGAATGTGCTCAAAGAGATCTGCTCGCGCAGCGGCGCGTTCTTGGTCGTGGACGATTTGGGCGCAGGCCACTCGAACTTGAAGCGCATCATCGACCTCGAGCCGCACATCGTGAAGCTGGATCTGGCTTTGGTGCATGGCATCGAGAAGAGCAAGCGGCAGCAGATCTTGGTGCGCCAAGTCGTTTCCCTGTGCCAGGAACTGGGCGCTCGGGTGGTGGCCGAAGGCATCGAGACCGAGGACGAGCTCTCGGCGGTAATCGACACCGGCGCGCACTACGGGCAAGGTTATTTATTCGCGCGCCCCGCGTTTCCGATCCCGATCCCGAGTTGGCCGCTGCCGCGTAAGCGCGTCAACGCATAGGCATTTTTATGGCCCGTCGCGCTGTGTCGGGCATGCCGCAAAGTGGTCCGATGTAAGGCAAGCGCGCACTAACTCCGTCCTGAGGAGTTACGGCTAACGACGGCAATCCAAGCGTGCTGCCGATTCCATCGCGCTCCGTCGGATTCTTCCGTTCTCCGAATGGGACGAAGTTGCAGAGGTACGTGCAGGTACGTACCGAAAGGCAGCAGCGACTCTCGCACTCACTCGTCGAGCGAGCGTTGACACCGCAGTTGATCGGGGGTCCCATGAGATGGTTGGGATGACTTCAGCTGCGCTCGCCAGCCGGTTTCGTTCGGCGAATGCCGGCGACCATTGCACCGATCTGAATCAGGTCGTTGCACGCGCGGAGCAATCCATCTCCGAGATCGTGGGCCTCACCGTGAGCGTGCAAGTTGCGCTGTCTCCGAACGTGACGGCCGTCGCGGTGCCGCTCGCTCAACTCGAGCAGATCGTACTCGGCTTGTGTACCGCCGCGCGCAGCCTGCTCGCTACTGACGGTCGTATCGTCATCGAAACGCGCGGTATGAACGATGCGGCCGTCGGCGACTCGAGTGCTGTCATGCAACCCGCCGATGCGCGCGCGCGTATCGTGGTGCGGGTAGAGCAACCAGGGACTGAGTTATCGTCCGCGCCGCGCATGAGCGTGTCGAAAGCTCTGGCGCAGTCGTCCGAGGTGTCGGCGCTCGAGCAGTTGTTGGTGCGCCTCGGGGGGCGGCTGGAGCTCGCTCCGCTGTCCGAAATGGAGTTCGCCTACGTGGCGCATCTGCCCTGCGCGACCAGCACCGACTCGTCCGGTCGCATGGCGGTCGCCGTCCCCGAACAGTCCGGCGTCATCCTATTGATCGAGGACGAACCGCAAGTGCAGGCCGTGACCGCCCGCATCCTGCGTTCCTTCGGCTACGCGGTGATCACCGCGCACAATGAGCGCAGCGCGCTGGCCCAAGCCGAACAGTACGGCTCATCAATCGGCCTGGTCCTGTCGGACTTGGTGCTGCCCGGGGTCTCCGGCAAAGACTTGGTTCGTCGCCTGCGCCAACCGTGCGAAAATGCCCGAGTCTTGTTCATCTCGGGCTACTCGCCGGAGCACGTGGGGGCGCTGACCGACGGGGCGCGCTTTTTGCGCAAGCCATTTACCGCGCAGGAGCTGCTCGAGCTCGTCCGTGAGTTGCTGCCGGAGTTGGTCGTCGCGAGTTAGTCGTCGAAAGGACCCGGAGCACGAAGGAAGCCAGCCGCCGGGCGGGTGGCGGGGCGGCAAAATGCAGGGACGACCGAGACGGCGCTGGCCCCGCCCACTTCTGGGCTCAACATCGACCTGGCGCGGGAGGGGGCTTACCAGCTGGGCGGCAAGGTCTTATAAGCCGTCGCCTCGGCTTCGCCCCACGCAGTGACCACCGCTCGCTCTCCCCAGACCCCCGTGCCGGTTCGGCTCATGGGGCAGTTCTACCGCCACGCGCCGCGCTACAGCGTCGGCCTCGTGCTGCTCGCCGCCTACCAACTATTCCAGTGGTGGTTCGACACGAGCATGCGCCGCGCCATCAACTTTGCCACCCAGGGCCAAAGCGCGCAGGCGATCGCGCTGGGGGAGCTGTTGGTGCTCGCCGCGTTGGCTGCCTTCGTGGTGCGCGTGCTGTCGCGCGTCACCATCTTCAACGCGGGTCGCATCGCGGAGTACGAGCTGAGGAAGGAAATCCTCGAGCGTCTGCTCAAGCTCGGTCCCTCCTTCTACCGTCGCATGAGCACGGGCGAAATCATGAGCCGCGTGACCAACGACTTGGTGCAAGTTCGGCTGTTGGTCGGCTTCGGCATCTTGAACATCATCAACACGGGCTTCGCGCTGATCAGCGCGCTGGCCGTCACCATCCCGATCTCGCTGAAGTTGACTTTGGCGTCGCTCGCGCCGCTGCCCTTCGTGCTGCTGATCACGCGCGGCTTTTCGCAGCATTTCTACACGCGCACGCGGGACAACCAAGACGCTTTGGGCAAGATGAGCGCGCGTGTGTTGTCCAGCGTAGCCGGCGTGCGCGTGATTCGCTCGTTCGCGCTCGAGCCGCAGGAGATCCTGGCCTTCGAGCAGACGAACCAGGCGTATTTGGACAAGAGCTTGTCGCTCGCGCGATTACGCGGCGCGCTCGGTCCGATCCTGACCGCGACCATCTCGGTCGGAGTGTTGGTCGTGTTTTGGTACGGCGGCTTGATGATGCTGCACGGCGAGCTCGACGCGGGCGGTTTCCTGGCATTCTACCGCGCGCTCGGGCGGCTGACTTGGCCGCTGATTTCTCTCGGCTTCGTGATCGGGTTACTGCAGCGTGGGCGCGCCGCGTTCTCGCGCCTGACCGACATCTTCAGCGCCGTCCCCGACATCGTCGATGGCGATGGCGCGCTGCCCGCTTTCGCCAATGGTCGGCTCGAGGTCAAACACCTCTCGTTCTCGTACGACGACCGCAAGGTGCTGGACGACGTGAGCTTCGAGCTTCCGGCAGGCCGCTCGCTGGCCATCCTCGGGCGCACGGGTAGCGGTAAGTCGTCGCTGGCAGTGCTGCTCGCGCGCTTGCAACCCACGCCTCGCGGCAGCGTGTTCTTGGACGGAGTCGACGTGTGCGACCTGCCGCTGTCGACCGTGCGGGCCTGCGTCGGCTACGCGCAACAGAATGCATTTTTGTTCTCGACCACGGTCGCGCGCAACATCGGCTTTTCGCTCGATGAGCCGGATGAGCACGAATCGGTCCTCAAGATCGAAGAAGCCGCGCGCGAGGCGTGCATCGAACAAGAAGTGCTCGATCTGCCGGACGGTTTCGACACCGTGGTGGGCGAGCGTGGCGTGCAGCTCTCCGGCGGTCAAAAGCAGCGCGTCGCGCTGGCTGCGGCGTTCGCCTCGGAGCCCAAGGTGCTGGTGCTCGACGATCCGTTGAGCGCCGTGGATGCTCGCACCGAGCGCGCCATCTTGGACGCCATCGATCGCCAGCGGCAAAAGCGAGGCTTGATCTTGATCACGCACCGCGTGGCGGCCGCCGCCCACTGTGATCAGATCATCGTACTCGAAAAGGGCCGAGTGGTGGAACGCGGGACCCATCAAGAGTTGAGCAAGAGCGGCGGTATTTACGCGATTTTCGCGGAAGAACAGCGGATCGAGAGCGAGCTCGCCAAGCTCGGTGGGGTGGCTGCCGACGAACGACAGGTGGCCGAATGACGCCGCCCGTGGCCGGCGAGCGCGAGCAACGCGGGCGCGCGGACAAGAAGCGCACCGAGCGCATCCTGAAAGCGTTCCATGAAGAAGAACGCTTCGGCAAAGCCTACGACGCGCGCCTGACCAAGAGGCTGTGGGGCTACTTGGTGCCCTATCGCTTGCTGCTCTGGGCCTCGCTGATCGTGATTTTACTGACCTCGGCCGGCGCGCTCGTGCGCCCCTTGATCATGCGCTCGGCGATCGATGGCGTGGTCGCGAATGGCGACCGCGTCGCGCTCTTTCACGGTGGCCTACTGCTGGCCTGCGTGCTCGTCGCCGAGCAGCTGCTCGGCTTGGTTCAAATGTACGCCGTGCAAGTCGCCGGTGCGCGCGCGGTCGCCGACATGCGCCGCGAGGCGTTCGAGTTCCTACAGCAACTACGGCTCGGTTTTTTCGACAAGCAGCTGGTCGGGCGGCTGGTGTCGCGCGTCACCAACGACACGGACGCGATCTTGGAGATGTTCGCGTCCGGCGCGCTGAGCGCGGTCGGTGACTTGGCGCGGCTGATCGGCATCGTCATTCTGATGCTGGTTTTGGACTGGAGATTGTCGTTGTTTGCCTTCGCCGCGGTGCCGCCGATGGCGGTGCTGGTGGTGCTCGTGCGGCGCAACATCCGCGAAGCGTTTCGCGCCATCCGCGCCAAGACCTCGCGCATGAATGCGACCATGAACGAGCAGGTGACGGGCATGACCCTGATCCAGGCGTTCGGTCGCCAAGAAGCCGCGGCCGCCGAGTTCGACGAGAGCAATCTCTCCTATCGCGACGCGAACATGAGCGCGATCAAGTGGGACTCGATTCAAGACGCCGCGATCGACACCATTGCTGCCGTCTGCCTAGCGTTGGTGATCGCGTCCTTTGTTTACCGCCCGGTCAGCTTCGGCACCTTGGTGGCGTTCACCGCCTACCTATCGCAGTTCTTCGAGCCCATCTCGCAACTGGCTCAGCGCTACACGCTGCTGCAGGCGGCCATGGCCGGCGCCGAGCGCGTGTTCAGCTTGCTGGACGTGGTGGAGCCCGACGCGCCCGCCCGCGTGGGCAAGCCCGCGGGCGATCCGGAGCTCGCGCTCCAGTTCGAGGGCGTCAGCTTCAGCTACAAGCCGGGCACCCCGGTTCTGTCCGACGTGACCTTTTCGGCCAGGCGCGGTGAGCGCATCGCGCTGGTCGGTCCCACCGGCTCCGGAAAGACCACGATCACGGCGCTTTTGCTGCGTTTGTACGAGATCGACAGCGGCACCGTGCGCGCTTTTGGCGATGACGTGGCCGGCCTGGCGCGCGAGCAATTGCGGCGCCGTTTCGCGGTCGTCCCGCAGGACGTCGTGCTCTTCCCGGGCACGGTCGCCACGAACGTGGCGGCTTCGGACACGCCCGACCGCACGCGCGTCGAAGACGTACTGCGTCGCATCGGCGCGCTCGATCTCTTTGCCTCACGCGAGCGCGGCATCGACACGCGCGTCGATGAATACGGCTCTAATTTTTCGAGCGGCGAGCGCCAGTTGATCGCCTTCGCGCGCGCGCTCTATCGCGACGCGCAAATTCTGATCTTGGACGAAGCCACGGCCAGCGTCGACAGCGACACCGAAGCCCGCCTGCAGCGCGCGCTGGAGGAGCTGATGCGCGGCCGCACCGCGCTGGTGATCGCGCACCGTCTGAGCACCGTGCAAAAAGCCGATCGCATCTTGGTGCTGCGCAAGGGGCGTGTCGTCGAACAGGGCACGCACGGCGAACTGATGGCCCAAGGGGGCCTGTACGCCCGGCTCCACGAGCTGCAATTCTCCCGCGCCGAACAAGAAACCGCGCTACAAACCGCGCTAGAACACGCGCCCAGCTGAGATGAGAGGCTTCGCTCGGTAAATGACGACACTCAGACAACCTCAAAACGTTCTGGTCACCGGCGGCTGCGGGTTCATCGGCTCGGCGTTCATTCGCTTTCTGTTCCGGCAGGCTGGGTTCAGCGGCAAGATCGTCAATCTAGATCTGCTCACCTATGCGGCGAACCCCGACAACGTGGCAGGCGCGGTGGATCCCGCGCGTTACACCTTCGTCCAAGGTGACATCGGCGACTCCGAGCTCGTGTCTCGACTTTGCCGCGAGCACGCGGTGGATACGCTCGTGCACTTTGCCGCCGAGAGTCACGTCGACCGAAGCATCGTGGGCCCTGGCGCGTTCATGCAGGCCAACATCCTCGGCACCTACCAGCTGCTCGAGGTGGTGCGGACGCTGAGTCACATCCACTTTCATCACGTGTCCACCGACGAGGTTTACGGCTCGCTCGGCCCCACTGGCCTGTTCAGCGAGACGACACCGTACGACCCGAGCTCTCCCTATTCAGCGTCCAAGGCGGCTTCCGATCACTTGGTGCGGGCCTACGCGCGCACCTACGGTATTTCGACCACGCTCTCGAACTGCAGCAACAACTATGGGCCGTATCAGTTTCCCGAGAAGCTGATCCCGCTCATGATTCTGAATTTGCTCGAGGGAAAGCCGCTGCCGGTATACGGCACGGGCGCCAACATCCGCGATTGGCTGTTCGTCGACGATCACGCCGAAGCCATCTGGACGATCGTCTCGAACGGTCGGCGCGGCGAGACGTACAATGTCGGCGGCGAAGCCGAGTGGACCAACATCGCGCTCTTGCACCGCCTGATCGACGTCGTGGCGCAGACCGCAGGCCGTGATCCGGAGCAGCTCCGCGCGCAGATTACCTTCGTCGCCGATCGACCTGGGCACGACGCGCGCTACGCGATCGACTGCAGCAAGCTGAAGACCGAGCTCGGCTGGACACAGGCGCACGACATCGGCAGCGGGCTCTCGGAGACGGTGCGTTGGTACCTCGAGCACCCGGACTGGATTTCACGCGTGAAGAGCGGCGCTTACCGTGAGTGGCTCGACAAGAACTATCAGGCGCGCAGCTAACCCGGACAGGGCTGGGCGCTATTCGGCCCAGCCCATGACCACGCAGCGCTCGGCCAGCGCTTCGACCACGTCTTCGACTCGACCGATTTCCCGGGCGCGAAACGGGCGCGATTTACGTCCGACTTCGAATAGAGCGATCAGCTCGCCGTAGACGAGCAGCGGAACCATGGCGCAGCTCTTGATCTCACGTGAGCAGCGGGTCATGCGGCCGAGCAGGTGACGGCCGACCTCACCGCATTGCGGCTCGGTTAGTACGCTGTGACCGCCCCGCGCAGCAGTCAGTGTGGGATCGTTTGCCGCCAGGCGCTCACCCAGCAAGTGCTCGGTCGACGGACCGTGGCCGCCGACCGTGATCGCGGCACCGATGTCGGCGCGCACGCGGTGCACCAAGCCGAAGTCGGCGGCGGCCGCGGTGACCGCGGTCACGACGGTCAGCAGCAATGCCTCCGATAGCTCGCTCACGTTTGCCAGCACGCCTACCGGGTCGACCGCAGCCGGGCGGAAACTAGGGCGGGCTGCGCGATCGATGTTCTCGGTGCGCGAGCTGAGCTCGGCGCCCGTGGGAGGCGGTGGGGGCTGGCTTCCGGCGCTGCGCGCGCGCTTCTCTACGGCCGCGCTGTGCTCGGCCAGCTCGGCGATGATTTGGCGACGACTCCCGGCGCTTTGGCCTTCGATGTCCTCCAGCCGGCGCCACACCTGCCAGGATTCGTGGCGCATGAATGAGCCCGCGGGGATCCGCCCGTAGGCGACACCGCGAAGCACGAGCTCGTACGACACCGGGCCGACCGCGACCACTCCGTTGGTCACGAACCAACGGTCACGGGGGCCGCCGTCGCGCGAATGATCAGGGCTATGCATGGGGACGACGATGTGTGTCATTTATATACAAAGGCGTACAGAGTACTACAATAGTCCACGCTGTATGCCTTCCCGTCAAGGCCGATTCGACCTGACGCGATGCGGCGGCTAGTGTCCGAACAGCGCGAAAAATGGCCCTCGGAAAAGTGTATCTCATTGGAGCAGGCCCCGGTGACCCCGGGCTCATCACGGTGCGCGGCCTGGAGCTCCTGTCGCGCGCGGACGCGGTGCTGTACGACGCGCTGGCCCATCCCGCGCTGCTCGACGCCTGTCCGAACGCCGAGAAGCGCAACGTGGGCAAGCGCTTCGGTCAGGACAGCGCCGTGCAAGACGCGATCAACGCGGAGCTCGTGGCATTGGCACGCGCGGGCAAACAGGTCGTGCGCTTGAAGGGCGGCGACCCGCTGTTGTTTGCGCGTGGCGCGGAGGAGCTGCAGGCGCTGCACGCCGCAGGCATCGCGTTCGAGATCGTGCCCGGGGTGTCTTCGCCCTTGGCCGCCAGCGCTTACAGCGGGATCCCGCTGACGCATCGCGAGCTGTCGTCGAGCGTGACGTTCATCACCGGTAGCGATCGCGAGGGTAAGGAATGGTCACCTGCGTCGTGGCAGAAGCTTGCTACTGCGACCGACACGATTTGCATTTTCATGGGCATGCGCCGGATCGAAGACATCATGCAAGCGATCATCGCGGGCGGGCGCAGCGCCGAGACCGAGGTCGCCGTGGTGCAATGGGCGGCGCGCCCGGAGCAGCGCGTCGTGCGCGGCACGTTGAGCAGCATCGCGGCCCGGGTTCGTGCCGAAGGCGTGACCAACCCAGCCGTGATCATCGTGGGTGAGGTAGTGGCGCTGCGCGACCAGCTGCGTTGGTTCGACAACCGCCCGCTGTTCGGAAAATCCCTGCTCGTGCCGCGGCCGGTCGAGCAAGGGCGAGTGACGGCTGCGGCGATCCGCGCGCGCGGCGCCAATGCTCGGCTCTTGCCCGCGATCGAGATCCGAGATCCCGCAGACCGCGCGCCGCTCGCGCGCGCCATTGCCGAGCTGTCCAGCTTCGAGTGGGTGCTGTTCACCAGCGCCAACGGTGTCACGCGCTTCACGCACGCGCTGCGCGCTGCGGGCCTCGATGCGCGCGCGTTCGGTAGCGCAAAAATCGGCGCGATCGGTCCGAAGACCGCCAGCGCGCTGGAGTCTTTCGGGCTACGCGCGGACGTGATCGCCGACGAGTTCATCGGCGAGGGCTTGGCGCGCGCAGTGCTCGCGAGCGGTGTCCCGACGCGCGTGCTCCTGGCGCGGGCGCAGGTCGCGCGCGACGCCTTGCCCGAGCTGCTACGTCAGGCTGGCTCACAGGTGGAGGTCGTACCCGTGTACGAGACCGTGGTCGCCGACGCCGGGCTGGCGCTGCGCGCGCACTTCGAGCAGGGCGAGATCGACGTGGCACTCTTTACGTCGAGCTCCACGGTCAACGCCGTGACCGATGCGCTGGGCGCCCAGGCAGCGGAGCTGCTGTCCCGCGTCACGGTCGCCAGCATCGGCCCCATCACCTCGCAAACCCTCCGCGAACGCGGCGTACGCGCCGACGTCGTGGCCACGAGTTACACCGTAGACGGCTTGCTCGACGCACTCGAGACCCACTTCTCGTCCGCGCACTAACACTACTTAGTCACTTATTTCTGGACAAGGCGTCGAGAATTTGATCTACGGCTTTATGTGAAGCCGCAGCAATTGAAGAAACTGGAGCGCGAGCTCGCAGAGTTCATAGACAAGCTCACCGCGGATCTTGGAAGACCCGAGAGGCGCGAGGCGTTGCGCTTGTACATGACGGGATTGCTTCTAGACGGTGAGCGCAAGAGCATCCAACCGCTGGCGGCGCGTTTGGTCGATTCGGACGCAGAGATCGAGGCGATGCGGCAACGCTTGCAGCAAGCCGTTGTTGTGGCGGACTGGGACGACGGCGTCATGCGTTCGCGTCTCGCGAGACTGATCGATAAGGAGATGCCCGCGCTTGAAGTGATCGTCTTCGACGACACAGGATTCCCCAAGAAAGGGAGCAAATCCGCCGGAGTGGCGCGGCAGTATTCCGGAACGCTCGGCCGTACCGACAACTGCCAAGTCGCCACGAGCGTTCACCTTGCCGGTGAGAAAGGAAGCGCGTGTGTGGGCCTGCAGCTCTACTTGTCAGAAGAGTGGATCGACGACGCCGAACGACGTCTCACCGCTGGCATTCCCGAAACCATCCAGTTCAAGCGCAAGTGGGAGATCGCAATCGACTTACTCGATCGCGCGCTCGGCTGCGGCGTACGTCAGCGAATTGCTCTCGCCGACGCGGGTTACGGCGATGCCGTCGCCTTCCGTGACGCACTACGAGAGCGTGGCTTGCAGTACATCGTCGGCGTGACCAGCACGCATTTGGTCTGGCCACCCGGGGCTTCTCCCAAAAAGCCGAAGCCCGGCGCCAATGGTCGGCCGCCTACACGCTTTGTTGATCCGAAGTACGAGCCGATCTCGATCCAGGCGCTGGCAGAGAGTCTGCCCAAGTCCGCGTTCCGTCGCGTGAGTTGGCGCGAGGGCAGCCGCGGCCGACAATCCTCCAAGTTCGCGTGCCTGCGGGTGCGCCCAGCCGAGCTGCACACCAAAGGTCGACCTCCAGATGAAGAGCACTGGCTGATCTGTGAATGGCCGGACGGCGAACCGTCGCCGACCAAATTTCAACTCTCGTCGTTGCCTGCGTCTACGTCGCTTCGCGAGCTAATTCGGCTGACAAAGCTCCGGTGGCGCGTTGAGCGGGACTATCAGGAATTGAAAGGCGAGATCGGCCTCGATCACTTCGAGGGGCGCACATGGCGCGGTTTTCATCACCACGCCACGCTTTGCTCGGCGGCTCACGCGTTCCTCGCTTTGCGAAGAGCGCTTTTCCCCCCAGAGCAGAGTGAAATGGACGCTCGCGATGGTGCGACGCCACTTGCAAGCCGTGCTCCTGCGCCTGATCGGATATTGCCCGCTCTGCCGCAGGCCGTTCGGCGTTCACGAACTGCCTCGCGGGCCCTCCCGCATGTGATCAAGTAGTACTAACGACGACCCCA
>Ga0247779_1000111_pt1 | contig 64995 bp, 46 predicted proteins | sample UWRJL221509R5_FD_179925 | JGI IMG/M metagenome (GOLD analysis project Ga0247779, IMG submission 179925) | Plant litter microbial communities from Arlington Agricultural Research Station in Wisconsin, United States - UWRJ-L221-509R-5 | ecosystem: Environmental > Terrestrial > Plant litter >... | reverse complement strand
GGGAGGCATGGGGGTGGCGGGGGGCATGAGGGTGGCAGGGGGCATAGGGGTGGCGGGGGTCATGGGCGGGGCGCGCAGGAGGCGAGGCGCGGAAGTTGGGGTGGATCGGGGTTGGTGGAATGTGGTCGGTGGCAGGGCGTGAGCGGTGGTGGCGGCAAGTGGCCGGATCACTCAGGGTGAGCTGATCTTCCGGGTCTGTCCCCTGTCATCCGTCACCTCAACAGCCTCTATCCCATCGCTCCAATCGAGAAAACGCGCCGACTGAGACAAAAAGGAGGACCCATAATATACTTCTTCCCTGCGAAGACGGCCATCGCGATAATGGATACGAAGACTGACGTCGCCCGGTTTTAATGCCAGAATCCGGGGTGGATGCCGGAGAGCAAAGAGCTTTAACGCCCCACGATTCTGACCGGCTGCCAGCAGGGAGCTGCCGCCATGGCCGCGGAGTCTTACCAGTGCCTTTCCATTACCGGGTATATATAAACCGCTTTGAAGAATGGACCGGGGGGTAAACCCACCCTTTCCATCCCCTGCGAGATATAATCCATTCATTGCGTCGTATCTGCCGATGGAGACTTCGGTACCATAGTCGTTGCCGTTCATGACCAGGTCCAATGAACCGTCGCCGTCAAAGTCGCCGGTCGCCATCCCATTGATAACCGACCACTGCGCCTCGGGTGGCAAGGGAATCATGGTAAAATGTCCATTGCCATCATTCCGGAGCAGGCTGCTTTTGAAGTCATTGGCCTCCAGGATCAGGGCCCCTTTGCGTTGCGCGGGGGTCAGGACCTGGTCCATAGTAGCCGTGGCAAAAGACCGATAGTCCGGGAATTTTAAACGCAGGGAATTCATCTGCCGGAGCAGGTCGTCTCGTCCGTCCGCCGGGAACTCTTTTTTTGTGCCCATGCTGTCCGGCAGATAGAGAGAGGTGATCATGTCATAGACGCCGTTGTTGTCAAAGTCCTTTCCATAGGCCCGGACAGGATAAGCAGGGCTGGCCCGGAAAAAGGAATTGCTGCCCATATTGCCGACGACATAGTCGATGTCGCCATCATTGTCAAAGTCGCCCGCAGTAATGCTATTCCACCATCCCGTATGATCGGCCAGTCCTGTAGATGGCGTAATATTCCTGAACAGCCCGTGATCATTTTGCAAGAAAGTTACCGGCATCCACTCCCCCGCCAGCACCAGGTCGGGCCAGCCATCATTGTTGAAGTCGGTCCACAAGGCGTCGCAGATCATCCCTGCGCTAACGAGGGAGGGCGCCACCTGTGCGGTGACATCTGTAAACTGAACCTTGCCCTGCTTCGAATCATTGCGGTAAATAAAACTGGTCACCGGCTGCGGATAATGCCAGGGGTCGACACGGCCGGAAACGAATAAGTCCAGGTCTCCGTCGTGATCGAAGTCCGCCGCGCGTACACAAAATTTGCTGACGAGGTTGGGTGGCAGGGCCGTCGTATCCCAGGTAAAATTCCCCTTTCCATCATTGATGTATAAACGATCGGAATAGGAAGGACTTCCCTGCGCCAACTCGTATCCCCCGCTGGTCACATAGAGGTCAGGGTCTCCATCCCCATCGGCGTCGAAAAGCAAGAGACCGAGGTCATCACATTTTTTTGTTTTTGCTGCCGCGTCAGTCAGCAGGGCTTGCTGTATAAATCTCCCGTCGGGTTGTTGCAGGAAGATCTGTGCGCTGTGATAAGCAGAGCCGCCGGACACAAGATCGTCCAGGCCATTGCCATCTATGTCTCCTACGGCTAAGGCCGGGCCATATTCTGATAGCTTGTGTGGAAGTAGTTTTTGGATATTGAAGTCGATAAAGTCGTATTCTTCGTGGTTATAGTGGATGCCGGCTGAGTCGGTGATGTCGCGGAAAAGGGTGTGGGTTGCGAGGAGGGGTGAGGAGGCGGGATGGGCCGCAGCTGCGTTGCGGATGTCGAGGTTGAGACGTTGATCGACGGCGACATTTCTTAATCGTTGTGTGCGATTGTTGGGCCAATGTATAATTATTGAGTCTATAATCGCAGTCGTGCCAAATCCGAAATGCGCGATGTTTTGCATACTCGACAGATAACCCCGATAGGGTGTCATTTCCAGCACCTGTTGTTTCCCATGATCATAATATAGTTCGAGCCGGGTTCCCAGCGCATCGCGATTGAGGCTGTCGCCATGCAGTTGAATCTGCAGATAGTGTGAAGCCGTGTCCCTTTCCCTGGAAAAGTTGCGAAAGACCATCGCCTCGTCGTTGATATTGTTCATGACAAGATCGAGGTCGCCATCCCCATCGAGGTCGGCATAGACCGTACCATTGGAGAAGGCCGTGGTCATGAGTCCCCACTTTGCGGAGACGTCCGAAAAACGTAGCCCGTCCTCGTTGCGATAAGCATATTTATGCAGTTTGACCTGTGGTATCCGGCTGAGGATATCATTTTTTGAAGCAAGGCCTGCGGACTGATTGAGAAAGGTGGTAAAGTCGTGATCGGTCACATCTTTTGGATAGCCGTTGGTAATGATCAGATCCCGATAGCCATCATTGTCAAAGTCTGCAACGGCAGGCGTCCAGCTCCAGTCTGTCTCTGCAATGCCCGCATAAAAACCAATATCCGAAAAAACCGGGGCCCCGACAGAATCGTGGGGACCGACGCGCGGGCCGCGGTTCAGCTGTAATACGTTGCGGACATACTGGTATTGATACCCATACTGATCGCTATTCTGATAGATATGATAGTTGTTCGCACCAAGCATCATCTTTTTCCGGTAATTGTCTTCGGGGTTCATGTCCAGCTCGATGAGATCCGCCAGTCCGTCGTTGTTGATATCGATAATGTCCTGGCCCATGGCGTTGGCGGCCGTATGTTTGAAGTACTCTTTGGACCTGTCCGTAAAGGTGCCGTCGTGATTGTTGATGTACAGGATATTCTCAGAAAGAAAATCATTGGTGACATAGATATCCTCCCAGCCGTCGAGATTGAGATCGGCTATTGTAACACCATGGGTATATCCTTCCTGAAGAATACCGGCCTGGCGGGAGACATCGGTGAAGACGGGATGTCCGAGCTTTGCATTCCAGTCATTGCGATAGAGCCGGCAGGTGCTGGGAAAGGAACCGTCTTTTACTATTGGTCTGAACTGTCCCGGGTTGACATCTTTTGGAATGGTATTGACGGCAATGAAAACGTCGAGGTCTCCGTCGTTGTCATAGTCGAAGAAAGACGCCATGGTAGAATACGTAGTATCGGCGAGGCCATATTCTGCTGCCATTTCCTTAAAGTGAGGAATACTGTCCTTGTCGATACCCTGGTTGATGTATAACAGGTTTCGACGATGTGCAGGGTCGCTGCTGATAGTTGTACAGACATAAATGTCGGGCCAGCCGTCATTGTTGATATCGACGACAGCCACACCGCGACTCCATTCTCCGCCGCCGGCGACGCCGGCAATCGTGGTAACGTCCTGGAAGCGGAAATCGCCCTTGTTGAGATAGAGCTTATTGGAGACAAGATTGCCGGTGAAATAGATATCGGGTTTCCCGTCCTGGTTGAAGTCGCCAATGCCTACTCCTCCCCCATTGTAAAGGTTGATCGAATTGAGCGGGTTTATCGAATCGTTCTCGATAATGCGGTTGTCAAAATCGATCCCCGAATGAGAAGAGGGAATGCGCTCAAAAAGTGTTGGCCGGCCTTTGCAGGCGGCCAACACTATGAGACAAAAGAGTAACCAGTAAGGCAACTGTCGCATAACTAATTGTATCCTTTATTCTGGATCAGGACCTTCGGACCGTAGGCGTTCTGAAGATCGATCTGCGCCTGGGGAATAGCGAAATATTCGTTGACCCCCTGAGTGAAATGGGCTGGATTATTAAAGTAGAAAGAATGGCGTGTTGTTTCGACGGCTTCGTAGGCATTGAGGGTGGCAGCCATCGAGCCGGTACCGTTGTCCCAGCGTTGAAGATCGAAGAACCGGTGTCCTTCCATTGCCAGCTCGAGCCTTCTTTCAAAATGGACGGCATTGCGGGCATAATCCTGTCCGCCACCGGAGAAGGCTCCAGTGGGGTATTGTTTGATCAGGTATTTATCGGCAGGTAATGCGCCGCCACCAGTTGAATATTTACCAGTAGTTGCATCATAAGTCGAATTTTTATACACCCAGCCGGAAGGGTCAGCGGCTCTTGCACGGATCATATTCACATAGTCTTCTGCCTTATCGAGGCTGCCTATTTCCACTTCGTATTCTGCTGCCATCAGGATGACGTCTGCAAAACGCATCAGGTTGGTATTGATCGCCGTCACCTGGGTGGCTCCCCAGAAGACCGTTTCGGTGGAGGAGTATTTACCCTGCTGGGATTTTGCATAGACATTCTTCCTGGCGTCGAAAACGCCGTTGGTGCTGGGGTCTCTGATCCAGCTGGCGGAACCAATGCCCCAGTCGAGGTAAGGAATGCCAGGGCGGGACATGGTAAGGTCTACCCGCGGATCGATGGTGCCGGTATAGATGTTATTTGAATCTCCCACTACGGTGCCATTATTGTAGCTGCCGTCGAGCAGGGGAAGGCCGGTCGTTGGATCGGTCTTATATGCATTGGCGAGATTCCAGGAAGGATTGTTGAATCCGCAGCAGCCGACAGGGCCTGTACCATAGGGAAAGTTGAGCACATCACCCATATTTCCGTTGCCGCCGTCGTTGGCAGAGGCGGAGCCGTCATTAACCGAGTTCTGGCAGGCGAAAACGCTTTCAGGTCCATTCTTTTGCGGCGCATTGAAATTGCTTTCGAAGTTGACGAGTGCATATGGCTGACCAGATGCGGTCTGTCCATGGAGGATCACCTGGTCGAGATAGAACTTGGCACTATCGAATTTGCGTTGGATCATGTAATCTTTGCCAAGAAAAGCCATTGCTGCCCATTTGTTGACCCTTCCTGCCTGGGGTTGTGTCTCGGGCAGGTTATTGACCGCATAAAGCAGATCGGCAGTGATCTGCGGCCAGATATCTGCGGTATTGGGGAGGTTGCCGTTTCCATTTGCAAATGAAATGCTTTCGTCCACATAAGGGAAGAAATGGAAAATGCGACGGCCGTCCATATGATAATATCCGCGGAGAAAACGGGCTTCGCCGGAGAGCTCTGCTGTATCAGCCGGAGTGATACCCGTAGCCTGGCGCATGACGCGTAACACGTCATTGGCGCGCTGGATGCCCAGGTAAAGGATCGTCCATTTTTCATTCAGATAGCTTGTAGCGCCCTGGTTCAGGTTCCAGGATTCCAGCAGGACGAGATCGGGCTGGTCGCCGGGTGTAGAGCCTTTATAAGAGTCATCTGCGCAGACGCTGCCGTACTGCCAGTTGGATCCGGCGCTGCCATAGGCATTACCGCCCCCCGGTAAATTTTCTCCGTCAAGGACAGCATAGGCTCCAATGAGCAGGCCGTTCACACCGGATAAATTTGTAAGATTCGAGGGAAGCAGAGAACCCTGGGGCGGGATGGTCAGCTTATGGTTACACGAGAGGGCAATGACCAGCATCGATGCTATCAGGGAAATCCCAATCGGCATTTTTATATACTTGAAGATCGTTGAGTTCATATAATTCGTTTTTTACAATACTTTAATGAATTGCTATGCTTACACCTACGTTGTATTGTTTTTGATTGTTCGGATAGGCGCCGCCGTCGAAACCAAAGGACATATTCGATCCAAGAACTTCGGGATCCTGTCCGCTGTAGCCGGTGATAGTAAACAGGTTCAGCGCCTGTACATATACCCGGACGCGATCGAAATGGAGGGCACGAAGTGCCGGGTTATCAAATGTATAACCCAGTGTCATCGTACGGGCGCGCAGGAAGCTGCCGCTTTCCATCGGATAGGAATTGAAAACGGTGTTCGTCGAATTCGAGTTGGATTCCAGGATCGGCACATTTGTTCCGGGGTTGGCGACATGGGCTGTAGGATCCTGCCAGTAGGTTGGCGCACCTGCATCGTTGATGAGTCTTGCAGACTGTGTTGCAATACGCTTGCTAATGGCATTGCTGAACACCTGCGGGAAGTCGGTGGTGTTCTTTACTGAATTGTACACCTTATTGCCTACCGATGCGTACAGCAGCGTAAAGAAGTCGAAGTTCTTATAGCTGACGGAAATATTCAGGCCTGTGACGAACTTCGGATTGGGATTACCAAAGAAAGTTCTATCATCAGGTGTGATCTTGCCATCATGGTTAACGTCGGCGAATTTAAACCGGCCTGGGGCTGCGTCTGTCTGGTTGGAAGCCTGCGCATCCTTCCAGTTCTGGAACAGGCCAACGACCTGGTACCCGTAAAATGAACCAACTGGATGTCCGGGCTGGATTCTAACCTGTTCGGTACTTCCATTGTAAACGGAGATGTATTTGATCCCGGCAGGAAGGCTTTTCACGAGGTTGACATAGGAGGTAAAGGTACCTGTCAGATCGAACTTCAGCTGGTTGTTGATCGCCGAGCCATGATAGGTGATATTCAGATCGATACCATGGTTGGTGATGTTCCCGGCGTTTACAAAAGGAAGAGCGGGACCTCCTGAAAGTGCAGTAGCACCACCATAAGTGCCAATAGCAGGTGGCGCGTTAAGCAGTCCGCTGATCATCTTGTTATACCATTCTATCGACAGGTCGAACTTGTTATGCAGGAAGGTGGCATCGAGCCCGATATTCGTAAGCTTATCTCTTTCCCAGGTTGTACCAGGATTGGCAAATTGTGTAGCAACGAGGCCCGCTGTAGAAGACGTGCTGCTTCCGCTGATATCGTAGGTAGACTGGTTGGACACCGGTGCGAACAGGTTGAACGGGTTGGCCGGGTAGATATTGCTGATCGAGCCCATCTTACCCCAGCCGCCGCGGATCTTCAAGTCGTTGAGCCAGTCGACGTTCTGCATGAATTTCTCTTTTGAGATACGCCACGCGCCGGATACGGATGGGAAAACACCATAACGCTGATTGGTGGCAAACGCAGAAGAACCATCTCTGCGGACCGTGGCGCTGATGAGATAGCGGTCGTCGAAGTTGTAGTCCAGCCGGCCAAAGAATGAAAACAGCGACAAAGAATAAGGCGTCTGCTGATTGTTACCATTCAGCATGATCGAAGGGTTGAGGTTCGACTGTGAGTTAGCCTGTCCGGAGTTGAGCGTCCAGGTAGACGGATCCGCGGTCAGGCTGGCAGAATCAGTAATATAATAACCTCCTCTTGAAGCCTGGATAGCGTTGCCTTTATTGGCAACATACTCTGTACCTGCCAGGAGGGTCAGGTTGTGTTTTTCAGCAAATGTATTGCTATACTTCAGCGTATTGGTCCAGGTCAGGCTGGTATTCATGCCACTGGTCTGTTGATAGCTGTTGGCATTGGTATTGTTTTCTGCATTTTCATAAGCAGTGTATAGGAAGGCGCTGTAATTATAATTATCGATCATTCCGCCTACCTGGGTATGGGCCGTAAAATGTTTCAGGAAATCTGCTTCGGCAAAAACGTTACCGGAGATGTTGTAATCGTTGTTGGTGTTGTATTTCTGTCTTTCCTGGATAGCGACCGGGTTAGGTGCGTTGCCCAGACCGCCGCCGAGAGCGCCGGCATAATTGCCCATGATATCGTGTACGGGTACGATTGTGGGGATCTGGTAAGAAGCTCCGATAGCGTTTGCGCTGTTGACACCGGGCAGATTCTGATAACCGGGATTGGACTTATAAACGAGGAAAGCGTTCTCCCCGATGCGGATATGGTTGTCTGCAAAGCTATAGGTCGAGTTGATACGGGCAGAGTAGCGTTTGAGCGTCGTATAGATAAGCGTTCCCGGCTGATCCGTATAATTAAAGGAGTAAAAATACTGGGACCTGTCCGATCCGCCGCTGGCAGAGATGTTGTGCTGCTGGACAGTTACCGGCTTAAAGATATCATGATACCAGTCATTGCCATTTTTATCGGCCTTTGTGATCTGATCGGAGTACAGATGATACCCGGCAGGGTCTGTACCGGGTGCTCCGGCCATCGCTCCTGTGGGTATGATATAATCGGGGATCACGGGTGTGGCTCCGCTGCCGAACTGTTTGTTGGAAGGTGCGGCGTTGTCATTGAAAAAGCCCTGCCAGAGCGCATTAGCGGTTTGGGTAGGGTTGGCAAGCTGCCAGCCTTTTTTCAGCGGACGTTGGGTCCCTACAAAACCGTCGTAGTTGACGGTGACTTTGCCGGAGCGTCCTCTTTTTGTCGTAACGATGATGACACCGTTGGAACCGCGAACACCATAAATGGAAGCAGAGCCGGCATCTTTCAGGACCTGAACGGAAGCGATATCATTGGGGTTGATATCGTGGAGATAACCCGGGGTACCATCGATGATCACCAGGGGGTCTGTGTTGCCGAAAGAGGTGATGCCGCGGATGTGTACGTTGCTATATCCACCGGGCTGTCCGCTGGCGGCGATGTTGACACCGGAAGCCTGACCCTGCAGAAGCGATTCTGTGCTACCGGAAGGGACCGACTTCATATCCGCGACATTGACGATAGATACGGAGCCTGTGATGTCCTTTTTCCTTTGGGTCGTATAGCCTGTAACGACCACATCATTAAGGGTGTTGGGGGCAGTCGCCAGCGAGACTTCGCCAACGGGCGTACCTGCCGTTGCCGGCACTTCGAGGTTCTGAAAACCTACAGCGGTGATAACCAATGTACCGCTGGCATTGGGAAGATTGATAGTAAATGTTCCATCGGCTCCTGACTGAGCAAGAACTTTTGTGCCTTTAACCTGTACGGTTGCGCCGGGAACGGGTTGGTTGTCCGTTTTGTTGATGACCTTTCCCGTAACCGCTTTCTGGGCGTATGCGATGCAGGTAAACAGCATGCAAGCTATTACCATGCAACTAATCTTTAACAGCCCTCTTGTTTTCTTTGGCATAAGCAGTCGTTGTTTAAATTTTTGTGAATAAAGCATAGCAAAACTATTTTCTAATTACAGCACCTACTATTTTTTGACCACATCAACACTACATCATAAATTCTAATCCCACTTTAAATCAACATTTTCGCCACATCTTCGCTACATCAACTCATTACTTCGCGGGTTCTGAATTGCTGACGAATGCAAGGCGTCGGCTATCGGGTGACCAGGAGGGGGCGTTCAATGTTCCCTGTCCACCATAGAGATAAGCAATGACCCTGGGGCCGCCAGGTGTTGTCAGTGGCAACACTCTCAGTGTTACGTCCTTGAAAGAAGGGTGTTCATCCGGGTTTATGTCCAGTGGAAAAGAGATGTAGACGATCCATTTTCCATCGGGAGAAACATGGGGAAACCAATTGTGATAGTCGTCGAAGGTGAGCTGTTCTTTACCGGAGCCATCTGGTTTCATTCGCCAGATCTGCATTGTTCCGGAGACATTGGCATTGTAATAAATATATTTCCCGTCGGGAGAATATTCGGGTCCATCCACGTGTGTCGAGGTATTGTTTGTAAGGGCTGTCTCCTTATTATCCTTCAGGGATACTTTATACAGATTGTATACAGAAGAACCGCTGCGTTTGGCGACGATGGCCACTTCTTTTGCGCCGGGGGCCCAGCCGTGCAGGTAGGAGGGTGTTCCTTCCGTAACCTGTTTGGGTTCGCCGCCTGTGAGGGGTAGAGTATATACCGTGGAACCGCCGCCGGGCAAGCCTTGCCGGGAGTTGCTGATGCCCAGCATTTTGCCATCGAAGGAGATCATATGGTCATTGTTGATCCTGGCTGCCGTGCCTGTATTTAGTTTTTCGGGTGTTCCGCCTTCAACAGGAATGGTATAGAGGGAACCTCCTTCATTGAAAAGCAGCTTTTTGCCATCGGGCATCCAGTTTGGCGCTTCGAAGCGGCCGCTGGCTTCGTGAATGACCTTTCTTTTGCCATCGGCTACGTCGATGATCTCGAGGCGGCTTCCCAGCACGTCGGTTACGGGAGGTTCTGTAACGTGAGGATTACCATGATATTCATGGATGACGGGTTTGTCGATGCGGACGTTCCAGACCTTAGCGGTGGCCGCGCTGTTGGAATCATGGGAGCAGATATAAATGCCCGCGAGGACCTCTCCGTTGAGCGTCTCGGTCTCGCAGGAGCCAACTTCCTGTAGTGGTTCACCGGGATGAGCGATCTTCATTGTGATGGTCTTACCGATCCTTGTCAGCTGGATGGTCTGACCGCCTTTTTTCTTATAGAACTTTTCCTCTTCGGGGTCGCGCATGAACATGCCGTGATAGGGCCGCCATTGCAGGACGACCAGACCATCGATGTGTTTGCAGGCGTTAGCGCTGGCGGCGCCTTCGTCTGTGGACTCGCGGATCATCCAGCCTATTTTGCGGTGACCGACGGCGCCATTGGTATCACCGGTAAAGTCAAAGTCGGCGGTAAGGATAAAGTCTCCTTTTATCTTTTTATATACAAAATGGAACTCATCGCGATTGAACCAGATATTGGAGCCTCCTCCTTTTATCGAATACGACTGGGTATTTTCGTCGTAGCTGGCGGAACCGGCAACCTTTGGATTACCGATGTCTGTGCTATTCTCGAAAATGCCGACCTGGTGCTGGGCATGCGCCGGACAGAAAGCCAGGCCGGCAAGCAAAAGGGACAAGCAAATTTTGAAGCGCATATGTTGATCGTTTTTTGACATAGTTTACCTGTTACAGTCCGGGGTGGTTTTTTCGGACCGTTTACCAGGAAAAATGATCCCTTTACGGGATAAGGTGTAATGTAACGACCGGAATATTCCAGCCTTCCAGTCTAAGATCGGGTGCGGAACCTGTCAGCGCCACGGGGCAACTAACCTTTACCGTTACGGACTGCCCTGCCGGGATGGAAAAATAATTATCGGACCAATAGCTGGGCAATACTTCCTCTCCGTTGCTGACGACCTGCGGGTTGAGGAAAAAAGCCAGCTGTGATGAAACATTGTTAAACCGGATCGTCCAGTAATTGTATCCGCCTTTCTTTTCTGTTGTCAGCACCTTTGCCTGTACGCCGGAAGACGGCATCGACTTCAGGGTAGTGAAGTCATGACCGGGAGACATCCAGTAGACGTTGTAAGAGAGGGGTCGTCCCTGGTTGTCTTTCAGGCGAAGCAGTACAAAGGAAACACCGGTAATCTTTTTTAAGACATTCTTCAGGGAAAGCACTGTTTTTGTGTCGGTAGTGTCCAGGCTGGTCTGTCCTTCTTTTTTGAACAGAGTCGCTCCCGACATACTCACGATATTGACGTCATAGAATAACCCGGGACGGCGGATATAGGTACGGTTAATAAGGGCCACTGCGGAGTCGTCGAGGTTGAGCTGGATATGCACCGGTTCGCAGGCGCGCTGCATAAAATAATAGCCGGCATTGGGTTCGAGGAACCAGTCATAGATCTGCCATATGACACTGGGGAAGGCCGCGTTGAGCTTCCAGAGCATCACGCCACCGGTCTCATTGAGCTTATGTCCGGCGGCTTCAAAGGTGCTGCGATAGCCATTGGCGTTGAGCAGCTGCATCTTATCGGAAAAGTCGCGAATACTCGTCGCGGGGCCATAACGGTCGACCATCGCCTTATAATAGGCATCGTATTTCCCGTTGCCGGTGCAGGCGTCATGATAACCCCAGGTATTATTGAGCGGATAGGGCAGGTTTTTATCCGGCACGAGGTTGGGGATGATCTTTGAAATAGTATTATAAGGCGGTTGTGAAGGGATCCCTGTTTCGTCTTTGAAGACCCAGTCCTTTCCGTCATCGACCAGCCGATAGTACTGGGCATCGTCCTGCCAGGAGTAAGGACCTCCGCTGTATACGCCGGCGGGGCGGTCATCGGGCCAGGAACCTTTCCAGTCTTTAGGGGCCTTTGAGAACCCGGAGGAGCAGGGAATAAAGGGGCGGGTACCGTCGATGGAGGCTACATTATCGCGCATGGCATCGTAGAGCTCTTTTCGGGCATGGCCTTCGTTGCCGCCGGTCCAGACCAGCAGGCTTGGGTGATTGCGAATCCGATAGATGGTGCTGATGACATTGTTTACGAATACAGAAGACTGTAATGGCCAGTCGGCGGAACCTTTGAAGCCGCCGTTGGTATCCCCTGTGATCCAGAAGTCCTGCCAGACCAGCAGGCCATAACGATCTGCCAGCTCATAAAAATCGTCTGTCTCTCCCAGTCCGCCGCCCCAGATGCGAACCATATTTACGTTGGCGTTGCGGCAGAGGTGTAATTCATAGTCGTAGCGCTGATAGTCGCGATTGAGCATCATATCCGGAACCCAGGCACCTCCTACGAGGTGTACGCGTTTCCCGTTGACATAAAAATCGCGGCGCACCCAGCCATTGACTGTCGTGGTGGAGGAGCTGACGGTACGGATGCCGAAGAGAAAGGAAGTGTCTTCGGAGATACCGGCGGCGTCCTTATACCGGAGGCGGATGCGATATAAATATGGTTGTCCGTATCCGTTGGGCCACCAGAGGCGGGGTTGACGGATCGTCAGCTCAGGGATGTCGGCAGAGGACAGGTGCAGGGTCTTTGTCTCCGATCCTGCGATGGACAGACTCTTTGTGAAATGGATCGCCGTGCCGGTGAAGTTAGCGGGGCTGATGGTCACGTCGAGGCTGCCCTGGCTCTGTGCCGTGCTGTGACCGGTCAGGTCGAGATCGAGGGAAAGCTTTGCCAGACCGGTATCGGGAAGATTGGGGAGGTCGGTGATGATACGGGGTCTGCTGATGGTTACCTGGCCGGTCGTCCGGAGATATACCGGCTGCCAGATACCCATGTTGCGATCGCGTACTTCGGGGATCCAGTCCCAGCCAACGGAGCTGAGCATTGTCACATTCTTGCCGATATCGCCCGTTGGGCCGCCGTTCTCATAAAAGTCTTCCATTGCCTTTAGCTGGGGTGTAGCCGGTTCTCCGGGTACATCGAGGGGAAAGATCTCTACTGCGAGGGCGTTTTCTTCCCCGGCATGGATGGCGGGGCTGACATCCAGGTCAAACTCTTCGAACATGCCTACCATTTTTGCCGAGTCGGCGATGAGCTGTCCGTTGAGCCAGACGGCCGCGCGGTAGTTGATGCCTTTGAAGATGAGCTGAAAATGTCGTCCCTTGTCGGCAGCGGGTACGGAAAAAGTTGTGCGATACCAATACGGTTTCTTCCATGGATTGGGTTCACCGGGAAGATGACTGTATTGTTCGAGATGGTATTCACGATTGAACGTATCTGATGCATCAGGGATCAGCATATTGTTCATGCCGGTATAAGGGTCCGGATAAACTTTATTAGCTACCAGGCCGGTCAGCACAGTGGATGGAACGGTCACCGGGAACCAGTAATCGGCGGAATGGTAATTCACGGAGGAGAGGCTGTCGCCTCTTGTCCCGATCACGGCCGATGACTGCAGGGCAAACCGGGTGAGTCTGACCTGGCGTACGGGCTGGGCTGTACTCAGCAGTGGTAGTAAAAGGGTGAGGCAAATGCCTGCTACTATCAGATATGAACCAGAAACTTTCATGGCGAGCAATTAAAAGCAATTAAAGAGGTCAGCGCCGTTGCCTCTGTTAGTAATCCAGTTTTGCCAGGTAATTATAATCTATCTGTATGCTTTCAAAAGCGGTGTGAGCGTATTCTTCCTGTTCGAGGAAAAAATGCTTCATGCCGGCCTGTTTAGCGTGTTGAAGCAATCCTTTTATGTCGACCTGTCCCAGTCCGAACTCTGTGCTTTGCCGGCGGCCTTTGTCCATGTCCTTCAGGTGCCATAACGGGAAGCGGCCGGGGTAATTGCTAAAGTATTTGAAGGGATCGTGGCCGGCGGCCACAACCCAACCCAGGTCCATCTCCATGGTGACGAGGGAGGGGTCTGTATGTTTCAGGAGAACGTCGTACAGGACTTCGCCTTTTACCGTGTCGAATTCAGAATCGTGATTGTGGTAGCCGAAATGAAGGTTTGCTTTTTTGCATTCTTCTCCCAGCTTGTTAAAGGCTTCTGCGGACTCCTGGTAGTGTTCGATGGTCTGGCCTGATGAGGGAAGGACAGCGGAGATGATATATTGCTGACCGGTCTCAGTGGCTTCTTCGATGGATCTCTGCCAGTCTTTGTCGACGTGGATATGACCGCTGCGAAGCTTCATGCCATTGTCGTCGCAGATCTTTTTGATCTCTTTTGGCTTTAGTCCATAGTAATTACCTTTTTCGCTGCGGGCTGATTCAATTTCTTTGAAACCGATGCCGGCCAGCTGCTTCAGAGTGCCGGCCGGATCGGCCAGCATCTCCTTACGTACGGTGTAAAGCTGGATACCGACGTCTTTTACTTTTGTATTGGCGGCGGCGCGGACCAGTTCAGGCAGGAAGAGCGTGCCGGCGGCCATAAAAGCGGAAGCCTTTAAAAAGTCTTTTCTTTTCATATGTGGCATAATAATTTTTCAATGGCCATATGGAACCTGGCGGTTTCATATGCACAATCGTTGTTTTTAGTTACCGCTCATATCGCTGTTGCTGACAAAAGCAATTCGTTTGCCATCGGGTGACCAGGACGGGGTGTTGATAGAACCTTGTCCGCCGTAAACATAGGCCAGTACTTTTGGTGTGCCTTTGCCGTCGATGGGCAGCAGGCGGATGTAAACATGTTTGTACGGAGGGTGGATGCCGGCGGGTGTCTCTTCTTTCAGGAAGGAAAGGTATACGAACCATTTCCCGTCGGGGGAGATGTGGGCGAACCAGTTGTTGAGGTCGTCGGTGGTAACCTGTTCCTGGTTGCTGCCATCGGGTTTCATGCGCCAGATCTGCATCAGGCCGGAGCGGACGGAGTTGAAGTAAATATACTGGCCGTCGGGTGTATACTCCGGACCGTCGTCCAGTCCTTTGACGTCGGTGAGGCGTATTTCTTTACCGCCGGTGGAAGGAACTTTATAGACGTCGAACTCGCCGTTGCGCTCGCCGCAGAAGACGATGCTTTTCCCGTCGGGTGACCAGCCGTGCATATAGGATGGGCCTTTAGGGGTGATCTGTTTTGGGGTTCCACCTTCGATGGGAACGGTATAAATGATCGAGCCGCCGAGGTCTTTTACAAAATTGCTGAGACCGAGCATTTTTCCATCGAAGGAGATGACGTGGTCATTGTTGTTGCTGGTGACGGTGCCGGTATTGATCTGTGTGGGTGTCCGGCTGGACAGGTCGAAGCGGTAGATCAGGCCTTTGGCGTCGTTGAAGACCAGGTTTTTTCCATCGGGCGTCCAGTTGGGGGCCTGGATGGAATAGGGCACTTTATAGATCGTTTCGCGGTGGCCGGAGGCAACGTCCAGTATTTCGAGGTTGGAGCCGAGGGTCATCTGGGTCCGCTGGTCGGCTTCGCCTTTAAAGGGAACCGTGACGCTGACATTGCTGAAGACGCCTGTTTCGAGGACGTCGGAATTGTGGGAGCCGACGAAAAGGCCCACATAAACGTCGTCGCCGAGGTCGACGGTGACGGTATCGGTCAGGTAGGTATCGCCATAGATGGCTGCCCTCATAATGTATTGATTCCCTTTTCTTTCCAGCTGAAGGATATTGGCATGGGTCATCTTAAGCTTATGTTCTTCGGTCTGGGCGCCGGCGCTACGGCGAAACTGCAGTGAGGTCAGGCCGTCGCCATGTTCTACTGCGTTGACGTGGGGGGAATTGCCGTCGAGGCTTTTCCGGACCATCCAACCCACTTTACGGTGATAATTAACCCAGGGACCCAGGAATTCCGCCCGGGTATAGAGGATGAAGTCACCCGTCATTTTCTTCCATACGTATTGAAACTCGTCATGGTCGGCCCAGACATTGTAGCCGGCTCCGGAGATCACGTATTGGCCTGTTTCGGGGATAAAATTGGCTGAGCCGGGTTTGACACCTGTGCCTATGTCGCCATGGCCATCGAAGATGCCGAGCTTTTGGGAGAAAACGGTTTGAAATGAAAAGGCAAATAAGAAGGCTAGCAGAAGCAGTACGTTAGTTTGTTTTTTCATACGACAAAAATATATGCTTGTTGCTCAAATGGCCTGTTTTCGACTACATCAACACTACATCACAAGGGCTGACCCCCTTTAAAACAGGCTTTTCCGCCACAACATCACTACATCACAGATTGTTAACCCTCCGATAATCTACTTCTTTCTCCCCGACCGACCTCAAAATATTTTATCTTTATTTAAGAAGGTTAATAAAGGTTCTGAACTGCCATATGAGTAAAAGAGGTTTTATATCGAAAGTCCATTTCACGGTCATTTTGTTATGGGTTAGCCTGGCTTGCCTGGGCCAGAACACCATTGGTATTCCGGATATCGTTAATTATCCGAGGGATGTCTACAATGCCGGTACTCAAAACCGGGGGATTGTGCAGGACAGGAACGGGGTCATGTATTTCGCCAATTATGAAGGTCTTTTGAGCTTTGATGGCAATTACTGGAAGAATTATCCTTTGCCCAACAAAACGGTGGTCCGTTCGGTCGCTATTGGTAAAGACAATCGTATTTATGCCGGGGGGCAGGACGACTTCGGGTATTTTTCTCCGGATAAGAACGGCAAGTTGGTCTATACTTCTCTAAAAAAGCTGCTTTTACATAATAACTATAGCTTTTCTGACATATGGAATATTGTTCCATATGGCAATGATGTTTTCTTTCTCTGCCGGGAAAAGATCTTCCAGCTCAATAATAACATGATCACGGTCTATCCAGCCGCCTCGGATTGGCTATTTCTGGGGGAAAGCAATCACCAGTTGATAGCCCAGGACTCGAAAAATGGGTTGCTGGAGTTCAGGGATGGTCTATGGGCTCCCTTTCTAAAGGCAAGTGCGCTGCCGTTGAACTATCGGGTTTCCTGTCTTTTTCCGTTTGGCAGGGATAGCAGTTTTGTAGGCACGGTGAATACGGGATTCTATATTCTTTCCGGGAATACGATGACCCCCTTCCATTTTGCCGGTCTCAATCCCTTTTCGAACGAGCGGGTGCTGACCGCAATCTCTGTTAATAAGGACTGGCTGGCTATCGGGACTAATCTGGATGGGGCCTATATCGTCAATAAAAAGGGGGAGATCATTCAAAATCTCTCCCGGAAGGAGGGGTTGCAGAATAACAATATCCTGATGCTTTTTGTCGACAAGAACAAGAATCTTTGGCTGGGGCTGGATAATGGCATTGATTTTATCGCCTATAATAATGCTATCAAGCACATCTATCCTGAGAAATTGAATGAGGGGCTGGGTTACACCTCCATTATATATAATAAGGAGCTGTTTGTGGGGACCTCCAATGGTCTTTACTGTCTGCCGCTGGATGAGCGGGAAGACCTTAGTTTTTTGCGGGGTGAGTTCAAATCGGTTCCAAATTCAAAAGGGTCGACCTGGGGGTTGTCCGAAATAAACGGGGATCTATTGCTGGGCCATCATGACGGGGCCTACCAGATCAGGAACGATCAGCTGATACCTATCAATACGCGTACTTCCTTTTGGACTTTCCTGCCCTTTTCCAATGTGCTGCCGTCCTCCCTGGTAATTGCGGGGAGTGATCTGGGGATCGACCTGCTTCGGTATGAGAACAACCGTCTTATCACCCAGGGAAGCCTGCCCGGTTATTCTGCTTCTTCCCAGTTCATGGCTATCGACAATAATAATACCATCTGGGTGGCGCACCCCTACCGGGGTGTTTATAAAATAGACATGAGTGATACGGCACATCCGCGGATCAAGAAGTATACGGAAAGCAGTGGGTTGCCCTCCTACCTGAAGAACCATTTGTTCAAGGTAAAGAACCATATCGTCGTGACCACGGAAAGGGGTGTTTATGAATACAATGCCCAATCGGACAATTTCGAGCTTTCGCCTTATTTTAAAGGATTTTTTGGCGAGAGGAATATCCGGCACCTGAAGGAGGATGCCGCCGGCAATATCTGGTTTATCGAGGACAATAGCCTGGGTGTAGTAGACCTTTCAGGGCCTCAGCCGGAGACCATTTATTTCCCTGAGCTCAGCGGAAAGATGGTAGCGGATTATGAGCATATCTATCCCTATAATAAATACAATGTTTTTGTAGGCGCGGAGAAAGGGTTCTATCATATCAATTATGAAGAATACAAAAAGAACCGCTACCCGATCCAGGCGAAGATCCGGAGCGTCAAGGCCTTTGGAAAAACGGATAGTCTCCTGTTTGCAGGATACTATGGTGAAGTAGGAGACAGCCTGGACCAGCCTGCGTCATCCGTATACAGTATCTCCAACAAATGGAATTCACTGCATTTTGAATATGCCTCGCCTTTATATGCCGCGCAGAACAGTATCACGTATAGCTATCACCTGAAAGGGTTTGATAAAGACTGGTCGGCCTGGTCCAAAAGAACGGAGAAAGAATATACCAATCTCCCTGCGGGGTCCTATACGTTCGAGGTAAAGTCGAAGAGTAATCTTGGCAATGAATCGGCTATCAGCAGCTATACGTTCACTATCCTTCCGCCCTGGTATCAGACGGACTGGGCTTATTGTCTTTATGTATTGCTGTTTGCCGGTCTGATCTATCTGTTGTATTTCTGGCAGCGGCGCATCTTCCGTAAGCAGCAGGCAAAGCATGAAGAAGAGCAGAAAAGGCTTTTATATCTGCATCAGCTGGAGATGGAGAAATCTGAGAAGGAGATAGTGAAGCTGAAGAACGAAAAGCTGGAATCCGAGATCGAGCATAAGAATACGGAGCTGGCTTCGGCAGCCATGCACCTGGTGCAGAAAGGGGAATTGCTGAGCGGGATAAGGGAGGAGCTGATGCGGATGAAGAAGGGGGGCAGCAATGGCAATGGAGAGGGGTCGACGGATGAGTTCAAGAAGATGTTGCGGATCCTTGGGGAGGAGAACAAGATGGATAAGGACTGGGAGCAGTTTGCCGTGCATTTCGACAAGGTCCATAGTGATTTCCTGAAGATCCTGAAAGGAGCTTATCCGGCGCTGAGCGCGCATGAGCTGAAGCTTTGCGCCTATCTGCGGATGAATCTTTCGAGCAAGGAGATCGCACAGCTGGAGAATATCTCCACGAGGGGGGTGGAGATCAGTCGTTACCGGCTGCGCAAGAAGCTGAAGATCTCTACGGAGACCAACTTATTTGATTTTCTGATGGAGCTGCATTCTTCAGGCGCCCGACCGGAGCCGGGGGCCTAAAGCGCGTGTATTAAACCAGGTTTTTCTTAATATAGGTGATGCTCTGTGTGATGCTGTCAAAAGGAGAGCCGGGGCATTTATCCTGTTCGACGAAGAAATATTTCATGCCGGCTTTTTCCTTGCTGGCAAAGATCTTTTTGAAATCGATGGTCCCGTTGCCTACTTCTGTGAATGCATGTGCGGATGTATTGTCCATGTCTTTCAGGTGCCAGAGCGGGAAGCGGCCCGGGTGCTGGTTGATCAGTTTTATCGGGTCCTGACCGGCTTTTGTAACCCAGTAAAGATCCATTTCCATTTTTACATTGTTGTGGTCGGTGTTATCCAGTAATACATCGTAGGGGTATTTTCCGCCCTGCTGGTCGAATTCAAAGTCATGGTTGTGATAGCAGAACTGGATGCCGGCTTTCTTACACTTCTCACCGGCGATGTTGAACTCGTCGGCCATTTGTTTATAGTGATCGAGGCCAAGTCTTTCTTTTGGTGACAGCCAGGCGCATACCATATATTGAATGCCGAGGGTGTGGGCGTCTTCTACTGTTTTGTCCCAGCCGTGGAGGATGGTCCCTTTGGAAGGGTCGGTCAGACCGGAGCCGTCTTCGCCGAGGCGATAGTGGCAGCTGCGCATGACCAGGCTATTTGTTTTCAGTACTCCGGCAAATGTTTTGGGGTCCATGCCATAGAACTTCCCTACACCGGTGTAGGTGGCTCCTTCAAGGGAGTTGAAGCCTATCTGCGCAACTTTAGCCAGTGTTCCGTTGGGGTCGGATGCCATTGCATCTCTGACCGTATACAACTGAAGGCCGATGATGGGCTTGCCTGCGGCTAAAAAGGAGGGGATGGCAGGTGCTGCCAGGATGCCTGCAGAATAAAGTGTTGTGGTTTTTAAGAAGGACCTTCTTGTGTGCATGTTTCGCTTTTTATAATATGGAAAGATTCGTTACGTGGTGTAAGTTACGGTTCAGGCTGGTTGATCGGGCTGAATTCACTACATCATTACTACATCACAATGGATTTGGGCCCTGAAAATAGCAATTCGACGGGAAATTACGCCGTTAAAGTTTGTAACTTCCATAAAATATGCCGTATGAAGTATTCTGCCCACCTACTTTTTATCTTAGTGTTCGGGAGTCTTCTTTCTTTTTCCAAACCCACGAATTTCGGGGAGGAGCATCCAACCTTAGCCATTGGGGCGGCTGCTCCTGACTTTAGTCTTCCGGCTGTAGATGGAAGGACTTATAGTCTTTCTTCTTTTAAAGATGCTCAATTGCTGGTGATCGTCTTTTCCTGTAATCATTGTCCTACTGCACAGGCTTATGAGGACCGGCTGATCAAGCTGACCAGCGACTATAAAAGCAAGGGGGTGGCTGTTGTTGCGATAATGCCCAATGATCCGACGTCGATCCGGCTCGACGAGCTGGGCTATACGGATATGGGGGACAGCTTTGAAGAGATGAAGGCTCGTGCAGCCGACAAACACTATAACTTTCCCTACCTCTATGACGGCAAGACGGAGGAAGCTTCAAGGAAATATGGTCCGATAGCGACTCCGCATGCCTTTGTTTTTGATAAGGACAGGAAGCTGCGTTACAGCGGGCGTATCGACGATGTGGAAAAGCCCGGCAAGACGCCCAATACCTTGGATCTGCGCAATGCCATCGAGGCTGTATTAGCGGGTAAGGATGTACCTGTAAAGACAACCAAGGTCTTTGGCTGCTCCATCAAGTGGGCGGAGAAAAGCGACTGGATCGAAAAGGCGAAACAGGAATGGGCAAAAGAGCCGGTGAAGCTGGATACTATTACGGCTGAGGGTATCAGGGACCTGATCAAAAACAATTCCGACAAGCTGAGGCTGATCAATGTCTGGGCTACCTGGTGTGGTCCCTGTGTTGCGGAGTTTCCGGACTTTGTGGATATGAACCGGATGTATCGCCGCAGGGATTTTGAGTTTATCAGCATCAGCGCCGATGAGCCGGCGAAAAAAGCAAAGGCGTTGCAGTTCCTGCAAAAGTCGCAGGCATCGAACACGAACTATATATTTAACATCGACGACAAATACAAGCTGATCGAGGCTATCGATCCGAAATGGCAGGGTGCCCTACCCTACACTTTACTGGTTGAGCCGGGGGGTAAGATCGTGTATGCGAAGGAGGGCCCGGTGGATCCGGCGGCGCTGAAGAAAGCCATTGTGGATAATCCCACGATCGGGAGATATTATTAGGGGGTTGGGCAGGGGCGGGTCGGCGGTCAGTTGACTTTGCCTTCTTCGTCGTCCTTATCCTCTTCGAGCTCGTCTTTTTTGCTGGCACGACGCGCCTTTATGATTGGCTTGTCCTGTGTCCCTGTTATGCTGACGGGGATACCGATGATGCCAAAGGGAGGCAGTCCGACCCGGAAATGAAGATTGAGGCGGCCGTCGAAGCTGGTCTGTCCTTCTATACGAAGTTTGAAGGCGGAGACTTTCATGCGCGTCCGTTCTATGGTAATGATATTGTTATTGATCGTAGACTTGATGTCTACTTTGGACAGATCGGGGTCTGTAACATCTTTATTTGTTTCCTTACTGACCTCGCTGAACAGGCGGAGGCCTTTTACTTTTACTTTACTGACGGAGAGTGTGCCGCCGCCTTTTAGAGAGGGATAGACGGGGAACATATTGCCGTCCAGTTTTCCGGCGAGTTTGTAATCGAGGGAGATGATGCCCTGTGCTTTTGATGCAGAGCTGGCCATGTCGTGGAAAAGCTTTACTTCTTTATAGGCGCGTTGAACGTCGAAGTTTTTTGCCTGTATGTGATAGTTAAATTCGGCGCGTTGTGGGGAAAGGCTTTTATAGGAGGCATCCATCTGTACGGGTGCGCCTACTAATGTGAAGGCGGTGGTGTCGAGGGTCACGGTGCCGCTGTCGATGCTGACACCGCCTTTGAAGTTGTCGATGTCGAGGCCATTGTATTGGATCTTTTTTATGTCGGCGTGGAGGCTGACGGCGAGGTCGGAGGGAACTATTATGACGCCGGTTTGGGCGCCGGGGGGTGGGGTTTTGGTGGTTGGGGCGCCGGGTTGGGTGATTGACGCGGTGCTGGTGGGTGTAGTCCTGGTGGTTGGGGCGCCGGGTTGGGTGGATGGTCCGGCGAAGGCCATGAGCTGATCCATCAGCAGGTAATCGCTGGTAAGGTCGAACTTTCCTTTTAGCGGCTGTTTTTTATCCGACATATACCCGATGACATCCGAGAGCCAGCCGTTGAGGGCAAAACGGCTTTTACCATAGCTGGCATCAAAGGCGTCGAACCACATCTTGTCCTGGTCGAAACGAAACAGACCGCTGTGGATACGGAAGGGAAGCGGGAAAAGTTCGGAGCTGACCTGGAGGTCTTTTACTTTCAGGCTGCCTTCGTTATACAATCGGTCATAATGACCCCCGGTCGCATCGCTTTGCAGGCCTTTCAGCGAGAGGCGGGTATCGACCAGGCCAGTTATCGTATAGTCTGTGAGGGCAAATACTTTTACTATCCTCCCCAGGTCGAGTGTACCCCGGGAGACGATGTTGTATCGCAGGTTTGAGAAATCCTGCAGGTCCATCTTCATGGTGAAGGGCTGACCTTCGAAGAGGAAGGAGACGGGAGTAAGCGCTATATCGAGGTCTTTCATAGATCCGCCCTTGCTGGTAACGCGGGCGCTGACCTGGATGTTTTCGAGGGGATGGGGGTAATATTTTGTTTGGACGGTGCCGTTGGCCAGGTTCAGGTTGGCTTCTGTCACCGGGAATTTTTTTCGCGACGGGTCGTAGCTGCCATTTGTTTTGATGTGTACAGACAGGTCGCCGGCCAGGTCCATACTATCGAGGGGGATGACCTTTTTTATATCGGCGAGGTGAAAGACGGTTTCGAGGGCGGCGTCGATGGAGAAGGCGCCGGTGGGCGCCGGGTTGGCGCGGGTGCCCGGTTTGGTGGTGGTTGCGGTGGTTGTGGCGCCGGGTTTGGTGGTTGGGTTGGCGCCGCCGAGTTTAAAGAATCCTTTGATCGAACTGCTCAGTACATTGGCATTCAAATTCTGCATGCTCAAACGGGTATGGCGGTAGTCGTTGTCTGCGCAGGAGGCGTCGAGGTCAAAGCTGATATTGTTGATGGCTTCGGGGCGGGATGTATATTTCAGGTATCCATCCTTTAGTGAAGAGGTCAGTGTGAAAGTCGGGATACTGGAGATGACAGTATCAATTTTTGTCTTTCGCAATGTGGTTGTCCGGACTACGCGGGTGGCGTATTGTCCGTCGGCAGACAATTGGAGTCTATACTTTCCTTTGAGGTCGAGGGGTGCAAAACCGAAGGCGCGATCCCATTTCTCCAGGTCTATTTCCGATCTGATCTTTGCTTTTATGGATGGCCTGGTTAGTCCGTTCATCCGGAGGATGGCGCTGAAGTAATCCTTTTCGATATTGAAAAAAACGGAGTCGATGGTCAGGTGCAGGCTATCGGGATTGAGCCCGGGCAGACGGGATTCGAAGTCCAGGTAAAGATTACTTACGGGAACCGGTGCCTTTTCATAAGCTATCGATCCGTTGCGGACCTTCATGTTGAGGTTGAGGTCAGGCATGGTGCTGGTGGTCGCGACATACTTGCCGGTCAGCGAGGCTTCGATATCTCCGGACCCTTTTACCTCTGTCTTGCTCAGCCAGTTCAGCATATCCGGTGGGAGTGCCGTAAAAATATCGTGCAGGTTGGAGTTGAGTGACTTTAGCTGAAAATCCATGTCATAGCCATCCTTAAGGAAGGAGAACCTGCCTGTGACGATGACGGGAAGCTGATTTATCAGCAGCTCGTTTCGTTCGAAGACAAAGGCAAGCGAGCTGGTGTTGATCTTTGTAATGAGATCGGCATTGATCTTTTTATTGGAAAAATATGCCATCTTATTATAAGAAAGGTCCATGGAATCGATCAGCATGTGGGTGTGCAGGTCGAAGATGTCTTTGCTGAGATCGCCATTCCCTTCGTAGTTCAATCCACGGGCCCTGATGAGCAGTCCGAGGGAGCGGTCATTGTATACCAGCGCACTTTTTTCGAAGATGATACTCTGGATCTTCAGGGATGCGCTGCCGGAGTCGGCTTCATTTACGGGTTTGCCGGCTTGTTTGGGCGCATAGATATTATAGTTGGGCCGGCCGGTGGAGTCCACCTGTATGTTGATGGCGGCATCTGTCAGATAGATCTTGTCTATCGTCACTTCGGAGAAAATACTGCGCAGGTCTACTCCCAATGAGATCTCATCGGCCTTTATAAGCTGTTCTTTATCAAACGGGGCAGAGCCATTCAATCGCACGTTGTACAGGGTCAGGGTCAGGGCCGGGAAATGCCGGAAGAAGGAAAGGCGGGCGGCCGAAAAATGTAATTCGGTCTGGATGCTATGCCGGGCCCATTGGCGGATCTTGTTGGATACGAATCTGGGAAAGATATAGGGCAAAAGGAAGAGCAGGAGGAGGAGACTGCCGGCAGAGATGCCGGTAATTTTTAAGATCTTCCAGATGATGCGGGATGGGCCTTTTTTCATGGATGGAACAGTTAGCCTTTAAGAGGGAATATTTACCTCAAAAGTACTACTATTATTTATGTGTTGGGGGGGGTGTAGTGGTTAGGGGGTGGATCCGGCAAGGGCGCGGAGAAGGGGGGCCAGCCAGGAGGTGGACTTTTTTCCATAGGCCAGGGAAAGCCGGAAAGTGTGAAAAGACTCATCTCCCCTTATATCAAGCCGTTGGATGAGGAAGCGGTTCTGGAAGGGGAAGCGGTTGAGGCGATTGCCGATGCGGAAGGCCAGGCGGATGCCCTGTTCTTCCAGGATCTCAAAGAACCGCGATTCCTGGAGGACTTTGCGGGGCCAGGCTCCATAGGGATAGGCGAGGCAGGGCTGCCAGGGTATTCCGAGGTCTTCGAGGGCGCACATGCAGCTATGGATATCCGTTCCTATGTCATATGGCTTTAGCAGATCATACGAATGGTGTTCGAAGGAATGCAGGCCGAACTCAACGGTAGCCGGGTCCATCTTCCGGAGGTCTTCTGCCGAGAGGCAGGGCTGTCCCCGGTATGTTCCGCGCTTTATAAATGCGGGCACGAGGAAGAAATTGAGCTTAAGCTGGTATTTTTTGGCGAGGGGATATGCGAGCTGGTAGTTATTGTGGAATCCGTCGTCAAAAGTTATCAATACGGCTTTTTCGGGAAGCGGCTGTTTTTGTTCGTGACAGGCGATGAGTTCGCTGAGGAGTAGGGTTGTATAGTTGTTGGCCCAGAGGTAACGAAAATGTTGTTCCAGCTGGTCGGTATCAACGGTGAGACCGTCCTGCTGGCCGTTGGCTGAAACGCTATGATACATCAGGACACGTAATTTTTTCATACAAGGGGGATTGGGTCGAAGGATGTTTGTAATTCGCGGGTCTTGACATATTTTACAAAATGGGCCATTGTACATAACACGGACCAGTAAAATCCCTGTGGACCGTTGAGGATATTCCGTTCAACAAAGAAATAACGGGTAAAATGAAAGGGCAGGCAGAAGAGAATGGCAAAAAAAGAGCGTTTTTTCCCTTTTTTAACAGCTCCTTCCGCTCCCATGGTCGTATAGCGGTTGCATTTCTCCAGCCATTGCTGAAGGCTGCGATAGCTATAGTGCAGGATCCTGTTGTCCATCTTACCGATGTTGCCGTGGATCTCGATCTTCTCGTGAAGGGTGTCGACGTTGAAGTTGCCCGCTTTCCTATCAAAAAGTCGCAGGAAATAACGCTGGCTTTCTTTTCCATACCGAAACTCCCGGTCCAGGAAGACCAGGTTCATTGGCAGGCGGTAGGCGTCAAAGGATGGGCCTGCTGTCATCTCGCAGATTATCTCTTTGTTAAGCTCTTCGGAGAGGACTTCGTCGGCGTCGATACAAAGGACCCAGTCATTTTTTGCCAGGGATACGGCATATCTTTTTTGTGTGCCATATCCATCGAATGTCCTGAAGTAGATGGAGCAGCCGAATTCCCGGCAGATGCTAACCGTGTCGTCGGTGCTGTAGCTATCCAGGACGAGGATCTCATCACACCAGGACAGGCGGGAAAGCGTACGACGGATATTCCGGCTTTCGTTGTGGGTGATGATGACAGCGCTGACCGGCAACATCCCGGGGGGCGCGGATGAAACCGGGCGTGCCGCAGGGGCAAGGGGGGTGGTCGAAAAATGGAGACGCCTGCGGGATATCCGGGGCATCTCCCTTACGGTTGCACTCATTTGATGAGTTGGGGTGTTTTTAAAAAAGGTTAGCTGGCCTAAAAGATAAAGACGCGTAACCGTGGGTTACCCCTACGGTAAACCGCAAAAATATTTTTGGGGTTACCAGAGGTCGTCGAAGTAAAAAGCCCATTGTTTTTTGCTGCTGCTGCCAAAGATGCCGAGGCCGTTGACGACATTGCCGGGTGGGGAATAGAGCTGGCCTGTAGGTACCGACTCCACGTCCTGTTTGTATTTTTCGTACCAGAACAGGTAGTTATAGAGTTCGGGGCTTACCGACTTGACCAGTATAACCACCATTCCCGGTGAAGTATGCTGGGGGTCGCGGAAAAATTTGCGGTCGACGGAAAAGCTGGTCGTATAGGTGCCGTCGAAGGAGTGAGGCGGCAGGAAGATCCTTCTGAAAGGGCTGTCAAGGCTGCTGACCTGGGTATTGGCCACATTGGCGTCATCCGTAAAGATATTCAGGCGGAGAAAGACATTCCGGGGAATGGTGTCTATCAGGGGCCGAACACCGGGAGAATCTTTTAGGGTTGAGTAGAGTTTTTGGCCATCGGGTTTGTCGCGGTCATACCGGATACCTTTCCAGTAAAAATAATGGGAGATCTTTACGAGCTGTTTGACGGCCTCAAAGATATAATAATGCTCCACGCCGGGTGAGTCGAGCAGGGTAAACTGACAGTTCATAACGGGAGTGCCGGCGTGGGTGCTGCTGCTGGTATCAAACTTAATAAGGCGGACGGCGGGCGGGACGGTAGTCTGTGCGGTCACGGTTCCGGATAGCGGGTCCTGTACCTTTAGATTATAGGTAGTGCCGGAGCGGGGTTTCTGCGGGGCGGTATAGATGGAGGCGGGGTCATTGGCAAAGTCGGGGGATGTGTTCAAACGCAGCAGCCAGGACCGGCCATCGGCGCGAAAGATCTGGACGTTGGCCGAGTTGACCTTTTCAAAGCTGATGATGCCTCCGCTACCCACCTGGATACTCTTGCTGACAGGTAGTTTCACAGAGTCGCCGGCGGAGATCTCTGCCAGGATAACCAATTGATTGTTGATCGTATCATTTGGGTATGGAGACTTTTTGCAGCTGGCTATAAATAGGCAGCCGCAGCAAAGGATATATTTAAAAATCAACCGTCGAAGAGACATACGGGGTTATATTAAATAATTTGTTTTTCATGACGATCACGATCGACTTTCCGTGGAGGGTGCCTTCCAGTCCATAGCTATATTGACTGGGTGCGCCATAAACGTTGTAGATCCCTGCGGAAAGATTGAAGCCGATCCTTTTTTTCCGGACGGGGTGCCAGGTTGCAGCCAGGTCAAGCCGGTGATACGGATTGGTGCGATAATTATTGACGCCGGAAAAATGATAAATAAACCGATAATTCCGAAGAACATCATCCGGGCTATAGGTCTGCTGGGCATTGTCATAGTCGGGATAGATCTTTTCCGGCAGTGTGAACACATCCCCGGAAGCTATCATCCACAGCAATGAGATATCCTTTGTCTTGTCTGCTTTATAGGTAACGGCGATGTTGAGATTGTGACGGCGATCGTATTTGAAGGGAAACTGCCGGCCCTTGTTGATCTGATCAAACTGCCGCCAGTTCCAGGATAAGGTATAGGCAATATGCCAGTTGAGTTTTTGGGTGACCTTTTCCGCCATCAGCTCGAGGCCGTAGGACCAGCCTTTTCCTGTCTCGACATTCTGTTCCCATGAAGAATCGGTATTGATAAAAAAGCTTTTCCCTTCTGCATAGTTGGTAACGTTATTCATTTTCTTCCAATATGCGCCGGCGGTGAAGGAAAATTTTTTTGCTGTCCTGAGGGAATATCCAAGGTCGAAAGTATAGCTGGCTTCGGGGCTCAGCAGACTGGTAGCGGGTACCCAGGTATCGCTGTTGATCCCGAGGGAGGGGTTGGTCAGCAAATGCAGGTATTGGGCCATCCTGTTGTAGGAGAAATAGATCTGCTGTCCTTCTTTTATCCTGTATGCGGCAAATAATCTTGGCTGATAAGAATTGTAATGAAAATTCCTGAACTGGTAAGCGGAGAAATGCAGTCCTGGTCTCAGGAAAAAGTGTTTGCCCAGATTCAGCTCGCCTTCGGCATAGAGGGTATATTCCCGGAAAGGCAGGGGGGTAAAGGATTGGAAGGCGCCGGGGTCGATGGTGATAGTCGAGTCCAGTTTGCTTTCAAACGGCTTGATCCGGGTAAAGGCAGCCTCTCCGCCGAAGTTGAGCTTGACGGTATTGGAAGCGCGTACTTCGAACTGTGTCTTGGCTGTATACTGAGCTATGGACGAGTAAGTGCTGAAGGTCCTTTTTGTAACGGGCGCCCCGGTGGAATCATCATAGATCGTATAGATATATCCTGCCAGGTTATAGTAATTGCTGGTATTGAGGGAGGTACTGACAAAAGAATTGGTGCCGAGCAGGTGGGTCCAGCCTACCGAGGCTACGCGATTGCCCCAGCGCTGGCGGTTGTTGAGGTTGTTGTCACTGACCTGTAGTCCCAGCTGGTCCTGGCCGGTATAAAAACTTGCCATGAGCTTGTTGTTCCTGTCGAGCAGGTGGGTCAGCCGAAAATGCAGGTCATAAAAATCGTTGTCGAAATCCTTCCGGAAGGTATTGAGCACTGCGTTGAACATGCTATGGCGGAAGGAAAGCATCATCGCGGTCTTATCTTTTTGCAAGGGGCCTTCGATCGTAAAGGAGCCGGCCAGGAAATTGAGGTTGGCTTCGCCGCCCCATTTCTGCATGTTCCCGTCCTTTGTGTTTACGTCGATGACGGAGGAAAGGCGGCCGCCGTATTTGGAGGGGAAGTCGCTTTTGAACAGCTGCATGCTGCGCATGGAGGTCTTATTGACGATGGACAGCGCCCCCAGCATATGGGTCGGGTTAAATACGGGATTTCCATCCAGCAGAAAAAGGTTGCCGTCCTGTTCCCCACCCCGGACAAGAAGGCCATTGGAAGCATCTGTTACGTTGAGGACGCCGGGCAGCAGATAAAGTGTTCGCAGCGCATCGTTCTCGCCCAGAAAATTATTGTATGCCTCATATTGGTTTGGTAGGATCCGGCGGTCTCTTTGTCCGGGTCGGGTGCTTTCCGATACAATGACTTCGGGGATGTCTTCCCGGTATAAAAGGGAGACATCTTTGCGCTGGTCCCAGTGCAGGTCGACGAGGATGATCTCTGTGCGATAGCCGGCATAGGAGATCTCCAGGGTATGTCTGCCTTCCGGCAGGGAAAAGCTGAAATATCCCTGGACATTGGAAAGCGTAGCCTTATGAGAGGATGGTTCGCGGATAGTCGCTTCTCCGAGGGGCTCGAGGCTTCCTTCTTCCCTGACGATGCCGAAAAAGGAATAGGAGGGCAGCAGTGTTTCGCCGGAAAGGATAGTTGCAGAGGGGATCAGCAGGATCTTGTCATTTTTTTCGATGGCCTTTACTTTTTCCCCTTCCAGTACCTGCTGGAGGACGGCTCCCAGCGTGACCGGGTCATCGTGCAAAAGGACTATTTTATCTTCCCGGAAGGAGTAAGAGGCAAATTCGATGGAGACCCCGCTTTCTTTATTAGCCTCGTCGAGGAATTGCCGGATGGTCCCTTTTTGTAAGCGGGAGTGAAAGGGGCGGTAGAGTATGCTTTTTTTTTGCGCCAGCCCTTTTTTAGTAATTGTACAACTCAAAAACAGTAGAAAGCAATATAATACCAGGTGCCTCATTTTTGTGAAAAAACGAAACTACCCTTTTCGTGCCGGGTAGAAAGCCCTGTCATAAGCTGTATCTCCTCCAATACATCTTTTAACGGCTGGTGATCAAATCTCGCGGTAACCTTTATGGTTCCTGCTTTTTCCAGCAGGTCCGGACTCAGGGTGACCGGCGTCTGGTAAAAATCGGATATGTCGGCGGCAACTTCCTGTAACGGTTGTCTTTGAAAGTCGAGGATACCTGTCTTCCAGGAAGTGACATTCGCAGCTGCTGTTTCGGAGGTCACGAATTTGTTGCCGTCGAGAAGCGCCATATGGCCGGAGCCAAGGATAAGGTTATTGGAGGGGTTAGCTTTTTCTGTAAACTTTACTTTCCCTGAGACAACGGTCAGCTCGTCGCCGTTCGGCTTACTATTTATAAGAAAAGAGGTGCCGATATCTTCGAAAATGGCGTTGGTTGTGGTTATCCGGAAGGGATGGGATGGGTCGTGGACTGGCTCGAAAAAGGCCTCACCTGAAAGTTCTGCGGTTCTGCCGGAATAAGACAGCACTGCTCCTCTCCGAAGGTTTACGATGGACCCATCGGGCAGCGCTACCCGAAGGGTGGTGGTTGCCGTGATGCTATGAGTGACAGGGCGTGTTAAAGACCACCAGCTGGCGGAGCCGAGGATCAGCAGAACGGAGGCTGCGGCAAAGACCCGTTTCCACGGAAAGGACCGGATGGAGGGCTGGGCAAGGCGATGCTCCACTTTATCCAGGGCGGCCTCGACATTAAAGGAACGGACGTTGAGCGCCTTACCGCTGTCGCGCCAGATCTTTTCGAGGGCCTGGTATTCAAGGCGGTGCTGCTGGTCTGCTTCCAGCCAGTTTTGCAAAGCATTCTCTTCGGCCGGGCTGGCTTCCAAGTCAAGATGCTTTAGCACAAGTTTGATATAGTCCGTGTCTTGCATGATATTCCAGTTATACCCTAAATACGCCGAAATCCTGATAACCCCTATCCTCTATCCAAAAATACCGATGAGGGCCAGTGTCATACAGACGCCGCTTTCCTTTAGAAAAGCCCGCAACATCTTCAATGCTTTTCCCAATTGATTCTCTACTGTCCTGGGGGAGATGTCCAGGTTGGTGGCTATTTCCTTATAGCTTAACTTTCCGAATCTGCTCAAAAGAAAGATCTCCTTACATTTTGGAGGCAGTCGGGCGATGGCCTGTTCCAGCAGCAGTCTTTCGTCCTTTTCTTCGTCCATGAGCCCGCCGTGATAATCCCGGTAATCCGTCGTTGTGGAGATGGATTCGTGCCCTGTGAGTTCTACGGTAGCCGACAGCTTCTCCCGGCGGAGCCAGGTGATGCAATTATTTCGGACAGCAGTAAAAAGATAGTAACGAATGGAGGCTTCTTTTAGTAATCCGCGTCGTTGCTCCCAGATCTTTATGAAGAGGTCCTGTACGAGATCTTCACTTATGTCCGCATCTTTTGTGAACGTGAAGGCATAATTACAAAGAAGATTGTACCAGGTCCTGAAGACAAGTTGAAATTGCCGGTATAGATCGGTTTCGGGGAAAATCATAGATTGTTAGCGGTACCAAGTTAATAAAACTTCCTAATTTACCATTGTTATATGTCAGTATCCCAATCTAACCGAAAAAGAAACACCTTATCTGCCGTCATCGGGCTGGTCAGACAGGCTTTGTCCGGCCAGCACCAGGACTATACGGCCGGCAGTATCCGGAGGGCAGTAATTCTATTGTCTGTGCCGATGATCCTGGAAATGTGTATGGAATCGGTCTTTGCCATTGTGGACATTTTCTTTGTAGGCCGTATAGGTACCGAAGCCGTGGCTACGGTGGGACTGACGGAGTCGGTGCTGACGCTGGTGTATTCCATTGCCATGGGTCTTTCGATGGCGGCGACGGCGATGGTTGCGCGCCGGATCGGGGAGAAGAATCCGGAGGGGGCGGCCCGTACTGCGGCCCAGTCGATCAACCTGGCGTTGGGGCTGACCGTGGTGGTGAGTGTTACGGGGGCCTATTTTGCGCCAGATATCCTTTCTCTAATGGGCGCCTCTTCGGGTACCATCGCAATGGGGGCCACGTATACGCGGATAGTTTTTGCCGGAAGCATTGTCATCATGCTGCTGTTCCTGATCAACGGCATATTCCGGGGTGCGGGGAATGCTTCGATAGCGATGTGGTCCTTATGGATAGCCAATGGTTTTAATATTATCCTGTGTCCGATCCTGATCCATTTTTATGGCCTGAAAGGCGCGGCTATAGCCACTCTTATTGGCCGGGGGCTGGGGGTTTGTTTTCAGCTGTATCACCTGGCCAGGGGCAGCGGGGTGATCCGGATCCTCCGGAAGCATTTTAGTCCTGATGGGGCCATTATGACGGGTTTGTTAAAGATAGCCTGGACGGGAACCTTTCAATTCCTTATCAATTCTGCCAGCTGGATCGTGATGGCCCGGCTTGTGGCGGGGTTTGGGGACACGGCTATTGCGGGCTACCAGGTCTCGATCCGGATCCTGCTTTTCTTTCTGTTACCGGCCTGGGGCATGAGCAATGCGGCTGCGACGCTGGTGGGGCAGAACCTTGGAGCGAAGCTGCCGGACCGCGCGGAGAAATCGGTGCGGGTGGCTGCGACATATAATGCTCTTTTTATGCTGCTGGTATCCCTGTTGTTCCTGGTTGGCGCGGGTCCGATCGTTGGGTTTATCAACCGGGCCCCGGATGTAGAAAAAGTAGCCGTCGGGGCGCTGCGGATCATTAGTCTGGGGTATGTCTTTTACGGGGTGGGGATGGTTCTGACAAATGCCTTTAATGGTGCGGGGGATACCCGTACTCCCACTATAATCAATCTCATTTGTTTCTGGGCTTTCCAGATCCCGCTGGCCTGGTTTTTAGCCATTGGGCTTAATGCGGGGCCTTCGGGCGTCTTTTGGGCCATCCTGATAACGGAAACTACCATTACGGGGGTAAGTTTTGTCCTATTTAGGAGGGGTAAGTGGAAACAAGTAAACGTCTAGAAAGTTTTCATAAAAGATTCTTGCACAAGTAGAAAATAGATAATATTTTACTTTCCCTCCCGTTTATAAGGGGACTGAGGGACCGATTGTCCTCCAGGAGTATTTGATAAAACCTTTGAAACATGCGTCGTCGTATTTTACAACCCGGGTTCTGGTGTGTGCTGGTCGCATTTGTTTTACCGGTAAGTGTGCTGAGAGCCGGTAATCCTGTAGCTGCAAAAAGCAGTAAAAGTGCCAGCAAGGCTGCCGCCTTTGCAGAAGAAGTAAGCAATTTGTATACGCAGATCGATCTGCAGCAGTCAGGTTTGACCAAGAAGGCTTTTGAGTATGCCCTGAAGGGATATTATTATCTACTGGATCATCATTGGCTGAACAAGACGAATATTCTTTCGATCTGTGATCTGAGTCAATCCTCGCGCAACAGACGGTTGTACGTGGTGGACCTGGAGCAGAAGAAAGTGCTGGTCAATACCTTTGTGGCGCATGGACACAATTCAGGGAAGGAGTTTGCCAATTCATTCTCCAATAATCCTTCTTCGCATAAAACCAGTCTTGGTTTTTATGTAACACAGGGTACTTATTACGGGAATAACGGGCTCTCTTTGAAGATGAGGGGAATGGAGAGAGGTTTTAACGACAGGGCTGGCGGCCGCAATATCGTGGTGCATGGTTCGGAGTATGTCGGCCCCGATTTTCTGCAGATGAATAAATTTTGTGGAAGAAGTTATGGCTGTCCGGCTGTCCCGGCGGACGAGTCTGAAAATATTATCGACCTGATCAAGGAAGGTTCCTGTTTGTTCATTTATCACCCGACCAAAAAATATATATCCCGATCGAAGATACTTAACAGCTAGCATGGACGCACTTCAGATGGTTTGAAGGTGAAAAAGCTCAATATAGGTTCGTACCCTATGGTTGGGCTTTTCTTTTTTATACCGTTCCGGCGGGGCGGGGTTGAGCGCCGGAGGCGCGGGAGGGTTTAAAACTGCCAGGCGATGTATTGAGCGAGCAGGCCTACAAATAATCCGGACCATACTTCAAAGCCATTGTGAGCTGACAGGATCAGCCGGGAGGTACAGACCAGGCCTGTCAGGACCAGGGCCACGGAAAGATAGAGACCGGAGGCATAGACATCGCTAAAAGAGAAGAGGAAAAAGAACATCAGGGCTCCGCCTGTGGCAATGGCGTGCATGCTGATCTTATACCAGATATTACAGAACCAGCCGCCGCAGACCGACAAAAATGCTCCCAGCAGGAAATGAACGGCCATAGAAGGGCTGTCGGGGAGATTCTTAAAGACATTCCAACTCCACCAGTAGAATATCATGGCGATCATATAGGGAACGATCCTTTCCTTTACAGTCCTGAGCATCATCGAGTCGATGAATTTCAGGCGCCACAGCAGGAAAACGGCAAAGGCCGGGAACAGGGCGTTGAAGAGCACGATATGAAGGAAGCGTAATACTTTGATCTTATGCTCGAATCCCGAGAAGGCATAGGGATGGAGGAAAATGAGAAAGCCCATCACATAGGCGCTGATGAACAGGGGATGGAAAAGATAGGAGACGAGGTGCGCGAAAAAGCGTAACACAGGGGAATAGTTCCCTGTGGTTCTGCCTGCCGCGGCTGTATTTGAGTATGTCATAATTCTTTTCTAAGTCTTGCGACGGGGATGTTTAATTGTTCGCGGTATTTGGCGACGGTACGGCGGGCGATGTTGTAGCCTTTTTCCTGGAGCAGTTCGGTCAGCTTTTCATCGCTGAGCGGCTTTTTCTTACTCTCTCCTTCTATGAGGTCGCTGAGGATCTTTTTTACTTCTCTTGTGGAGACCTCTTCGCCGCTGTCTGTGCTGAGTGATTCGCTGAAGAAGAACTTAAGGCGGTAGGTTCCGAATTCCGTCTGTACGAATTTGCTGTTGGCTACGCGGCTGACCGTGGAAATATCGAGGGCAGTGCGCTCTGCAATGTCTTTCAGGATCATGGGTCGCAAGGTGGTCTCGTCCCCGGTGAGGAAGAAATCATGCTGATAATCCATGATGGTATGCATGGTATTGTAGAGGGTCTGTTGCCGTTGTTTGATCGCGTCGATGAACCATTTAGCGGCGTCTATCTTCTGTTTGATAAAAAGTACGGCCTCTTTCTGACGTCTGTCTTTTTTGCTGCCGCGATCGTATTCCTTTAGCATCTCCTTATATCCTTCGCTGATGCGCAGGTCCGGAGCGTTCTTTGAGTTGAGGGAAAGGTCCAGCTTACCACCGCTGTTGGTGATAAAAAAGTCGGGTATGACATAACTTTCCGATCTGCTTCCTTCGCTGACGTCGCCGCCGGGTTTTGGATTAAGTTTTATGATCTGGTTGATCACGTCTTTTAGCTGTTCGTCGGTGAGGTTGAGTCCCCGCTGGATCTTGTCGTAGTGTTTCTTTGTGAATTCGTCGAAGTAGTAGGTGAGCACTTCGATGGCCATGTCCACGCTTTTTACGCCATTCTTTTTGCGATGCAGCTGGATCAGCAGGCATTCCTGCAGGTCGCGGGCTGCCACACCCGGGGGATCGAATTGCTGGATCTTTTTGATCAGGGATTCGATCTCTTCTTCGGAGGTCTCGATATTCTGGCGGAAGGCGAGGTCATCGGCGATGGAGGCTGTTTCGCGTCGCAGGTATCCATCGTCGTCGATGCTGCCGACGATCTGTTCGGCAATTCTCCTGGTCCTGTCATCGACCACCAGCATACCCAGCTGATCGAGCAGCAGCTCATGGAAGGATGTTTCTACCTTATGCGGCATCACTCTGTCTTCGTCCTGGTCGGGATAGTTATCGTCGCGAAGTTTGTAGTCGGCGACGTCGTCATCGTGTTCGCTAACGTATTCGCTGATGTCGATGTTCTCGTATTCGTCTTCGCTGCCGTCTTTTTCTTCGAATTCGTCCTTGCTGTCGAATTCGTCCTTCATTTCTTCCTGTCCGTCCTCATGATCTTCTGTTACTTCCAGCGCGGGGTTTTCCTCCAGCTCTTCCTTGATCCTCTCTTCGAGGTTGGCAGTAGGAACCTGAAGCAACTTCATCAGCTGGATTTGCTGTGGAGATAGCTTTTGGAGTAGTTTTTGCTGTAATGATTGACTTAACGACATGTATATCAGGGGTTTTGCTCAGCGCCTTGCCTGGATTTGCCAGAAAAGGCGCGCGAACCACAAAAATCAGGCCGTAAATCTACGTAAAAAGGAGGGATCAACCGTGCAACGAAAAAAAACTTTTCTTGTTGTATGTATTTCAATGCTTACAGTTGGCGCCCATGCTCAGTCTGGCGTATTTATCCCTGTGGATAAAAACATACCCCAGCACCTTAGTTGGGGGGAGTTGCCGTCACCAGGGTCGGTTCTCCCACCTTTTGGGGTGATGGCTTATGGAGTGGGGGTGGTGACTTATGGAGTGGGGGTAGCTTATGGAGTGGGGATAGCTTATGGGGTGGGTGCGGCAACTTTTGGATTGGGTATGCCGGCGGTAAAGGAGGAGCTCCCGCCGCTGAGGGTCAGCGGGGGAGGCACCTATTATGTCAGCCATTTGGGCTTTTTTTGTAAGAAGGAGATCCAGATCGAGAAAGCGACGCGGATACCGGTTCGTTTCCGGCTGGGGTCGCTGGATTATGTCAACCGGCTTGAAGGGAAGTAGCGGCCACTTTCCGGATCGCTGCAACGATCTTTTCTCCCTTTTCCTTTACCTGTTCGTCGGTCCACAGCAGGCCGATAGCTGTCGAGATACAGCGGCTCATCACCTTGTCGCTAGCCGGGAATCCATCCGGTTCGAGTGATGAGAGCGCCTTCTTTTGTGCATCATTGAGGTTATTGAGGGTTCTGCTTTGACGCAGGTGGTCCCATTTGCGGTAATAATGCCAGTTATTGTCAAACCAATAGAAGTTTCCTGCCAGGATACCCTGTTGTTTCAGCTCGGCGACGACTCCGCGGGCTATCTCTTCGGTTGGAAGGAACCAGCTCAGGAAGGTATTGCTGTCGCCGGAGGGATCGGGTATGGTCCGGAAGGTGACTTCGGGTGTGGTGGAGAGGATGGCTTTCAGCCGGCTGTGGTTGTTCTTCTGGATAGCCAGGAACTGGTCCAGTTTGCGGATCTGTGCCAGGCCTACGGCAGCGTGAAGTTCGGAAATACGATAGTTATATCCTATAAAGGGGTGCAGGTCTGCACCGCGGTCGACTCCTTTATGGTCGTGTCCATGGTCGGAGAAGCCGTCGCATTTTGTATAGATGTCTTCGCTGTTGGTGACGATGCCGCCGCCTTCTGCGCAGGTGATGGTTTTGACAAAGTCAAAGGAGAAGGTGCCGGCATGGCCTATCGTTCCGAGGAATTTGCCCTTGTATTTGGCGCCAAAGCTCTGGCAGGCGTCTTCGAGGAGGATCAGGTTGTGCTCTTTACAGATCTGTATCAGGGCGTCGAGGTCGGCCATAGCGCCGCACATGTGTACGGGCATAACGCATTTGGTGCGGGGTGTGATGGCCCGGCGGACGGCATCGGGCTGCAGGGTCAGGGTTTCATCTACGTCTGCGAGGATGGGGACTGCGCCGACGCTGAGGACGGATTCGAAGCTGGCCACAAAAGTAAATGTGGGCATGATGACCTCGTCACCAGCGCCGATGCCGAGGGCTGTGAGCGCTGTCGTAAGGGCGGCGGTACCGCTGGAGACCAATTGTGTATACTTGCAGCCGATGGTTTGGCTGATGGCTGCTTCCAGCTCCTTTGACTTCCAGATGCCCTTGCGGGGACCATCGAAGCCATATCGCATCATGATACCGGTTTCGAGGACGTCGTTGACCTCTTTGCGTTCTTCGGGGCCGAATAATTCAAATCCAGGCATATGTAAGATTTTAGATTTTAGTTTGTGGGTGCGGCTGTAAAATTATTAAAAATCAGCGGAACGGGTTTGCTTTCCACATTGTTCCGGCTTACTGCGGTGATATAGTAATACTGTGTCTTTCCTTTTTCTTCTGATCTTCCTTTGTTGACGGTGAACCCGGCTACGGCATCATATGGGATGAATTCGAAGGCCCGGAGGGAGTCGGTGTTTATCGTTGCCGAATCGGTGCGATAGACGGCATAGCCGCGCAGCGCGTCTTCGGGGGCGCCTTTTGACAGCCAGGCTGTCCCGGAGAGGTCCTTCTGGTTATATTCCGTGCGGAAGACGGGTTCGTGTGGCTGGGTGGAGTCGATCCAGGGCATGGGTGCGATGAGTGCGGGGTAATTATAATAGTTATTCTTCAGGCTATCGCACCAGCCGTTGGGATTGTGTACAAAGGAGGTGCTGCTGAAGTAGATGGCTCCCTGGATCCCGGGGTAGTTGCGCATGATCTGAATCTCGTGAGGGATCTCGTCGGGGTTGCGCCAGGCGGCATTGGTGCCGGCCTTATAAATGCCGATGCCTACATAACAGTGCCGTCCGTAGGAATGATGCGCCCACCAATCGGCCAATACGGCATAGGACGCCCTTGTGTAGGAGATCTCCAGGTAGAGTTGTGGGGCGACATAATCGATCCATCCATTCTTCATCCAAAGCAGGATGTCTGCGTAGAGGTTGTCATAATTTGTCACGCCGGCCTGGGTATCGCTGCCATCGGGGTCCCTGTTCTTATTCCGCCAGACGCAGAAAGGGCTGATCCCGAATTTGCAGAAGGGTTTTTCTTCCTTGATGGCCTTGCTGATATTGAGGATGACGGAATCCACGTTGCTGCGCCGCCAGTCGGAAATCGTCATTCCGGCGCCATATTTAGCATAGGTCTTTTTGTCGGGAAAGTCGCGGGTCGGGCTGCCTTCAACGATCTCATAGGGATAGAAATAGTCGTCGAAGTGGAGGGCGTCGATATCATAACGGTGAACGATATCTCTTATGACCGTCGTGACGTATTGCTGTACTTCCTTATTTCCCGGATCGAAATACAGGGTATTTTGAAAACGTACGAACCAGTCGGGATGACGGCGGGTGACGTGATCGGAAGCGACAGACGAGCGGCCTATTGTTTTTACTGCGCGATAAGGGTTACACCAGGCGTGAAACTCCATGCCTCTGCGGTGGGTCTCCTCGATCATGAACTGGAGGGGGTCGTACCACGGTGAGGGGGACTTACCCTGAACGCCTGTCAGCCACTCACTCCAGGGCTCATACGGAGAGGGGTAAAAGGCATCGGCGGCGGGTCTGATCTGGACCACGACGGCGTTCATGCCGTTGCGTTTGTGCATATCCAGCTGGCGGATGAACTCGGCTTTCTGGCTGTCGGCGGGAAGGCCTTTTTTGGAAGGCCAGTCGATATTCTCTACGGAAGCTATCCAGGCAGCGCGTAATTCATATTTAGGTCGTGACTGTGACAGGACGAGGGGGAAGACAGCCTGCTGAGTGGCGGGTACGGCGGATTGGATCGCCTGTGTTGCTGCGGGAAGTGTGTCGGGCCGGGAGGCTGACTGTGGGGTATCCTGGGCAAAACCCAGGCCCGGCAGGAGCATTCCGATCGCGATGAGAAGTATGGTCGTGATGTTGCGGAGCTTGTCAAGCAGGTCGTTGAGTGTCTTTGCCTCTTCTTCCGACAGGCTACTCATGAATTTGTCGGCTTCCTCTTCGAAAGGGTCTATCTTTTCGAGGAGCTTCTTTCCTTTGAGTGTGATGACGACGTCGACGAGGCGTCTGTCTTCTGCATTGGGGGATTTCTTTACCACTCCTTTTTTTACGAGGCGGTCGACGATGCGGCTGGTATCGCTCATCTTGTCGAGCATCCGCTGGCGGATCTGCATTGTAGACAAGGCTTTGCCTTCGCCTCTCAGAATGCGGAGGATATTAAACTGCTGCGGAGTGATATCCGATTCCTCGAAAATGGAGCTGACCTTTTCAGAAAGCCAGTTAAAGGTATAGATGATATTGATCCTCGCTTTCTGATATTCGGTGCGGAATTTCCGTTGATTTATTTCGTTTTCAAGTGCCATGTTTCTGTGTCAGGTATAAATGTACGGAAAGAAATAATTCTATCGGACCAACATAAAAATTGCATACATATGATGGGCTTCGTGGAGCAGGAAAAATTCGACCCATTCTCTTACGGCGAAGCGGCCGTATTTGGGGTGAACGCCTCGCCTGGCGAGAGTAGTCTCATCCATAGCGGTAAGCATGGTGAGGATGGTAGTGCGTTGTTCGTCTATGTCAGTAAGCAGTTGATCCGAAGTTTTTGTGAGGGCAGCCGGGAAGTTGGGGTCCTGGTCTGCTATGTACCGGCTGAATTCGGGATTGGTCTCTTCCAGCATTTTTTTCAGGCGTGCGATGAAAACGGGTTGGTATGCGGCGAGATGGGCGATGTTCTCGAAGGCGCTCCATTTATCGGGCTGAATCCGGCGGTGTAAGTTCTCTTCCGTGGTGTTGCTGATCAATTCACGGATGGTCTGATGTTGGAATTCAAGGCGGCTGAGCGCGGATGGTGACAGTGACATATAATTATTTTTTAAGGTCAATCTTCCCAAACGGTGGTGCCTTCGCTGCAGTTGGCGCAAATGTCGATGTTTTTTCTGCTTTGCAGGATCTGCCGGCGAAATTCCACATATTTTTCGTTGTGCCAGATCTCTTTGAAGGGTTTGCCTTTGAGGTCGCCCAACGGATGTTGTGCATCCTTGTCGAAGCAGCAGGGCACGACGAGTCCGTCCCAGGTGATGACGGTGGCGTGCCATAGGCGCCAGCAGTGATTCTCGAGGGTATTTTTTGGTATGAACTCTCCGGCATCGTTCTTTTTATACCGGCTGTACTTTGTCTTTGTCGGGATCAGTCCGTTGGGGTCGTTCTGATAGTCATAGACCTGTGCTGTCTTGAACCGGACCTGGTCGACGCCGATCTCTTTTGCCAGATTGCGGATATCTTCCAGCTGGTGTTCGTTGGGCCGGACCACCAGGAACTGGAAAAATATAAAGGGGGTCTTGCTTTTCAGCTCTTTTTTCCATTTGACGATGTTGCGGGCTCCTTCCAGCACTTTTTCCAGCTTGCCTCCTACCCTATATTGCTCATAAACGTCCTGAGTGGTGCCGTCGATAGAAATGATGAGGCGGTCGAGGCCGCTTTCCACGGTTCTTTTTGCATTGCGGTCGTTGAGGTAATGGGCGTTGGTCGAGGTGGCCGTATAAATCCCTTTTTTTGAGGCGTATGCGACCATATCCAGGAAGGAGGGGTTCAGGTAGGGTTCGCCCTGAAAATAAAAGACCAGGTAGAGCAGGTCTTTTGAAAGCTGGTCGATCGTCTGGCGGAAAAAGTTGTTTTCGAGCATGCCTGTTGGCCGGGTAAAGGCGCGGAGGCCACTGGGGCATTCAGGGCAACGAAGGTTACAGGAGGTGGTGGGTTCGAAGGAAATGGAGACGGGGTAGCCCCATTGCACGGCTTTTTTCGTCCATTTGCTCAGGTAATAGCTGCTTAAGACTTTTACTCCGTTCCACAGACGCTTTCCTGTGAGTTTGGACAATAAATTAATCGTATCGTTCCGGTTAAAATCGGGCATGGAAGCTATAAAATATAAAAATAGTCAATTATGTTTGTACTTGGGTTGCCGGAGGCAGCCCCGCCGAAGGCGAATTATCAGATTTATGAGCCGGTCTGGCTAAATTTGGTAAAAGCCAGAACGGCTAAATGACATGGCCACAAATACAAGGAAACATACCGCCTGGAAAATCGTACTCTACACTCTTACTGCCGCGGTGCTGGTTATGTTTGGTTTTGTTGCTTATGACTGGTGGCAGGAAAGGAGTTCGCATTTTATCCGTTATCCGGAGTTTGGGATCGAAATTCCCACCAATTATACTATTCATGGCATCGATGTCTCGAAATACCAGGATGTTATTGACTGGTCGTCTGTAAAAGACATGAAGGTGGGGAATGTGCAGATGAGTTTTGCTTTTATCAAGGCGACGGAGGGGTTGGGGAATGAGGATGCCTATTTCCAGCGCAACTGGAAGAAAACGAAGGATGCGGGGCTGGCCAGGGGGGCCTATCATTTCTTTCTGGCTACCAAGAGCGGGAAGGCCCAGGCGGAAAACTTTATCAATTCGGTGGAGCTGATGCCGGGGGATATGCCGCCGGTGCTGGATATCGAACAAACCTATGGCGTGTCCCCGGAAAAGCTGCGAGCCCGGGCAAAGGAGTGGTTGCAGACGATACAGGACCATTATCATGTCATGCCCATCATCTACACCAATGTGGATTTTTACAAACAGTATCTGAAAGATGATTTTGACGGATATCCTTTATGGATCGCCCATTACCTGCAAAAGGAGCGTCCCAGCATTTACCGGGACTGGGCTTTTTGGCAGCATAGTGAGGCGGGGAGGGTGAATGGGATATTGACGAGGGTTGATTTTGATGTTTTTAATGGGGATTCGGCGGAGTTTAGGAAGTTGCTGGTCAATTAGGATGTGTTGGGCTGTATTATGTGGTGGTTGGGCGCGAGTGCAGCGGCTGGACGGCGGGGGGGTTAGCTCGTATGATCCACGATAATGAGCCAGGCGCCGTTGATCCTGCGGAACAAGAGCGTATAGGTGCCTCCGACATCTCCGGCATTTCTTTTCAGGGCCCATTTTCCGATAACAAAACAATAGTCTGGTGAGAGCTGGTCGATCTTTATAAGCGTAAAGGTCAGCTGGCCCATTTTATCCGGGTTGTCATAGTGCTTTTTATAATTGGCGAGGGCTTGCCGGTAGCCATATGTCGGGCCTGCCTGGCCGATAAAGACGAGGGAGTCGTTGTTCCAGTAGCCTTTCATGAAGTCGTCGAGGCTGCCCCGGTTCCAGGCGGCGGCCTGATCGTCCATCAGTTTGTGGATCGCTGAGGCTGCGTCCTTTGTTTGGGAGAAGCAGGTAATGGATGCTAAGAGGAGGAGGAGGGAGAGCAGTTGTCTCATGAGCTGGTTTTCTGTTAAATTACTTACTCTTCGTCCATTTCGCGCAGCAGTTCCTGCAATTTTTTGATGTGGCGGCCATAGAGTTTGTTGATATACCAGGCGTTGAGGTAATAGATCGCGATGGTCAGGGGGGCAAGGAGGAGGAGCCAGTAAATGGAGTTGGCCCACCAGGGGGCGGGGCTAAGCCGGTGATAAAGCTGTATGCCGCTGGCATGGGGTAAATTCCAGTGGAGGATCGCATAACAATAGATGGCGGTGAAGGGCATCACGAGGGTTCCGGCGAGTAAATAGAAGCGGGTGTATTTTTTCAGGGTCTTCACATGCCGGGCCAGGTTGGAGCGGACCATACAGCTGACACACTGCATCTCATTCAGCAGCAGCATTTTACGATAATAATATCCGCAGAAGAAAAGACCGAGGAGAAAGACTAAGCCGGAGATGGCGGACAAGCGGCCTTCGAATTCCACGAGATAGAAGAGGATAAGGGGAATATAGGTAACGATGATGAGCAGCAGTTCCCTGATGAGGTTGCGGCGCATGCGGGCGACGGGTCCCCTGGATCTTTTTTGCAGAAGGGCAAGAATAAGTTCCCCGTCTTTTTCGGGCGTTGGCTGGGGTTCCAGCTCCTTCCAAATAGTTTTAAGGCTTTCCAATTCCATAAGCGGCCTCCTTTGTCATTTTACGAAGTTTGTCTTTGATCCGGTTCATTTTCACGCGCAGGTTATTCTGGGAGATCCCCAGGATATCTTCCATTTCCTGGTAGCTTTTGTCTTCGAGATAGAGCATGGTCAGGGCCTTTTCAACTTCCGTCAGCTTGTTAATGGCTTTGTACAGGAGCTGGAGCTGCTCTTCTTTTTCCCCGGAATACTGGATGTCCTGTAATTCGGCGGGTAGGAGTTCCGGATCGGTGAGGGTGATCCGGCGGCGCTGTTTGCGGAGGTCTGAGATCGCTGTATTCAGGGCGATGCGATAGAGCCAGGTGCTGAACCTGGCGTCACCTCTGAAGGAGGGGTAGGAACGCCAAAGCTGAACGATGATCTCCTGGAACAGGTCCTGCCGGTCGGTTTCGGTAAAGCAATATAGCCTGCATACTTTATGCAGTATCCCCCGATGTTGATTGACCAGGTGGATAAAGGCTTCCTGTAAGTCGGGATATAACACTGACGCAGTTTGCAAATATTACCATTTGTCGTCAATAAGAAGAAAATATTACATTCGCGGCCATGAACAAGATCTATCATCTTTCGACCTGCAGTACCTGTCAGCGGATACTGAAGGAGGCGCAGGCGGATAAAAAGGGGGTTGTTTTACAGGATATTAAAAGCGAAAAGATCAGTGCCGCGCAGCTGGATGAGCTAAAGAAAAAAGCGGGGTCCTATGAGGCTTTGTTCAGCCGGCGGGCCATCAAGTATAAGGAGATGGGGCTGAAAGACCAGGCTCTTAGTGAGGCGGACTATCGCCGGCTGATCCTGGAGGAATATACTTTTCTCAAGCGGCCTGTGGCCCTGATCGGGGACCGGATCTTTATCGGGAGCGAGAAGAAGGCGGTGGAAGGGTTGAAGGAGGCGCTGGATAAATAAGGGAGGGGGCGGGGCGGGGGGGTGATGGGTGGGCTAATTCTGCGAAGCCATTTTTACGCCAAACATACCCTGCTGCTGGACGACCTTAACTTTTACCAGACCGTGCAAGCCGGCGTAGTCGCGGGCGGAGCTGAAGATATACCCTTCGGGCAGTTCGACAATCTTCTCCCGCACGGGGTTCTCATGAATATGTTGTATGCGGTCGAGCAGGAGCCGGGGAAACTGGCTGTCGATGCGCAGGGGGCTGCTGCAGTTCTGCCACAAATGAAATTTCTCGAGGCGACGCAGGGATTTGGGGTATTCTTCAAAATGCCGCATCATCCATTCCCGGCGGAAGTCCATTTCCATTTCTATCGTTTTGAGGATGGCCGGGGTGGTAAATTTCTTAAAATCCCTTTCAAAATAGGCTGGGGCTGTGCCATCTTTTGTCCGGACGATGAGGTGAAGGTGGCTGCTCATGAGGCACCAGCAGTAGACGGTCAGGCCCTGGGTATCGATAAAATAGTTCAGGGCATCTGCGATGATCTGCTTATAAGCCGGTCTGACGAAGACATCGATCTTATCCACCGTATTCAGTGTCAAAACGTAACAAGCGTCGAGGGGAAGCTTCGGCTTATCTTTAGACAGCATAACCTATCATTTTATTCTCGTGATAAAATAAATCAATCCGGATTGCAGGTTATGGGAAGGGGGTGTCTTTAAAGATACAAAAAAACAACCCTTTGTGTTGGCTGAGGTTATGTTATTTTTTTCTCTAAATCAGTAGTAAGGCCTGTTTCTGTGGTTAATTTAACTTTTTGGCGGGGATAGGCGCTGCAATAGATATAATGTCCGGGGTCATCAACCCATTTTGCCCTGAGGAGTGTATCGATGGGTGAAGGGAGGGGCTTTTCTTTTTTAGCCAGTTTTCCGAGGTCTACCGGCTGATTCCCGAATTGCCAGAAATGGTGTTCGGAGTCGTGCTGATAGCGGTTGGCAAAAAAGTGGAATAAACGCATTAACCACTCTTTGCGGCTTTCTTCGGGATGTTCGGCGATAGCACGAAGGAGTTGTTTGGCCGAAAGGCTTTTGAGATCGCGTAATACTTTCGGCAAATTACCTTTCCCTTGTTCTACATCCGCTATCATATACAGTTGACTGGGTAGGATGGCATATTCGTATACCCGTAGCCGTTTGTTATCTATACAGTAGTTGAGGTTCTCTACCAACAGATCACAATATTCGTAGCGGGTGAACACGTCAATCCCGCCAACTACGGTTAGGGTTACAAAATACAATCCGTTCGGCTGTATCTTGTACATTTCGGTCATGCGTAAAAGATAGCAAAGTTTTGTTAAAATCAATAGCTGTGCCCGACTTCAGCAAGCCGACGGAAGGTATTTTTTTCTATTGCCGCTGCAAAACGTCCTGTTTTTTCCCAGTGATAGAAAAACTCTCCGGGGGAGAAGCTTTCCCGTGCGGACGACTGCAAAACAACGACAGTGCTGCAAAAAATTTGCAGCGCAAAGTTGCAGATTTGCATCCGTTGATGGTTGCATCCATTGATGGCTGCCGACGATGACGGAAGTTAACGATGACGATTGCCTACTGCTGTGTAATTATTCGATGATGCGCAATTTTGCAAAGTTGAGCATGATCTTTTTTTCTCCGTTGTATTGGAACTTAACCGTTGCGATTGGGCTATGAGCAGAGCCTTCGATGCTGACAACTTCTCCGAAACCAAATTTCTGATGTTCTACTTTTTGTCCTGGTTGTAAAGCAGAGGTATCACTTGCGATGAAGTCGGGTGTCGGATTGTGTTCGATCGTTTTTGCATATGGCTTTGGGGGGACATAGGAGGGTTTGGTCTCCTTCTTTGACGGCGGGGGGCCATATTTCTTCTCTGCGTTGGCGGCGGAGTTTCCGCTGAAGCCGGTGCCATGCATGCGGTCGTAGGCAGAGCCGGATGGGCCGGAGAAACCCTGGTTGCGGATGCCGCCGCCGGCGAAGCTGCGGTCCAGGTATTCTGAAGGGATCTCGTCTATAAAGCGGCTGGGCTCATTTTGTACGAGATTGCCAAAGCGATAGCGGGTATTGGCGTATGTGATCCACAGGCGTTGTTTGGCCCGGGTGATGACCACATAGAAAAGTCTTCTTTCCTCTTCCAGTTCTTCGCGGGTATTTATGGACATGGCGTTGGGGAAAAGCATCTCTTCGAGACCGACGGCAAACACGCAGGAGAATTCGAGGCCTTTTGCCGCATGGATACTCATCAGCTTTACGGTATCTGCATTGGGGTCTTTTTCATCAGCATCGGTCAGCAGGGTGATCTGCTGAAGATAGTTCCCGAGGCCTTTTGTTTCGGCTTCGAGTACCCCATCTTCATCCGGCATTTCGGTAAACTCCTTTATGGAGTTGAGCAATTCCTGGACGTTCTCATATCGGGCGAGGCCTTCCGTTGTCTTGTCGCTGAACAGTTCTTTTACCAGATTGGTTTGTTTTCCAACGTGGGCGGCTACTTCGTAGGCGTTGTGTTTTTCAAGCATGCTGGCAAAACTGCGGATCATGAGCACGAAATTTTCCAGCGCTTCGAGGGTGCCGGCCTTGAAGCCAAATTCTTTTGCTCTGCCTATAACTTCCCATAGGGAAATGTTCTGTTCGTTGGCGTTGAGGACGGCTCTGTCGATGGTGGTCTTACCTATGCCGCGTGCGGGGTAGTTGATAACCCGTTTGAGGGCTTCTTCGTCGCGTGGGTTTACGATGATGCGCAGGTATGCGACCAGGTCCTTTATTTCCTTACGCGAATAGAAGCTGACGCCTCCAAACATGGTATAGGGAATGGCCATGCGGCGAAGGCTTTCTTCAAAGGCGCGGCTTTGTGCGTTGGTGCGGTAGAGGATGGCAAAGTCGCGGTTGTTATAGTGATTCCGGAGGCGTTGTTCCTGAATGGTATCAGCTATAAACTTCCCTTCTTCGTTGTCTGTCATAAGCCGGACCAGGCGGATCTTTTCGCCGCCGGAGTTGTCTGTCCAGAGGTTTTTTGGGATCTGTCCCTTGTTGTTCTTTATGATCTCGTTGGCAACATTGAGGATGCTCTGTGTGCTGCGGTAGTTCTGTTCCAACATGACGACCTTGACATCGTCGTAATCTTTTTGGAACTGGAGGATGTTCTCGATGGTAGCGCCCCGGAAGCTATAGATGCTTTGCGCATCGTCTCCCACGACGCAGACATTTTCGTGTGCGGCGCCGAGCAGCTTGATGATCTCGTACTGTGCAGGATTGGTATCCTGGTACTCATCGATCATGATATATTTGAACTTGTGCTGAAACTTGTGCAGGCTTTCCGGATGGTTCTTTAGCAGCTCGTACATGTTGACGAGCAGGTCATCGAAGTCCATGGCGCCATTCTTTTTACAGCGGGCTGAGTAGGCGGCAAAGATCTGTGCGATGGCCGGGCGATTGGCGCGCATGTCTTCCTGCTGGATAGCGTAGTCATTGGCATATTCGACGGGGCCGACGAGGCTGTTCTTTGCCTGGGAAATGCGGTTGTATACTGCGTTTGGCTTATAGTGTTTATCGTCAAGGTTCAGCTCGTTGATAACGGTCTTCAGCACACTCTTTGCGTCGTCGGTATCATAGATGGTAAAATTCCTTTCGTAGCCAAGATGATGGGCCTCGCCGCGTAAGACACGGGCAAAGACGCTATGGAAGGTGCCGATGAAGAGGTTTCTGGCCTGGGAATCTCCGAGGATCTTTTCGACCCTTTCCTTCATTTCTTTTGCCGCCTTATTTGTAAAAGTAAGCGCCAGTATATTAAATGCGTTGACCCCCTGAGCCAGCAGGTGGGCTATACGTGTCGTCAGCACTTTGGTTTTGCCGCTGCCGGCGCCTGCCACGATCATAATAGGGCCATTCGTATGTAGTACCGCCTCTTTCTGCCGGTCATTCAAGTCGCTGATATAGTCTCGCATGCCGCGAAGTTAGTTAAATCCCGGTTAAGTTAAAGCGCCCGAACGGGCCCTGATATCCACCGAGTTGTATATGCATAAACCGCTGAGCCGGCGGTTTGCCAGGAAGTGGTCCCGGTATGGCGGAGATTATTTAGATTTACTGCATTTATGTTACCTCAGGCTCTACCTTATCAGCTAAAAGTTCGCGATTATTTTAAGCAACAGGCTTCTACCTGGGAGTTCTTTGCTGCTGCCCATACCCGCGAAGAGCAGCTGGTCTCCTTTCAAACGGAGCTGTTAAAAAACACCTATCAATTCAGGCGCGGGACGGATACGGCTCTTTATGACAAGATCGACCTGGTACGCGAAAAGCTGGAGCTGGGGGCCTTGCCGGTCACGGCCTACCAGGCGCAGAATGCCAATGATCCCGAATTGAATGCCAGCATCGTCTATTTGCACAGGGAGGCGCATCTTGTTTTTAGCGGCCCGATCCTGGAAAGATTGAATGAGGCCGAGCTGCTGGCTGTCATTGCCCATGAGCTGACCCATATCCGGCTTTATACGTTGCTGGACGGGGACCTGGAAGTGGCGGACCGGATCATTACGGCTATTGCCAATAATTATAATAGTGAACCGTGCTATTACGAAACGGCCAGGTTGTTCCGGCTTTATACCGAGATCTTTTGTGATCGTGGGGCATATGCGGTATTGGGGGATGCCGGGCCGGTGATAACGTCGCTGGTGAAGCTGGCGACGGGGTTGTCGGAGGTCAATGCAGAAAGCTATATTAAGCAGGCGGAGGAGGTGTTCTCTGTCGAACCGGGGACGCAGTCGGCGATGCCGACCCATCCGGAGAATTTTATCCGGGCGCGGGCGCTGAAGCTTTGGCATGAGGGACAGGGGTTGGCTGAGGGGTTGGGGAGAGAGGGGGGGCTGAGGAGAGAGGGAGTGCTGAGGAGTGAGGGGGAGCTGAGGAGTGAGGGAGTGCCGGGAGGGGAACGGGGGCCGGGTGCGGAGGAAAGCATTGTCCGAATGATTGAAGGGAAGCCTGAGCTGGACCGGCTGGATCTTTTTTCCCAGCGGGAGCTGAATGACCTTACCGCGCTTTTTTTGCAGGGATATCTGCGGCCTAAATGGTTGCAGAGCACGCTGGTGATGGGGTTGGTAAGGGAATATTTTCCGGGGGGGATCGAGTTGGGGCAGGATATAGATGAGGGCCGGCTGGTCGACACCATTACCGGTGCGCATCCCAGTATCAGGGATTATTTTGCCTATGTGCTGCTGGACTTTGTTCTTGCCGACCCTTCGCTGGAGGAGATGCCGGCGGGGAGGGCTTTTGAGTTCGCAGGAGAAATGCAGCTGACTGCTGCCTATGACCCTATCTATAAAAAGGAATTACAGCTAAGCGATAAGAAATGGCAGCAGCACAGGCAAAAGGTGTTGGATGCCTATACACATGGAAACAAACCGCATCTTTTTTAACGTCTTTTTGCCTACTGCCTTTGACAGGGGAGATTATTCCACTGACGACAGTATAGCCTTTGTCATGCCTCTTTTCCGGGAAGTATTAAGTTTTCATGAGGCGGGGCTGGTCGGGCCTTTCGAGCGGGAGGAAGCGTTGTTCCTCACGGCCGGCGTCCTGGATATCGATGAAACGCTTGCCCATGCCCCGGTGCAGGCGTTATACCGGGTTCAGGCACTCTTTCCGCATATGCAGTCCCGAAGTTTTGAGGTGATAGATAAGATCAGGCTGGTTGCGGAAACCGGAGATGACACAATGAATGCGGCAACGGTCCAGGTGCATACGGATCTGCGGGAGGCGCTGGTCAATGCGGCGTATCTGCCTGGCTATCGCAGTTGTGAGCAGCTGGTTGGTCATCATGATCCGCAAACCGATATTTTTTGTCTGGGTCTGATCCTTGGCAGCATGGCTATGGGTCTGGACCTTTATGATCCGGAGGACCTTCGGCTGTTCGCCCGTCACCGCACCAATCCTTCTCTTTACTATCCCCGTATACATCCAACTTTGGGCCGGCTTATTACCGAGATGACGGAGCTGGACAGGGGTCGCCGGTCACAGGACCTTTATGATATCATCCGGCGGCTGGAACACTATCGCGACTATGACCCTGAAAAACAAACCGATCTCACGCGTGTCGCCGGCTGGGTTCATAAAGAGCTGAAGGAGCGGGAGAGCTTTATCCTGAACAGGCTGCGCAACCGTCTATTCGATACCAGCCGGCGCAATCGTCTGTTATATTACAAGCCGAACATGCGATTTGTGAACCTGACGGTGAGCAGCGTTCCGATAGTCCTGCACTACCAGAGCATCCGGCCCGAACTGCTTTTTACCTGGAATGGCGAGCTGGCGGAGAAGATCACCGGCATGAAGGAGATCGTGCTGAATAAATACCTGCGTTTTGAGGATCATGGCTATCTCCCTTCTTCTTTAGACAGGGTGAGAGTGGAGTCACAGCGGGACATCCAGGAATATGGGTTCAGCCAGCTGAAGCTGGTCATCGCCTTTCTCAACTGGCATAATCTGAAAGAGGATCCGAAGGAAAGGATCCAGAGTCCCTTACTTCTTCTGCCTGTAAGTCTTAAGAAAAACAAGAAGCTCAAGGAGGATCACTATATATTAAAGGTCCTTGACAGTGCTGCGGAGGTCAATCCGGTGCTGGCGGGGCAGCTGAAGGAACTGTATGGCATCCGTCTGCCTGATCTTATAGACCTGGATGAAATGAGTCCGGAGCAGTTTCATACCCATGTAAAGGCGCAGATCGAGGAAGCCAACCAGGGTATTGTCCTTCATTATATCGACAAACCCCGGATCCGTCTTATCCATAGTGAGGCGCGGCAGACGGTGAACAATTATCGCAAAAGGCTGCGCCGGCAGACGGGAAGGGAGGCCAGCTACCAGTCTATTCCCTATAGCTATGATCCGGAGCATTATAAACCGCTGGGGCTGGAGATATTCCGGCAGCGGATCCAGCCAAAGGCGAGCTTTCTCGAATTCCTGATAAATCCGGATGTAAGGATGAACACCCGGAAGTTGATGGGGGATGGAGATGGTGGCGACACGCGCGGTGGCACCCGTGAGAATGATGGAGGTATGCTGGGGAATGGCAGCGGGTTGAGGGAGCGGGACATCTATACGCTGGCGGAAAGCGAGAGCAATCCTTACAGCTGGGACTTCGATGTCTGTAATATGGTGCTGGGTAATTTCAATTACAAGAAGATGAGCCTAGTGAGGGACTATAATACGGTCATCGATCAGCAGGTACAGCATCATGTTTTTGATGCGTTGTTCAGCGATCAGCCGCGTAGTTTTCCACAACATAGTTTTGACCTCAACAGACCGGACGACTGGTATCATGTGATCACGGCGGACCCAACGCAGACGAGGGCTATTTTGCAAAGCAGGGCCGGCTACAGCTATATCATTCAGGGTCCGCCCGGTACAGGCAAGAGTCAGACGATAACCAATCTCATTGCCGACTTCGTTGCCAGGGGAAAGAATATTCTCTTTGTCTGCGAGAAAAGGGCTGCCCTGGATGTCGTCTATCATCGTCTCAAACAGGTGGGGCTTGAAGAGCTCTGTTGTTATATTCACGACAGCCAGAGTGATAAAAGAGAATTTATCAAAAATCTCAAAACGACATATGAAGACTTTACTCAAAATAAGCCAGATCTTGCGCAGCTGAAAAACAAGCGACAGCTGCTGGTAGACAGGATCAACGTACAGCTGGATCTGCTCAGGGAGTTCCATACGACGAGCCTGTCACAGGGAAAAGATACCGGTATGCCGGTGCGGCAACTTATAGAACGCATCATATTGTTGCGGGAAGAGCTGGCAACGCTGGCACCGAAAGACGAGGAGGATCTTCCTGGCTATGCTGACTGGCAGGGTGCCAGGCCTGTTCTTTCCGAGCTGGAGGCTACGATGGAGGAACTGGGCGCCGACCCTGTCTTTTCTGCGCATCCTTTCAGCCGGATACAGGAAGAGATATTTCTTTCAGACAGTCCGCACCAGGTGTTGGACAGGGCGCTGGAGCAGGCGCTGACCCTTTTGAACGAAGTGGATGAACTTTTACGAAACTGCGGGGTTGATCCGCGGCATACGCAGGAGCCGGAGCGTTTGAAAAGCCTGGTGCAGTTTGCGGTACTGTTATATCCTTTTGCCAGCATAGGTCTGATGGCTATTGCCGATCCGGACCGGGAAGAAGCAAAAGAGCTGGGTCGTCGTCTTCATCATTACAAACAAAAACAGAAAGACTATCAGTTGGTCCTGAAGAAGAATGAGCACTGGACCCAGAAGATCTCCGAACAGGACCTTGATGCGGCGATCGGGCTGGCTGCCAAACAGGAAGGGCGTTTTCTTAATATGTTGAATGGTCCCTGGAAAAAGCTGAGGAAGCAAATACAGAACAGCTATGATTTTTCCGCGCATGCGGTAAAACCTACGATCCAGGGTCTGTTGGTACAATTGAAAGCCGAATATGAAGTGGCGGCGGAGGTGGAGCAGACGAGGCGTCAGCTGGAAGCGGACTACCGGATGGAGAATCCTGATACGGCAAGGCTTAGTATCGATCTGCTGCAAAACAAAAAGGGGAATGCGGAGCTGGACTACCTGGTACAGCACCCTGAAGGGCCGGCGATCGTAACGGCTTTACAAGCGTTGCACCAGCCTTTGAGCCGGCTCGAGACCCAGCTGAAGCGATGTTTGCAGGACCCTCCTACCGGTAATATCTCCGCGACGCGGGACGAGCTGATGAATATCCGGCTCAATGCGGATGGGCTTCGGGACTGGCTGGCTGTTCTGCGGGCGATGACGGGTTTGTCCCCGATGGTGAAAAAAGCGATCCGGAGTCTGCCGCTTCGTGTTGCGCAGCTGGAGGCGGCTATCATCAAAAAAAGCCTGGACGAGCTATATCAGAACAATCGTGTTTTCCGGGGTATCGACAAGCAGGCCCTTGACAAGGCGGTTGTGCAATTGGGAGAGGGGTACCTGGCTTTACAGGAACTGAATGCGGAGATCATCCGTGCTTATGTGCGGCAAAAATTCCTGCATCAGCTGGACCTAACGGGAAGGCCGGCCGGCCAGCTTAATGAAGAGCAGAAAAAGCTGAAGAAAACGTATACGGAAGGCAGGAAGATCCTTGAAAATGAGTTTGGGAAAAGCATGCGTTATAAAAGCATCCGTGAGCTTTCGGAGAAGGAAAGCGGGCTGGTGCTGAAAGATCTCAAGCCGGTATGGCTGATGAGTCCCTATAGTGTCAGCGACAGTCTGCCTTTGGATAGCGGGCATTTCGATGTGGTCATCTTTGACGAGGCGAGCCAGATCACGCTGGAGGAAGGCGTGCCGGCGCTGTATCGTTCGGGGCAGACCATAATTGTCGGGGATGAGAAACAAATGCCGCCGACGGATTTCTTTAGTACGAGGGCGGAAGACCCGGATGACATGGATAAAGCCGGGGACCAGGAGGATAATGAATGGCTTAGTGACGATGCCGACAGTCTGCTGGTGCAGGGTGCGCGCAAGCTGGAGTCTACGCTTCTGAGCTGGCATTACCGTAGTCATTATGAAACGCTGATCAGCTATAGCAATCATGCTTTTTATGAAGGCGATCTGCTGACTATTCCGGACAAGACGATCCATCATAAAGAAAAGGGGGCGATCCGTATCGGTCAACCGGAGGAAGCGGTAGCCAATGTCAATTATCTTTTTGACCGCAGCATCAGCTATCATCATCTACCGGACAGCGTATATGAGAAAAGGAGCAATTCCGGGGAGGCCGACTATATCGCGCACCTGGTAAGGGAGCTGCTGAGCCGGGATATAAAAGATAGCATTGGGATCGTTGCGTTCAGCCAGGAGCAGCAATCTATGATAGAGACCTCTTTGGATCTCCTTGCGGGCGGGGATGCTGTCTTTGCTCAGAAGCTGGAGGAAGCCTATAACCGAACGGAGAATGATCAGTTTACCGGTCTGATCATCAAAAACCTGGAAAACATCCAGGGTGATGAGCGGGATATCATCATCATGAGTGTCTGTTATGGCCCGGACAGCAGGCGGCGGATGCTGATGAATTTTGGTCCGGTGAACAAAAAGGGGGGTGAGAAACGTCTGAATGTATTGTTCAGCCGTGCCAGGAAGCATATGGCTGTCGTGAGCAGCATCCGGTATGAGCAGATCACGAATGAATACAATGAAGGCGCCAACTACCTGCGCCGGTTCCTTCAATATGCAGAGCTGATCAGTCTGGGCCGGATGTCGGCGGCGAGGACGATACTCGATGGGTTGGTTCCTCAGAAGGTTTCGGGACCGGGTGTTATCGGGCCGACGGTGATGAGGGAGCAGCTGAAGAGTCAGCTGATGGCATTGGGATATGAAGTAGCCGAGCAGGTTGGGCAGTCGGATTTCAAGTGTTCGCTGGCGGTGAAGCGAAAGCCGGAGGATGAGGATTATGCGTTGGCGATCCTTATCGATGATGAGCAGCACTATCGAAACAGGAACCTGGTCGAGCAGTATTATCAGCGGCCGGCTATTCTGAAGGCGTTCGGTTGGCAGGTGTTGGCTGTTTATGCCAAGGACTGGTTGCATCAGCCGCAGAAAGTTATGGAACAGGTGTTGAGGGCGCTGGATGCGGAGGTTGTTGAGTCAGCCGGGAGCGGGAATAGTGAGGTGGGATCTTATGGCCACCTGGTCTTTCGGCGGCTGGTGTCGGGGGAAGCTGGCGCTGAGCGGTTCTGGGAGGCTACTACTGATGGCAACAGGCTGGTGACCCGCTGGGGAAAAGCAGGAGCAAGGGCGCAAACCCAGTTGAAAACCTTTCCCGATGAGGAGGCTGCCCGTAAGGAACAGGAGCGGCAGGAGAGGGAACAATTGGCGAAGGGGTTCAGGCACATTTAAGAAGAGGCCGGATCCGCCAGCTTACGAACCGCGCTGAGAACCGCCGGTGAGGCGTGTATTCTTCATTGCGCCTTTGCTGTTGGTCTTACCGCCACCTTTGCCGGCTGGAAATCCGGGGATATTGCTTTTGGCGGCTGCGGGCTGTTTGCCGTCTTTTTTCTTCTTGTTATTGGGGATGAGGGCCATATAAATTATTTTTAATAAGATAATAGAAATAAGCCGAAAGGTACTAATTTTTTCAACAAAGCATATGCCTAAAGAACTCTACTTTGATATCAGCTCGGAAGACAGTGGTGGGAGCCTTTACCGGATCACCGGGGAAAATGCGGGCTTACCTTTTTACTACAACCACAGTACTTATGATGAGGACAAGGATGAGGTGAAGGTGTTTGAGACGCAGTTTGCCGACTTTGCCGGTTTTTGGAAAGACCTGGTCAAGGATACGCAGTGGTATTACCGGCATCCTTTGTTCGTGCATCCTGAGCAGCGGGAATTTGTGCGGCAGCAGCTGGCGGCGGTGAACTGGGCGGTGCATCCGGATAAGAAATGGCAGGAGAGTCATCAGCGGCAGTGGAAAAAGGTGCTGACCGATCCAGGGAAGTATTATGGATCGGGGGAGTGATTGAATCCAAAGGGGTTACGCCTCGTAAAACTCCTCTCCGTAGACATCGATGAGTGGCTGGCCCATCCGTTGTAAACATTCATTGCACTGTTGCAGGAGCCGGGGGGAGGCGTTGGAGGAATAATAATCTCCCCGGTACCAATAGCTGAACAAAGGCTGAAGGGGCAGGTGATCGCCATTCTGGCCCTGCATGATCATCCAGTGCAGACGGGCTATCTCGTTATCCGGAAGATGACTGAATACTCCGCTGTTCAGCAGCTCCCTTGTTATATCTACCAGTGTATTTGTCATAATATCTTCTTTAATTATAGGAAAGTTCCTGCAATTATGTTACCAGAGCATGAACCTTGTGTTAAGCTACTGGTTTTTTACCTGACTGTGCATTAGCTGTGGATTGCGCTGTGGCGCGGGATCCGTGTTAGCCGTGTCGCGAACTGGTTGCCGGAAGGGCTAGGCCTTTAGCGTTTTGGACGGAGGGGAGGGTTTTCTCATCCAGTGAGAAAGTTCTGTTCTCTCGTCCGAGAGCAGGGTAAGGATGCCGTTGCGAAGGCGATAATGCGTCGCGCTTTTAAGGCTTTTCATAAAAGCTGGTTCATTATAACCCGGGCAGGCCATTTTTGTTGTAATAATTTTGTCGCTGAAGGTAAGGCTGCTATCGTTGGTGCTAAACCAGAACTCTCCGCGCATGGTATTGCAGCCGGTATTGCCGGTAAAATGGGATTTTTTCAGGTCGAGTATCAGTGCCGGCATTTTACCTGCGGCGGTATCGGAGGGGAGAACGGGTTGAAGGAACCAGGGACCTCCCAGGGTGGTAGTATCAGGCGGGGCCGGGGCTGCGCTTGCGGTAACCACGGAATCGGAGGAGTGTTTGACGGGGTTGTTGATGGGGGTCTGGCAGGCGACAAGGAAGGAAAGGCTGATGGCAGCAATAAATTTCATGGTGGTATTTTTTACAGATTTCCAAAAACGATGGCGACGGCTCGCCCGGATCAAGTCCGAAAAACTATGCCAACAGTCGGGGGGGAATAAAATCCCCGGGAAGATCTGGTGCCGGGGGCAGGAGAGAGTGATGCCGGGAAGGGGTGAATTTACCCGATAAGTCTTAATTTGCCATACTAAGACTTATTACTGCATGCTCCAGGACAATCTTTTACTGATCATATCCTTATTGTTTGTGGTCTCGATGTTAGCGATGCTGAGCCACAAGCTGCATATCTCCTATCCTATTTTTCTTGTGATCGCGGGGCTTATCATCAGCCTGGTGCCCGGCATTCCGAGGATAGAGCTGGACCCGAATATTGTATTTATCATTTTCCTGCCGCCGCTGTTGTATTCTGCGGCATGGTATACTTCGTGGCATGACTTCTGGAAATTCCGGCGGCCTATTGGTCTGTTGGCGTTTGGGCTGGTGATCTTTACTTCCTGTGCGGTGGCTGTCGTCGCCAATCTTATGATCCCCGACTTCTCTTTGCCACTGGGTTTCCTGCTGGGTGGGATCATATCGCCGCCTGATGCGGTGGCTGCCACCAGCGTGCTGCAGAATCTGAAGATGCCCAAGCAGATCGTGACGGTGCTTGAGGGGGAAAGTCTTGTCAACGATGCGTCCAGTCTTATTGTCTTCCGGGTTGCCCTGGCGGCTATTTTTACGGGGAAGTTCATCCTCTGGAAGACGGGGGTGGACTTTGTGACCGTCGTTTCGCTGGGTATCCTGATCGGGCTTGCCATAGGCAATATCATTTATGCCATTCACCGGTGGCTGCCGACGACGGCGACTATCGATACGGTTATTACGCTGCTGTCTCCCTATCTCATGTATATCACGGCCGAGCATTTCCATGCTTCGGGTGTACTTGCAGTCGTCACCGGCGGGCTTTTTGTGAGTTACCGGTCGCATGAGCTGTTCAGCTATAGCAGTCGTCTTCAGAATCAGAGTGTCTGGAATGTCGTGGTATTTCTGCTGAATGGCGTTGTCTTTATCCTGATAGGGTTACAGCTGCCGGGCATTGTCAGGGGACTGGGAGAATATTCATTGCAGGCGGCCATTCTGTATGGGGTCGTCATCAGCCTGGTGGCTATATTTATCCGTCTGGCCTGGGTTTTCCCTGGTGCCTACCTGCCCCGGATGTGCAGCAAAAAGATCCGTCTCCGGGAAATCAACCCGGGGAGAAAGAGTATTTTTATTGTCGGATGGAGTGGTATGCGGGGAGTGGTCTCGCTGGCTTCGGCCCTGTCGATCCCTATGATGCTTACCAGTGGAGCGACTTTTCCTCACCGAAATATGATCCTGTTCATCACCTTTATCGTTATTCTTTTCACGCTGGTCCTGCAGGGGTTGACCCTTCCTTATATTATTCGCAGGCTGGATATTACTGTAAAAGAAAACGAGGAGGAGCAGCGACTGTCGATCCGTCTTCGTCTGGCCACGGCGGCGCTGGAGCATATTACGTCCGGCTATCCCGATGAAACCGAATCCATCGATGCCTTCAATCGTCTGAAGGCCCGGTATGAGCGAATGGTAGAAATAGCGGCCAAGCGGCTGGAGAAAGAGGAGGGGGATGAGGTAACGCCTGAGTTTTTACCCCGTTATCGTCAGCTTCTGCTGGAGCTGGTGGGGATCCAGCGCCAGGAATTATTCCAGATGCGGCGGGATAATGAATATTCCGAAGAGCTGTTGCGGAGCAAGGAGTTCGAGCTTGACCTGGAAGAGGCTCGTTTTCGACGTTGAGGCAAGCGGAATTGTTCAATAAAAAAGCCATATATGAGGAAAAGGACTTATATTAGAAAAAAAGACTATGAAAAAGTTCACCCTTTTCCTTCTCTTCTCCTCTCTGATAGTTCTTAGTACAGAAGCGCAATTAAAGGATGCTCTATCTAAGGCGTCTGGCGCCGGGGCGCCAAATCCTGGTAGTCTTCTTACGCAGTTTGCGGGAGCTTTGCAACCCGGCTCTTTTCTTCCTTCGTGGGGCAGTGGTGGAAAAACAAATTGGCTCAGCGCAGCAGGCAAGGTATCCAATGCTGTTAGTATGGCAAAAAGTATATCTTCTCTGAGCAGCTTTATCAAACCGACGATGTTCAAGCAGGGTTTTAATGCGGGTAGTATTGCGACGGCTGCCAGTGCTGTTAAAACTTATTCCGATGCCAGCGGGGTGTTGAAAAGTCTGGAAGGCGGATTGAAGCCGGAAGCCTTTGTGAGCAGCTGGGCGGGTAAGCGAAGCGGTTGGCTGAGCGCGCTGAACCTGCTTAAATAACGAATAAATAACTCTGCACACGATCTTTCGCCGTGATACGCAGCGTATATTGTAAGAGAGCAATCCCCTCCCCTACGTTAGGGTCTTCCTATTTTTTAATAACAAATTCTTTTTTATGTCTGATGAAAAGCAATCCATGGCTGACAAGGCCAATGCCTTAAAGGAGCAAGCAGCAGAAAAGCTCGGCGAATTAAAAGACAAGGCGGAAGAATTGACGGAAAGTCTCCGTGAAAAAGCGGGTCAAACCTGGGATAAAGTAAACTCACCGGAAACAAAGGAAAAGATGGATCATCTCAAAGACCAGGCTGAGCAAAAGCTGGAAGAGGCAGGAGAAAAGCTGCACGAGCTGGCCGACAAGGCTAAGGGGCTTTGGGAAAAGGTAACAGGCCATCATGAGGAGCATCATGAAGGCCCTGAGAAAAAAGCCTGATAAAGGAAAGGAGCAAGCTGGCTTTGCCTGTTTGGTTATTTTGAGCTTGCAGCAAACGTGGTCAGTGAGTTGTATGGCAAACGTGGTTATTGAGTTGTATGGCGTACGTGGTTAGTGAGTTGTGTGGCGTACGTGCTGGAGAATGACGCGATAAAGTTCTTCCGGACTGAATGGTTTTACGACTACATCATTAAGGCCGGCTGCAAAGGCTTCGCTTTCTACTTCTTTTGGTATGCTGGCCGTCAATGCGATGATGGGCAGTGTTTCTCCTCTTTTACGAAGCAGGATGGTGGATTCGTATCCATCCATTACGGGCATATGGAGGTCCATCAGGACCAGCTGGTGCCGGCCGGAATCGAGCCTGTCCAATGCTTCTGCACCATTGGTGGCTACGTCTACGACGGCTCCGTTGTTTTCGAGCATGGTCTGTGCTACGAGGACATTGAGCGGGTTGTCTTCTACCAGCAGGATATTGATGCCGCAGAGTGTCTTTTCCTGGCCGTCTGCCGGCAGGGTGTCACTTCTTTCCCCGACGGCTTCTGTGCTGATGGGGAAGGATTGGGTAAAGTAGAAACAGGAACCTTTGCCTGGTTCGCTGCTTAGCTGGAGGATGACACCCTGGAGCTCGAGTATTTTTCTGGAGATAGCCAATCCCAGACCGGTACCGCCGTAGCTGCGGGATGTGGAGGAGTCTGCCTGGGTGAAGCGATCGAAGATCATCTGTTGTTTTTCGGGGGCGATGCCGATGCCGGTATCCTGGACCTTTACGGTGACCTTCATCGCGCCGGGCCAGACGGAATCGACGGTGAGGGATAATCGTACGGAACCTGACTGGGTAAATTTGATGGCGTTGTGGACGAGGTTGTTGATGACCTGACTGGTTCGGGTAGGGTCTCCGATGAGTCTCTTGTCGATGTTTGGGTCGACGTCGATCAGCAAGGCTATTCCTTTTTCATCTGCTGCATTTTTCAGGCCTGCCACGATGTTGCGAGCGATGGCCGGGAGGTCGAACGGGATCTGTTCGAAACCTATTTTCCCTTCTTCGATCTTATTATAGTCCAGGATATTGTTGACTATCGACAGCAGGTTGGTGGCGGAAAAAAGCAATACTCCCAGGTCTTCTTCCTGGTCTTTCCGGGGCCGGTTGCGTAGCAGCAGGTGTGTCATTCCTATGACGGCATTCAGGGGAGTCCTTATCTCGTGTGACATGGTGGACAAGAATTCCGACTTTGCCCGCAGACCCTGCTGAGCGAGAAAGGTAGCCTGGCGGAAGGTATGTGCAAAGCGATGCGATAGGGCCAGGGACTGAAAAAAGAAAAAGGAGATATAGCAGATAAACAGGATGATCCGAAGGTCGGGGATGAAACCAAAATAATGAAGGTTCATCAGCATTCCGATGAGGAGCATAACGGTGGTGCTGAGCAGCGCAAAGACCGATCCGCTTCGCCGGTGGAGGGCGGCCTGTAAGTATACGTACATGGAATAGGCGATACAAAAGAACATCGCGCCCAGGAAAATGATAAGAAAATGGGTGAAGACGATGGTTGGGGTGATCAAAACCGCGGCGCTGTAAAGGATGCAGAACCATACGAGGGCGCGATTGATCACCGGGTGTGCATCATCGGGATAAAGGTTTTGGGTGTAGAGGCAAAAGAAGGCCATTGCGACGGAGAGGGTCAGGTATTCTATGCGGATGGTCACAAACCAGTTGAGGTTGGCGAAGAGGGAGTGAAGGGCATAGTGATTGGTACCTACCATGCGGTAGCTGAAAACGATACAGAACAGTGCAAAATAAAGAATGGTCTTGTCGTGGCGGCCGAAGACGAAGAGGCCGAGAAAAAAGAGTCCTCCCATAACCATACAGCCTGCCAGCATGAAGTCGTATGCGGAGTCCCGGTATTTTTTGAGGATGAGCTCGTCTTTGTCTCCGAGGAGGATGTCTTTATATGGTCCGCCGCGGGCATGCCAGAAGTTGGCAATCTGCATGACCATGACCAGGGTGTCTGTCTCTCCGGGTGGCAGTACGATGGTTCTTGTCACCCAGAAGGGCCGGGCTTTTTCTTTTGTCGTTGCGGGCTGGCCGTTCTGTGCCTGGACAATCCCGTTGACAAATAATTTAAAAGTGCAGTAGGCATCGGGCACTTCGAGGCCGATACGTGGTCTTTCGTGTGGAAGCAGCACTGTGAGGGTATAGGTAGCATACCCCTGAGAGGGAATTTTTTCCCCGTTAAGGGTAATGTCCTTCCAGAGAACGGGGTAGGGTACATAGGATGGAGCAACGGCAGACAGGCTTTCGGGAGAAAGCAGACGGTTCCAGTAGAACCCCCATTCTCCATTGAGTGACAACGGTTTAGAAAAGAGATTAGCCTTTCTTAGGTCCAGTACACCCTTGTGCGCAACAGGGCCTTGACCGTCTTGTGCAAGACAGGTCAGGGTAAGCGCCATGGTCAGGGACAAAAAAATTATTTTCGGCAGTCTACTCTTCATAAAGCCGGCTACTAAACAGGAATAATTGTGGCAAAAAACTGTCAAAAAGTAATTTTTTGCCACAACAGCATAATGTCTGTACACTTCGTGTACTACTGGACTACGTCCACCTCTGGCCTTTTAACGCAGATTGTCGTAGAAAATTGATTAGGTGTATAAAAAAAGAAAACCCACCTGACGGTGGGTTTTCCTATATGGGAAAGAAATTTATTTTTTCTCGAGGAGCTTGAAGAACTGATCCAGCTGAGGCAGGATCACGATACGGGTGCGGCGGTTAGCGGCACGGCCTTCTTCTGTATCATTAGCTGTAACGGGAACGTATTCGCCGCGACCAGCAGCAGTGATATGAGCCGGATCGAGGCCATATTGTTTCTGCAGGATGCGAACAACGGAAGTAGCGCGTTTTACGCTGAGATCCCAGTTGTCCTTCAGTGCGCCGGGGTGGTTGTAAGGCTTGTTATCGGTATGGCCTTCTACCATGAATTCGATGTCAGGCTGAGCTTTCAGCACGGTAGCGACTTTACCGAGAACGGTCTTGGCGCCTTCAGTAACGTCGTAGCTGCCGCTCTTGAAGAGCATTTTGTCAGAGATATCGATGTATACAACACCCTTGTCAACCTTGATATTGATGTCCTTGTCATCCATATTGCCAATGGCGCCTTTCAGGTTCATGACCAGGGCCATGTTAACGGAGTCCTTGTGAGCCATCTGAGCTTGTAGGTTCTGAATAAAGGCGTCTTTGCTGCCTATGTTATCCAAAGATTTTTTGATGCTTTCTGCCTGAGAGCCGGAAATGACAGAAAGATCCTGCAGTTGTTTCAGGGTAGCGTCGTGATTTTGTTTCAGGAAGTCGATCTGTTTGTTAAGGGCGTCGATCTGGTTTTGCAGTGCTGTTCTCTGAGTAGCGTCTGTAGCGGTGAGGTCGTTACAATTTTTGAGGTCGCCAGCCAGTTTAGCATTGGCAGCGGTCAATGAGTCAATTTTTGCCTGGGCGGCTTTGAATTTTTTTGAGCTAACGCAGGAGAACAGGAACACGGAGAGAACAGTGAAAAGCAATGTTTGTTTAAGCTTCATCATAGTAATATCATTTTTTTAAAAAATAATTATTCCTCCACGCGTGTAGTTATGCGGTCAGAGAAGAATAATGTGACAAAGATAACTCAACAAACCAAGATACCTAAATTTGTTGCATGGAAAAATAGGCGAATTTGATGCCAAATTCATGGTTGCGGGGGTATCTATATTTTAAAAAAACCCGCGCAATGAGACAATAACATTATTGCCGTGGCTGCTAATACGCGCCCGTCCTGCATTACAGGGCACGGAAGCTAAGCCGGAGTCCCGGTGTGACCCCTCTGAAGAAGTCATTAAAATAGATGAGGGGTTGCAGGAGAATCTTTCCTCCTTTGAATTCCATATCACCGACGCTAAGCCGAAAAGTATGCTTATTAAAATATTCACCCTGTCTTTGGATCAGGTAACCTATAGAAATATTTGTATATAAGCCGGTCTCTTTTGACGGCTTGTGTTGGTTATCTGTGCGATCGTAGCCATAGCGAAAGACGAGAAAATCGTTGCGAAAGGTTTCGAGACGTCCCTGTGTATTGGCAGAAAAGAAGAAGTCAGGTTCCCAGCAGGCGCCAAATTCATGTTCATTGTATCCCCGGAAGAGGAGTATGGTGGCGCCGAGGCCGACTGAAGGAACAAAATAGTTCTTGTAGTTCTGTGCATTCATAAAAATATCGAACTGCAGCTGGTCCAGATTATATTCATCCTCTGTGATAGAGGGATCGGTCTCGTTGATAGCGGAATGTCCCAACCGGTTTCTCCATTTTCCTCCTTCTCTCATCAGCATTACTTTTTCATTCAGGCCGGTGGTGACCAGGTTTTCCAGTTCGTCATAGCTGTTGATGAAGAATCCGAAGCGGTCGTAGCGGGTGGTGGTCCCGTGTGCAGAAAGAAGGATGATATAGATCGTATCCTGGCGCAGGCGGAGCTGGGCCGGTTCTTTGCCGTCGAGCAGGAAGGTAGAGGCTGCGGGGCGGAACTGGCGGAGCCTTAATTTTTTCCGGCCGGAGCTTTCCACGAGGTAGTCGATCCGTTTCACGGTGAGCGGGTCGGAGAGGGAGTCGTGAAAGGCTTTAAGATCGCTAAGGAAGACCATGAGGAGGGAGTCAATGTTCTGAAGGTGGCCGACGTCTTTGGGATCGCCTATTTCCAGTTGGAATTTATTGCCTTTGGCGAGGTCTGCGTGATAGGTCCGTTTGATGCTAAAGGGGGGCAGGGAGAAGACCTTCTCTTCGGGTGGAAGCTGCTGGTAGCTGCTGTCCTGGGCGCATACTGCTCCTGTGATGCTTAGCAGGAGGAGGATAAGCACCGCTCTTGTGTTCATTTTCATGTTTAATGGTTTTTTAGAAGGATCAGGGCCCTGAGGTCCGGCTCCCGGCTGCGGGTGGAGGTCATAGCGGGTGCGGAGTTGGCGGGGTTATCCAGCTCGTTGACGTGAACTATTTTTAACTGTTTGGTTTTCAATTTATTTTGTGGGGGCTCGGGGGCTGGGACGAGGTCGGCATAGGTTGATGGGGGTTGGAGCAGGCTGTCCTGTGGTTTTGCTTCCGGGGTTTGTTGAGAAAGGGTATGGTTGGTGGGCTGCGCGGGCAGGGTCTTACTACTTATATCATCTATATGCAGGGGGCGTAGTTTGGCCAGCTCTTTTGGAGTGGGGCCGGATTGAAGAATGGGCGAAGCTTCGGCGGGCTGCAGGG
>Ga0247779_1000110_pt1 | contig 65138 bp, 67 predicted proteins | sample UWRJL221509R5_FD_179925 | JGI IMG/M metagenome (GOLD analysis project Ga0247779, IMG submission 179925) | Plant litter microbial communities from Arlington Agricultural Research Station in Wisconsin, United States - UWRJ-L221-509R-5 | ecosystem: Environmental > Terrestrial > Plant litter >... | reverse complement strand
GCCGGACGCCTACTCGATCGGCTCGCAGTTCATCATCCAGCTGAAGGCGGTGCTGGTGACGATCGTGTGGTCGGGCGTGGTCTCGGTGATCGCCTACAAGATCGTCGACATGACGCTGGGTCTGCGCGTCAGCGAAGATGCCGAGCGCGAAGGCCTCGACATCACCTCGCACGGCGAAACGGCCTATCACAAGTAAGTAACGCCCAGCTTCGGCTGACAGCCAGGGCCGCCCTCCGGGGCGGCCTTTTCTGTTTCCGCTCCGCAAATCGCACAAAGCGTGCTTGCAATCATTCGGGTCAACCCCACCTGCCCAAACCTAGAATCAGACCAACCTACTTGCGCAGCGGCCCCCGTCCATGGTTCCTCACCTCATCACCGCACTGACCGGCCCGATCAACGAACTGGAGCAGCGCATCCTCGAATCGATGCCGGCGATCGAGCGCTGGTTCCGGCTCGAATGGATGGAGCACACGCCACCGTTCTACAGCTCGGTGGACCTGCGCAACGCCGGCTTCAAGCTGGCGCCGGTGGACACCAACCTGTTCCCCGGGGGCTTCAACAACCTGACGCCGGCGATGCTGCCGCTGGCCGTGCAGGCGGCGATGGCGGCGATCGAGAAGATCTGCCCCGAGGCCAAGAACCTGCTGCTGGTGCCCGAGAACCGCGCCCGCACCAACAGCTTCTACCTCAGCAATATCGCCACGCTGGTGCGTGTGTTCAGCCAGGCGGGCCTGAACGTGCGCCTGGGCACGCTGGACGAGACCATCGCCGTGCCCACGCAGGTGGACCTGCCCGACGGCACCCACCTGACCCTGGAACCGCTGCTGCGCAACCGCGGCCGCCTGGGCCTGAAGGACTTCGACCCCTGCACGATCCTGGTCAACAACGACCTGTCCGCCGGCGTCCCGCGCGTGCTGGAGCACCTGCACGAGCAGTACCTGCTGCCTCCGCTGCACGCCGGCTGGACCTTGCGGCGCAAGCACCAGCACTTCCGCGCCTACGAGGAAGTGGCCAAGAAGTTCTCCAAGCTGATGGGCATGGATCCCTGGCTCATCAACCCCGGCTTCGCCCACCTGGACGGGCTCGATCTGACCGACGGCAGCAGCATGGACGCCCTGCAGACGCAGGCCGACGCGATGCTCACCAAGGTGCGGCGCAAGTACAAGGAATACGGCATCCAGGAGAAGCCCTTCGTCGCCGTCAAGCCCGACGCCGGCACCGGCGGCAAGAGCATCGTGATGGTCCGCGACGCCAAGGATCTGCCGGAGAAGATCGCTGCGCTCGGCAAGGACGCCCAGGCCGCGCTGTCGGAGGTGATCATCCAGGAAGGCGTGCCGACCTACGAGCGCGTGCACGACGCGATGGCCGAGCCCGTCGTCTACATGATGGACCGTTACGTCGTCGGCGGCTTCTACCGCGTCCACGCCGACCGCGGCAGCGACGAGAGCCTGAAGGCCCCCGGCTCCAGCTTTGTCCCGCTGGCCTTCGCGGAATCGTCGCAGTTGCCGCGCTTCGGCGAGAAGCCCGGCGTCAGTGCCCCGAATCGCTTCTACATGTACGGCGTGATCGCGCGGCTGGCGATGCTGGCGGCGAGCTACGAGCTCGAAGCGACCGACCCGGACGCCGAGGTGTACGAGTAGCCTCAGGCCGTCATTCCCGGGTCCGCGGGGGCGTTCTGTTGACGCACTGCAGCAAACCGGGCGCAAAATAGCGCGGTTTTGGCTTCAGCGGCCCCGATCCGGCCGCGCTGCTCACGTGAGCTCAACAAAAACGGCCCGCAGCCCCTCGGCGCTCGCGGGCTTGACCCTCGGTGCCCTGGGCGTCGTCTATGGCGACATCGGCACCAGCCCGCTGTATGCGCTGAAGGAAGTCTTCCACGGCGGCCACATCGAGACCTCGCAGGACAACATCCTGGGCGTGCTCTCGCTGATCTTCTGGACGATGACGATCATCGTCTCGGTCAAGTACGTGCTGCTGATCCTGCGTGCCGACAACAACGGCGAGGGCGGCCTGATCGCGATGCTGGCGCTGGCCACCAACGCGGTCAACGACAAGCCCCGGCTGCGCCGCGTGCTGATGGGCGTGGGCCTGTTCGGCACTTCCATCTTCTTCGGCGACGCGGTGATCACGCCGGCCATGACGGTGCTCGGTGCCGTCGAGGGCATCGACGTCTACGCGCCTCAGTACGACCAGATGATCCTGCCGCTGACCCTGCTCGTGCTGTTCGGGCTGTTCTTCGTCCAGCGCCTGGGCACGGGCGGCATCGGCAAGGCCTTCGGGCCGGTCATGCTGGTCTGGTTCGTCGCGCTGGCGGTGCTGGGCGTGCCGCACATCGCCGAAAACCCGCACGTGCTGATCGCCGTGAACCCGATCCATGCGCTGTACTTCGTGATGGCGCACCAGACTGCGGCCTTCGTCGCGCTGGGCGCGGTGGTGCTGGTCGTGACCGGCGGCGAGGCGCTCTACGCGGACCTCGGCCACTTCGGCAAGCAGCCGATCCGCATCGCCTGGTACCTGGTCGTGATGCCCGCCCTGGTGCTGAACTACTTCGGCCAGGGTGCGATGCTGCTGGACAACCCCGAGGGCGTGAAGAACCCCTTCTTCCTGCTGGCGCCCAAGTGGGCGGAAGTGCCGCTGTTCCTGCTCGCCACCTGCGCGGCCATCGTCGCCTCGCAGGCGCTGATCACCGCCGCCTTCTCGGTCTCCAAGCAGGCGGTGCAGCTGGGCATCCTGCCGCGCATGCGCATCCTGCACACCAGCGTGCGCGACACCGGCCAGATCTACGTGCCCTTCATCAACTGGGGCCTGTTCGCCTTCATCGTGCTGGCGGTCGTGTTCTTCGGCTCCAGCAGCCGCCTGGCCGGCGCCTACGGCATCGCGGTGACGATCGACATGACGATCACCACCGTGATGACCTTCTTCGTGATCCGCTTCGGCTGGAAGTACCCGCTGGTGCCCTGCATCCTGATCACCGGCTTCTTCTTCCTGATCGACTTCACCTTCCTCGCGTCCAACCTGCTGAAGCTGATCGCCGGCGGCTGGTTCCCGCTGCTGATCGGCATCGGCATGTTCACGATCATGCTGACCTGGAAGCAGGGCCGCAAGCAGCTGCACGACAAGCTGCGCGAGGACTCGATCGAGCTGCGCGACTTCCTCTCGGCCGTGTTCGTCAACCCGCCGCTGCGCGTGCCCGGCACGGCCGTGTTCCTGACGGCGGATGCCGGCGTCACGCCCAACGCGCTGCTGCACAACCTGAAGCACAACAAGGTGCTGCACGAGCAGAACCTGTTCGTCACCGTCAAGCACCACGAGGTGCCCTGGGTCGGCTTCGAGCGGCGCGTGTCCGTCGAACCTCTGGGCAACGAGTGCTGGGCCGTGGCCCTGCACTTCGGCTTCAAGAACGAGCCCGACGTGCCCGAGGCGCTGCGCCTGCTGGAATCGCGCGGCGTCCACCTGGACGATATGGAGACCAGCTATTTCCTGTCGCGCGACATCGTGATCCCGACGGTCGGCACCGGCATGGCGCTGTGGCGCGAAAAGCTCTTCGCCAGCATGCACCGCAACGCCTCCGCCGCGGCGGACTTCCTGCACCTGCCGACGAACCGGATCGTGGAGCTGGGGTCGAAGGTGGAGATCTGACCCTGAGCGCCGGCGCTCGGTTCAAGCCTCAATTCAATCGATAGCTCCGCTGCCCCTGCGCATCGATCCGCACCACCGTTCCCGGCTCGATCGCTTCCCATCCCTCCTGCTCATCCCCGAGCGGCTCCGAGGCGACGACCTGCCCGCCCGACTCGGGCCGGCGGTGCAGGTACAGCGTGGGCGCGAGCTTGTCGCTGGAGAAGCGGAACGCGTGCAACTGCTGGCCGTCGGTCAGCGCGGCGGCGAAGCGCAGCGGCTCGTGGACATGCAGCACCTGCATCATCGCCAGCGTCTCCTGGAGCACCTGGCCGACGGCGGCCGGCACGGTCTCGCCGCGCTCGATGCGGTCGATGATCATCAGGAACAGCAGTTCCGAGTCGGTGCCGCCGCGGCGCATCGCGTACAGGTGGTCGGGCAGGCGCTGCTCCATCGTGCGGCGCAGCTGGCCGTAGCCGCCGATCTGGCCGTTGTGCATGAACAGATACGGCCCGTAGTGGAACGGGTGGCAGTTCTGCCGGGCGATGCCGGCGCCGGTGGCGGCGCGGACGTGGGCGAAAAACAGGTGCGAGCGCACGCTGGCGCAGATGCCCAGCAGGTTCTCGTCGGACCACGCAGGCATCACCTCGCGGTAGACGCCCGGCACGGGGCGCTCGCCGTACCAGCCGATGCCGAAGCCGTCGCCGTTGGTGACGACCTTGGCCTCCTCGGCGCGCAGCGATTGCCGCACCAGCGAATGGCGCGGCTTGCAGATCAGTTCATCCAGGAAGATCGGTTCGCCCAGGTAGGCGAGCAGGCGGCACATGCGCCGATTCTGCGCTGCACCGTGTGCAGCGGCAATCAGCCCTTGTCCCGCAGTGCCGCCACAAGTACCGCCACAGCCTCGGCACCCAGCAGCGGCCCCTCGACCTTCACGCCCGGCACCGCCTTCGCCAGCACGTCCGCGCAGCGCGCGCCGAGCGAGGCGCCGCCCAGCGCGGCGTCGATCTCCGGCGTCGACGCAGCATAGACGACTCGTGTGATGCCGGCCCAGAACATCGCGCCCGAGCACATCGCGCAGGGCTCGCCGCTGGCGTAGACGGTGGCGCCGGCCAGCGCGGCATCGCCCAGCGCGCGCTGCGCATCGCGCACCAGCACCAGCTCCGCGTGGCCGGTGCAGTCGCGCGTCGTGACCTGGTTGTTCATCGCGGTCATCAACGCGCGGCCATCGGGCGCGGACAGCACCGCGCCGAAGGGCATGTCGCCGCGCTCGCGCGCTTGGGCGGAAGCGGCGATGGCCGCGCGCATGTGCAGATGGTCCTGTTCGTTCATGGTCGGTCTCCTTCAGATCTCGTCGATGGCCGTCTGGCCGGCGGCGCCGTCTTCCATCGAGAAGCGGTCGCGCGAGCGGATGTAGAAGCTCGCGCCGAAGCGCGCCACAGGGAAGTAGTCCTGCAGCCGCACGCGCCAGCGTTCGGTGTCGATCAGGCCCTCGCGCGCATGCAGGCCGACGACTCTGCCGAAGAACACGTAGCGGCTCTCGTTCGTCAGCGTCTCGTGCAGCAGGCATTCGAAGGCGACCGGCGCCTCGGCGATCGACGGCACGGCAATGTGGAGTGAAGGCCGCAAGGAGAGCCCGCTGTGCGCCACCTCGCTCTCGTGCGGCGCGAGCGCCTCGCCGCAGGCGTGCATCTGCGCGGCGATCGCCTCGTCCGCCAGGTGCACGACGAACTCGCCGCTGCGCAGGATGTTGGCCGCCGTGTCCTTCAAGCGGCCCTGGGCGTTCTCGCGGTTGATGCTGATCATCACCAGCGGCGGGTCCTCGCCGACCATGTTGAACATCGAGAACGGCGCGGCGTTGACGATGCCGCTTTCTCCCAGCGTCGTCACCAGCGCGATGGGCCGCGGCACGATCAGGCTGGCCATCAGCTTGTAGCGCTGATAGGCGCTCAGTTCTCCGAAATCGATGTCCATCGGTTTTCCTCGTTGGCCCAAGTCAGGGCTGTTTGCCGACGATGCCGTCGACGTACCACTTCATCTGCCACAGCTCGGCCTCCGCCAGCACCTGGCCCGCGGCGATGCGCGGCTTGCCGCCCTGTTCGGCGATCGGGCCGGCGAAGGGGTGGAACTTGCCGGCCACGATGGCGTTGCGCCGGTCCTCGAACTGCGGCAGCGCCTCCTTCGGCACCGAAGGCCCCAGCGCGGCGAGCTTCACGATGCCTTCCTTCATGCCCCACTTGGTGTCCTCGGGCTTCCACTGGCCGGCCAGGCGCTGGCGCACCTTGTGCACGTAGTAGACGCCCCAGTTCAGCGTGCTGGCCGAGAGCTGCGCGTTCGGGCCGAAGCGGGCCATGTCCGAATCCTGGCCGATCGCCCACAGGCCTTTGCTCTGGGCGAGCTGCACGATCGCCGGCGAATCGGTGTTCTGGTACATCACGTCGGCCCCCTGGTTCATCAGCGCCAGCGCGGCGTCGCGCTCCTTCGGCGGGTCGTACCAGGAGTTGATCCAGACGACGCGGGCGCTCGCCTTCGGGTTCACCGCGCGCGCGCCCAGCACGAATGCGTTCAGGTTGCGGATCACCTCGGGGATCGGGAATGGCGCCACATAGCCCAGCGTGTTGGACTTGGTGCGCTTGCCCGCCAGCATGCCGACCAGATAGGCGCCCTCGTAGAAGCGGGTCTGGTACACGCCGACGTTGGCCGCGGTTTTGTAGCCGGAGCAGTGCTCGAAGGCCACGTCAGGGTAGTCCGCCGCGACGCGGATCGTCGGATCCATGAAGCCGAACGAGGTGGTGAAGATCATCGTGCAGCCGTCGTCCGCGAGCTGGCGGATCACGCGCTCGGCGTCCGGGCCCTCGGGCACGTTCTCCACGAACACGGTCTTCACCTTCGGGCCGAACTCGGCCTCGACCATCTTGCGGCCGAGGTCGTGCTGGTAGGTCCAGCCGACGTCGGCGACCGGGCCGGGGTAGACGAAGCCGATCTTCAGCGGCGCCTGCGCGGCGCGGGCGAGCGAGCCGGTGCCCAGCGCGGCGGCGCCCAGGCCGAGACCGGCGGCGTGATGAATGAATTGACGGCGTTGCATGGTGGCGATGCTCCAGAGGTGTGTGACCGGTCGGATCGATCAAGTACGCACGATATGGAGAATCTTGTATACGTGATCTTATCAACCACGGATGCAAAACGCATGCCCGGGATTTTGGCCGAAGGTGCCGTCTCACGTCCGCCGATGGCGCATCGGCGCACCGCCGCCGTGCGCGCGGCGCCCCACAAGCGATCTGGTATACCTGCGCCATGAGTCTTTCCAAGAAGGCGGACGGCGCCTACCTCGGCCTGCGCCGCGCCATCGTCGAACACGCGCTGCAGCCCGGCACCCGCCTGCCCGAAGACAAGCTGGCCGAGCAGTTCGGCGTCAGTCGCACGCTGGTGCGCGCGGCGCTGGCGCGGCTGGCCGCGGACGGCCTGGTCGAGATCGGCAACAAGCGCACGGCCACCGTCGCCCGCCCCAGCCTGGAGGAGGCACGCGCCGTGTTCGAGATGCGTCGCTGCCTGGAGGCGGAGGCGGTGCGGCTGGTGATCGCCAAGTGGAAGCCGGCTTTCGCGTCGGCGCTGGAGGCGCACGTCAAGGAGGAGCGCGCCGCCGCGGCCGCGAACCGGCCCACCGCCTCGATCCGGCTGGCCGGGGAGTTCCACGTCAAGCTGGCCGAGATGGCCGGCAACCCGCTGCTGCGCCGCTACCTGGACGAGGTGGCGACGCGCTGCTCGCTGATCCTCGCCGTGCACGGCCGGCCGCATTCGTCCGAATGCGCGGTCAACGAGCACCGTGACCTGATTGCCGCGCTCCGCAAGGGCGATGCGGACAAGGCCGTGGCGCTGATGGACGCGCACCTGGCCGGCATCGAGGAACGCGCGCTGCTGCCGGCGGAGGAGGAGGCCGACGGCGACCCGCTGGCGCGCATGCTGGCGCCCTACACGCGCACGGAGGCCTCGTCATGAGGGCGCAGGCTCCGGCCCCGCTGCAGGCCCTGTCGCTGTCCGCCACCGTCGCCGGCTTCGTTGCCGTGCTGGTCGGCTTCACCAGCTCCGTCGCCATCGTCTTCCAGGCCGCCCAGGCGCTGGGCGCGACGCCGGCGCAGACCAGCTCCTGGCTGTGGGCGCTGGGCATCGGCATGGGCCTGACGAGCCTGGGCCTGTCGCTGTGGACGCGCCAGCCGGTGCTGACCGCCTGGTCCACGCCCGGCGCAGCGCTGCTGGCCGGCAGCCATGGCGTGACGATGCCGCTGGCCGTCGGCGCCTTCATCGCCTGCGGCGCGCTGATCGTGCTGTTCGGCGCGACCCGCTGGTTCGAGAAGGTGATGGACAAGATCCCGATGGCCGTGGCCTCGGCGCTGCTGGCCGGCGTGCTGACGCGCTTCGGCCTGGACGCGGTGCTGCAGGTGAAGACCGCGCCCGAGCTGGTGCTGGCGATGGCCCTGGCCTACCTGCTGGGCAAACGGCTGTGGCCGCGTTATGCGGTGCCGGGCGTGCTGGTGGCCGGCATCGCGGTGGCGGCAGTGCAGGGCAGGCTGCAACTGGGCGCGGTGGACTGGTCCTGGGCCCGGCCGGTGTGGACGACGCCCGAGTTCAGCGTCGGCACCTTGATCGGCGTCGCGCTGCCGCTGTTCCTCGTCACGATGGCCTCGCAGAACCTGCCGGGCGTGGCCGCGCAGCGCGCCTCGGGCTACCAGACGCCGGTGTCGGCATCGCTGACGGTGACGGGTCTTGCCTCGGTGCTGCTCGCACCGTTCGGTGGCTATGCGTTCAACCTGGCGGCGATCACCGCGGCGATCTGCATGGGCCGCGAGGCGCACGAGGATCCGGCCCGGCGCTACATGGCCGCGGTGATGGCCGGCGTGTTCTACGTCGCGATCGGCCTGGCCGGCGGCGCCGTCGTCGGGCTGCTCAATGCCTTCCCGCACGAGCTGGTCGCGGCCATCGCCGGCCTGGCGCTGATGGGCACGATCGCCGGCGGGCTCTCCGCCGCGCTGAAGGAGGAGCAGCACCGCGACGCGGCGATCCTGACCTTCCTGGTGACCTTGTCCGGCGTGTCGATGCTGGGCATCGGCTCGGCCTTCTGGGGCGTCGTCGCTGGCAGCGTGGCCTTGCTGGTTCAGCGCCTGGGCCGGCGCTGAAACTCGGCGAGCTGGCGGTACTGCTCGGTGAGCTGCCGCGGCAGTGCGTCGAAGATTGGTATCAGCCGGCGGTAGACCTCGGCATCGGCCGCCGCCGGCAAGTGCCGGTGCGTGGCGCCGACCATCGCATTCACCGCGTTCAGCGACTCGATGCGGCCCAGCGCGTACAGCCCCAGCACCGCGGCGCCGAGGCAGGAGCTCTCGAAGCTCTCCGGCACGACCACTTCGCGGTCGAACACATCGGCCATCATCTGCCGCCACAGCGCCGAGCGGGCGAAGCCGCCGGTGGCCTTGATCGTCCGCGCCGGGCCGACCAGCGCTTCCACCGCCGGCAGCAGCCCGCGCAGGTTCAGCATCACGCCCTCCAGCGCGGCGCGGATCATCTGCGCTTTGCCGTGCTGAAGCCCGAGGCCGAACCAGGAGGCGCGCAGGTCCGCGTTCCACAGCGGCGCGCGCTCGCCGGCCAGAAAGGGGTGGAACAGCAGGCCCTCGCTGCCGGCCGGCACGCGCTCGGCGATGCGGGTCAGTTCGTCGTACGAGAGCTCGCCGGCGCCCAGCAGCTCGTCGCGGATCCAGCGCAGCACGAGACCGCCGTTATTGACCGGCCCGCCGACGACCCACAGCCGCTCGGTCAGCGCGTAGCAGAAGGTGCGGCCTTGCGGATCGGTCAGCGGCCGATCGACCACCGCACGCATCGCACCGCTGGTGCCGATCGTCACCGCCACCTCTTCCGGCGCGATCGCGCCGACGCCGAGGTTGGACAGCACGCCGTCGTTGGCGCCGACGACGACCGGCGTGCCCGTGGGCAGGACGCCCAGCGCCGGCAGCGGCAGCCGGTGCGTCGTCGGCACCGGCCGGGACAGCTGCTCGCGCCGCACACCGGCCACGGCCAGCGCCTCCTCGTCCCAGTCCAGCTTTTCGAGATTGAAGAGGCCGGTCGCCGAGGCGATCGAGTGGTCGACGATCCATTCGTCGAACAGCCGGTGGAACACGAACTCCTTGATGCCGACGAAGCGCGCAGCCTGGGCGAACACCGCCGGCCGTTCCTCGCGCAACCAGCAGAGCTTGGCCAGCGGTGACATCGGGTGGATCGGCGTGCCGGTGCGGCGGTACAGGCCCGTGCCGGCGGCGCTCGCCTTGATGCGCCCGGCCTCCGCGGCGGCGCGATTGTCGGCCCAGGTGATGCTGGCGGTCAGCGGCCGGTCCTGCGCGTCGATGGCGATCAGGCTGTGCATCGCCGCGCTGAAGCTCACGCAGACGAATTCCGGCGATGTCACCGGGCATTGAGTAACGCTGACTTTCAGCGTCTCCAGCACGGCGGCGAAGATAGCTTCCGGATCCTGCTCCGCCGCATCCGGCTCCGGGCGCAGCAGCGGGTATTCGACCGTGTGGTGGGAGACCGGCTTGCCGTCCAAGGTGAAGACGACCGCCTTGGTGCTGGTGGTGCCGATGTCGACACCGATCATCAATGCAGGCATGCCGCCATTAGACCCCGGCCGTCGCCCGCGGCCGCAATTGATGCAACACTTGCGGCCAAACCCGAGGATGCCTCCGATGACCATGAAACTGCTGTTCGTTGCCGACCCGCTCGAGTCCTTCAAGACCTACAAGGACACCACCTTCTCGATGATGCGGGAGGCGGCCCGCCGGGGCCATGTCTTGTGGGCCTGTCACCCGGCCGACCTGGTCTGGCAGACCGGCGGCAAGGTGACGGCGCGGGGTGCGCGCCGGATCGTGCTGACCGGCCGCGAAGGCGACGGCCACGGCGGCGACTGGTTCAGCGTCGAGGAGAGCGGTGACCTGGTGCTGGCCACCGTCGACGCCGTGCTGATGCGCAAGGATCCGCCCTTCGACAGCGAGTTCTTCTACGCCACCCACCTGCTGGGCCAGGCCGAGCGTGAGGGCGCGCGGGTGTTCAACAAGCCGGCGGCGCTGCGCGATCACCCGGAAAAGCTCGCCATCATGGAGTTCTCGCAGTTCACCTCGCCGACCTTGGTGACCCGCAGCGACGCCGCGATCCGCGCCTTCCACGCCGAGCACCGCGACATCATCCTCAAGCCGCTGGACGGCATGGGTGGCATGGGCATCTTCCGCGTCGGGCCGGACGGCCTGAACCTCGGCTCCATCATCGAGACACTCAACAAGGGCGGCGCCGAGACCGTCATGGTTCAGCGTTATGTGCCCGAGATCAAGGACGGCGACAAGCGCGTGCTGGTCATCGGCGGCAAGCCCGTGCCCTTCTGCCTGGCGCGCATCCCGCAGGGCAGCGAGATCCGCGGCAACCTCGCTGCCGGCGGCAAGGGCGTGGCCCGGCCCCTCACCGAGCGCGACCTGGAGATCGCCGAGACGCTGGGCCCGATCCTGGCCGCGCGCGGCCTGCTGCTGGTCGGCCTGGACGTGATCGGCGACGTGCTGACCGAAGTCAACGTGACCAGCCCCACCTGCTTCCAGGAGATCACCGACCAGACCGGTTTCGACGTCCCGAAGATGTTCATCGACGCTCTAGAAGAGGCGTTGCGCTGAACGCAATGCGGCCGTCGCGTTTCGTTCTCGGCCTCTCGGCCACCCAGATCAACGGCCTCAGCGTCGCGCTGGGCGTGCTGCTGATCCAGAGCGGCTTCAGCGCGCTGGCAGGCCCGCTGACGGCCGCCGCGGCGATCAGCGGTGCCGTCTGCACCAGCCTGCCGGACCTGCCCAATCCGCCCAGTCGCAGCTGGCCGCGGCTGCTGCCGGCGGTGATCGCCACGGCGCTGGTGACCTTGCTGGTGGGACTCGGCCGCGCCTCGCCGGTAGCGATGACGGCGCTGATCGCCGTCATCGCCTTCGTCAGCCTGATGGCGATGGCCTGGGGCCTGCGCGCCGGGCCGCTGTCCTTCTCGCCGGTCCTGGCGCTGATTTTCGCGATGGCCTGGGGTGTGCCCGATTCGAAGCTCGATGCCTTCGAGCACGCCGGCTGGGTGCTGGGCGGGGCGCTGACCTATGCGCTCTGGGCCCGCCTGACCTCCCAGCTGCTGCGCCGCCGCTACCGCGAGCTGGCGCTGGCCGCCGCGATGCGGGCCTGCGCCCAGCGCCTGCGCTCGCGCGCCGCACGCATCGCCGGCGAGGTGCCGGTCGAGGAGCAGACGATGCGCGCCTCGATCGCCGACGACGTGCTGTTCGCCGACGCGTTGCAGAACGCCCGCGACCACATCTTCGCCGCCCGCCCGTCCCCCCATGCGCGCCGCCAGGTCGACCTGCTGCTGGGCCTGATCGAGCTGCGCGACCTGCTGCTCGCCAGCCGGCTCGACACCGAGCACCTCGGCGACGACGCCGCCGGCCTGGGCTGGCGCGGCACGCTGGCGGCGACGCAGCGCCACCTCGCCGAGGCGCTCGACGGCCTGGCGGACGCCACCGACCGCGCAGCGCCGCCGCCGCAGCTCTCGGCCGCGCAGTGGCGGCGCGAGCTGGCGCAGCGACTGGCGGCGGTGGATGCGAACGTGGACGACGAGGATCCGCGCCGCCACCTGATCCAGGCGCTGCAGGGCCGGCTCGGTTACATGCTGGATGACGTGGCCGCGATGGCCGCGCGCCTGTCGGCGCCCGACCGCAGCGACGCGGCCGGCGCCTTCTCGCCCGAGCAGCTGCGCCAGTTCGTCTCGCCCGAGGGCTGGCCGCTGGCCGCGCTGAAGGCCCACCTGACGCTGGACTCCAGCGTGCTGCGCCACGCGATCCGCGCGACCTTGGCGCTCTCGGTGGCCTACGTCATCGGCCATTGGATGCCCTGGCACGCGCATCCGCACTGGCTGGTGCTGAGCGTGGCCGTGGTCTTGCGCGGCAACCTGGAGCAGACGCTGTCGCGCCGCAACCAGCGGATCATCGGCACCGTGATCGGCTGCTTCGTGGTGATGGCGCTGGCGCAGATCCACGACGAGCCCAAGCTGCTGGGCCTGATCTTCGTGGCCGCGGTGGGCACCGCCCACGCCTATGTGAACCAGCGCTACGTGATCGCCGCCACCGCGGCCACGCTGATGGCGCTGCTACAGCCGCTGCTGCTGGAGCCCGGCAGCCACCCGGCGGTGGCGGAGCGGCTGGCCGACACCTTCGTCGGCGCGATGCTGGCCTGGGCCTTCTGCTTCGTGCTGCCCTGGTGGGAGCGGCGCTCGCTGGAGCGGTTGACGCACCAGCTGCGCCGCATGCTGGTCCAGCATGCGCAGAACGTGCTGCGCTGGCAGTCCACGCGCGAGCAGGAGGTGGCGCAGCGCCTTTCGCGCCAGCAGGCCTACGCGGCGCTGGCCGCGGTGGCGAATGCCGCTCAGCGCACGCGCGTCGAGCCCTCGCACGTGCGCCTGCCGGAGGCCGAGATCGAGGCGTTGCTGACCCACGGCTACCGTCTGATGGCGCTGCTGGGCATGGTGCAGCAGATGATCAACCGCCGCGTCGCGCGGCTCGACCCGGCGGTGAGCGCCGCGGCGCTGGAGGCGGCGGTGCCCGTGGTCGTCGACGCGCTGCAGCCCGGCGAGGCCGTGCCCGCGTTGCGCACGCCGGGATCCGCGCTGTCCTCGGATTGGCCGGAACATGGTCAGCAAGACCTGACCCCCTGGCTGCAGCGCCGGCTGCAGCTGTGTGGCCGCGAGGCAGCGATGCTCGCCAATGCGGTCAATCGCCTGCTGGCGACCGACCCGCCGGGCAAGGCTTATGCTGCGCAGCTCTGATCGCGCGAGGAGTTGAAGACATGGAACTACTGAGCCAACACGGCGCCTTCGGCGGCTGGCAGCGTTTCTACCGGCACGAGTCGACCGAGATCGGCCTGCCGATGAAGTTCGCGCTGTACCTGCCGCCCGAACCCAAGGCGCTGCTGGTCTACCTGGCCGGCCTGACCTGCACGGAGGAGACCTTCACGATGAAGGCCGGCGCGCAGCAGATGGCGGCCGAGCTGGGCCTGGCCCTGCTGATGCCCGACACCAGTCCGCGCGGTGCCAACGCGCCGGGCGAGGCCGATGCCTGGGACTTCGGCGTCGGTGCCGGTTTCTACCTCGACGCCACTCAGCAGCCCTGGGCCAAGCACTGGCGGATGGAAAGCTACCTGATGTACGAGCTGCTGCCGCTGGTGCAGCGCGAGTTCTCGCTGCCGGCGGAGCGCACCGGCATCTTCGGCCACTCGATGGGCGGCCACGGCGCGCTCACCCTGGCGCTGCGGCATCCGGGCGTGTTCCGTTCGTTGTCGGCCTTCGCGCCGATCTGCGCGCCGATGCAGTGTCCCTGGGGCGTCAAGGCCTTCACCGGCTACCTGGGCGAGGACCGCGATGCCTGGCCCGCCCACGACGCCAGCGCGTTGATGCAGGCGCAGGCCAGCGTGCCCTATCCGGGCGGCATCCTGGTCGACCAGGGCCTGGCCGACAAGTTCCTGGTCGAGCAGCTGCACCCGGCCGCCTTCGAGGAGGCCTGCGCGCTCGTCGGCCAGCCGCTGACCCTGCGCCGCCACGAGGGCTACGACCACGGCTACTACTTCATCGCCAGCTTCGTCGATGAGCATTTGAAGCACCACGCCGCCCAACTGGTTGGTTGATCGGCTGAGGACCGGTCGGGCGCCGCCGGTTCATCGATTTGTCTAAGGGCCTCCGGCGGGGGATGGCCGCGGCGGCGAGGGCCGGGCGATCATTTCGCCACCATGAAGCTGCCCCTCCTCGTCCCCTCCGTGCAAGCGCTCGCGCTGGCGCTCGCCATCGCCGCCGCGCCGGCACAGGCCCAGGTCAATCTGGGCAATATGCTGCGCAATGCGCTCAACCCGGCCAACGCCCAGTGCCGCAGCCTGCTCGAATGGGTGCGCACGCCGCAGCCGCCCGGCACGGCGGACGCCGCTGCCGCAGCAGCACCCACACCCGGGCGCCGCATGCCGGCCGTGCCGATCGGCAGCGCGGTCGACGCGCGCACCAGCTTCCTGCTGTCGGACGAGGTGTTCGCCAAGCGCTTCGGCAAGACCTACGAGCAGCTGACCCTGCAGGATTTCCGCACTTTCCAGCAGCAGACGGCGCGCTTCTGCATGCAGAACGGCGAGTTCACGCCGGCCGAATGGCAGACCGTCCAATCGCTGTGGAACGAGCATCAGCAGGCCCGCATCGTCCAGGCGCTGCAGGCGCGCCGCAACCAGCAGGAGGCTGCTCAACGGGAGGCCGCCGGCGCCCGGGCCGAACTGGAGCAGCTGGCGTCGGAACTCGGCCACGGCACGGCACAGACGCTGACCCTGGCCCGGCTGCAGGCCATCCGCGAGCGCGGCCGTACGCTCTCGCCGCGCGCCGGCGCCGAAGCCCAGCAGGCCTTCGACGCTGCCTGGCAGCGCAGCGCGCCGGGCCTGGTGCCGGAACTGCTGCGCCAGCGCGCCCAGGAGGCCGTGGCCCAGGCGCGTGGCCCCGAGCAACTGCCCCAGCTGTCGCGGCTGCGCGAGGGCTTGGCACAGCAGGGCGCGAGCCTCGGCGTGCCCCTGCCGGCGGATGATCCAGCCCTGCAGGCGCTGGAACGCCGCGAGCGGGAGCTGGCCGTGGCCGCGGCTGCCGCCGAACGGCGGCAGATCGACGGCCTGCCCGACGGCTTGCCGGGCCTGGAGGCCGGCGTGCAGTGGCAGCAGCGCTTCCAGGCCACCTGGAGCGGCGGACGGCTCGTGCCGGAACTGGCGGCGGTGCAGGAAGACTTCCGCCAGCGCCGCGAGGGGGTGCTGCAGCGCTCCGCCCCGGTCCTGGTGCGCGCCGTGCAGCAGGCGACGACGATCGCAGAGGCGCAGGGCAGCGTCGGCCGCTACACCCTGCCGTCCGAGGCGAGCCTCGCCAGCGTGCAGGCCATGCGCAATGCGGTCGACGAGCGCATCCGCCTGATCGAGCGCAATGACGCGCTGGGCCGCGCCACCGCTGCGGGCCCGGCGCAGGCTGTCGCCGCCGCGCCCGCGGGCGGCGGCAACGCCCCGCGCGCCGCCGTCCCCGCCGTCCCCGCCGCGGCACCCGTAGCCGCCAGCACCGGCCCGGGCGAGCCCAGCGAAGAGGTGATGTACGACCTCGTGCGGCAGAAGTTCGAGAACGCCGCCGCGCGCGTCAAGGGCCTGTACGACCAGTGCCAGGGCGGCGGCAATGGCGGCAACCCGGTCAACGCGATGATGTGCCTGGGCTTCAACCTGCAGAAAGGCGTGACCGGCGGTGCGGCGGCGCAGCCGACGCGCATCATCAAGTTCGCCAAGATCGGCTGCGAGAAGTCGCCGAGCCGGCCCGGCTACAACTGCGAGTACGAGATCCAGACCGACAACCCGATGAACAACCAGTTCAGCAAGATGACCGGCTTCCAGATCGACGAGGCGGGCTTCGGCCAGGGGCGCTTCGTGCGCAACCGCGAAGGGCGCTGGCTGATGATCACCGGCGACTGACGGGTGCCTGCTCGCTCGGGCCTGGAAGAATGCAGGCCATGAGCAGCCACCCTTTCCCGACCCTCCCGCCGGCCGCCCGCGTCGGCGACCCCATCGACACCGTTGACACGCCGGCCCTGGTCCTCGACCTCGACGCCTTCGAGCGCAACCTCGACCTGATGCAGGCGAAGGCCCGCGCCGCCGGCGTCGCATTGCGGCCGCACGCGAAGGCACACAAGACGCCGCAGGTCGCGCTGGCGCAGATCGCGCGCGGCGCCGTGGGCATCTGCTGCCAGAAGGTCAGCGAGGCGTTGCCCTTTCTGCAGGCCGGCGTGACCGACATCCACATCAGCAACGAGGTCGTCGGCGCTGCCAAGTTGGCGCTGCTCGCACAGATGGCGCGGCACGGGCGCTTCAGCGTCTGTGTGGACGATGCCGGTCAGGTGGCCGAGCTGGCCGCGGCCTGCGCCGCGCAGGGCAGCCGGGTGGACGTGTTCGTGGAGATCAACGTCGGCCAGGACCGCTGCGGCGTTGCCGGGGCGCCCGAGGTGCTGTCGATCCTGCGGGTCATTTCGGCGCATCCCGGGCAGTTGAGCTTCAAGGGCCTGCAGGCCTACCAGGGCCGGGTCCAGCACATCCGCTCGCGCGAGGAACGCCGCGCCGCCGCGTTGGCGGCTTCGGCGCGCACGGCGGCCGTGGTGGCGGCCTTGAAGGCGGCCGGCACCGCCTGCCCGGTGGTCACCGGCGGGGGCAGCGGCAGCGTGGAATTCGAGCTGGCGGGCGGGATCTACACCGAGGTCCAGCCGGGCTCCTATGCCTTCATGGACGCGGACTACGGCGCCAACGAGTACGGCGACGCGCTGCGCTTCGAGCACAGCCTGTTCGTGCTGGCCTCGGTGATGAGCCGCGTGGACGAGCGCCAGGCGATCGTCGATGCGGGGCTGAAGTCGATGTCCGCCGAGTCGGGCCTGCCGCGGGTCTGGGGCCGCGAAGGCGTCGACTACGCGGTGATCAGCGACGAGCACGGCAATCTGCGCGGCAGTGCGCCGCTGCCCCTGCTGGGCGAGCGCGTGCTGCTGGTGCCGGGCCACTGCGACCCGACCTTCAACCTGCACGACGAGCTGGTCTGCCTGCGCGGTGGCGTCGTCGAGGCAATCTGGCCGGTGGCGGCGCGCGGTCTCAGCCGTTGATCAGCATCAGCCCACCTAGCGCGAGGAACACCGCGTAAAGGACGCGCTGGAAGGTGGCCGCGCCGAGGCGCCCGACGAGCCGGTTGCCCAGCGCCAGGCCGGCGAAGGCTGCCACGACGGCCACCAGCACGCCCACGCCAGACACATCGGGCAGCCCGCTGCCCAGCCGCGCTGCCAGCGCCAACATCCCCAGCGTGAAACTGATGCCCATCGCCTGCATCATCGCGGCCTTCTCCAGCCGCAACGCCTGCAGGTAGGGCACCATCGGCATCACGAACACGCCGGTGCCGGCGGCCAGCAGGCCCGACAGCAGGCCGGCGGCCGCGCCGATCAAGCGCGGCCCGCGTTGCAGCTGCGGCAGCCGCGGCTTCGCCAATCCCCAGATGCCGTAGACCACGAGCACGCCGCCCAGCAACTCGTGCGCGGCGGCACCGCTGGCGCTTGAACCCAGCGCCGGCAGCGGGCTCCACAGCGTCGCCGCGACCATCGCGCACCACATCGGCCAGAGCTGCCGCAACAAGGCGCGCCAGTCGCTGCCCAGGCACTGGGCGATGTTCGTCAGCAGCGAGGGCAGCACCATCAGCGCCGCGGCCTTGGCCGGCGACAGCGCCGTCAGGCCCAGCAGGGCCATCGACAGGGTCGGCAGCCCCATGCCGGAGAGGCCCTTGACCAGACCGGCGGCGAGAAAGATGGCGGCGCAGAGCAGCAGCAGCGAGTGATCCATGGCGGCATGGTCCGTGGCGGCGCCAGAGCTGTCCATCGGCAAGCGGCGTTGCTATCCTCCGGCGAAACCGAAGGATCGGCATTCATCCATGGCGCTGCACCGCATTGACCCTTACGACCTGCGCCTGTTCGCCGCCGTCGCCGAGGCCGGCTCGATCACCGCTGGTGCGCGTGCGATGCACCTGTCGCTGGCGGCGGCAAGCGCGCGGCTGCAGAAGCTCGAACATGCGACTGGTTCCATCTTGCTGATGCGCTCAAAGCGCGGCATCACCTTGACCGACGCCGGCCGCACGCTGTTGCGGCACGTCGGGCAGCTCCAGCGGCATCTGGAATCCCTGCATGCCGAAATGGCGGCCCATGCCCGGGGTGTGCGTAGCACCGTCCGCGTGTTGTGCAACACCGCGGCGATGAGCGAACACCTGCCGCCGCTGCTCGGGCCTTTCCTGGCCGCTCATCCAGATATTGACATCGAACTGCGCGAACTCGACAGCCAGGACGTGCTGCAGGCGATGCGCCAGCAGCGGGCGGACATCGGCATCGTGTCGGACCACGTGGGCACCCAAGGCTTGCTGACGCACGACTTCCGTGAGGACCGGCTGGTGGCGCTGCTGCCGGTAACGCAGCGCCTGGGAGGGCGGGGTGCGCTGAAGTTCGCAGAGTTGCTCGATCGCCCCTTTGTGGGTCTGCCCTCAGAAAGCGGCCTCAGCCGCTTCTTGCAGAGCCAGGCCCTGCACTTCGGCCGGGCGCTGCAGCACCGGCTTCGCGTACGCAGCTTCGGTGCCGTCGTCCAGTTGGTCGCCGACGGGGTCGGCTGCGCCATCGTGCCGGAAATCGCGGCGCGACGGCTGGCCCGGCCGGCGGTACAGATGCGGCCGCTGAGCGATGCCTGGGCCATGCGGCGATTGCTGCTCTGCGCAGCCGGCGATGAGATCTTGGGTGCGGGTGCGTCACTGTTGCTCGAGTATTTGGCTTCAGCGTATTAGCGCAAAGCGGCAGCAATTCCTAGCGAGTAAATCCTCCCCCGACTCCAATGGCCGGAAAACCCCCTGTGGCTCAATCGGCCCCCGCTTGCTTGAATGCATCACGTGTTACGACCCCCGAGGCCGGACATGAGACCGCCGCGATTGCGGCACGATCCATTCAACAACGTTCTTTGAAGGGCTTCAGATGAAAAGTTCCAAGGTAGCGCTTGCATGTGCACTGATCGGACTGAGCCTGTCCGGCTTGGGCACTACGGCGCAGGCACAGTCTTTTTCCGAGGGCTTCAATGACGCCCCGGCTGGCTGGCTGGTCAACAATCTCAGTTCGGGACATGCCAACGGCTCTGATTGGTCGATCGCGACCGGCATCACGATGTCTGGTGTAACCGTCGTCACTCCTCAGGAGGGTGACGCATTTGCCGCGGTGGACTACACCTCGGTCGGAAACGCCTCGGGCGTCGGCACGATCAGCAACTGGCTGATCTCCCCCGAGATTTCCGGCATCCAGAACGGCGACACCTTCAGCTTCTACACAACGACCGGACCAGGCTCGGAGTTTCCGGATCGCCTGCAATTCCGTCTCAGTACCGCGGGTGCGGGCAGCAATGTGGGAACCAGCACCACGAGCGTGGGCACCTTTACGACCCTGCTGGCCGATGTGAATCCCGGGCTGGACGTGGGCGGCTATCCGGAAACCTGGACGCAGGTCTCGGTGACGGTCTCCGGCCTGAGCGCACCCGTGGATGGCCGCGTCGCGTTCCGGTATTTCGTCACCAACGGCGGCCCCGCCGGCGACAATTCCAACATCATCGGTGTCGACAACTTCAGCTACACGTCGGTGTCGGCGGTGCCGGAACCCGCCTCGTGGGCGCTCATGCTGGGCGGCACCGTTGGCCTGCTGGGTTTGCAGCGCCGCCGCCGCCAGGGCGACCGCGCTTGAGGGACTGCAGAGTCTTTACTGCACCCGTTTCACCCTGACCTGGAAGCTGATGCCCTCGATCTTCATGAAGTAGCTGCCCAGCATGCCGGGCGTGATCGTCACGGCCGGGTCCTGCAGCGCCTTGAAGTTCGCCGGCTCGTCGTTGATCACCCAGACCTGGCCGTTGGCCAGGGTCAGCGACTGGCCGCGCCGCCACTCGGCGAGCGTGCCGACGATGCGGCTCTGCATCGCGTTGGGCTTGCTGTCCTCGGCCTTGGGCTTGGGTATCGAGACGCGGCCGAAGTCGGCGTCGGGCGCGGGCGCAGCAACTGGCGTGGCCGGCGCGCCGCGCAGCGAATTGGCCAGCGTGTCGTAGCAGGCCAGGCGCGCGGCGGTGTCGGGCAGCGCCAGGCAGCGCAACAGCTCGGCATCGGTGCCCGCGGCCTGTGCGGCGACGGCGACGAAACTGAGCACAAGGGTAGGCAGCGTTTTCTTCATGGCCGGATGGTAGCGAGGCTTCGGGGACAATCGGGGCATGGCTGTCCTCTCCCTCACCAATGCCCACCTCGCTTACGGTCACGTCGCGCTGCTCGACGCCGCCAATTTCGCGCTCGAAACGGGCGAACGCGTCGGTCTGATCGGCCGCAACGGCACCGGCAAGTCCTCGCTGCTGAAGATCCTCGCCGGCATCGAGAAGCTCGACGACGGGCTGCTGCAGGTCCAGCAGGGCCTGACCAGCGTCTACGTGCCGCAGGAGCCGGAGCTGCGGCCCGAGGCGACGATCTTCGACGTCGTCAGCGAGGGCGTGGCCGAGGCCAAGGCGCTGCGCGAGCGCTACGAGCTGCATGACGAGAACGACGACCTGGACTGGGTGCTGGAGCGCATCGAGCACATCTCGGGCTGGAACTGGGAGCAGCGCGTCGACGAGACCCTGCACCGGCTCGACCTGGACGGCAGCCGCGTGATCGGCGCGCTGTCCGGCGGCCTGAAGAAACGCGTGGCGCTGGCCCGCGCACTGGTCGCGCAGCCGGACGTGCTGCTGCTGGACGAGCCGACCAACCACCTGGACCTGGATGCCATCACCTGGCTCGAAGGCCTGCTGAACGACTTCAAGGGCTCGCTGCTGCTGATCACGCACGACCGCTCCTTCCTCGATAACGTGGCCAACCGCATCGTCGAACTGGACCGCGGCCAGCTGCGCGGCTACCCCGGCAACTTCGCCGCCTTCCAGGCCGCCAAGCAGTACGAGCTGGAGAACGAAGCGCTGGCCAATGCCCGCTTCGACAAGCTGCTCGCGCAGGAAGAGGTCTGGATCCGCAAGGGCGTGGAGGCCCGGCGCACGCGCAGCGTGGCGCGCATCCAGCGCCTGGAGGCGATGCGCCAGGCCCATGCGGCGCGGCGCGACGTGCAGGGCAAGGTGCGGCTGGACATCGACACCGGCGGCTCCAGCGGCAAGATCGTCGCCGAGCTGGAAAAGGTGTCGAAGGTGTACGGCGAGCGCACCATCGTGCGCGAGTTCACCGGCACCATCCTGCGCGGCGACAAGGTCGGCCTGGTCGGCCCCAACGGCGCGGGCAAGACGACCTTGCTGAAGATGATCCTCGGCGAGCTGGCGCCGGACAGCGGCACGGTGCGCCTGGGCACGAAGATGTCGGTGGCCTACTTCGACCAGATGCGCGACGCGCTGGACCTCGACGCGACCCTGGCCGACACGATCAGCCCCGGCAGCGAGTGGATCGAGATCGGCTCGCAGCGCAAGCACGTCAAGAGCTACCTGGGCGACTTCCTGTTCTCGCCTGCGCGGGCCGATTCGCCGGTGCGCACGCTCTCGGGCGGCGAGCGCAACCGCCTGCTGCTGGCGCGGCTGTTCGCGCGGCCCGCCAACGTGCTGGTGCTGGACGAACCGACCAACGACCTCGACATCGAGACGCTGGAATTGCTGGAGGAACTGCTGGACGAGTACGACGGCACCGTCTTCCTCGTCAGTCACGACCGCCGCTTCCTCGACAACGTCGTCACGAGCACGATCGTCAGCGAAGGCGACGGCCGCTGGCGCGAGTACGAGGGCGGTGTCGAGGACTGGCTGACGCAGTCGCGCCGCGCGGCAGCGCTGGCAGCGAAGACCGCTGCGGCGCCCGTGGCCGCCAAGGCGGCCAGCGCTGCCCCGGCCCCAGCACCGGTGGTCGCCACCAACAAGAAGCTCAGCTACAAGGAGCAGCGCGAGCTTGACGAGCTCCCGCAGAAGATCGCCGCGCTGGAGACCGAGCAGAAGCACCTGAATGCGCTGCTCGAAGGCACCGAGCTCTACGGCCAGGGTGCGGCCCGCATCGCCGAGGTGACGGAGCGCGCCGGCGCGATCGACGCGGAGCTGCTGGCGCTGATGGAGCGCTGGGAAGCGCTGGACGCTCGTTAGAGCTGAGTGGTGACCGCGCCGAGGCCCTCGAAGCCGACCGTGATGCGGTCGCCGGCCTTCAGGCCCTTCTTCACGATCCAGGCGCCGGTGGTGACGACGCTGCCGCCGGGCAGCGTTTCACCGTGCCGCGTGACGTGCTTGAGCCAGGCTGCCAGTCCCCAGGCGGGATCGGCCAGCGGGTGGGTGCCGGTGGCGTGCACCGGCGCTTCGTCATTGACTTGCAGCGAGCAGGCTTGGGCTGACCAGTCGCGGCCGGGCTGCCAGGGCAGCCATTCACCCAGCGCCAGTGCGCCGTTCGATTGCAGGTCGGCCAGGCGCAGCAGCGCCGGCGCATCGGAGCCTTCCTCCCAGCGCGAGCTGACCAGCTCGATCGACACGGTGAAGGAATGGATCAGCGCGGCAGCAGCGGCCGGCGTGATCGTTTCGGCTTCCCACTGCGGCACCGGGCGGCCGATGCGCAAGGCGATCTCGGCCTCTGCGATGGAAGCGGGCAGGCTGAACTCCGAGAAATCGACGACGCCATCGGGCGCATGGGCGCGCTGCATCACGAGTTCCGGCGGCAGCGGCGCATGGGTCAGCCGCGCCTCGCGCGAGGGGCCGCCGGACTTCCAGTACTGCGGCGCGTTTTCGTTGTCGTACCAGCCGAACATGTCGACCAAGCCGTCCTGCACGGCGTAGGCCACCTCCTCGTCGTCAAGCACCCATTCGGACGCCTTCAGGTGCTGGCGGCCGAGCATCGCGTGCATCAGGTTGACGGCCAGCAGCCGGGAGTTGGAGGGCAGGGGGCGGGGGGTCTTCTTGCTCATGGCCGGATCGTAGCTATTTCCCGTCTGCGCCGGCCAGCAGCGCCCAGAACTTCGGGTCCTGCGCGGTCGCGAAGTTGATCCGCATCAGCGTGCCGGCCTGCCGCGTGGCGCTGAAGAGCCGCCCCGGGGCCGTGAGCCAGCCGGCGTCGAGCAGGCGCTGTGCCAGACGCTCGGTATCGGCGCCGACGTCGAGCCAGCCGAACAGGCCTTGCGGCGGCGTGACGAAGCGGCAGCCCGCGCCCTGCGCCAGCTTGACGGCGCGCAGCCGTGCCGCATCGAGCCGCGTGGCGACGCGCTCGGCGTGGCGGCGCAACTGGCCCTGCTCCAGGCACAGCGCGACGGCGCGTTCCAGCAGCGGGCTGGTGGTCAGCGTGGACAGCAGCTTCAGGTCGGTCAGCTTCTTGATGCGCTCGGCGCTGGCGGCCAAGTAGCCGACGCGCCAGGCCGGCGTCAGGATCTTCGAGAAGCCCGAGACGTAGATCGTGCGGCGCAGGCCGTCCAGCGCGGAGAGCCGCGGCGCGTGGTTCGGCGCGAGGAAAGCATAGGTGTCGTCCTCGACGATCAGGAAGTCGCCCGTCTCGGCCAGCTTCAAGATCTGGTGCGCCTGCGCGAGGTTCAGCGTGTGGCCGGTCGGGTTGTGCAGCACCGAGACGGTGACGTACATGCGTGGCCGGTGCTGCTCGACCAGGCGCTGCATCACGGCGAGGTCCGGCCCGTCCGCGCCGCGCGGCACCGGCAGCAGCCGCATGCCGGCCTGGGTGAGCCGCGCGTATTCGATCGCCCAGCCGGGGTCGTCGACCAGCACCGCGTCGCCCGGCTGCAGCAGGCCGCGCGTCACCAGGTCCAGCGCATGGGTGGCGCCGACGGTGGTGAGCAACTGCTCCGATGTGGCCACGATGCCGACATCCGCCAGCCGCCGCGCCAGGGCCATGCGCAGGCGCGCGTCGCCGCCGGGCTCGCCGTACTGCAGCGCGAGCTGGTCGGGCCCTTCGCTCTGCGCGACGACCTTGCGCAGCGCGCCCTGGATCATCGGCAGATCCAGCCACTCGGCCGGCAGCGTTCCCAGGCCCGGCGCGGTGCGGGCCTCGGCCTGAAACATGCCGCGGATCAGCGTCGTCGCGTCGAACGGGCGGCCCGCGGCGCGCGTGGGCAGCGAGTGCGCCGGCGCCGATCGGCTCTGCGCAAGGGCCGGTTCGCGAACGAAGAAGCCGCGCTGCTTGCGCGCCTCCAGCAGGCCCTGGGCGAGCAACTGGTCGTAGGCCGCCACGACGGTGTAGGGGCTCACGCCATGGTGCTTGGCGCACTCCCGTACCGAGGGCAGCCGCGTGCCCGGCAGCAGCAGGCGCTGGCCGATGCGCTCGGCAAAGCGCTGCGCCAGCTGCTGGGCCAGTGGGGTCGAGGAAGCGCGGGAGAGCGGGCTCGATGTGCTGGTATTCATGCCAATACAGGTCGCTTTCTTGTATGGGAAAGTGTACTGGTTCTGTATTGGGATCGGACCGCATACTGGGGCCATGAGCTTCCATGTCCTGCTGGTGTTCGCCGGCGCAGCGCTGCTGATGGCGCTGACGCCGGGCCCGAACATGATCTACCTGCTGTCGCGCTCGCTGTGCCAGGGCCGGCGCGCGGCGGTGACCTCGTGGCTGGGCGTGGTGCTGGGCTTCAGCGTCCACATGCTGTCCGCGGCACTGGGCCTGACGGCGCTGTTCATGGCGGTGCCGCTGGCCTACGAGCTGCTGAAATTCGGCGGCGCGCTGTACCTGCTGTGGCTGGCCTGGCAATCGCTGCGGCCGGGCGCGCGTTCACCCTTCGAGGCGCGCGAGCTGCCGCAGGAGTCGCCGCGCAGGCTGTTCATGATGGGCTTGCTGACCAGCATCCTGAACCCCAAGGTGGCGATCTTCTACCTGTCCGTGCTGCCGCAGTTCATCGTGCCGGAGCAGGGCTCGGTGCTCGCGCAGAGCGTGCTGCTGGGGTCGACGCAGATCGCGATCGGTGCTGGCGTGAACCTGCTGGTCTGCCTGTTCGCGTCGCGCATGTCGCAGTGGCTGCTGCGGCACCGGGCGTGGCTGGCGGCGCAGCGCTACCTGATGGGCTCGGTGCTCGGCGGCTTGGCCCTTCGGCTCTTGATGGAACAGCGCCGTGGCTGAAATGGTGATCGCCGAGCAGCCCGGCCGCGGCATGTGGCTGGGGGCACTCGGCGTCTTCATCTTCGCGGTGACCATTCCGATGACGCGATTGGCGATCGGCCATGGCGGTACGCCACAGCTCGATCCGCTGTTCATCACCACCGGCCGCGCGGCGGTGGCGGGCCTGCTGTCCGCGCTGTACCTGCGCTTCACCGGCGCGCCCTGGCCGACGCGCAGGCAGGCCCGAGATCTGTTTCTGACCGGCCTGGGTGTCGTGTTCGGCTTCCCGCTGTTCCTGGCGCTCGCGGTGCGCGAGGTCGATGCGGTCCATGCCTCGGTGATCTCCGGCGTGCTGCCGCTGGCCACGGCCGCAGTTGCCGCGCTGGTGTTGCGGCAGCGGCCGTCGATGGGCTTCTGGGCCTGCGCGCTGCTGGGCCTGGCCCTTGTGCTGGCCTTCGCCTGGTGGCGCGGCGCGGCGGGCTTCCAGGCGGCCGACGGCTTGCTGATGCTGGCGGTGTTCAGCGCGGCCGGCGGCTATGTCAGCGGCGCGGGGCTGTCCCGGCAGATGAGCGCGGAGCAGGTGATCTGCTGGGTGCTGGTGATGTACCTGCCGCTCACCGCGCCGCTGGCGCTGCTGAACCGGCCGGATCACGAGGTCAGCCTGGCAGCATGGAGCGCGTTCGCCTACGTCTCGCTGTTCTCGATGTGGATTGGCTTCTTCGCCTGGTATCGCGCGCTCGCGATCGGCGGCACCGTGCGGGTGAGTCAGGTGCAGGTGCTCCAGCCCTTCCTGTCGATGCTGCTGGCCGTGCCGCTGCTGGGCGAGCAGCTCGATGCGATGACGCTGGTGTTCGCGCTGGCCGTGATCGCCGTGGTCTGGCTCGGCAAGCGCATGCCGGTGGAGCAATTGCGATGAAGACCCTGGGCATCCTCGGCGGCATGAGCTGGGAATCGACGTCCCATGTCTACCAGCTGCTGAACCGCGACGTGGCTGCGCGGCTCGGTGGCCTGCACAGTGCCGACCTGCTGCTGCGCAGCGTGGACTTCGCCGACATCGAGGCCCTGCAGCGCGCGGGCGACTGGGACCGCGCCGCGCAACTGCTCGGCGAGGCCGGTACCGGCTTGAAGCGCGCCGGCGCGCAGGGCCTGCTGCTCGCGACGAACACGATGCACAAGGTCGCCGACGAGATCGAGCGTGTCGCCGGCCTGCCGCTGATCCACATCGTCGACGCCACCGCTGCCGCGCTGAAGGCCGCCGGCGTGAAGCGTGCCGGGCTGCTGGCCACACGCTACACGATGGAGCAGGATTTCTACCGCGGCCGCATGCGCGAGCGCCATGGCATCGAGGTGGTCGTGCCGGACGCAGCGGCGCGCGCCGAGGTCCACCGCGTGATCTATGAAGAACTGTGCCGCGGGCGCATCGTGGATGCCTCGCGCGATTTTTTCCGCGGCGCGGTGCGAGACTTGAGCACCGCCCAGCATGCGCAGGCGGTGATCCTCGGCTGCACGGAGATCTGCCTGCTGCTGGACCCGTCGCGGCCCGAGGACGCGGTGCTCCCGCTGTTCGACGGCACCGCGCTGCATGCGCGTGCCGCCGTGGACTGGATGTTGTTGTTGTCTGATTGATTCCCGAAGCAAGAGAGAGCCTTTGCCATGACTTCCCCCTGGACCCAGGCGCGCCGTGCCGCGCGCATGAACCCTTCGATCATCCGCGAGATCCTCAAGGTCACCGAGAAGCCGGGCGTGCTCTCCATGGCCGGCGGCCTGCCCTCGGCCGACACCTTCCCGGTCGACGCGCTGAAGGCGGCCTGCGACAAGGTGCTGAGCGAGAACGCGAAGGAAGCGCTGCAGTACGCGGCCAGCGAAGGCTTCGCGCCGTTGCGCGAATGGGTGGCCGAGCGTGTCAAGTCGCTGGGCATGAAGGTCAGCGCCGACCAGGTGCTGATCACGACCGGCTCGCAGCAGGGGCTGGACCTGATCGGCAAGATCCTGTGCGACCAGGGCGCGCCGGTGGCCGTCGAGACGCCGACCTACCTCGGCGCGCTGCAGGCCTTCACGCCGTATGAGCCGCTGTTCGCGAGCCTGGCCACCGACGAAGAGGGCGTGCTGCCCGAGGCGATCCAGAAGCTGCCGCAGGTCTCGCCCGGCACGCGCTTCGCGTATTTGCTGCCGAACTACCAGAATCCGACCGGCCGCGTGATGGGCGCCGAGCGCCGCGCCGCCGTGATGGCAGCGGCCCGCGAGGCCGGCCTGCCGGTGGTCGAGGACAACCCCTACGGCGACCTGTGGTTCGACGAGGCGCCGCCGGCCGCGCTGTCGTCCTACTGGCCCGAAGGCTCGATCTATCTCGGCTCCTTCTCCAAGGTGCTGACGCCGGGCTTCCGCCTTGGCTACATCATCGCGCCGAAGGAGCTGTACCCGAAGCTGCTGCAGGCCAAGCAGGCGGCCGACCTGCACACGCCGGGCTTCAACCAGCGCGTCGTCTACGAGGTGATCCGCAACGGCTTCCTCGACCAGCACGTGCCCAAGATCCGCGCAAAGTACAAGGCCAATCGCGACGCGATGGCCACCGCGCTGGAGCAGCACCTGCCGCCCGGCTGCGTGTGGCAGAAGCCCAAGGGCGGCATGTTCTTCTGGATCCGCCTGCCCGAGGGTTTCGACGCGATGGCGATGCTGGAGACGGCGGTCGAGGCGGGCATTGCCTACGTGCCCGGCGCGGCTTTCTATGCGCACGCGCCGGACCTGCGCACCTTGCGGCTCTCGTTCGTCACGCTGACGCCCGAGCTGATCGCGGATGGCGTGGCCATCCTCGGCAAGGTGCTGAAGCAGGCGCTGGAGATGGCGCCGGAGCATGCGCCATGAGTGAGCTGCGTCGTTTCGTTCAAGTCGACGTCTTTACGAGCGAAGCGCTGAAGGGCAATCCGCTGGCTGTGGTCATCGACGCGGCCGGTCTGAGCGATCAGCAGATGGCCGACTTCGCGCGCTGGACCAATCTCTCCGAGACGACCTTCCTGCTCCCGCCGACCGACCCGGCGGCCGACTACCGGCTGCGCATCTTCACGCCCGGTGGCGAGCTGCCGTTCGCCGGCCATCCGACCTTGGGCTCGGCTCATGCCTGGCTGGCCTCCGGTGGCGACCCGAAGAAGCCGGCGATGGTGGTTCAGCAGTGCGCGATCGGCCTGGTGCGCATCCAGCGCGAGGGCGCCCGCCTGGCCTTCGCGGCGCCGCCGCTGAAGCGCAGCGGGCCGGCGGATGCCGCACTGCGCGAGCAGGTGCTGCGTTCCTTACGGATCGGCGCCGATGAACTGCTGGACCTGCAGTGGGTGGACAACGGCCCGCACTGGCTCTGCGCGCGGCTGCGCGACGCCGAGGCGGTGAAGGCGCTCGCGCCCGACTTCGCGGCGATGCGCGGGCTGCAGTTGGGCGTCGTCGGCGCCTACCCGGTGGGCAGCGAATGCGACTTCGAGGTGCGGGGCTTCGTGCCGGACCTCGGCGTGCCCGAGGATCCCGTCACCGGCAGCCTGAACGCCGGCGTCGCGCTGTGGCTGCAGGGCGCGGGGCTGGCGCCCGAGCGCTACCTCGCGTCCCAGGGCACGGTGATGGGCCGCGCCGGCCGCATCCACGTGAACCGTGGCCCCGACGGCACGACCTGGATCGGCGGCGATGTGCAGCCATTGATCCATGGCCAGGTGAGGCTCTGACGATGAGCACCATCGACCTGTTCCGCGAGGACCCGCAACTGCGCGAGTGCACGGCGACGCTGTTGCGCGCCGACGAGCGCGGCCTGCTGCTGGACCGCACGGTGTTCTACCCGCAGGGCGGCGGGCAGGCCGGCGATGCGGGGGAGCTGGTCTTCGCCGACGGCCGAGTGATCGCGCTCGCGGACACGAAGAAGGGCGAGGGTGGCGAGATCCTGCACATCCCCGCGGCGGATCAATCGCTCGAGGGCCTGGTGCCAGGTCTTGCGCTGACGGCGCGGATCGACTGGCAGCGCCGCTTCGCCCACATGCGTTTCCACACGGCCACGCACCTGCTCTGCGCGCTGGTGCCGCATCCGGTCGACGGTTGCTCGATCACGGCCGGCTACGCGCGGCTGGATTTCCACACGAACGAGCCGCTCGACAAGGAGGCCTTGACGGCCGGCATCGCACGGCTGGTCGCCGAGGCGCATCCGGTCGGCCACCGCTGGATCGGCGATGCCGAGCTGGACGCGAATCCGGGCCTGGTGCGCAGCATGAGCGTGCAGCCGCCGCGCGGCACGGGCCGCGTGCGCCTGCTGGAGATCGATGGCGTCGACCTGCAGCCCTGTGGCGGGACGCATGTGTCGAACACGGCTGAGATCGGCCAGGTGGTCGTTACGAAGATCGAGAAAAAATCGGCGATGACGCGTCGCGTCGTTCTGGGGTTCGCAACATGAAGATCAAGCTCATCGGCAAGTCGCCGTCGATCAACGTCCGCAAGGTCTTGTGGACCGCCGTGGAGCTGGGCCTGGACCTCGAACGCGAGGAGCAGCCCGATCTGGCCTCGCCCTCGTTCAAGGCGATCAATCCGAACGCATTGGTGCCGGTGCTGATCGACGGCGAGTTCGCGCTGTGGGAATCGAACACGATCTGCCGCTACCTGGTGAACCGCGAACAGCGCACCGATCTGCTCCCGGCCGAGCCGCGGCAGCGCGCCCGCGTCGAGCAGTGGATGGATTGGCAGGCCGGCGAGCTGAACAACTCGTGGCGCTATGCCTTCCTGAGCCTGGTGCGGCAAAGCCCCGCGCACCGGGACGCGACGCAGCTCGCCGCGAGCATCGCCGGCTGGCACAAGCACATCGCCATCCTGGCGCAGCGGCTCGAAGCCACCGGCGCCTACGTTGCCGGCGAGCAGTTCACCCTGGCCGACGTGCTGCTGGGCCTGTCGGCCCACCGCTGGCGCGCCGCGCCGCTGAGCGATCGCCCGGACCTGCCGGCGATCGACCGCTACATCGAGCGCCTGAGCGAGCGGCCCGGCTTTGTCCGCTTCGGCCTGAACGGCGGGGCCTGAATTTCATTTTTCGCGATACGAGTCGTGGCAGGCCTTGCAGCTCTTGCCCACGTCGCCGACGGCGACCTTGATCTGGTCGAGGTTGCCGGTCTTCGTCGCGGCCTGCAGCTTGCCGACTTCGGTCTGCATCTTCTCGGCCAGCTCCTTGAACTTCGGCATCTCCTTCCAGATCGCGGGCTTGGCCTTGGTGTCGCCGAGATCGGTGCCCTCGCCGAAGGCTGAGTAGGGCAGGTTGACGACCGTGGCCAGCACATCGGCATTGGCCTGCGCGGCCTTGGCGTCGAACGGGATCTTGCCCTGGGCCATACCGGCGATGCGGCCGAAATGCGCGCCCATCAAGGTGAAGGCCGCCTGGCGGTACTTGATCGCGTCCTCGGGCTTCTGGAACTGCGCGTGGGCGAGGGTGCCGCTCAGACTGAGCGTCAGGGTCAGGGCGAACACGGGAAGCTTCATGCTGGTTTTCCTTTGTTGAGGATGACGGGCGCGACGAGTTTAGTGCTGGGGTATGGTGCGGGCACGCAAGGAGGTGCGCGATGAAGAGCGTGCGGATCTGGGACCTGCCGACGCGGCTATTTCACTGGGCCTTGGTGCTCTGCGTGAGCATCTCGGTGGTCAGCGCCAAGCTCGGTGGCAATGCGATGGAGTGGCACATGCGCTGCGGCTACACGGTGCTGGCGCTGCTGGCGTTTCGCATCCTGTGGGGCATCGTCGGCGGGCGCTGGTCGCGTTTCTCCAGCTTCGTGCGCGGGCCCGCGACGCTGACGCGTTACCTGCGCGGCGAGCTGCAGGCCGGCGAGCATGCGGGCCACAACCCGCTGGGGGCCTTCTCGGTGTTGCTGATGCTGCTGTGGCTGCTGGCGCAGGTGGCCACGGGCCTGGTAGCGGACGACGAGATCGCGACAACCGGCCCGCTGGTGCGCTTCGTTTCCGGCAAGCTCAGCTCGCTGGCGACCGGCTGGCACGCCGGCCCCGGCCAATGGGGCTTGTACGCGCTGATCGCGCTGCACATCGGCGCAATCGTCTTCTACGCCGCCCGCAAGGGTGACAAGCTCGTGACGCCGATGTTCAGCGGTGACAAGCGCCTCGCGGGCGAGGTGGCGGCGACGCGCGACGACTGGGCCACGCGCGTGTTTGCGCTCACCGTGCTGGCGGCGTGCGCGGCGGCGGTCTATCTATTGGTGAGCCTGGGCGATGGCTGAAAAGATCACGATCCTCATTCCGAACTCGGCCGATGAACTGGACGAGGCCCGCGCGATCATCCGCGAGTACGTGCTGAGCCTCGGCGTCGACCTGAGCTTCCAGAGCTTCGAAGAGGAGATGCTCGCCTTGCCGGGCGAATACGTGGTGCCCGGCGGCTTGTTGCTGGTGGCCCTCGTCGACGGCGCCGTTGCAGCATGCGGTGCCTTCCGGCCCTGCGAGCTGCCGGAGCATCCTGGCGCCTGCGAGATGAAGCGCGTCTACGTGCGGCCGGCCTTCCGACACCTGGGGCTGGGCCGGCGTATGGCGACCGAACTGCTCGAGCGTGCGCGCGAGGCCGGCTATGCCTCGATGCTGCTCGACACGCTGAGCCACCTGACGGCCGCACGCAAGCTGTACGCGAGCCTGGGCTTCACCGCGGTCCCACGCTACAACGACAACTTCCTGCCCGGCGTGTTGTTCATGAAGGCGGCGTTGTTAGCATCCGCGCCCATGTATTCGATCGAACTTGCCGGCCCCGAGCCGGCCACGCTGGGCGAGTCGCCGCTGTGGAGCGCCGACGAGCAATGCCTGTACTACGTGGACATCGCCGAGAAGCAGGCGCTGCGCCTCGATCCGGCCAGCGGCGCCTTGAAGCGCTGGCAGCTCGACAGCGAGCCGAGCTCGATCGCGCTGGCCGGTGGCGGGGTCCTGGCCGTCGCGCAGCGCAACGGCCTGTGGCGGCTGGACACCGCGAGCGGCGCGCACACCCTCGTCGCGCCGGCGCCCTTCGACAGCGCGAAGCAGCGCTTCAACGATGGCAAGCCCGATGCGCAGGGCCGCTACTGGATCGGCACGATCGACGACGCCCGCGCCCCTGAGGCCAAGTTATACCGTTATGCCAGCGGCAGCGGTTTCGCCTCGATGGCCGCGGGCATCACCAACTCCAACGGCCTCGCCTGGAGCCCGGATCAACGTGTCATGTACTGGAGCGACACCAAGGCGCACGAGATCTACCGGCTGCCCTTCGATGGGGCGAGCGGCACCATCGGGGAGCGCGAGGTGCTCGCGGCCTTCCCGCAGCGCGCCGCCGGCCAGTCGCTGGATGACTACGGCGGTCGACCCGACGGCGCCGCCGTCGATGCGGAAGGCTTCTACTGGGTCGCGATGTTCGAGGGCCAGCGGCTGCTGCGCTTGGCGCCGGATGGCCGCATCGATCGGGAACTGAAGCTGCCCGTGCGTTGCCCGACGATGCCGACCTTCGGCGGCGCGGACCTGAAGACGCTATTCATCACGACGGCGCGCGAGAAGCGGCCGGCCGAAGAACTGGCCGCGCAACCCTGGGCCGGATGCGTGCTGAAAGTCAAGGTCGAAACGCCCGGAATGCCGGCGCACGTTGCGCGCCTGTAAACGCCGCGGCCGGAAACATCGGGTTTCCACATATAATCGTTGGGTTTTGCCGATTCCCTTTGACCCGACATGACCCATCCTGCCGCGAACGGGCACGCACCTGCCCCGTCGGCAGGCGAGCTTGACAAAAACGAGCGCTGGGCCCGTTGGGAAGACGAGGATGAGGCCGAACCCCAGGCTTTCAAGCCCCTGACGCCCGAAGAGGTGCAGGCCTTGCGAGCCCGGCACCCTACGGTATCGCCGGGACGGGTGGTCACCGCGCAAGCGGTGATGGGTGTGGCGATTGCCTTGCTCTGGTGGTGTTTCGCCGGGACGGGCAGCAAAGCATGGCTGTCGGCACTGTGTGGCGCGGCCGTGGTGGTGATTCCGAATGCCTTGATGGCGTGGGGAGTTGCCCGGCTCTTCAGAGGAGTGGCCAGTGCCGCGGCGCTAGGTTTCATGATCTGGGAGTTGATCAAGATCATGCTGGCCGTCGCCCTGCTGGGCGCGGTCGTGGAATGGATGCCCGAGCTGAGTTGGCCAGCCTTGCTGGTGGCGCTGATCGGGTGTTTGAAGGTCAATTGGTTGGCCCTGCTCTGGCAGGGTCGCTTGAAGAAACGAGAAGACGGACACTGACGATGGCTGCCGAGGAACACGCGCCCAGCGCGGGTGAGTACATCACCCACCACCTGCAACACTTCCAGAAGAATTTCGCCTTCGAGAACGTCAAGCAGACGACGATCGTCGACTTCCATCTGTTCAACTTCGACTCGGTGGTCTATTCGATCATCCTCGGCGTGATCGGCTGCTTCGTCCTGTGGAGCGCCGCGCGCAAGGCCACGTCCGGCGTGCCGGGCCGTTTCCAGGCGGCTGTCGAGATCCTGTCCGAGATGGTCGAGAACCAGGCCAAGGGCGTGATCCACAACGTCGCCAGCCGCAAGCTGGTCTCGCCGCTGGCCTTGACCGTATTCGTCTGGATCTTCCTGATGAATGCGATGGACATGCTGCCGGTGGACCTGCTGCCGGCAGCCTGGGGTCAGGTCTATCCGTCCTTCGGTGGCGAGGCCCATCACGCCTACATGCGCGTCGTGCCGACGGCCGACTTGTCCACGACGCTGGGCCTGTCGGTCAGCGTCCTGCTGATGTGCTTCTTCTACAACATCAAGATCAAGGGCGTCGGCGGTTGGGGCCACGAACTGATCTCGGCGCCGTTCGGCGCGCACTGGGCGCTGTGGCCGTTCAACTTCCTGATGCAGATGATCGAGTTCGTCGCCAAGACGGTCTCTCACGGCATGCGGTTGTTCGGCAATATGTTCGCCGGCGAACTGGTGTTCATGCTGATCGCGCTGATGGGTGGTGCGGTCTCGTTCTCTGCTGCAGGCATTGGCCTGGCCGCCGGCCACGTCATCGCCGGCACGGTGTGGACCTTGTTCCACATTCTCGTGATCACGCTGCAAGCCTTCATCTTCATGATGCTGACGCTGATCTACATCGGCCAGGCGCACGACGCGCACTGATCGTTGGTTCTTTCTGTTCTCTCGCTTTTCCCTTTTCTTTTCATTACTACTCTCTAGGAAACAATCATGGAACACATCCTCGGTCTCGTTGCTCTGGCTTGCGGCATCATCGTTGGTCTGGGCGCCATCGGCGCATCCATCGGTATCGCACTGATGGGCGGCAAGTTCCTGGAGTCTTCCGCTCGCCAGCCCGAGCTGATGAACGAACTGCAGACCAAGATGTTCATTCTGGCCGGCCTGATCGACGCGGCCTTCCTGATCGGCGTCGCCATCGCGCTGCTGTTCGCGTTCGCCAACCCGTTCGCTGCCACGCTGCTGGCCAACGTTGCTCACTAATTCCCTCCGAACCTTTCACGACTTGAAAGGGCTCGTGCCGTGAATATCAACGCAACACTAATCCTCCAGGCGATCGTCTTCCTGATCCTGGTGTGGTTCACCATGCGTTTCGTCTGGCCTCCGATCACGAAGGCGCTGGACGAGCGCGCGCAGAAGATCGCCGACGGCCTGGCCGCTGCCGACAAGGCGAAGGCCGAGCTGGCCAACGCCAACAAGGCCGTGGGCGAGCAACTCGCGCAAGCTGCCGGTGAAACCACCAAGCTGGTGGGCGACGCCGAAAAGCGTGCCGCGCAGATCGTCGAGGACGCCAAGAAGCGCGCCACCGAGGAAGGCGACAAGATCGTGGCTGCCGCGAAGGCCGACGCCGACCAGCAGGTCTCGCGTGCCCGCGAGGTCCTGCGCGAGCAGGTCGCCGCGCTGGCCGTCAAGGGTGCCGAGCAGATCCTGCACAAGGAGGTCAACGCCTCCGTGCACGCAGATCTGTTGGCCCGCCTGAAGACGGAGCTGTAAGCATGGCTGAGCTCGCAACCATTGCCCGTCCCTACGCCGAAGCGCTCTACGAAGTGGCGAAGACGCAGGACGTGAAGGCCTGGGCTCAGCAACTCGACGTGCTGGCCCTGGTGGCCGGCGACGCCGGATTGCGCCAGTTCGCCGACAACCCCAAGGTGTCGGCCGAGCAGGTCTTCGAGGTCATCGCTGCCGCTGCCAAGCTGCCTCTTGCCGCCGGCGTGCAGAACTTCGTCCACGAAGTGATCGCCAACGGCAAGCTCGCGGCGCTGCCGGCAATGGTCGGGCAATTCCATGCTCTGGCCAACGCCGCGGCCGGCGTGGCCGATGCACAGATCTTCAGCGCCTTCCCGATCGACGACGCCCAGCTGGCCGACGTGCTCGGCTCGCTGGAGAAGCGCTTCGGTCGCAAGCTCGAAGCCCATGTGTCGCTGGAGCCCTCGCTGATCGGCGGCATTCGCGTGGTGGTTGGCGACGAGGTGCTGGACACCTCCGTCAAGGCCCGCTTGGAACGCATGAAGGTGGCGCTGACGGCTTGAATGCCTTCAGCTGACACCAGACCGAATCACCCCTGTGTCTGCCAGACCAGACGGGAGCAAGCAATGCAACTGAATCCTGCAGAAATTTCTGAACTGATCAAGAGCCGCATCGAAGGCCTCGGCGCCTCGTCGGACGTCCGCAACCAGGGCACGGTCGTTTCCGTGTCCGACGGCATCTGCCGCATCCACGGCCTGTCCGACGTGATGCAGGGCGAGATGCTGGAGTTCCCCGCCGGTGCCGACGGCAAGCCATCCTTCGGCCTGGCCCTGAACCTCGAGCGCGACTCGGTCGGCTCCGTGATTCTGGGTGCCTACGAGCACATCTCCGAAGGCGACACCGTGAAGTGCACGGGCCGCATCCTGGAAGTGCCGGTCGGCCCCGAACTGATCGGCCGCGTCGTCAACGCGCTGGGCGAGCCGATCGACGGCAAGGGCCCGATCAACGCGAAGATGACCGACGTGATCGAGAAGGTCGCTCCGGGCGTGATCGCACGTAAGTCCGTGGACCAGCCGGTGCAGACCGGCCTCAAGTCCATCGACTCGATGGTGCCCGTCGGCCGCGGTCAGCGCGAGCTGATCATCGGCGACCGCCAGACCGGCAAGACCGCCGTGGCCATCGACGCGATCATCAACCAGAAGGGTCAGAACATGACCTGCGTCTACGTTGCGATCGGCCAGAAGGCCTCGTCGATCAAGAACGTGGTGCGCTCGCTGGAAGCCGCCGGCGCGATGGACTACACCATCGTCGTCGCCGCCTCGGCGTCGGAATCGGCTGCCATGCAGTACGTCTCGGCCTACTCGGGCTGCACGATGGGCGAGTACTTCCGCGACCGCGGCCAGGACGCGCTGATCGTTTACGACGACCTGTCCAAGCAAGCCGTGGCCTATCGCCAGGTCTCGCTGCTGCTGCGCCGCCCGCCGGGCCGCGAAGCCTACCCCGGCGACGTGTTCTATCTCCACAGCCGCCTGCTGGAGCGTGCAGCCCGCGTGAACGCCGACTACGTCGAAGCGTTCACCAAGGGTGAAGTCAAGGGCAAGACCGGTTCGCTGACGGCCCTGCCGATCATCGAAACGCAGGCCGGCGACGTGTCCGCCTTCGTGCCGACCAACGTGATCTCGATCACCGACGGCCAGATCTTCCTGGAAACGAGCCTGTTCAACGCCGGTATCCGCCCCGCAATCAACGCCGGTATCTCGGTGTCGCGCGTCGGTGGTGCCGCCCAGACCAAGCTGATCAAGGGCCTGTCCGGCGGTATCCGTACCGACCTGGCGCAGTACCGTGAACTGGCTGCCTTCGCGCAGTTCGCTTCCGACCTGGACGAGTCCACCCGCAAGCAGCTGGACCGCGGCGCGCGCGTGACCGAGCTGCTGAAGCAGGCGCAGTACTCGCCGCTGTCGATCAGCCTGATGGCAGCCACGCTGTACGCGGTAAACAAGGGCTTCATGGACAGCATCGACACGAAGAAGGTCCTGGCCTTCGAGCACGGTCTGCACCAGTACCTGAAGACCAGCCATGCCGCACTGCTCTCCAAGCTGGAAGCCGACCAGGCTTTCGACAAGGAAGGCAAGTCCGAAGCCGAGCTGAACGCCGCCATCACCGCGTTCAAGAAGACCTTCGCTTAATGACCATGACCGGGCTTTTTGAAGAAGCCTTTCAGCAAGCCCGGCCCTAACAGGAGAACTCATGGCATCAAGCAAGGAAATCCGCGGCAAGATCAAGTCGGTCGAGAACACCAAGAAGATCACCAAGGCCATGGAAATGGTCGCGGCTTCGAAGATGCGCAAGGCCCAGGAGCGCATGCGCTCGGCTCGTCCTTACGCAGACAAGATCGGCAACATCGCGGCCAACCTGTCGCAGGCGAACCCCGAGTACAGCCACCCGTTCATGGTGACCAACGAGCAGGCCAAGACGGCCGGCTTCGTCGTCGTCACCACGGACAAGGGCCTGTGCGGCGGCCTGAACACGAACCTGCTTCGCGCGGCCACGGCCAAGCTGAAGGAGATCGAGTCGGCCGGCCAGAAGTCCGAGATCGTTGCCATCGGCAACAAGGGTTTCGGCTTCATGAACCGCATCGGCGCCAAGGTGGTGGCTCATGCCACGCAGCTGGGTGATCAGCCGCACCTGGACAAGATCATCGGCCCGGTGAAGGTGCTGCTGGACCAGTACGCCGAAGGCAAGCTGTCCGCCGTCTACCTCTGCTACACGAAGTTCGTGAACACGATGAAGCAGGAGCCGGTCGTCATGCAACTGCTGCCCTTGTCGACAGAAGGCATGAAGACCAACGGTGGCGAGCACAGCTGGGACTACATCTACGAGCCGGACGCAGCATCGGTGATCAACGAGCTGCTGGTTCGTTACACCGAAGCGCTGGTCTACCAGGCCGTGGCCGAGAACATGGCGTCCGAGCAATCGGCACGCATGGTGGCGATGAAGGCTGCTACCGACAACGCCGGCACCCTGATCGGTGAGCTGAAGCTGGTCTACAACAAGACCCGCCAGGCCGCGATCACGAAGGAACTGAGCGAGATCGTCAGCGGCGCCGCCGCAGTGGGTTGATCGACGAGATCAGCCCTGCTCAACCGATTGCTACGAATACAGATTAAGGAAACGATATGTCGAACACTCAAACCAACGCGGTTGGCAAGATCGTTCAGTGCATCGGCGCCGTGGTGGACGTGGAGTTCCCGCGCAACCAGATGCCCCGGATCTATGACGCGCTGAAGATGGAAGGCTCGGCCCTGACGCTGGAAGTCCAGCAGCAGCTGGGCGACGGCGTGGTCCGCACCATTGCCCTGGGTTCGTCCGACGGCCTGCGCCGCGGCACCGAGGTCTACAACACCGGCGAGAACATCAAGGTCCCGGTCGGCAAGGCAACGCTCGGCCGCATCATGGACGTGCTGGGCAACCCGATCGACGAGCGCGGCCCCGTGTCGAGCGAGCTGACCGCTTCGATCCACCGCACCGCTCCGGCCTACGACGAGCTGAGCCCGTCGCAAGACCTGCTGGAAACCGGCATCAAGGTGATCGACCTGATCTGCCCGTTCGCCAAGGGCGGCAAGGTGGGCCTGTTCGGTGGCGCCGGCGTCGGCAAGACCGTGAACATGATGGAGCTCATCAACAACATCGCCAAGGCTCACTCGGGTCTATCGGTGTTCGCTGGTGTGGGCGAGCGTACCCGCGAGGGCAACGACTTCTATCACGAGATGTCGGACTCCGGCGTCGTGGTGCAGGACAAGCTCGAAGACTCCAAGGTCGCGATGGTCTACGGCCAGATGAACGAGCCCCCGGGCAACCGTCTGCGCGTCGCGCTGACCGGCCTGACGATGGCCGAAGCTTTCCGTGACGAAGGCCGTGACGTGCTGTTCTTCGTGGACAACATCTACCGCTACACGCTGGCCGGTACCGAAGTGTCCGCGCTGCTGGGCCGCATGCCTTCCGCCGTGGGCTACCAGCCGACGCTGGCCGAGGAAATGGGCCGCCTGCAGGAACGCATCACCTCGACCAAGGTCGGCTCGATCACCTCGATCCAGGCCGTCTACGTGCCGGCCGATGACTTGACCGACCCGTCGCCTGCCACGACCTTCGCCCACTTGGACGCCACCGTCGTGCTGTCGCGCGACATCGCCTCGCTGGGTATCTACCCCGCCGTCGATCCGCTGGACTCGACCTCGCGCCAGATCGACCCGAACGTGGTCGGCGAAGAGCACTACAACACGACCCGCGCCGTGCAGGCCGTGCTGCAGCGCTACAAGGAACTGCGCGACATCATCGCCATCCTGGGCATGGACGAACTGGCACCGGAAGACAAGCAGGCCGTGGCTCGCGCCCGGAAGATCCAGCGCTTCCTGTCGCAGCCCTTCCACGTGGCCGAAGTCTTCACCGGCTCGCCGGGCAAGTACGTGCCGCTGAAGGAAACGATCCGCGGCTTCAAGATGATCGTCGCCGGCGAGTGCGATGCGCTGCCCGAGCAGGCCTTCTACATGGTCGGCACCATCGACGAGGCCTTCGAGAAGGCCAAGAAGCTGGCCGCCTAAGGAGCCATCGACATGGCAACCCTTCACGTCGACGTGGTATCCGCCGAAGAGCAGATCTTCTCCGGCGAGGCCAAGTTCGTGGCGCTGCCGGGTGAGCAGGGCGAGCTGGGCATCCTGCCCAAGCACACGCCCTTCATCACCCGCATCAAGCCCGGCGCGGTGCGCATCGAGAAGGTCGACGGCGGCGAGGAGTTCGTCTTCGTCGCCGGCGGCATCCTCGAGGTGCAGCCCGGCACGGTGACCGTACTGGCCGACACCGCGATCCGCGGCAAGGACCTGGACGAAGCCAAGGCCGAAGCCGCCAAGAAGCAGGCCGAGGAAGCGATGAAGAACGCCAAGAGCGACATCGACTTCGCGGCTGCCCAAGGCGAGTTTGCCGCGATGGCCGCGCAGATCGCAGCGCTGCGGAAGTTCCGCCGGAAGTAAGCTTCGGGCGCACCGGCGCCGGACCCACAAAGCCCGTCAGCTGCAAGGCCGAACGGGCTTTTTCAATTCCAGACCTTCGCAACCCTCCCTGCCATGACGCCGCTCCGACTTCAGATCGACCGCTGGGCTGCCTGGGCGCCGGGCTTGGAATCGCAGGAAGCCTGGGAGACCTGGCTTGCCGAGGGCGATGCCGTGCCACCGGAGCCGGCCGCGGCTGTGCCGCCACTGGCCGAGATGCCCGCGATGATGCGCCGGCGCATCGAGCCGCTCGGTCGCATCGCGCTGCAGGCCGCCTACTGGGCCCAGGGCGATCAGGCACCGGCCGGCCCGGTCGTCTTCGCTTCGCGCTGGGGCGAGATCGCGCGTTCGGTCGAGATGCTGCAGCAACTCGCGGCCGGGGAGCCGCTGTCGCCCACGGCCTTCAGCCTGTCCGTGCACAACGCGATCGGCGCGCTGTTCTCGATCGCTCGTCAGGATCGCAGCAACTACCAGGCCGTCAGTGCCGGGGCGCACAGCGTCGAGGCGGGCTTCGCCGAGGCGTCCGGCCTGATCGCCGATGGCGCCGCCAGAGTGTTGCTGGTCTGCTTCGAGGCGCCGCTGCCCCCGCTGTATCGCGCGCATGACGAAGCCGATGGCCGCTACACGCTGCCGCGGGCCTTTGCGCTGGCGCTGTCGCGCGCGACCTCGGGCCGTGGCATCGGCCTCGTCAGCCATGCAGCCGAGACGTCATCATCAACCGCCCGGCTACCGCCCGATCTGCGCGCGCTGCGCTTCCTGATCGGCGCGGATCCACGGCAGCGCAGCCTGGACGCCGGCCGCTGGCGTTGGCAACGCGATGATGTTCAGCGCTGATTCGAAACTGTTCCGGGCCTGGCGCCTGGTCGGTACCGGCATCGCCTTCGCCGTCTTCGGCCTCGGCGGCATGCTGATGGGCCTGACCGTGTTCCCGGCGCTGTTCGTCCTCATCCGCGATCCGCAGCGCCGACAGCTGCGCTCACGCGACATGGTCAGATTCACCTTCGCCTGCTTCGTGCGGCTGATGCGCGGCCTCGGCCTGCTGAGCTACGAGCTGCATGGCATGGAACGGCTGCAACGCGGCGGGCTGCTGATCCTGGCCAATCACCCCACGCTCATCGATGTCGTCTTCCTGATCTCGCTGGTGCGCAACGCGGATTGCGTCGTGCGCGGCGGGCTGGCCGACAACCTGTTCACCCGCGGGCCGATCCGTGCCAGCGGCTATATCCGAAACGATGGCGGCCCGGAACTGCTGCAGGCCTGTATTGCCAGTCTCCAAAGTTCTGGCAACCTGATCATCTTTCCGGAAGGCACCCGAAGCCGCCCGGGCGAGCCGCTGAAGATGCAGCGCGGCGCCGCGCAGATTGCCATGCGAGCCGGCTGCGACGTGACGCCCATCACGATCCGTTGCGAGCCGCTGGCACTCACCAAGGGACGGCCCTGGTGGGACGTTCCGGCGCGGCCACTGCACTTCGTGATCAGCGTTGGCGAGGACATCACGGTGCGCCCCTTTTTAGAGGCCGCACCCCGTGAACCGGGGTTGGCCGCACGTCGTCTGACCGCATACTTGCAAACTTACTTTTCGACACCGAAACATGCAGGAACCTCTGGAACTTGAAATCAAGAAGCTGCTGATCGACGCCTTGAATCTCGAGGACCTGACGCCTGAGCAAATCGATGCCGAGGAGGCACTCTTCGTCAAGGGGCTGGGCCTGGATTCGATCGATGCACTGGAGCTGGGCCTGGCGCTACAGAAGCGCTACGGTGTCAGCATGTCGAGCGACTCGGCGGAAACCCGCCGCCACTTCGGCAGCATCAGGGCGCTGGCGCAGTTCGTCGGCGCCGCGCGCGTTCGCTAGGACCGCGGCGTCAGGGGAGCAGGAATGATGATGAAGATCAGCAACCAAGAAATCTTTGACCGTCTCAGCCAGATCCTGGTCGAGACCTTCGACATCGAGGCTGAGCGCATCCGGCCCGACGCCAGGCTCTACGAAGACCTGGACATCGACAGCATCGACGCCGTCGACCTGATCGTGAAGCTCAAGCCGCTGGTCGGCAAGAAGCTCCAGCCGGAGGCCTTCAAAACCGTGCGCACGCTGCAGGACGTGATCAACGCCGTCCAGGGCCTGATGACGGAGCCCGAGCCTGCCGTAGCGGCGCTTGCGCCGGAGCCTGCGCAGACGCAGGCCTGAACCGAGACGATCAATGTTCCGCGCCGTCATCGTCTTCGCGATCACGGCGGCCTACCCCCTGCTGGTGTTCTTCGGCCTCGGTCACTTTGAGCCGCGCTGGCTGGCGCTGATGCTGGCTGCCCTGGCCGTCGTGCGCGCACTGGGCAGCCGTGACCGTTTCTGGTGGTGGGCCGCCGGCGCCGGCCTGTTGCTGGCCGCCGTGTCGGCGCTGGCCAACGAGGCGCTGCCGCTGAAGCTCTATCCCGTGCTCGTCAATGCCGTGCTGTTGACCGTCTTCGGCGCCAGCCTGCGCCATCCGCCCAGCATGGTGGAGCGCCTCGCGCGGCTACGCGAGCCGGACCTGGATGCCCGCGGCATTGCCTACACGCGCCGGGTCACGCAGGTCTGGTGCGTGTTCTTCATCGCCAACGCTGCGATCGCCCTGGGCACGGCGCTGTGGGCCAGCGACAAGACCTGGGCGCTCTACAACGGCCTGATCGCCTATGTGCTGATCGGCGCGCTGATGGGCGGCGAATGGCTGGTCCGGCGCCGCGTGCGCGCGCGCCACGCGACGGCCACGCCATGAGCGAACTTGTGGACCTGCACCTGCTGCTGGCGGGTTCGCGACCTGCCGCGCGGACTGTGGCCCGGCGCGGCGGCGCGATCATCGATTTCGCTCAGTTCCGCTACATGGCAGCCGGCTGGCAGGCGGCGTTCGCGGCCGAGCCCGGTGAGCGCTTCGCCTTGTATTTCGAGGACACGGTCGACTTCGCCGCCGCCTTGTTCGGCGCCTGGCATGCGGGCAAGTGCGCGGTGCTGCCGGGCGACGCACTCCCGGCGACCGTGGATCGGCTTGTGCACTATGTGGACGGCTTCGCCGGTGATCTGCCGGCGAACTGCAATCCGCTTGTGCCACTGATGCAGAACAGCGACGCCTTCGCGCCGCTCGATCCGCAGGCCGCACAGCTGATCGTCTACACCTCGGGCTCCAGCGGCCAGCCGCTGGCGATCGTCAAGCGCCTGGACCAGCTGTTCAGCGAGGTTCGCGCGCTGGAGCAGGCCTTCGCCGGCCGAGTTGGCCCGGATGCCGAAATCCTCGCCACCGTCTCGCACCAGCACATCTACGGCCTGCTGTTCCGCGTGCTGTGGCCGCTGGCCGCCGGGCGCGTGCTGCATGCCGAGCGGCTTCACTACCTGGAAGACCTGACCTCGGCCCTACAAACCTGCGGCGCCGCGCTGCTGGTCGCCAGCCCTGCGCACCTGAAGCGGGTGCCGCCCGAACTGCGACCCGATGCGCGGCTGCGCGCGGTGTTCTCGTCCGGCGGCCCGCTGCCGGACGACGCGCCAGCCGCATGCGTCGCTCATCTCGGCACCGCGCCGATCGAGGTCTATGGCAGCAGCGAGACCGGCGGCGTGGCCTGGCGCCAGCGCAGCACAGCGGACTCCGCGGGGTGGACGCCGCTGCCCGACGTGCAATGGCGGCTGCGGGACGGGACGCTGGAGATCCGCTCTTCTCATCTCGATACGTCGGACTGGACGGCGACGCAGGATCGCGCCGCGCCGCGCCCCTCCGGCTTCACCTTGCTGGGCCGCGCCGACCGCGTGGTGAAGATCGAGGAGAAGCGCGTCTCGCTGGCGGCGATCGAGCAAGCACTGCTGGCCAGCGGCTTCATTGACGAACTGCGCGTCGTTGCGCTCCCTGGTCCGCGTGAGCAACTGGGCGTCGTCGCCGTGCTCAACGAGACCGGCTGGGCCGCGCATGACGAAGCCGGCAAGAAGGCCTTCGCGCTGGATTTGCGCGCCCTGTTGCTGCAGCAACTGGATGCAAGCTCGGCGCCGCGCCATTGGCGCTTCGTCTCCGTGCTGCCTAGCAACAGCCAGGGCAAGACGCAGCAGGCTGCGCTGCAGGCGATGTTCGACCCGCGCCGTCCGCAGCCCCGCCTGCTCGAAGCGACACCCACGCAGGCATCGCTGCGCATCGTCGCCGACGCCGCGCTGCCGCAGTTCGACGGCCATTTCCCGAAGCATCCAGTACTGCCGGGCGTCGCCCAGCTTGAATGGGCGATCCTGCTCGGCCGGGAGCTGTTCCCCACGCTGCCGCCGGTCTTCCTCGCGCTGGAAGGACTGAAGTTCCAGCAGGTGATCACGCCCGGTATGGCGGTAACGCTGAGCCTCGAGTTCAAGCCCGAAGCCGGCCGGCTCGCCTTCAAGTACAGCTCGGCGCGCGGCCCGCATGCCAGCGGTCGCGTGCTGTTCGGCCCGGCATGAAGCCGATCGCCGTGATCCCGGTCTACAACCACGGCGATGCCGTCGGCGCGGTGGTGCGCGCGATCCGCGGCCACGGCCTGCCGGTGCTGCTGGTCGACGACGGCAGCGAGCCCGGCTGTGCTGCCGTGCTCGACGCACTGGCGCAGGCGGACGAGGGTGTGCAGCTGTGCCGGCTGGCCGCCAACCAGGGCAAGGGCGGCGCCGTGATGGCCGGCCTGCGCGCCGCCTCCGCGCAGGGCTGGACCCACGCACTGCAGATCGATGCCGACGGCCAGCACGACACGGCGGACGTGCCGAAGTTCGCTGCCGCCGCCGCGGCCGAGCCGGGCCACTTCATCTGCGGCTGCCCGATCTACGACGCTTCCGTGCCCAAGGCGCGGCTCTACGGCCGTTATGCGACGCATGTGTGGGTCTGGATCAACACGCTGTCGACAGCGGTACGCGACTCGATGTGCGGCTTCCGCGTCTATCCGCTGGATCGCGTCGTGCCGCTGATCGATTCGGTACACATCGGCCGCCGGATGGACTTCGATGTCGAGATCGCCGTGCGCCTGGTCTGGCGCGGCGTGCCGGTGCGCAACCTGCCGACGCGCGTTCGCTACCCGACCGACGGCGTCTCGCACTTCCGCGCGCTGCAGGACAACCTGCTGATCTCGTGGATGCACACGCGCCTGTTCTTCGGCATGCTGCCGCGCCTGCCGCTGCTGCTGTGGCGCAAGCTGGCATGAAGACACCGGCAGCGCGCACCCACTGGGCCACGATGGGGGAGAGCACCTTCGTCGCCGGCATCTGGCTGCTGTTCTGGATTCATCGCCTGAGCGGGCGTTGGCTGTTCCGCGCCTGCCTGGCGCCGGTCGTGCTCGCCCATTGGCTCTGCCGGCCCGCCCTGCGCACCGCCTCGCTGCAGTACCTGCGCCGGCTGCAGGCCTCGCAGCGCGTGTTCGACCATGAACCCGGCTGGCGTGAGAGCTTGAAGCACGTGGCACTGTTCGCCGAGACCATGCTGGACAAGCTGCTGGCGATGGCCGGCCGCTACCCGCGCGAAAGAGTCAGCTTCCAGGGCCGCGAGATGATGCTGCGCGCGATCGCCGCGAAGCAGGGCGGCCTGCTCGTCACCGCCCATGTCGGCTGCCTGGAGCTGTGCCGGGCGATGTCCGAGCGCACGCCCGGCTTCAGGCTCAACGTGCTGGTCCATACCCGCCATGCCGAGGCCTTCAATGCGATGCTGCGGCGGCTGCATCCGAACGATGCGGTGACGCTGATCGAGGTCAGCGAGGTCGGCGTGCCGACGGCACTGCTGCTGGGCGAGAAGATCGCCGCTGGCGAATTCGTTGCGATCGCCGGCGACCGCGTGCCGGTACACCAGAGCAAGACCGCCCGCGTCGACTTCCTCGGCCATGAGGCGCCGTTCCCGGTCGGTGCCTATGTGCTGGCCAGCCTGCTGAAGTGCCCGCTCTACATGCTCGGCTGCGTCCATGAGGCCCGGGGCTATGCCGTGCAATTCCAACTGCTGGCCGATCGCGTCGTGCTGCCGCGCGCCGACCGCGCGGCGGCGCTGCGCTCCCACGCGCAGGCCTTCGCCGACGCGCTGACGGCGCAGCTGCGCCGCTCGCCCTACGACTGGTTCAATTTCTTTCCCTTCTGGGATCAGGTCCCCACCGATGAAGTCCACCACCCCTGACACCGTGCGCTTCGATGGCGAGCGTCTTCGCATCGAAGACATTGCCGCCCTGTCGCGCCGCGAGCGCGGCGCCGAACTGAGCGCCGATCCGGCTTTCCGTCGCCGCATCCAGGCCGGCAGCGACTTCGTGGCCCGGCTGCTGGCCGAAGACGGCGTGATCTACGGCGTCACCACTGGCTACGGCGACTCCTGCACCGTCGTGATTCCGCCGGCGCTGGTTCCCGAGCTGCCGCACCACCTCTATGCGTATCACGGTTGCGGTGCTGGCGCGCTGCTGTCACCCGAGCAGACCCGCGCCGTGCTGGCCGCGCGGCTGGCCTCGCTGTCCCAGGGCATGTCCGGCGTCAGCGTCGAACTGCTCGTGCAGCTCGAAGGCCTGCTGAAGCACGACATCCTCCCGCTCATCCCGTCCGAAGGCTCGGTCGGTGCCAGTGGCGACCTGACCCCGCTGTCCTACGTCGCCGCGGTCCTGTGCGGGGAACGCGAGGTGCTGATGGCCGGCGTGCAGATGCCAGCCGCCGACGCGCTGCGCCAGGCCGGCATGACGCCGCTGCGGCTGCGCCCGAAGGAGGGCCTCGCGATCATGAACGGCACCGCCGTGATGACCGCGCTGGCCTGCCTGGCCTTCGAACGTGCCGAATACCTGTCCCGACTTGCGACGCGGCTGACCGCGATGAACGTCGTGGCCAGCGCCGGCAACGCGCATCACTTCGATGCCGTGTTGTTCGCCGCCAAGCCGCACCCGGGCCAGCAACAGGCGGCTGCGCGCCTGCGCGCCGACCTCGCGAGCGACCAGCCCAGCCGCAACTCCGAGCGCCTGCAGGATCGCTATTCGCTGCGCTGCGCGCCGCACGTGATCGGCGTGCTGGAAGACAGCCTGCCCTTCCTGCGCCAGTTGATCGAGAACGAGCTGAACAGCGCCAACGACAACCCGCTGATCGATCCCGACGGCGAGCGCGTGCTTCACGGCGGCCACTTCTACGGCGGCCACATCGCAATGGCGATGGACACGCTGAAGACCGCCGTGGCCAACATCGCCGACCTGCTGGACCGCCAACTGGCGCTGCTGGTGGACACCCGCTTCAACCACGGCCTGCCCAGCAACCTCAGCGGTGCCACCGGGGCGCGCGCGGCCATCAACCACGGCCTGAAGGCGCTGCAGATCAGCGTTTCCGCCTGGACCGCCGAGGCGCTGAAGCAGACCATGCCGGCCAGCGTGTTCAGCCGCAGCACCGAATGCCACAACCAGGACAAGGTCAGCATGGGCACGATCGCTGCGCGCGACTGCCTGCGTGTCTTGGAGTTGGTCGAGCAGGTCGGCGCGGCGATACTGGTCGCTGCCCGTCAAGGGATCGCGCTGCGTCGACGAATTCAGCCGGAGTTGGTGCTCGGCGCGCCGCTGGCTGCGATGCAGGCCGAGCTGGAAGACCGCATCCCGCTGCTGGTCGAGGACCGCGCGCTGGACAAGGAACTGCAGGCGCTCATCGTCGCCATCCGCGAGCGGAGCTGGAGCCTGTATGACCAAGCCTGACCTCAGCCATTCGATCGAGCTGTCGCCGGCCTTCCACGACCTCGATCCGATGAATGTCGTCTGGCACGGCAACTACCCGAAGTACCTCGAGATCGCCCGCTGCGCGCTGCTGGCGAAGTTCAACTACGACTACCCGGCGATGCGCGACTCGGGCTACGCCTGGCCCATCGTCGACATGCGGCTCAAGTACGTGCGCAGCGCCGAGTTCAACCAGAAGCTGATCGTGCGCGCCGAGATCGTGGAATGGGAAAACCGGCTGAAGATCGAGTTCGTGATCAGCGACGCCGCCAGCGGCACGGTGCTGACCAAGGCCTACACGATCCAGGTGGCCGTCGACATGGCCAAGGGCGAGATGCTCTACGTCTGCCCGCCGGTGCTGTGGGAGCGGCTCGGGGTGGAGCCGGCATGAGGCGGCGCGCGATCCTCCTCCTCGCGGCGGTGCTCGGTTTCAATGGGCCTGCGTGGGCCGCGACGGACCTTGCCGCGGCAATCAAGCAGCGGCTCGTCGAGGCGCCGGTGCTGCGCGGCGAGTTCGAGCAGAGCAAGCAGGTCCAGGGCTTCGCCAAGCCGCTGGTTTCGCGCGGCAGCTTCGTCGTCGCCCGCGAGCGCGGCGTGCTGTGGCTGACGAAGACGCCGTTCGCCTCGCAGCTGCGGTTGACGCGCGACGAGATCGTCGCCACGCAAAACGGTGCGGTCGCTTTCCGCCTGGACGCCGGCAAGGAACCCGCGGTGCGGGTGATCAACGGCCTGATGTTCTCGCTGCTCAATGGCGACCTGGGCGGCCTGGCCGAACTGTTCAAGCTCGACGGCACGGCCGACGCGGGCAAGGGTTGGCAACTGTCCCTTACGCCTCGGCAAAGCGCCCTGGCCAGGCTGATGAGTTCGATCGAACTCAGCGGCGACAGCTACGTGCGCAGCATCCGCATCGACGAGGCCAATGGCGATCGCACCGTGATCCGGTTCAGCGGTCAGAGCAGCGAACCGACGAAGCTCAGCGCGGAAGAGGCGGGCCGGTTTGACCAGTAAGCGCTTGATCCGCGTGCGCGCCTGGGCCTGGCTGGCCCTCGTGCTGGCGATCGCCGTCCACGTCGCGTGGCTGCTGCTGGGCAACCGGCTGCAACTGGACACCGACGTGCTCGCGATGCTGCCGCAGGACGAACGCCAGCCGGCTGTCCAGCAGGCCACCCGTGCGCTGGCCGATGCGGCGGCGCGGCGCGTGGTCGTGCTGGTCGGCGGTGCCGACTGGACCGGCGCGCGGCGTGGTGCGGACGCCTATGCGGCCGAGCTGAAGAAGAGTGCCGCGCCGGTCGCCCTGAGATACGAAGTCGGCGACGAGGCCGCCGGCCAGTTCCTCGACTTCTACCGGGCTTATCGGGCGCAGCTGCTGACGCCCGCCCAGCGCCGGCAACTGGAAACGCAGCCGCCCGCCGCGCTGGCGCAGCAGGCGGTCGAGCAGCTGTACCGGCCGGTCGGCGTGCCCCGCATCGGCAGCTTCGCCGAAGACCCGTTGAACCTGTTTGGCGGCTGGCTCGGCGAGCGCGCGGCCGACAGCAAAGTCCGCGTCACCGAGGGCCGCTTGTCCGTCATCGATGCCGGCGGCAAGGCCTACGCCGTGCTGCTGCTCGAGCTACAGAACTCCGGCTTCTCGATGGCCGCGCAGCAGGCGCTGGTGCCGGTGCTGGAACGCGCGCGCGAAGCGGCGCTCGCCACGGTGCCAGGTCTTGCCGTCCTGAATGCCGGCATCCCGCTGCATGCGGCGGCCGCCGCCTCGCAGGCCGAGCGCGAGATCCACACGATCGGTCTTGGCTCGCTGGCTGGCATCGTGGTGCTGACCTTGTTCGCGTTCAACGCAATCCGCCCGCGGCTGCTGGTGACGCTGTCGATCTGCATCGGCCTGCTGGCCGCGGTGTCGGTCAGCAGCCTGCTGTTCGGCAAGCTGCACATGATCACGCTGGTGTTCGGCGCCAGCCTCGTCGGCGTGGCCGAGAACTACGGCAGCAACTATTTCTCGAGCCGTGCGGGACGGCCCTTCGGCGAACGGTTCGCGATGCTGGCCGAGCAGGCGCCGGTGATGTGGCTGGCCATGCTGACCACGGCGATCGGCTACGCCCTGCTGGCACTGACGCCGTTCCCCGGACTGCGGCAGATCGCGGTGTTCTCGGTCGTCGGGCTGCTGGCGGCCTTCGTCACGACCTTGTGGTGGTTCCCCGTGCTGGATGCCGGCGAGATGCCCTTCACCCGCTTCTCGCGCTGGCTCGGCTCGCGCCGCGCGCTGTGGCCGGCGCTGGGCCGGAACCGCTTCACGCTGGCGGGTGCCTTGCTGCTCGGCGCCTTGCTGTTGGCCGGCGCCGCGCGGCTGCACGCTGACGACGACATCCGCTCGTTGCAGAACTCGCCGCCGGCGCTGATCGCGCAGCAGCGCGCGGTCGGCGCGCTGATGGACATGGCCAGCCCGGCGCAGTTCTACCTCGTGCGCGGCGACACCGAGGAGCAGGTGCTGCAGCGCGAGGAAGCGCTGAAGGCGGCCGTCGCCCAGGCGGGCGGCCAGGCGCAGGCAGTGTCCGACTGGTTGCCCTCGCAGGCGCAACAGCGGCGCGACGCGGCGCTCATCGGCCGCGCCGACGCCGCCGTGCTGGCGGCGGCGCGGACCCTGCTCGACGAGCCCCTGGCGGTGCCGGCACCGCACGAGTTCAAGGCGCTGCTGCCGGCCGACTGGTTGGCCGCGCCGGCCTCGGAGCCGCTGCGCCACCAATGGCTGGGGCGTTTCGGCGATGCGGGCTATGCCAGCGTCGTGATGCTGCGCGGAGTCACCGATCTCGCGGCACTGCCGCGGTTTGCCGCCGTGGAGCTGACCGGTGTGCGGTGGGTCGACAAGGTCGGCGAGGTGTCCGCGGTGATGGCGCGCACGCGAGCACTGATGGCCTGGGTGATCGTCGTCAGCTATGCGCTGGTGTTCGCCGCGCTGTCCTGGCGCTTCGGGCACCGCGCCTGGCGCGCCCTCGCGCCGACGCTGATTGCCAGCGCACTCGCGCTCGCGCTGCCGGCCTTGGCCGGCCAGCCGCTGCAGCTGTTCAACGTGCTGGCGCTGCTGCTGATCCTCGGCATGGGCGTGGACTACGGCATCTTCATGCTGGAGCAGCCCGCACGCGACGCTATTCGCCCCTTCCTGTCGGTGAGCCTGGCTGCGGCCTCGACACTGCTGGCCTTCGGGCTGCTGGCGCTGTCGGCCACGCCGGCGCTGCGTGCCTTCGGCCTGACGATGCTGCTGGGCATCGGCTTCGCCTGGGCGCTGACCCCATTTTTCATGAAAGACAAGCATGCGAATCGAACAGACTGACATCGTCATCATCGGCGCCGGCCCGGCGGGCGCCGTGGCCGCCGGCTTGCTGCGCAAGCAAGGCCGGCAGGTGCTGGTGATCGAGCAGCAGCAGTTCCCGCGTTTCTCGATCGGCGAGAGCCTGCTGCCGCAGTCGATGGCCTACATCGAGGAGGCGGGCTTCCTGCAGGACGTCGTCGAGGCCGGCTTCCAGTACAAGAACGGCGCCGCCTTCCGCCGCGGCGACAAGCACACGGCCTTCGACTTCCGCGACAAGTTCTCGGCCGGCTGGGGCACGACGTACCAGGTGCAGCGCGCCACCTTCGACCACGTGCTGATCAAGGCCGCGGAGAAGGCCGGCGCCGAGGTGCGCTTCCTGCACAAGGTCGAGGCGGTCGACGTGGCCGGCGAGCGCCCACGCCTGACCGTCAAGTCACCGGATGGTGAAATCTACGAGGTCGAGGCCCGCTTCCTGCTGGACGCCAGCGGCTTCGGCCGCGTGCTGCCGCGGCTGCTGGATCTGGAGACGCCGTCCGGCTTTCCGCTGCGCAGCGCCTTCTTCACGCACGTGGAGGACCGCATCTCCGACGTGGACTTCGACCGCAACAAGATCCTCGTCAGCGTGCATCCGGAGCATGTCGACGTCTGGTTCTGGACGATCCCGTTCTCGAATGGTCGCTGCTCGCAGGGCGTCGTCGCGCGTGCCGAGTTCTTCGAGCGTTTCCCGGGCGACGAGACGGCCAAGCTGCGCGCGATCATCGGCGAGACGCCCACGCTGAGCCACCTGCTGAAGGACGCCGTCTGGGACACGCCCGCCCGCACGCTCACCGGCTACGCCGCCAACGTCAAGTCGCTGTGGGGCCGCAACTTCGCGCTGCTGGGAAATGCCGGGGAGTTCCTCGATCCGGTCTTCTCCAGCGGCGTGACGATCGCGGTCAAGTCAGCGAGTCTCGCCGCCGCCTGCATCGGGCGCGAAGCCGCCGGAGAGCCGGTGGACTGGCAGGCCGACTACGCCACACCGCTGAAGGCCGGCGTCGATGCCTTCCGGGCCTTCGTCGAGAGCTGGTACCGCGGTGGCTTCCAGGACGTGATCTTTCATCCGCAGCCGTCCGACGACGTGCGCCGGATGATCTCGGCGATTCTTGCCGGCTATGCCTGGGACATGAAGAATCCCTACGTGGCGCAGCCGGCGCGGCTGTCGACGCTGGAGCAGTTGTGCGTCGTCGCGAGCTGATCGCCGTCCTGTCTGCCCTGGGCCTGGCCGCCTGCGCCCACCCGGTGCGGGCACCCGCGCTGCGCCTGCCGGAGCTGAAGCTGACGCCGGCCAGCCTGGGCACCAGCCTGAGCCTTGTGCAGCGCCTGACGGTGCGTGAGCTGCCCAGCGGCGCTGGAGAAACCGCTGCCGAACATTCCATCGACGTACAGCTGCAGATCGATGCGCAGGCCCTGCGCCTCGCCGCCTTCGCGCTGAACCAGCGCGTGCTGACGATCGTTTGGGACGGTCGCGAACTGCAGGTGCAGCGCCACCCGATGCTGCCGGCCGAGGTCGACGCGGCACGCGTGCTGCGCGACATCCAGCTCTGCTACTGGCCAGCCGAGGCGGTGCGCGCAGCGCTGCCTGCGGGCTGGACGCTGGATGATGAGCGCTCGCGCCGCGTGCTGAGCCATGAAGGTAGTCCGCAGGTCATCATCGACTACGGTGCAGATGCACGTTGGCAGGGGCGTGCCGAGTTGGACAATCGCGCCGAGGGCTACCGCCTGAGCATCGAATCGACGACGACCGAATGAGCCTTCCCGTCCACCTGAACGCATTGGGCCTGGTCTGTGCCTTGGGGCAGGGCCAGGACGAGGTGCGCGCCGGCCTGTTTGCCGAAGACGCGCCGCGCGGCGTCGCGCCGGTGGCAGATCTGCTGCCGGGCCGCACGCTGCACCTGGGCGCCGTGCGTACGCCGTTGCCCGACACGGCGGTGCTGCCGCTGCACCAGCGCAGCCGCAACAACGCGCTGCTGCTGGCCGCGCTGGCGCAGATTCGCCCGCAGGTGGACACCGTGATAGCGCAGCACGGCCACGCGCGCATCGGCGTCGTGCTGGGCACAAGCACCTCCGGCATCGGCGAAAGCGAGCTTGCGCTCGCAGCGCTGGTGCGCGACGGCGCGCTGCCCGCCGGCTTCGACCCGCGCCAGCAGGAGATCGGTTCGCCGGCGCTGATGCTGGCCGAGTTGCTGGAGCTCGGCGGCCCTGCCTACGTGATCTCGACGGCATGCTCATCGAGTGCCAAGGCGATGGCCAGCGCCGCTCGGCTGCTTGCCGCCGGCACCTGCGACGCGGTGCTCTGTGGCGGCGCCGATTCGCTGTGCGCCTTCACCGTGGCGGGTTTCGCGGCGCTGGAGTCGGTGGCCGAGCAGCGCTGCAACCCGATGAGCGAGGCGCGCTGCGGCATCAACATCGGCGAGGCGGCCGCGCTGTTCCTGATGACGCGCGAAGGCGGGCCTGTCTCCCTGGCAGGTTGGGGCGAGAGTTCCGACGCGCATCACATCTCCGCGCCTGATCCCGAGGGCTCCGGCGCACTGGCTGCGATGCGCGAGGCACTGCAACGCGCAGGCCTGGGTCCCTCGGACATTGACTACCTGAACCTGCACGGCACGGCCACGCCGCAGAACGACGCGATGGAAAGCCGTGCGGTGACCGAGCTGTTCGGCACTGCGCTGCCCTGCAGCTCGACGAAGCCGTTGACCGGCCACACGCTCGGCGCCGCGGGCGCGCTGGAAGCCGCGATCGCCTGGTTGAGCCTGGTCGGCAACCCCGAGGGCCGGCTGCCGACGCACTGGTTCGATGGCCGGCGCGATGCCGCGCTGCCGGCGATCGCCCTGGTTGCACCGGGCCAGCGGCTCGGCCGCCCGCTGCGCGCGGTGCTCAGCAACTCCTTCGCCTTCGGCGGCAGCAATGCCGTCCTCGTGCTGAGTGCCGCGTCATGAACCCACGCTGGACGATCGACGAACTGGTGCCGCACGCGGGCCGCATGAGCCTGCTGGGCGAGCTCGTCGGCACCGAAGGCGACCTGCTGGAGGCCGAGCTGACGATCGCGCCCGACGACCTGTTCTTCGACGCGATGGGCCCCGGTGCCGGCGTCGGCGGCTGGGTCGGCATCGAATACATGGCGCAGGCGGTGGCGGCCTGGGCCGGCGCGCTGGCACGGGCCGCGGGCGGCACGCCGAAAATCGGCTTCCTGCTCGGCAGCCGGCGCTACCAGTGCAGCCGCAGCGCCTTCCATGCGGGCGAGCGCTTGCGGATCCGCGTGCGGCGCGAGTTTCAGGCCGACAACGGCCTGGGCCAGTTCGATTGCGCGATCGAGATCGCCGGTGCGACGGTGGCGACGGCGCAGCTGACCGTGTTCGGGCCCGAGGACCCGAACGCCTTCCTGAACAACGAGAGTGGGCGAGACGATGAATGACAAGACCGTGCTGGTGACTGGCTCCAGCCGCGGCATCGGCCGCGGCGTGGCGCTGCGGCTGGCGCGCGATGGCTACGACGTGGTGGTGCACTGCCGCGGCCAGCGCGAGCAGGCCGAGGCCGCGGCCGCCGAGATCCGCGCACTGGGCCGTGAGTCGCGCGTGCTTCAGTTCGATGTGGCCGACCGCGCGGCGGCATCGGCCGCGCTGCTGGCCGACGTGGAGGCGCACGGCTGCTACTACGGCATCGTCTGCAATGCCGGCATCGCGCGCGACGGCGCCTTCCCGGCGCTGTCCGGCGAGGACTGGGACGCGGTGATCCAGACCAATCTCGACGCTTTCTACAACGTGCTGAATCCGCTGACGATGCCGCTGGTGCGGCGGCGCAAGCCGGGGCGCATCGTGACCCTGTCCTCCGTGTCGGGCCTGATGGGCAACCGGGGTCAGGTCAACTACAGTGCCGCCAAGGCCGGCATCATCGGCGCGAGCAAGGCGCTGGCGGTGGAACTTGCCAGCCGCGGCATCACGGTGAACTGCGTCGCGCCGGGGCTGATCGATACGGAAATGGTGGACGGCCAGGTGCTCGAGGAAGCCTTGAAGATGATCCCGGCCAAGCGCGTGGGTACGGTGGAAGAAGTGGCCGCGCTGGTGGCCTTCCTGATGAGTGAAGACGCCGCCTACATCACGCGGCAGGTGATTTCTGTGAATGGAGGAATGGTCGGATGAGCAGGCGAGTTGTCGTCACGGGCGTGGGCGCCATCAGCCCTTTGGGCCATGACTGGGCCACGGTCGAGACGAACCTGAGGAGCGGGCGCAATGCGGTGCAGCGCATCGAGCCCTGGGCCGGCTACGAAGGCCTGAACACCCAGGTCGGCGCCCCGGCCCTGCCTTTCGAGCTGCCCGCTGCCCGCTACAACCGCAAGAGTACCCGCAGCATGGGCCGGGTCGCGTTGATGGCCACGCGCGCCAGCGAGCTGGCGCTGGAAGATGCCGGCCTGCTGGGCGACCCGCTGGTCAAGAGCGGCCAGATGGGCATCAGCTACGGCTCGTCCTCCGGCACGCCCAGCGCCATCGGCGACTTCGGTCGCATGATGGCCGACAAGAGCACCGAAGGCATCAACGCCACCACCTACATCAAGATGATGGCCCACACGGCGGCCGTCAACATCGGCGTGTTCCTGGGACTCACCGGCCGCATCATCACGACGACCAGCGCCTGCACCTCCGGCAGCCAGGGCATCGGCTACGCCTACGAGGCGATCCAGTCGGGCCGGCAGCTCGCGATGCTGGCCGGCGGCGCCGAGGAGCTGGACGCCACGCAGGCGGCGGTGTTCGACACCCTGTTCGCCACCAGCGTGAAGTACAACGCCACGCCCGAGCTGACGCCGCGGCCCTTCGACGCTGCCCGCGATGGTCTGGTGCTGGGCGAAGGTGCCTGCACGCTGGTGCTGGAGGAGTACGAGCATGCGAAGGCGCGCGGTGCGCGCATCTACGCCGAACTCGTCGGCTATGGCACCAACAGCGACGGCGCGCACGTGACCCATCCGCAGACCGAGACCATGGCGCAGGCGATCCGCCTGTCGCTGGCCGATGCCAAGCTGCAACCGGCCGACATTCCCTACGTCAACGCGCACGGCACGGCGACCGAACAAGGCGATGTGGCCGAGTCGCAGGCGACGCACAGCGTCTTCGGCCCGAAGGTGGCGATCTCCTCGCTGAAGAGCTACATGGGCCACACACTCGGCGCCTGCGGCGCGCTGGAGGCCTGGATGACGATCGAGATGATGAACCGCGGCTGGTTCGCGCCGACGCTGAACCTGGTGCAAGTGGACGAGCGCTGCGGCGAACTCGACTACCTTACCGGCGCGGGCCGCGAGATCCAGACCGAGTTCGTGATGAGCAATAACTTCGCGTTCGGCGGGATCAACACTTCGTTGATCTTCAAGCGTGTTTGACCAGGGAAAAGTACAGATGACGAAGAAACCACTTCCGCTCGCCCTTGCGGCAGCCCTTTGCCTGGCCTGTGGTGCCTTGGCCGCGGCCGAGCCAGAAACGGCGCAGCCCGCAGCGTCAGCGGCGTCCGCTGCCGGCGATGAAGCGCAGGCCGCTGCGGCGTTGGCGAAGGACCGCGCCGAGGCCGAAGCAGCGCTCGCCGCAGCCCCAGCCGCCGAGCGCGACCTGTGCCTGGTCCGCGGCAAGCCGTCGGGCGATGCCCGCTACCAAGTGCTGAAGAAGCTGAAGGTGGCGCGTCAGACCTATGGCTCCGTCACGCTGGTGCTGCCCGAACTGGCCCAGCAGGCCCGTGCCGCCGGAGCCGACCTGATCATCGAATACAACGGTTCCCAGCGCTTCGGCTTCTTCCCCTGGCGGCTGGTACGCCCGGTGGCCACGGGCACGGCCGTGCGCTGGCTCGGCGCCCAGCCCGTCGACTGCGCCGCGCTGGGCGGCAATACCGTGGCCGAGGTCATCAGCACCAACAAGGAGCCGGGCAAGTGAGCTCCCCTCGTAACTCGAAAGGAATCCTGAACATGCAACGTCTTCCCATCGCATGGGCCCTCGCCCTGGCGAGCCTGGCGCCGCTGGCCCAGGCCCGCGACACCATCGTCGACATCCCGCTGGCCGACGTGCTGGCCATGCCCGAGGCGCAAAGCGAGCTGGACGGGTCGGTCAAGTTCTACCTCGCCGGCGCGGCAACGCCGCACGTCACCAAGCGCCTGGGCAGCGATGTGTCGAACCCGAAGACCAACGGCTTCAACAAGAGCGACGAGTTCGGCTGCAAGTGGGCGGCCCTGTCGGCGCTGAAGGCCTTCCAGGCCAAGGCCAAGTCCAAGGGCGCCAATGCCGTGGTCGACCTGGTCAGCTACTACAAACGCAACGAGACGCGCAGCGACACGACGATCCAGTGCCACGCGGGGGCCTTCGTCATCGGCCTGGCGCTGAAGGGTGAGTACGCTGTCGTCAAGTGAGTGGCATGTCAGCAAGGAGATGCACGACATGAACAAGAGCAAAAAGATCCTGCTTGCCGCCGCACTGGTGCTGGCCGCGGCGGGAGCCCACGCAGTGCGCAGCTCGGTGCCGCTGGTCGAGCGGCCACGCGTCGAGTTGCTGGCCAATGACGGCAAGGCCGGCGCTGCCGAGCGCGTGCGCGCGGCTGTCGTCCAGGGCAGCCAGACCCATCACTGGACGGTGCAGGACGAGCAGCCGGGCGAGCTGACGCTGCGCCAGCAGCGGGGTGCGATCGAACTGCTGGTCAAGGTCCGCTATGACGCACTGGGCTACCAGGTCCAGTACGTTTCCAGCACCGGCCTGTACTACGAACAGACGGCCGACGGCGGTGCCAAGATCCATCCGACCTACAACAACTGGATGAAGAACCTGGACTCCGCGATCGCGACGGTGCTCCCTTCCATTCCCTGAGAAGCCGCGGTGGACGGGGTCGCGCTGCGACTGGCGCACGGCGACACATTGTCCCGGCGACCGGATGTCAGCTGGTTGGCCGTTGGCGAGCGTGCACGGCTGGCGAGCCTGGGCAGCGATCGTCGCCGCCAGGATTTCCTGGCCGGCCGCTGGCTGTTGCGGCTGACCCTGTCTGAATGGGTCGGCGGGGAGCCGGGCGAGCAGCGGGTGGACATCGATGCCGACGGCCGCACCCTGTGCGAGCCGGGCCTGTTCGCCAATCTTTCGCACAGCGGCGATTGGCTGGCCTGCGTGGTGGCCGACACGCCGGTGGGCGTCGACATCGAGCGGGCGAGCCGGCCCCGCGGGGACCTCGCCGGCGTGGCGGCGATGGTGCATGGTCCGGCGCAGTGCGCGGAGCTGGTGGGTGTACCCGGGCCGCAGCGGCTGCGCCGTTTCTACGAGCTGTGGACCTTGAAGGAAGCCGCGCTGAAGCGCGCCGGCTTGGGCCTGGACTTCGCGCGGATGCAGGCGATGGAGTTCAGACCTGACCCCGCGGGCGATGCGCTGAGCCTCATGCATGAGGAGGCCGGGCTGACGCTGGCCGTGCTTGCCGCGCGGGAAATGAAAACGCCGGCCCTGCCGGCCGGCGTCCGCCTCGTCGAGCGCTTGCGCCTCGTCGAGCGCTTGCGCCTCGTCGAAAAAGGCGATCCTCAGTCCACGCCGAAGTCGAAGTAGCTGTTCGCCGCCTGGGCGAAGAAACCGGCCACGCGCACTTCCTGCGTGTACAGCACCAGCGCGTACTCGCCGCTGGACAGCGCCTTCTCCGGCGCGATCTTGTAGAGCACGAAGCCGTCGCGGGCGCGCGACTGGTCCGGTAGCTGCTCGGACTTGATCGGCACGACGCGGTCCTTGTTGATGCCGCTGGAGTAGCTCATGTAACCGCCGCCGGTGGACACCTCGCGGGTGTCATTCTTGCGGACGGCGAAGTTGGCCAGTGTCAGGTAGCCGGGCACCTGGGCGTTCTTCGGCACGCTGACGATGAAGGCGACGCCGTCGGCCGGCAGACGGCGCGCGGCCTTCGAGCCCTGCAAGGTCGCGTAGCTGGCCATGCCGCCGAAGCCCAGTGCGCGGGCAGCCATGCGGCTCTGGGCCACGATGTACTGCATCGGGGTTTCCTGGCCGTTGACGACCAGCTGGACTTCCTCGGGATTCAGGCCGCTGGCTGCGGCCGCGGTCGGAGCTGCTGTCGAACCGCCGCCACCGGTGCGGGCCGGGGCAGCGGCCGCACCCTTGGGATTCAGCACCGCCTGCAGCACCGCGGCGCTGGCGCCCTTGTCCTTCAGCTTGATCAGCGCATCGGCCGAGGTGTCGAACTTCGTGCTGCTGGCGCTGGTGATCGACTGGATGATCACCGACTCCGGCATGCCGGCGTCCAGCAGCTTCAGCACGTCGTTGTTGTTTAAGGTGGCGGCGGACGCGGCCAGCGCGGCCAGGCCCAGCAGGCTCGCGGCCACGAGAGACTTCTTCTTCATGGGACCCCTTCTTCTTTCTACGGATTTTTGCGACCCGCCATCTTAGAGACGGCCGTTCCAGCGCCGCTACCGCGGCCGTGCAGAAATCCGCAATCCGTAGGAGCGCCTAAGATTCGCGCCTGTTGTCCTTGCCCGGTCCCCGATGTCCAAAACCCTTCCGATCACACGCAGCCACGGCCTCGAAGCCGTCGAACTCGTTTCCCCCGACGGCGCCCGCGCCACGATCAGCCTGCACGGTGCGCAGGTTCTGTCCTGGGTTCCCGCCGGCGGTGCGGAGCAGCTCTATCTCTCGCCGAAGTCGGAGTTCTCCAACGGCCAGGCGATCCGCGGCGGCGTGCCTGTCTGCTTCCCGCAGTTCGCCGGGCGCGGTCCGCTGAAGAAGCATGGCTTCGCCCGCACGAAGCCGTGGACGCTGGTCAGCGCCGAGCAGGGCGAGCACGACGCGCTGGCGGTGCTGCGCCTCGCGGACGATCCGGCCAGCCGCATGGTCTGGCCGCATGCCTTCGAGGCCGAGCTGAGCGTGCTGGTGCACGGCCGCAGCCTGCAGATCGAGCTGGCGGTCGAGAACCGCGGCGAGGCCGGAGCGCAGGCCTTCGAGTTCACCACGGCGCTGCACAGCTACTTCGCCATCAATGACATCGACGAGGCCAGCGTCGACGGACTTTCGGGCCTCAGCTATCTCGATTCGGTCGACCAGACCGAGAAGGCGCAGCGTGTGAGCCTGCTGCTGCCCTCCGGCGAGCTGGACCGCATCTACTTCAATGCGAAGCAAGACCTGACCCTGAAGGAACAGGGCATCAGCACGCAGCGCGAGCTGAAGATCTCGCAGCAGGGCTTCGAGGACGTCGTGGTCTGGAACCCCGGCGCCGAACGCGCCGCCGCGCTGGCCGACCTGCCGGCCGGCGATTGGCGCAAGTACCTCTGCGTCGAGGCTGCGACGGTCGGCCGCCCGGTTCGCCTGGAGCCCGGCGAGAGCTGGGTCGGCATGCAGAGCCTGGTGCTTGCGTGATTCCCGCCTGGCGATGACTTAAGCTGGCCGCTCCACGGCTTTGGAGCGGCAGCGATGGCGAAGAACGGCAAGGATGGCAAGCTCGGCAAGTCCGAGTACCTCGAACGGCTGGCGCCGATGCAGCTGGAGCTCAACGGCATGGCGCGCTGGCTGCAGCATGCGGGCAAGCGGCTGGTGATCGTCGTCGAGGGCCGTGACACGGCCGGCAAGGGCGGCACGATCTCGGCGATCAGCGAGACGCTGAACCCGCGCCAGTGCCGCACCGTGGCGCTGGGCACGCCCAGCGACTACGAGAAGGGCTGCTGGTACTTCCAGCGCTATGTCGCCCACCTGCCCACGGCGGGCCAGATCGCGCTGTTCGATCGCAGCTGGTACAACCGCGCCGGCGTCGAGGCGGTGATGGGCTTCTGCACGCCCGAGCAGACGGACGACTTCCTGAAGCAGGCACCGGTGTTCGAGAAGATGCTGGTGGACGACGGCATCCTGCTGTTCAAGTACTGGCTGACGGTGGACCAGGACAAGCAGGAGGAGCGATTCCAGGACCGCCTCTCCGACCCGCTGAAGCGCTGGAAGCTCTCGCCAATCGACCTGGAGGCGCGCCGCCTCTACAAGGAATACGGCAAGGCGCGCGACCGCATGCTGGAGGCCACGCACAAGAAGCACGCGCCCTGGACGCTGGTGGACTACAACGACCAGCGCCGCGGCCGGCTGACCTTGATCCGCGATCTGCTGGACCGCCTGCCCGACGTCGGCGTGCCCGCGTCGACGCTGGAGTTCCCGCCGCTGGACAAGGCGCCGCAGCGCGAGCGCTTCGGCGGCAAGCTCAGGCCGATCGAGTCGGTCTGAACCCGGATAATCGGCGGATGAGCTTCGCCCCATTGCAGAACGACACCTTCCTGCGCGCCTGCCTGCGCCAGCCGACCGAGCACACCCCCGTCTGGCTGATGCGCCAGGCCGGCCGCTACCTGCCCGAGTACCGCGAGACGCGGGCCAAGGCTGGCAGCTTCATGGGCCTGGCGACCAACACCGACTACGCCACTGAAGTCACGCTGCAGCCGCTGGAGCGCTACCCGCTGGACGCGGCGATCCTGTTCAGCGACATCCTGACCGTGCCCGACGCGATGGGCCTGGGCCTGTCCTTTGCGATCGGCGAGGGCCCGAAGTTCGAGAAGGTCGTGCGTGACGAGGCGGCGGTCGCCGCACTCGAAGTGCCCGACATGGACAAGCTGCGTTACGTCTTCGACGCCGTCACCTCGATCCGCCGCGCGCTGAACGGCCGCGTGCCGCTGATCGGTTTCTCCGGCAGCCCGTGGACGCTGGCCTGCTACATGGTCGAGGGCGGCGGCTCCGACGACTACCGCCAGGTCAAGAGCCTGATGTACGCGCGGCCCGACCTGATGCATCGCATCCTCGCCGTCAACGCCGACGCGGTGGCTCAGTACCTGAATGCACAGATCGAGGCTGGCGCGCAGGCGGCGATGATCTTCGACTCGTGGGGCGGCGTGCTGGCCGACGGCATGTTCCAGCGCTTCTCGCTGGCCTATTCGCGCCGCGTGCTGGCGCAGGTCAAGACCGAACACGAAGGCCGGCGCATTCCGCGCATTCTGTTCACCAAGGGCGGCGGCCTGTGGCTGGACGAGATCGCCGCGTCCGGTGCCGACGTCGTCGGCCTGGACTGGACGATGAACCTCGGCCAGGCGCGCGAGCGCGTCGGCCAGCGCGTGGCGCTGCAGGGCAATATCGATCCGAACGTGCTGTTCGCGCCGCCGGACGCGGTGCGCGAGCAGGTGCGCGCGGTGCTGGACAGCTTCGGCCCGCACCCCGGCCACGTGTTCAACCTGGGGCACGGCATCAGCCAGTACACGCCGCCGGAGCACGTCAGTGCGCTGGTCGACGAGGTGCATGCGCACTCGCGCCGGCTCCGCGCGGCGGTGTGAAGTTCGCACGGCAGCTCGGACTTATCCCCAAAATCCAGGACACGGGGCGATACCGGAACTGATTGTTGCGCTGCAGCTTCGCGTTTACCCGATTGAAGCCTAAGTACTTGATTCATATGGACGTGCGGCGGCCGCACCGAAAATGGGCGACAAACAGGCAATCAGGGTTTTCGAGCGTGGCCGACTACAGGCCATCGACTTCCTCACAAAGTTATCCACAGAAACTGTGAATAGTTCGGTGGCGCTTTTGAAATCAGGGACTTAGCCGCTGATGTTCACCTTCCACCTCATGTCCGGAATTGAATGAGCGAGGCACCGACCGGCCTGATCGACACCCGCGTACGCGTTGCCGTCGACACGCCGCAGCACAGCGGCCTGACCGGCCCGCTTGATTACCTGAGTGAGCAGGCGCTCGCTCCGGGCAGCCTCGTGCGGGTGCCGCTGGGCAAGCGCGAACTGCTGGGCATCGTCTGGCCGGGTGAATCGGAGCAGGACACCGACGCGGCCCTGCTGCGTCCCATTCTGGGAATCCTCGACGTCCTGCCGCCGCTGAGCGCGAACTGGTGCGCGCTGGTCGAGTTCGCCGCCCAGTACTACCAGCGCACCGTCGGTGAGCTGGCGCTCTCCGTGCTGCCGCCGCAGCTGCGCGAGCTGGAGCCCTCGCAGTTACAACTGCGGCTGAAGCGCGTCGCCAAATGGGCGGCCGAGCAAGGGCAGCGCGGCCAGGAAGAAAGCGAGAGCAAGCCCGAGCTCAGCGAAGAGCAGGCAGCGGTGCTGGCCGAGCTGGATGCGCTGCTGCAGGCGCCCGAAACCCCGCCGCCGGTGCTGCTCTACGGCGTCACCGGCAGCGGCAAGACCGAGGTCTATCTGCGCGCCGCCGAGCATGCGCTGGCTGCGGGCAAGCAGGTGCTGGTGCTTGTGCCCGAGATCAACCTGACGCCGCAGTTGGAGGCCCGCTTCGCCGCGCGCTTCGCCGGCGTCGCCACCGTCTCGCTGCACAGCGGACTCACGCCGGCGCAGCGCCTGCGCAACTGGCTGGCCGCCCACCTGGGCGAGGCACGGCTGGTGCTGGGCACGCGGCTGGCGGTGTTCGCGTCGATGCCGCAACTCGGGCTCGTCGTCGTCGACGAAGAGCACGATCCGTCCTACAAGCAGCAGGACGGCGCGCGCTACTCGGCGCGCGACCTGGCCGTCTACCGCGCCCGGCTGGAGAAGGTGCCGGTGATCCTCGGCTCGGCCACGCCCTCGCTGGAGAGCTGGCAGCGCGCCGAGGAAGGCAAGTACAAGCGCCTGGCGCTGCCCCAGCGCATCGGCGGCGGCGCGTTGCCGCGCGTGCGCCTGTTCGACATGAAGACCTTGCCGGTCAAGAAGGGCGTGATGACCGCGCTGACCACGCCGCTGCTCGGCGCGCTGCGCCAGCGGCTGGAGCGCGGCGAGCAGAGCCTTGTCTTCCTGAACCGCCGCGGCTATGCGCCGGTGCTGCACTGCGGCGAGTGCAACTGGAAGAGCGACTGCCCGCACTGCAGCGCCTGGCGCGTCTTCCACAAGGGCGACCGCACCTTGCGCTGCCACCACTGCGGCTTCACCGAGCGCGTACCCTCGGCCTGCCCGAGCTGCGGCAATATGGATATCGCCCCGCTGGGGCGCGGCACCGAGCGGCTGGAGGAACAGCTCGCCGAGGCGCTGCCCGGCGCCCGCGTCGCCCGCATCGATGCCGACTCGACGAAGAACAAGGGCGAGCTGGAAGCGCAGCTCGCCGCGGTGCACGCCGGCGAGGTCGACATCCTGGTCGGCACGCAGATGATCACCAAGGGCCACGACTTCCGCCGCATCACCTTCGTCGCCGCGGTGAACCCGGACGGCGCCCTGTTCAGCAGCGACTTCCGCGCGCCCGAGCGCCTGTTCGCGCTGCTGATGCAGGCGGCCGGCCGCGCCGGGCGCGACGCCGAGCAGGCCGCCCGCAGCGAGATGTGGGTGCAGACCTGGCACCCCGAGCACGCGCTGTACAAATCGCTGGCGACGCACGATTACGAGGCCTTCGCCGCGCAGCAGCTGGCCGAGCGCGAATCGGCCGGCCTGCCGCCCTACGCCCATCTGGCGCTGGTGCGGGCCGAGGCGCGCACTGCCGAGGCGGCCAAGGCCTTCCTCGATGCTGCCGCCGCCTGGGCCAAGCAACTGCCCGATGCGCGGCAGGGCGTGCTGATCTACCCGCCGGTGCCGATGGCAATCGCCCGCGTGGCCAACGTCGAGCGCATGCAGATGCTGGTCGAGTCTTCCAGCCGCGGCGCGCTGCAGCGCCTGCTCTGGCACTGGCTGCCCGAACTGGGCGCCTTGAAGCGCGAGCACCGCGCGGTGCTGCGCTGGGCCGTCGACGTCGATCCGCTGGCGATCTGAAGGCATACCGGATAGATTCCGGGCTCCACGAACCAGGTGCCTGATGGACGATGAGCTGAAGAAGGACGAGTGGCTGCGACGCGTTCTTGGCGTCGAGAACCCGCGCGGGTCCGGCACGCCGGCAGCGCCGCGCAAGCCGGTGCGCGAAGTGCCGCTGAACACCAGCCTGCGCGGCGC
>Ga0247779_1000109_pt1 | contig 66428 bp, 69 predicted proteins | sample UWRJL221509R5_FD_179925 | JGI IMG/M metagenome (GOLD analysis project Ga0247779, IMG submission 179925) | Plant litter microbial communities from Arlington Agricultural Research Station in Wisconsin, United States - UWRJ-L221-509R-5 | ecosystem: Environmental > Terrestrial > Plant litter >... | reverse complement strand
CCCAAAACGAGGCAAGATGCATGACGATGTTGAAATTCAACACACACGTGATCGTGCTCGCTTGCTCGATCAGTGATGGATATTTACTTGCATTTAAATTGACGCGACGCGCGTCCATGTGAGTTACACTAGTAGGATATGCAATATTGAGAGAATAGGAAAGAGTAAAATAAGTCGATCCAGTGCTCATTTCTAGTAAATAAATTAACAAGGTTTGCACAGAGCAGATACGCAATTACAATGGGCAAGAACGACAGCGACGAGCTTAGAAAAACAATCGGAATAAGTCATATCGACTGAAGTGTCGTTTTAACTGGTAGAGAATTATAAGGAATTATACTACCCATTCTACATCGCGACACACGTCTCAACTGGTATATACACCCAATCACTACCATCACCACCACCACAAGAGCACAATTTTGCACGCACCGTGCACCTACAAACTCTGCATACCATGATGTCCAAACTCCATTCATTTCCATCACTCCACTGAGCAAACAACCCTGAAACGACGCACAACCCAGCCCAGCAAATTCTTAACATATCATCCGAACGAAGTGAAACAAGATAAATATACCGCCCGGCGGGACCCAGCAGAAATGTCAGAATCCCCATCCCGTGCCGTACGCGACCGATGTCGAATAACCGCATCCTCGTCTCCTTCCTGATTATCAAACAAGTCCGACAAAAATCCTGGTCAAAAACAGCCTAATAATCAAAAGTTTTGAAACCGTGTTATAAATAAATGCCAGCGTCCATCTTTCCGGTATCCCTGACTATATCTAAGTATCTATCTATCTATTTGAACACAAACCCGAGTGTCGAGCAACTACCGAGCGCATCTTAATCCAGCAAAAAAAAAAAGTTTATTGCGTACTGGGTAAACTTCCAGCAACAAGAATGTTTGATTAAATTTCTGTCCAAGTATTCGTGGTACAGTACTAGTGCATATACAATATCTTAATTCACCCCCCAAGTCCACAAACTATCAAAATACTTCACCCAAGCCTCCACCGCAATCACCATCTAGGTTAGTTGGTTTCCCGGTACAGGGTATGTAGACATGCAGCGCAGTCAGGAAAGGGGCAGATGCCAGACATGATACATGAGCAGAGTCGAGGCAAGCAACCAGTTAAAAATATATCCTGCCATACTTACCAATCCGTTTGATAAGATGCATAACGAAACGACATACCTACCCCGAGTACCCGAGACCCATAATGAAAAAGAGCAGTCGGAAAGATAACTTCATAACACGATCGGCATTCGTCTAATTATCCGAATCAAAATTCTGAAATCTAATGTGAAGTCATATTTACGCAAATAAAACTACCACAAAAATATCAATATAGTATATAACAGAAAGCACTACCAATTCCGTTATAGTATTTTTGGTTGTAGCGTGAATGCCTATGCAAAAACGCCGGAGGGTGGGGAGGGGGGTGAAGGAGCGAGCGAGTAAATTGAAACAGTATTATCGGAGTAAGAGGAAAGGAGTACGGCTAAAGTAGTAATAGATACATGTCAAGAAAAATCGCGTCGTGAATAGTCGTAAAATGTCGTGACAGGTCGTAAGAGGGGTCGTAAATATGGTGTATGTGCGGGGTCGTAGGCATATAAAAACATGACGAGATCTTGAAGAGACGTTACAAGAAAAAAAAAGCGAACAAGAAAAGAGAAAACCAAAGAGCTTCATCAGAATGAAGTGCACGAGCGTGGATGTGCATGTAAAAACCAGTCAAAGAGTCAAGGCAAGACGAGACCGAACCAGAATGGGATCCGCCTCTCTCCTCATGAATGCACAAAGCCAGTCGAGCTAGGCGGTCTTGAAGTATTACCCGACATGGAATTGGCGCTCTCGCTCCTCCCACGTGGCCGAGAGGCAGCCAACGCGAGACGCACAGGAATAGGTCGCTTCGACGCGACCGAGATGTCATCCTGCGACTGCGCCCGCGTAAAAAAATCGTCTTCGCCTTCATACGGCGACGATGCCGCGTTGATCTGCACATACATTCGCAATCAGATAAAGAAAAGGACAGAAAGCATGCAAGGACTAGAACTCACCCATTCACCAAGAACGTCGGCTATCCGCAGCGCCTCCTCCTGACTGAACTTGCCCTTGGATCCCTTCTCCGAGTGGAGGCGCAGCAGCTCGCTGAGCGTGCGCTTGACAGTCACATTGCCACTGATCACCCGTTCCCTAAACTCCTCTGTCGATGAATAACGCGAGGACTTGCTAGGGGTGTCCTCTGCAGGAAAAACGACCGAATTGCGGGGTGTGGTTATTAAATTCACGGTGGCCACTGTTGTGGGCTGGGCATCCAGAGGAACAGCGACCGAGATCGTGTTAGGGTCGACAAGAGTTCTATCCCAGTCATCCTCAGGCTGGGAGTCTAATGAAAGGGAGGAGAGCGAGCGATCCAGCGACTCTGACATGGTTAATGGTTAGCAAGTCTGATCTTCCCGCAATCGGTTACTTCAGTAAACAATCCCTCCTAACAAGGACAAATAACGCGACGCGAACATGGTTCATACTCGCACATCCATCCATTTTATTGTTCTATCTTCATTTTATTGCTGAGCATTCCGGTACTCGTTAGAACCGGAAAATGCACTAAAAACAAAAGTATAAAGAATGCTATACATCGGTGCATTACAAGTGAAAGTCAGGACCCCGGAACCGAGTAATCGGGGGTCTGAAATGCTGTGCTCATGTTGGAGGATTTATTATGAACTTTGTATCGTGTTAGTGTTGGGCTGCGTCGTTGAAGCCGATGCCAATGTTCTGACTCGTTTATTGTATAATTCCGAGTCTGTTTCCCTTCTTTCTTTCTTTCATACCACCATGTCTGCCTATACCCAGTCTTACGGGGCTTACCAACAGCAACCTCGCAGCTATCATCAACCCCCAACCTCCGCTTCCTCCGCAAGTTGGGGTCCTCCTCCCTTCGCTGGTCCTCCTCCTTTACCAGCAGGAATCCAAGTAAATCCTCAACAATGGCAGTCAGGATACTGGCAATATAATAACTATTACAAACCAAGTTCAGCTCCGATGGGTCAACAACCTCATGTCCCTTGGATTCCCAGCCATAACTGGATTCCACAGAATCAGAAATACCCATATCAGCAGCAGCAACAGAAACAGTTCCAAGCATACCCTGGTAAACCACCGCAGCAACAGGCAGCCGCACAGCAGCCCTCATACAATCCTTACAAGCGTCAGCCTCGTGCCCCCAGTGAAGAGTATCTTAAAGATCCCCTCGTAGATAACCCCCTAGGTCTCATAGACGCCCATGCTGTTTCTGTGTAAGTGCATTTTCTTTCAATCTCACTGCAGATCTGTTCTGATTCACTCTTCCTTTCAGCGAAGAGTATTATCGAAAAGGCCACACCCCCTGGATATGGCAAACCACCCCGCTAGAACCGGACTCTGACGACCCTCAGGTAGGGCAACAAAAACGAAACGCCACAGATCCTGCTAAACAAAGCAACGGTGCCTCGGCGCCTGCTGCCCCATCACGACGTTATTCTGAGAGCGACATTGGTTCAGAACCTGAATCCTTTACTTCCAAAATAGAACTACAGCCTACATTCTCTAGCAAGATTATTCGCACCCCAGAGCACTATCGCAATAGCTCTCTAAGCAATACTCCAACGTCCTCGCCCAGAAATTCTCGCAGTCCCGTCGATTCCCTCAGTTCTAGGTTAGGCCACATGTCGATAAGCTCGAATTCGAGTAGTCCGAGTAGTTCTCTCTCACGACACTCATCGATGCCCAACAACTCGTCGACCTCTTCTTTCTCTTCCTTCTACTCGAATTCACCTAGTAAGCCAGATTATTCTAGCGCACCCATGCTCACAGACCGTCTTTCCGATGAACCAGAGAGCATGCTTTCGCCCCTCATCTTCTCCAAGACGCCAGGTCCAGCAGCTCCAAGTCAGCTACGCACACTGCGTAATCACCCCAACCCTCTGCTGTCCACGCAATCGCTTGATACCATCCCAGAGACGGCTTCGCCGGCACAGGCACAGGCACCATACCAGCATAATCAGCACCAGCAACACCAGACGAATGGAACCTCGACTGCGGCACAGCAACAACACCCACCGTCGTCGTTCTACCCAAGGTCTGGTGTACAACACGCAAACACGATGCCCGCGCCACCGAAATCTCAGGTGATGTACACCGCCACTGCACCACCCCCGCCTCAACTACCGCCTCCCCGCATGCCGATATATCCATCCACGGACGGTGCTCCAGCGAAGGGTACTGGTCGTACTGATCGTGAGGAAGAGGCAGAAAGGGCGCGTGAGGTCGATAGAGCGAAAGAAAGAGAAAAGAAATGGGCAGAGGAAAGGGAACAGGATAAATTACAACGTGCTATTGCTAGAGAACGGGAGCGTATGCAAAATGGAGAATATGGGAGACATAATCAACATCGAGATGAGTGGGACAGAGAGCGCGAGAAGGAAAAAGAAAGGGAAAAAGAGCACGTTGGCAGTCGTTATACCACCTACGTCGATCCTCACGTAAACGCACGCGGCACGCCTTCGCCTCGTAGCCATACAGATTCACGCTCTTCGCCGTCGTCGTCAGGATCCTCGTCAGCCCAACCCTCTCCCATGAGGCGGAGTAGCTCACACAACGTCACTCCTCCAACGAATTCAACATACCCCAACTCATCACCCTCAAACTCGACAAATCAGCATTTTAATTCACAATCAAATGGATATACCTCTTCTCATTCCATCTCATACTCGTACTCTCAACCTCAACATTCCTCCTCGCACTCCCAATCATCACAAACACAAAGCACCTCCACACCTCCCTCTCATCCATCATCGTCATCAACATCCACAACCTTGACTTCCCCCTCCAATAACCTATCCAAGCTCTCCAACCCGCTTCCACCACCTCCTCAAATGATCCAACGCCCACCAATCATACCCGTACAGCACACGCCCCCGCCCAAATGGCGTGAGCGCGTACGATACGGCTTCTGGAATAGGCGCGGCGACCACCTCACCCCGGACGGGTACATCGTCTACGCACCCATCGACAAGGCCTATCCGCCCGATTTGCAGAACCACCCGAAAGAGGAAGACGGGTACGAGAACCACGAGCGGCTGTTCACTTCGTATGTCCAACGTCCCGAACTCCCGCAAAGTTTGCCGAAACATGGAAAGCTACCCGAGTGTCCTTATGAAGCTGTGAGTCAATCAAGCTCGTCTTCTCTTTTTTTTTTCTCCTTTTAGTTATATTTCTCTATTTGTAAACATCCATGTCTAACACTCCTTTTCTTTCCTCCAGTTCATTGTATACCACTACAAATAGTAACCGCTGCGTTACATTATACCGACCAATGACTCTAAGTATACCCTTTCTCTTGTCCGTTAGGGGGCCTTTTTCTTTTCCGTCATATTCTCTCACTTGCATTTTCTCTTCTTATTTCCCCTCCTGAAACCTACGGACATCATCCAACAATAAACAGACAATCAATGACAATAAATCATACGCGCGCAGCTCCTTTTTAATCCAGATCCAGATCCACAACACCCGCATTATGTATGTATCAGTCATATGCATCGCATCCAGAATATATCCCACAAGCTCCCACGGACTTCCCGACTCTTGTAGCACCACCAAATCACCATATACCGTTTTCCTTCTATCATATCACTGGATCTCCAATCTGGATCATCACTACGTTAAAGCTGCTATGCTCTGCACTCACAGCCTTTTGTTTTCTCTGCTTCTTTTTGTCACTCTTGTTTCCTTCGTGCTCTTGTTCCTTTTCATTCTTCCCGTTTTCTTCTTCCTCAAGCCCTCCAAGCACCGTTCTTCGTTCAAATCACTTGCATCCTTGCCTCCTTGCCATGCATATCATCCATTGGCGTACACATGTGTTCTCACCTCTTTGTTTCTCTTTTCCTTCCTTTCCTCGTTTACACCCGCATTAAAATCAACCAAGCTATCTATAATCTAAAAACCAGTGTATTCTACTTATCCCAAATTAATTTATACAACCTCCCTTCATTGACGGGGGTCTTTTCTACTATCCTCCATCTGTCTGCCTCCAATGTTTTGCCTCGTATATTTATTTAATTTTGACCCTTGATTCTTTTTACTTCCTCGGAACTCCGCGTATGATACAGACTACTTAACTCAATCGATTCCTTCAGCTGTATAAGTGTTTGCAATGTATCAATAGGATAGAACGAACGACTCTGCAATACTACATACACGCAATGGGACGGAAAATCTATTTTATCGAAAGGGGCCAGTGTATAACTCTATTACTACTATATGTTTGCCAGGAATTGCTGAGCAAAACCAGCGCCGGCATATACAAATAACGAAGAGACGGTAAACGTATACTAGAAGTACAATACAACAACTTTGAAGCAATGCAGAAAGAAAAGAGTAGAATAAAAAAGGATAGATGAGAGGGGTATGCAGCATAAGGATAAAACTAGAAGTACATATGCTGAGAAGAAAAGTTGACGAAGCTTTGCTCGTATTGGAAGTATACGGAATTAAGGATACGGTGCTGAAGATGCGAAAACCGAAACGAAAAATCGACAATACAAATCCGATTCAACCTAGTGGGTCCAACTACAGCGTTCGCGATATGATGTTGTGGAAAGTGAATAAAAAGCACATCGACAAATAGAAGAACGAATAATAGTATTAAAATTTTTGGGCGGAGCAGATTTTGTGGTACTGTAAGTATTCACTTCGAGGCCGGGCGAACACGTACAAAACGCGCTGGATATGTTTTCTATAATTTCCCAACATCGAACGCGTTTTGTACATGTTCGCCGGGTATCGAAGCCTATACTTGTAGTAACTCAAAATGGGTCCATTAACCCAAAACCACCATGCTCGATTCGCATGTGTCCGTATATTCCGTCGCCATTTGGGAACGTTTTCATGCAAACCCAGCAGATGTGTGTTTTGCACATCGTACACACCATATGGTTACAACCTTCATCCTTTTCGATGGCAATCTTGCAGCCAGGGCAACGCTTTACACTGTTCTTCGCGGCCCAATCCCTGAACAAGTCATCCCCGTGCTTGAACTCCGTGCATGTAAGCCCATCATGTGCATCCGCATGACAATTTGGACAGATTCGAACCAAGCAAGAGGGGCACTGAATGAATACACCTGAAGATGTAGTACGATAAACTTGGTCGCAGTCGGCGGTGGGACAAAAGTGGAATTCGTTCGAATGCGACTGTATGTGATGAGTAAATGCTGCATTGGTAATGGCTTGCATTTCAGCGGCATCTAACATCTCTCGGATCGTAAACAGCGGGATGCGTTCGGTACACTTGGCTTCCTTGCCCAAGCATGTCAATGGGAAGAACTTGTGTTCAATTGAAGCTTGGAGGTATCGCTGCAAGCAAGCTTTGCACCAGGAATGTCCGCAAGGAAGTCTGACGGGCAGTACTGGGTCCTCGAAACAAACAGGGCATTCGCGTCCAGGAATTATCCGCTCCACAAATTTCTGGCTGACCCTCACCTTGTTCAATAAATTCATTGCAAGGTTATAGGCTTTCATGTCGCCCTGAATTCGCATTACGCGGCTCCACAGATCCAACATAGCATTGTCTTCCCCAAGCTTTGCTTGCAAATCCCGAAACCCGCCCTCAAGTAATGCTATACCCAGTCGACCATCGAAAGGGATTATGTGAACCTTCTGCGAACACAATGACCTTATTCGTGATAGAATCTTGTCACGAATCTCAGCTCTCGCTGCCATCGGGCCATATAAACGGAGCACTCGTCTGCCAATATCCTTCTCGATCTTGACGCCGGGGTGTTCCTTTTCGATATCACAAAGATACGAAGATCCTGCTGGTCCCCCAAAGAAATCATCCCAAGCAACGTTACCGCCTTCGGTAAGAGTTTCGCCGTTGATCGTTCGTTCCAGCTCCGCTTTCAGGCGACTCAGAGTCTTCATATCTTCTCCACATAAGCGTAATGCGAAATATGCGTTCTTAGGGACAATTGTAAGACTATAGCCACCTCCTTGCTGAAATATGTCGTCGGCGAACGCTCTGATCCCAGATTCAACTTTCGCAAATTTATGCTGCGCCAAAGAGAAATTCAAAGTTTTGATATGCCGCGCAGAAACCTTTGTAAACCCCATGAACATTGGTTTCCGACCGTGAAGATTTTCGGCAGCCTGTTTTGCATCTGTTGCGGTGTTGAAGTATGCCCACGCGCGTAGTTTACCCTCCCTGTACGGAGGTGGGCGAATATCTACATCATGAATCTTCCCTTTGTACTGGGAAAGAAGTCGATGGATACCACTGATGCTCTCTTCCAACGTACAGTCTTTGTAGTTAGGCCTGGCCGTAACCATACCTTGGTGAGGCCCAAATACTTCCATTCCCTCCTCAGTAACGTCGAAAGGGAGGTTGTCGAATTTGACTGTGACGAGACCAACAGCGGGTATTCCAATGTGAATTTGTGCGGTTGTCCAAAAGTTTTGATATGGGCGCCTCCTGGACATTGACACCGCTTCGTTCGCCTTGTCTTCGCTAGCATAGCCCATGTACACAGTTCGCGTGGGTGCATCCCAATCCAGTCGAACGACTGTGTCTGTAATGACCGTACCTCCATCTTTTGCTTCAATACTCATGCGAACTTCCAGCTTCTTGCCAAATGCCGCCGTACCATGTAAAGTTGTAAAGGCAGTGTAGGCATCTGATGATTTTGCGAATTGGATTTTAAACCAATTGAAGTTGGGATTGGGCCGTCGAATGTCCAAAACTTCTCCAAAAGGTTGTAAAACCTGTTTGATTTTGTAGTCGCTGGTATCCGAAGGAAGGTTGGAGAGCATGATCCATTGTGATTCAAACCCAGTCTTGAATTCCTGAACCTCCAACCCGGCACCGAATTGCACGCGCATATGATTGTGAAAGGTAGATTGAAAAGTTTCAGGGGGGCGTCGGACCTGTGAACATGATTAAGGCAAAAAATGAGGAAACAATAAAGGAATGTACGCACTGGTATAGGTCCTGGATCGTCGTAGTCTAGGGTGTGATGAATATATTTACAGTCATAACCAAGAGTACACTGATCCCGTAGCCATTTACGGCATACTTCGTTGGTATCCGGACGAGGGTGTCGCTTCCGTACTTGCGCATTCTCGGAAGGGACAATAGAACTTTGCTTAGACGAGGCTTGTGTCACATTCGTACGTGATACACCGTTCGAGGAAATTTTTGGGGGAGATGGTGCCTGAGGAGGGGATATTTCTGGGGAATCCCAGTCGCTTGCTGATGGAAATCGCAATCCCCAAATGCCAGTATCTGAAGACTGTTGCCCACCCTCACTACTTGTGTCAGACGGCGCACGATCCCCCCAAGGAGTCTTCTTTATTTTCATATTATCCAGGGGTTCGTCGTCTGACGACTTCGACTTCCCTTGACGGGAAACATGACCAGAGGCATTTTGAAATCTCGGAGATGGCGAAAGAGCGGTTGTGGGTATTGCGGACGTCGATGATTGCGAGTATTGAGTAACACTAGGAGGCTGTAATGCTATTACTGAATTCGCGTGCTGAGTTTCAATTGATGATGGTAGGGTGTGGCTTCTGTCGTGGCCATACTTCGTGCGCCAAATGACCACACTTTGATGGATTACATCTGCTAAATATTTCTGCTTGTCAAGGGGATGTAGACGAAAGCATTGTGCGCCGTGGGGACACCATCTTTTTTTGCTCACAAAATCGTAACATATTTCGTTGTGTAGCGCACGAGTTGGGTAAGCCTGCACCTATCAGAAACATATCTATGACTTAGGAATAAATACACACCTCGATGCCATATGCCTTGAATTGTTCTCGAACATGCACAATGTCTCCTGATGTGGTCGCAGTAGGTCTTACGATGGGTTCTTCGGGAACACGCGTCACACTGCTTGAAGCTTTGGGCGCTTCACTCGAACTACTTGAAAATCTGGGCTCTTCATGCACAGTGTAGGTCGCGGTTTGTGTGTTGAAGTTTCGAATAGACCCGTCAATGCATTCGTAAGAGCAAGATTGAGAAAGAGAATGCTTTGCGGAGATGAGTAAAGTTAATTTGAATCGGAAGATCGGCATACCTGTTTCGATGATTCTAAAAGCTTAGAAATGGTCTTCTGGGATTTGGATTCCGGTACAATTGACTTGACATCGAAATGTGTGTGCTGAGGAATATGACTCATTACGGCAGGCAGCTGGAACTACGGAACATGAACTTACTGTGGTATTGAGTGTTGAGGAAACAGGCGCGGAAGGTACGGGTTTGGGGGAATATGTTTTCATCTTTCTAGTTTTCTTGAATGCGGAGCCGTGGGGTGATTGTGCACTCAGAGACACATGCTGGTCGGCGGAAGTGCTATTACGTTGTTGGCGCGAGATGGAATGAGACCCTGAAACCGTTGACATTGCTGGTGAGCACTTCAAGTGGACGGGACAGACGATGAGAGGGTGATTGTATTAAGGTGGGATCAATGCTGCATCCAGTCGAGTGCGAGTGAAATGCTCTTATAAGTGTTCCGAGAATTGTGTGCAGTGCTGCAGAGTGATTTCGGTGGATGCGTTTGACTCCTCCCTTGAGAACCGATCCAGCTGTGACAAGTAGACGTAACGTCACGCCCCTGTTTTAGCTGAGAAGAAATTACTCCCCTGCTTTTCTAGCTTCTTCATTGTTGTACGGATTCGGTAATGATTATCTGATTCACGAAGAAAATGTGCAGAAAAACAAACAGGTAAGTTAAGAAAATTGTTCAATGGGCATACAGCTCAAAGAATAGGTGACCGCGTCAGATGTACCTTTTACTATAATGAATGAGACAATAATCTATCAGGAATGCGAGAATATGGCTGTTGATGCCCGCTAACATGTGGCCTTTGACAGACTTGTTGTTGAGGAGCCCTAGGGCTGACAATAAACTGCATTCTTCCGAAGCGGATAAGGTTTTCTTCGTTTGTTGTCGACTGCTTCATTGGTTGCCCGCTTCTTCCCATTATGCCATGACTCTGTTAGTCTTCTTCGCAAGCGAGGATGACTAGGTAAATGACTCACCCATTGAGCCCTACACTTAATGGCCATTTCCCAATAAAATAGTTACGGGTCATTAGAAAAAGCATCGCTGACAGACTCTATACACGAAGTTAATTTATCGGAATGTTTCCCCATCACAATATCTGAGAGAATACTCCTCACTATAAGTGCAGTAATGAATGTCTGTGTTATCACCCATATGATAGCGAAGACAGAAGACAAGATACGAAACGACAAGTTTTCTGGAATGCATATTCCACTAACATCAGCTAGCACAAGTATGGCACGTTTGGAAATGTTCAGTTTGCTGAAATGTAGAAATCAGCACACTCGAAGACTCACTGTTGTAAAACAATCCTAGCAATCCTAGCAACTTTATCAGCCATGATTTCCACGGATGAGAACTGACTTGGTTTATTTGTAGATGGTTTTTAATATCATGAGCAGTTCCGTTAATTATCCCTAACTCGGTATGGGTCGTCTCCGTTAGATGTGCCATCGTTTTGACTAGCTCATCTACTGCCAGGGATGCTTCAAGCTGGAGGCGCCTGATATCATTAGCTTCCCGTGCAGTGGTTTCCAGAATTGCCGATGTTTGAATTGCGGAGTCAGACAATCCGAGAACATCCTGTTGTCCGTCAAGCGGGTGAAAAGCGGCGTAACAGGGGTGCCGACCTGTTTCATTCCACTCATACTCTCTCCAAATTCAGTCCACCGCATCAGGGTGTCATCCTAATGTGATCAAACATTGGCCGGCAAATATAAATTATTGAATATGAAGAAGCACACCATAATTTTATCGAGTTGTCCGTGAAACACCTCATGGCGAGAAAATAACACTTCAAGCCGACGCGCGATGGTCGTCTCCATCGAGGCTAGGATTGTGTCTAACTGGACAGCATGCTATAAAGGAACACCTTAACCGCAAACACTTTGAAGCCTGCCATAAAAAAGACTTGCCTGTTGAAGAACAGTGACCAGGTTGGACTCGAACTATGTATGGAACAAGGTGTTAGACCTAAGAAACCCGGAGGAAGGACTGGGAAGATAAGCCCAAAACATACCAAAGCAATTGCATGATCATCAGCTTCTTGCCTTTGAATGAAACTTCTGTATTGCATGTCCCATATACTTTTCACTGTCTGATTGTGGATTGAGCTTTGCCTCCTTGTCGTGGAACATGTATGAGGAAGAAAATTACCTCATTGACTTGGCCGCTCAATCGTAAAATGTAATCATCAATCGCCAACTGATACCCTTCGGATAGAGACTTTATCTCCATACCCAAATCCTGGAGGTCCTACAGATAGTCTGTCAGTTAGAATCATAGGTCAACGAAGTATCAAGGCTTACCCAAGCACGTTTCATCCATTCCTTAGTCAATCTTTCCGAGTTTTTCTCTTTTTCCATGACATACTTGATGAAGGTCAATTTTTCCACCGTTACATTATGGTAAATGTCGCGAGCCAAATCTTAGAAAACAGTTTTGATAAATTGCACAGCAATGCAGGGTTTCTGAACCTACCAATGTCGTTCCATCGACGAAAAGCATGGCAAAGTTGAGCTGCAGTTCTAGTCAAGAGAATATATGCACTCGAAGAAATGCTTAACTTACGAACTTCTCGTAGGTATCCAGAGTAGCTTGACCAAAATTGCGCGCTTCGTGCAAGAGAACTATCAAACCTTAAGTGAGAGACAAAAACTAGATAGATGACCGGAATTTACTCCACACATTCCCCTTGTGCATGCAGGGAAGTAGTGAACTTATTTTCACGATCAGGTGAGTACGAGCGGCATTCCAGTGGAAATGAATGGTGTTTCGCAGTCGCAATTTCGCATAGAGTCATGGATATCGCAGCTTCATGAAGCGGAGGAAGTATTAATTCTGGTCCGTGTCTTCGTTACGATATCTTATTTTACCATTCACTCGTCCATCTTCGTCCATGTCTAACTCAGAGCACCTCTGACGAATAGAGGCTGCAACTTTCTTGAAACAATCAGGCTTGCGAGAATACGCGTGTAATGCATCTAGGAAATGATTATAACTATCACATGAGGAAGACGCGCCGGACGTGTTCTCGGAGAAAAGTATACATACCTAAGTTCAGTAATAGAGCGCCGGGACTCTCATCATCATCAAAGAGGATGGGAACTGTCAAACGCAAGTGTTTAAAGTTATTGTTGCTTCACGCAACGCATGTACCCAACACACCACCATCACTGTACTGCTGGGTTGTTCGTTCAATGTCAAGTGTATTTCCTCCGCGACGTTTTGGCCATGAGAATCCATTGACAAGACAGCACAGTGGCATTAAAAATAAAACTGTTTTCGATACCAACATTTGACATAAATGCAGAATATAGCAGAGGCGGACAATAAGAACCAGTTTTACAATTGAAAGGGAGGCGGTTCGATTCTTGGAAAGTCAGTCGAATTTGTATCTGCTTGTCCGTAATTTCTTTGGCGCTTATCAGCCTCTGGTCCAAATACGACGATTTTTTCAAGGCATTTGCAACCTTATCCTTTCGTTCTACCACCTTAACTTTGCTGTAGCTAATTGAACAACTTGGCGTCATCTTGAATCTCAATTTCACAGGTTACCTAGAGTTACCGCGCGCACATGAATCGACATTCTAGGGCTCAGCATTACACAAGGCATACTAAGAAGTCAAACCATCATGCGTTGAAACCCGATTGAAACCATGCCTGATCAACATTTATATATCCTATTCCTCAGCGGGTTCTATGGCTACTTGTGCGTTAATCAATCCGTCAATGCTGTGCTTGACGGAATGACAGTTTTCCGTAATTGATCGCAGGAAGAGTATATACTATTAGGAAATCGCGCAAGAAATCAAGAAGGTGCGTATTATGCGTCCGCTAACAGACGCAACTGGAAGCGCCGCTTGCTTTGTTATCAACCCCTTGGAAGGAAACACCAGTCTTGATGGATACATCTCGCAGTCCGGAGGAAAACCTGTCACTATTACAAGTTCAACAGGGTATCAGAACCTCGTGGACAACTCAATCTGTAATCTATCTGGTAGGTATGTACGGTAATGGTAAAGTCGTTCTCAGTGACTCTGGTTACCTCCACTGTTCCAGCATCAAGATATGATTGTGCGTCATGGTTAGTGTGCGAATTGTACCTTCATTCTGTTCTGTGACTCCAAATATAATATCTTTTAGTTAGCCAATCAAAAACACTTGGGCCAACCCGACTTACCCTTCACCATTGATTTCCTTGTGGAGCAGATCCCCCTCTGTAGAATTTAATCCTTAGGCCTCACGAGTTGTCTATTCTGGATGGTACATTCTTTCTAGAATCCGATGGCAACTCATGGAACCTGTGAACTATCATTTTATCAGATTTTCTGAGTTGGATAGCGATGCTAGCTTATATGCTGGTCAAACATGTTCAACCGTCAATCAGAATGGTCGTAGAACCTGTTTACAGTCGTTATGTGTCGAGCTGATGGAGTCAATTATGGAGACACCCAATATCACCTTGTCGCCATCCCTTGTAGTAGGCAAAGTGGGTACTAGTAGACGTAGGGGTACCATACGTATGTTATAAGAATGCAATACCACACACTTTATTTTATTCGTTGAATTGCAGGGATTTTGAGAATAGATAAAACCAGCCATACGACTAGGCATAATAAATTAATGCGCTGTATAAATACATGGTTGGGAATTAAGTACGAACTGGGGAGTTGCTACAATGTAAATGCATGCCGGTATAAGTAGTATGGAATATAAAGTATGGGCCATGGCCAACAGAAAGGACTGTGGTTACAAAAGTAAAAACGAGTGCAGTAGTAAGAACGGTGCATTCTAGTGATTAATGAGAACTGGGTATGATATGTATGAAAGTACGTGAATGGGCGTGATGCGGATACTAAAGCTACAGTGGGGGCGGTCCATGAAACAATGTGATGTTGAAATACAAATATGCAGAAGGCGCGCATGCAGGATTACAAGGAAAGAAGGATGGGAATGAGCAATGCAATAATAATAAAAAATACCAGAGGGAGGTATCAGTGCCTGTCAGAATCGTGACGTTTCCTGACAACTTGGCCAGATTTTGCCTTCTGTTCCCAGATTGCAGGAGACTCTCCGTCATGCCACGTCTCGGTGAAAGGATCATGGTCGAAGTCACCATCCTTGTAACCAAACCGTTGCTGGAGAAGCTTGAGAAGGGGATTGCGCAAAGCGGGATCCATCCTGACAGAATCACCTGGAAGGTAACTTCCTACGCCGTGCCTTGCGAGGCTTTCCTCGAAAAGTGCTTCTTCGTACGAGCAGCCGCAGTTGAGGTAGCCGGGCGGGGCGTTCCTTGGGGGATGAACACGTCTTTCGCGACGAGAATCATGCCAGGCACACAAAGCATTTCCTGCCCTATTGAGAGAACAGAACATCTTGACGCGGGCATCTGTTCGAGCCCTCCAAGACGCTTGGAAAGATGCTGATTGAGGAGCGGGGGGAAGGCCTGTTTTTGCTTGCATTGCTAATTTGTATCTTTCATTTTCTTGTTCTAGTTCGCGTATCCTGCGCTGTAGACGAGCAAATTCGCCGTTTACATCTTCAGAAGAGGATGTGAACCCGCCCATTTGGGATCCTGAGTAACCACCGCTTTGCTGGGATGGCACGCTTCGGATATGGCCGTATCCACCATCTGAATAGTAGTTCTGGTTCGGCGAGTGAGGAGAAAGGGACTCCGGAGAAACGTGTCGAGTCGTCGTATAGTCGTTCAACATATCAATGTTTGTTTGGTTCATGCTATTGTACGCCATGCCACCGTGACCAGGCACGGCAGGGTAATGAGAGTTATTGGTTGCAGTCATTAGCATCATTTGGGTAGGATCCCATGTTGAGTCGTGGTGTGAGAGGTTGCTACTGTATCCACTGTTCGATGAAGTGGGGGAACGTGAGTGTCGAGAATGAGAGATGTTCGCATCACCCATGGCACCTGTAAGGCTTGAGCTTGACGGCATGGTCCTTACGTCGGGGTTAGATAGGAAAGCACCCTGTAAACTAGATGAACAACAGCGGCAGTAAGCAAGAACATAGTTGACATACATTCATGAACTGGTTTTGAAGAGCGTAGTTTGCTTGGCTCTCCTCGTCGGAGGATTTGCGCTGCACTTGCGCATGTCTGACGTGAGGAGACCTGACTCCGGGTGCGTTCCATGTTCCGTAACCCATGTTGGACATTAGATGTTCGTCTTTGTGTGAAATGTCGCGTTTAACTGAAGGATAAGGCCTTGGACGTTTGGAGCCTGCCAGGATAGATATGGAACCTCGTCGACGGGACGTCGTCGTCGGGACACTCGGCAACGAAAAGGAGGGAGAAGGAGTAATGGGAGGAGATAATAATGAAAAGATAGGTTCTGAAGCCTCCTTTTTAATATCCATCTGTTTATCGTGTTCGACAACGAAATTAAGAAAATAATCCATGATGAGGGCGGTGCAAAGCAACAAGATGGTAAAGCACGGCTTTTGACTTCCCAGTTGTTTGTTGGATGGAACAGAACACGCTCGCGTAGAACTCAGTCGCGAGGGAGATCCCACAAAACATAACAACTGAAAGAGATCTGCAATAGACGAGGCTGTGACAAGGAGACGTCTAAAGAATATATCGGCGCTTTTTCGACTTCTGATGCATGATGTTGATGAACATAAAAAGCCACGATCCTGAGATATTTCCATGTTTCAAGATCTGACCGACAATTATGATTTTTTGATGGGTGCTGTGACGCCGGCTACGACCCGGATCACATTAGTGCCAATGGCATTCAGGAAACCGAAAATATACCCCGGACCCACAAGAACCTTGGTGACAAAATACCTCTTTGTATAAGTAGCACAAAGCCAACATGTTTGAATTGCTGTGGAAAATAGACGCCTTGACGGTGGAAGTAGAGTGTCGATCAAGTTGTGCCTATACTACTTTCTTCACTAATTGGTCTATCATAGCGGAGGACTTCATTCCATGGACGACCTTGTATAGAATCAGGCCTAGCATGCATGAGATATTAGCTCTCCTCTTGACATACGTCTAACGAAACAGACATATCCATTGTACTACGTGATGCTTACTTGAAATTTTGGGGTATCGACACTCCACCATTGCGATCAATATCCACGAAGGCAGTCATCTCAACCGCAGGTTGGCCAGGACACCTAGAGCGTTGTTAATTTATGACTGTGAAAGGAACGGTTAAAGCAGACCGACATTTTGAAAATTCTTGGGATGGGATAACAGCGAAACAAAGATTTTCCATCGGGAGACATGGGACAAGTATACTGTAGGATTTCAAAGATAGAACATTTGGGTTCGTTGGAGGGGGTGGAGTCGTGCTTAATCTTCTCTTTCATTTCTAAGGATTTGAGTGGTTAGTGGGTCGATATCCAGTCCGGAATACCATGCTCAGTATAGACCACAATTGCGGACATCGACAACGGAGTCCGCATTATAGTGCTTACATAATAAGATCGATCGGAGTCCGGCAAGCCCCACCACTATCACCGGATCACGTGGAGAAAATAATAAAAAATAAAACCGTTCGACTGCAAATCAAAAATCCAATCTTCCTTCATCCACATCTTCCATCCTATCCATCCTAACTGAAAAAATGGTCTTCAAAGTCTCAGGTATTTCATTTTTTTAATCTTTTCTTCATTCCTGTTTGTTTATCGCTTTTGTAGATGTTTCCCTCGCTGCCTTCGGTCGCAAGGAGATCGAAATCGCAGAGGTATCTCGGTTGCCTGACAATTTTAGATGCTATCAGTTTACTTACCAACTTATGATCATAGAATGAGATGCCTGGTCTCATGTACCTGAGAAAGAAGGTAAGCATGTCTACTCTATAGATTTTCATGTCGATGTAACTGATTTTCATTCTGATTGCAGTATGGCCCATCTCAACCCCTGAAGGGCGCTCGGATCGCTGGGTGCCTCCACATGTACGTATAGCACTTTATATTTTATATCTTATCGACATTAACGTGTCGATCTTCTTCTCAGGACCATCCAAACTGCTGTCCTTATTGAAACTCTCACTGCTCTTGGAGCCGAAGTTACCTGGTCTTCTTGCGTGCGTACAGTACTAACTAGTGTCATTTTCACGATCACTGATACATCAACTACTTTAGAACATATTTTCTACGCAAGACCACGCTGCTGCTGCGTAAGCCTTTTTTAGATATGACTTGTTCCTTCTTTTTTAACTCTGTTGCAGCATCGCCGCAACCGGCGTTCCTGTCTTCGCATGGAAAGGCGAGACTGAGGAAGAATATCTCTGGTGCATTGAGCAGACTCTTGCTGGATTCAATGGAGGCCAGGCCTTGAACATGATCCTCGATGATGGAGGCGACTTGACCACCCTCGTCCACGAGAAATACCCTCAATACCTTAAAGGTGGGTATTAAATTTTTAATCGCTTATCATTATGTCAAACTTTAAGGATCTATTAATAGACATCCGTGGCGTTTCTGAGGAAACCACAACCGGTGTTCACCACTTGTACAAGGCCTTCCGTGACGGAAAACTCAAAATCCCCGCCATCAATGTCAACGACTCTGTGACCAAGTCTAAATTTGACAATTACTACGGTTGCCGCGAGTCCCTTGTGGATGGTATCAAGCGTGCTACTGATGTCATGCTTGCCGGAAAAGTTGCTGTCGTTGCAGGCTTCGGTGATGTTGGCAAAGGAGTATGTCAAGTTCCTGCTATCGCTGCGACAAAGATTAGATTCCTAACGCAATCACTAGTGTGCCGAGTCTCTCAAATCTTACGGCGCTCGTGTCTTGATCACTGAAATCGATCCTATCAACGCTCTTCAAGCCGCCATGGCTGGTTATGAAGTCACCACGATGGAAGATGCCGCTCCTCGTTCCAACGTCTTTGTTACCACCACTGGTAACAGAGATATCATCACTGGCCAGCACTTCGCTGTCATGCCTGAGGACGCCATTGTCTGCAAGTAGGTCAACCTTTGTATTCCTTTTCAGACCCTGTATTGACCTACTTATGAATAGCATCGGTCATTTCGACGTTGAAATCGACGTCGCATGGCTCAAGGCTAATGCTGTCTCGGTCTCTAACGTCAAGCCTCAGGTCGATCGTTTCACGATGGCCAACGGACGTCACATCATCCTTCTCGCTGAGGGTCGTCTTGTTAACTTGGGGTCAGTCTTCGATTTTCCTTGTCGACCTGATTTAATGATATTGATTTATCATTTCAAAAATAGCTGTGCTACTGGCCATCCCTCTTTCGTCATGTCGTGCTCTTTCGCCAATCAGGTTCTCGCTCAAATCGCACTCTGGACCACCCCTGAGAAATTCCCTCTTGGTGTTCACATGCTTCCCAAGGAACTTGATGAGGAGGTTGCCCGTGCCCATCTTGCCCAGCTCAACGTCAAATTGACAGTTCTCTCCGATACCCAATCCAAATACTTGGATATCCCTGTCCAGGGACCCTACAAGCCCGTACGTTTATTTCTTTTCTGATTCTTCTGATCATGCTGATGCGCACCCTTACTAGTCCCACTACCGTTACTAAATGAGTAGAAGAACCCCGTAATCATTCGACGGCCTCAACGAGCCCTCGCCAAATAGACGGGAGAATGGGATCTTCAACGTCCTAACGCAGTGGATGTTTCGTGATTCGTTCAACAGAGTCTTTATTTAATGCTCATCGGCAGGCAGGGACATATCAGCTCATGTAGCTGGCAGGTCACAAGGACAAATGTACTGTTCACATACAACCTTTGTTCCTTGATGTGGCGGAGAGCAAAGCCTCAACGCTTTTTGTAAGATGGGTGGTGTAGGATTTTGTATGTATTTACGTGGATAAAACAAAAGTCCTTTGAGGATAGTACTTGACTCTGGTTATGGGGTAAATCTGAAAGATTGCCGAGTTTTCGTCGACGCTTTGGAAAATAAGGCCTAATGACTTTAGAGACATATTATCAATCTTTACAGAGAGCAATTCAGTTGATCACGAATATCTGATAACACAACCACACCAGCAAGATTTGATCAGATCAAATATTAGGCGATGATGCCCTCTATACGAGGTAGACGATAAAACGATTTTCCGTAAAACATAGTATTATGAGCTAATTTTTGATATCTTGACGCACCAACTTTCCTTTTTGCTTGTGACCATCATATTTCTGTCCTACCCAGAACATCATCTGCCAGATATTCATAGCCATGGTTGACTCTTCAACCTCCCCACTTGGCCCAATCGACCCCGCATCTATACCAGCTCAAGAGGAAGAAAAGTCTGCCCCATGGATAGTTAGAAAATTGATTGGTGTGAGTGGCTTCCTATCAGACGAGCTACAAAAAATGTCGTTGCCGAAACTCCGGAAATAATGAGGGGTGAACAGCCTTTTCAAAAGGCGTACCCACCAAACCACCAAATTCCTTTATTCAATGACTTTGTTTATTGCTTGGTTGTCACATTCCAGCAACTCTTCGGTTCGATTTACATTCGTTTAAAACAATAGACTGAAAGCGACCATGTCCGATCTTGTTTTTGTAGTCAGTGACAGGAAGGATCGTCATGTCGTCCTACGAAACGTTACGAGCCGCAGGGACGAACGTCATCTGTCTTTCCCCCGTAAGATTTTTGCCTCCGAAGCGTATTTTCGAATCTGATTATGCAAACCGCAACTTTATTTTCATGGTCAGTGGGGAGATTCTTCTCCTTTATTTTTGCCCTGTATTCGCTTTCGTGATCTGGCCGTCCACACAGTGATCGCAGCAACGGTAAGTGCACGGGAGAGCGGTTTAAACATTCCAACGATGTGAATGTATCAGCCACTGATCCGAAAACATGGCAGGGCGGGATGGCAGCCGTGGCTGCTCCGGTGTAAGTTCCTTTCACTTATTGAAGTCGAGGAATATGGCCACTAAATAATCACATAATGATCTTGGACAGAATGGGTCCTGTTTCCGATGTAGTCGTTGGATCTCTGGGCGATACAATTTTGGTTGAACTGGCTTTACGCGGGGGCTTTGAGCTAACAACAAAAGTCGCGAATGACCTTGTCTTCAATAAGACTATCAACAAGGTCGTACCAATTCATTCGAAAAGGCTTGAAACTACCGGGGTAAAGGTTCTATTAATTACGCTCCAGCACAAAAGTGCAGTGAGAGATGCAGCCTTGGGATTCTATCGAAGTTCTATACATCCGTAAGATAGTATAACAACAATCTTATTAATCTGGAACTGACAGAAAATAGTGATGGATCCCTTTTTGCCACCGTGAAAGACTATCTTGCCGTCGAAAAAGGATGGTTTTCCCCCTACTTGTTCGCAAGCGCGCGTCGCCCAATCATTCCGAGGTCGATGAAACCTGATATTATTTTCTGCCACGGTCCATTTCTATCAGGTAAGCGTGTCAATACAATTTTACGCGAGGTCAGAAACAAAGACCACTTACTAATATTTCGTTCGTATCTACTCTCAAGGCGATTACAGAATCGGAGAGACATTGTTAAAAGAATCAGCATCCGTCATTTCCCTTTGCGACCCACCGCCCCAAGACGCAGCTCAGGCGGATATCCAACCTGGAGATCACATCAACTTGAAAACTTTGTCAATACCATCTATCTCCAATATGTTCAGCCGATCAAGAACTCCATCTCCGGAACCCGAGTTGGCAACCCTTCCACAGCCACCCATTCCACGACGGATGGTAATTCTAGTGGTGGGACTCAAACCTCATCGGAAGCTTTGGTCACTGAGCGCGCGGCCTGGGGAAAGTGTAATGAATTACATCTTACTCAATGGTTGTCCAGCCATCGTTGTGCCGGTAAAACTTGGGGCTCCCCTTGTAGCGTGGGATGGCCTCACTCTCGAACAGCTATGGGAAGTTGAATTCCCTCCAGAAGAGGGTACTCCGAGTGCATCTGGGAGATTTGAAGGAATCGTTGATGTAATTTTTGAATACCTCGACCTGTGCATCGACTGGGAGCGCATAAAAGTTCCGGTAGAAGAAACTTCAAGCGACACAGATGATCCATCAAGCGCCAGAGATGTTCTGAAAGATGCAGTGGCATTGCTCGTTGCTGCGGCAATAAGAAGCCAAGGTAGTAAGGAGGTTAACAAAGAGGTCGATGCTGATAGAAGTGGAATTGCTATGTGGAGGATTCCGTAAATCGTGACATCTAGGTTCAGCTTTGAACAATGGCCAATGCTGGACAAGGTGGATCTAGTTGTCTTGTGTGCATTTAATCAGTGGAATTATTTTAGAAGACATGATTCAAATCATAGGGAAGCCATCACCCGAAATGAATATTTGTTACAGGCATTGGTAGCACCTCTTTGTGGGTGGTCCTTTCCACGTCCTCCCTCTATTTTGATTCTTACTTTGCTACTCCACGCTGCGCAGAGAAGCGAGGTGTGATCCAAAAGAGAAGCGGTTTTGATATGGGCGCGAGTAGATGAATATTCATGTATTTTTATACTGAGTTCTATGATATAATCTTGTGCGTTGTTAAGAAATGGAGAAGAATTAACATCATCATTTTTATACCAGCATGCCAACGGTGTATCACCGCCTCTTTTGCAGCCTTCTGCTGTCGGCTGGGTAAGTGAGAATACACCAGATGAGGCTGGGTAACGTTGTTGAGAAAGAACAACCACGCACCTTTCGACTTTGCCTTCTTTGGTGGCCCCTTTCCTCTTTTCCTTCTGTCAATAACATCCTGTAACCGCTCTTCCTCTTCGTCATCCACCAGTTCAAGTTCAGGGTATTTTCTGATGATTTCCGCAATGTCAAACCTCTGTGGGTAGTAGCTGACCATCGAAGGGCCTCGTAATCTTGCCCGTAGGTATTTAGCGCCAGTACGCAGACTTTCCGGGTTGTAAGACGTCTGGAAAATGCTACACCGAAGTTTCGTGAGTGCCCGTAGACGAGATGGGGCCACGAAAGCAGCCATATTGGATAGTTTAGTTTAAGCCGATTATGATACTTTTGTGACCGAGTCGGAAGGTGAGTGTATTAGTCCAGAACTTTTTCGAGTAAGTAAGAAAGTCGAAGTAGATTGAGTGCACACTGCACACCTGTGGGACTCTAGACTGTACAGTCAACGATTTTCGGCGCGTCAAACGGAAAGGCGTGATAGAAAGGTTGGTGACGAGACTGGCATGTTCGTCTAAAATAAATAAAGACAAATACATACTTGCCCACATTTGCAGAGGGTTGTCCCGGGCCGGCGCTGGCTCCAGGGTCAGAAGTTAGTATAGTACATATACTACTGATCATGAAGTACTGACTACTTATCTGTGCCACTCGTCTTCTCCTCTTCGTATATCGGACACTCAGTTCTTTGAATACATTTTTTGCTCCCCGAAAACGCCTTGCGAGGCTGCACTAGATTCAATCATTATTTGCTTCATGGTTTTGCCCCTTCTCGACTCTTTTGAACGTCGAAGACCTGAGTCCTTAGTAACGCGCTCGGTGCGGCACCACCATCCGGCGAGGACTTAACACCGCAGGCGCTAATGATTCTTTGTTTGTTTGATCGGAAGTTGGCTGGTCAGCTACGTATTGCGATAACTACGGGTGATACGTTGTGTATACATACTACCAACATACTACTTATCACTGCGACTTGGCTTGGAATCGCCTTAATTTATTCCGCTTGGTTTGTGCTGGTCCAATGCTCGAACGTGGGGCCATAGAACAATTCACACACATACTTATGACTATTATAATATAAAAATCCGGAGACGTGGCATTAACATGATTGACAATGACAGTCAGTAGCCTCAAGACTAGCCGTGACTCATCCATGACTCATCAGTTGCCGTAGGTAGTATAACTTCAAAGAAATGGAACTCTATGATGCATCAATAGTTCTTTCACCATTGCTTCAAGGTACTTATGTACGATCAAGACGACTATATATTTTTCTGGAAAACAAATGAAATTTAGTAAGCAGGAATAAGTTGTAGTCAAACCGTCACAACTTACGACAACTTTGATAGCGGATGGGCTTCGCAGTGGTATCCTTGCAAGATCAAAACAATCATGACACTTGATCAAAAGCCACAAGAGGTTGACCTACCCAGCGTCGAGCACTACATGATGCTTCGAAAAGCACTTTTGTTCAACGACATATCGATCGCTAAAAAAATCCTGGAAGTCACTGGCGCGAGCTCAAGTGATATGGCCTACGTCAAACAGCTTGGCCGCAAGGTCCAGGGCTTTGATGAAGAAACATGGGTTGAAGCGCGTGAACAAATTGTCCTGGAAGGAAATATTCTCAAGTTCCAGCAGAACGATATTTTGCGTGAGAAGCTGCTGTCTACTGCAGGGAAGAAATTAGTGGAGGCTAGTCCAAGGGATAGAATCTGGGGGGTTGGATTTGGTGAAAAGAATGTCTTGAGACAGAAGGACAGGTGGGGCCTTAACTTGCTCGGGAAAGCATTAGAAAGAACAAGAGAAGATATTTTCGCAGTAACTGCTATCGATGCGGCGGCATCCATGGAATGACTCATGTAAATATCCAGAAGCACCTAGATCATATTCATTAATCTCGTGTGTTATCTGACTCTTTGTAATCGAACAATGCATGTAGCAACATGAGGCTCTCCGCGTATTTAATTTTACATATTGCAGTATCGTTTTCTTGATGTCAGGAAACTGGCAAACCCATGCTCTCTGCTTGATACAGGACAGAGAACCTTACCACTTGAGCTGAAGATATTGTTTGAGAATCAATCTTTGGCCATTGAATCTGTGAGATGTTCCTGATTCTTGAGCCGGATGCAGTCAAGACGCAAATTTACACACCTATTTTTACGCGTGTTTCAGTATCAGGTACGCCACGGGATAGTCTCTTACCCGAAAATCCTGACATTCTGTTCAATGCTTTCTTGGCGTTGTCGCTCATACGGAGAACCAGCTCTGATCCGACGACCTGCCTGAGCGTCTATTTTGTGCGGTCTAAATTTAGCCTACTACACCACTGCAGCGATTAGTGAGCTTCAGGGAGGATTTCAGCGTAAAACTAGAGAACTAAAAACTAATCATAAACTTAATAAGCATGTAACAGCATATTTATGGAGAATAACTGCATCAATGACATGTGCAGAAGCTGGTAAGGGTTTGAATATATTTATAGACCGGCGGCTGTTCAAGATCATGAGGCTCTTTACATACACACGAAACTCGACAACCTTGATTGATGGATCCCAGAAAGCCGGAGACTTCACGCTAAGGTATTTCAATGGAGGGTTATGAAAGTGTATATAACCTGCGAGTTCATAGTACTGTGAACTCACCTCCACCATCATCAGTTTCCCCCTGCAATTCCCCCAACATGGCTACCACTCTTTTAACAAGAAAAAAGCTAGACATCATTAATAATGCGGAAGTTCAAAACCCCGATATACACGAGGAAGAAAAGGGTAAATGGATGAGCAAGAAGGTTTCCAATGTAAGCTAATCGCACCGGTCGAAATCATGGTGTTAGCACAGAGATACTGATTGCGTTTTCAAGTCAATGACTGGAAGAATTGTGCGCTCGTCATACGAGACAATACGCTCAACGGGGGCTAACGTTGTCTGTCTGTCTCCTGTGCGTTTCTGTGCCTCATTTTACAGTGGATTTAACTAAAAGTGCGCTGATTAGTGGGGAGACTCAAACCCCTTTAATCTTCCTTGCGTACGCTTTCGTGATATTGCAATTCACCTGGTTACCAATGCCACGGTAAGCTATACATACCCGCAGACCCTGTACAGTGTTTTCTGAGATAGCGCTTTTTAAATAGGGAGGCGCGACTTCCGTTATAACAACGCCAATGTAAGTCGTTATAATATATTTTGAAGGTATTCTGGGTCTTACCTTGCTTCGCAGAATGAGCCATGTTGCCGATGTTTTCGTCGGATCACTTATGGACACAATTATTGTCGAGATTATTGACGCCGGCGTACAATTTGCAGCAGACTCCGCCACAGACGCCGTTAACGAATGGATCGAAGAATCCATAGAAAAAGTCATACCCATTCATTCAGGCCGGCTGGTTACCACGAGTGCCAGGGATTTGAAGATCACCCTCAAATACAAGCATTCCGGTGGAGACGCGGAACTAGGTTTCTTTCGCAGCTCTGTTCATAAGTGAGAATAATTCAATATTATGTTGCACGTAACGCTGATAAGAAGTGCTCAGAGACGTATCAATTTCGTCCAAGGTGAAGGACTATCTCTCTATTGAGAAGGGTTGGTTCTCTCCGTATCTGTACGCCAGTGGGAGACGACCCATCATCCCTCGGTACATGAAACCTGATCTCATTTACTGCCATGGTCCATTTACATCAGGTAAGTGGACTCCGAATATTCACGACTCGTCTCTGCACTCTTTCTAATGATTTGTCTCCGTATAGGCGACTACAAGATCGGCGAGGAACTCCTCAAAGATTCCACATTTGTTATCTCACTTGCTGCCCCCGAAGAAGTCGACGAAAATCAAAAGACAGAGAAATCTGAAGAGGAGGAAGAGATCGTGCGAACTGAATCACCACCGCCTGAATACAGCATTGAGAGCGATGTTCAGCCAGAGGAAACAGCTAAAGTCCAAGCACCGCAGGAATCCACGCCATCTAAGCCCATGTCTACCAGGAAACGAATGTTCAACAAGATGGAGGCATTCCGCGCAGATCCCAAGGAAAGTATGCTGAAGTTGAAGGAAAAGTCTATAGCAAAGCTGGAGCAACTCGACCTAAACAAGATGAAGGAGAAGTCGATTGACATAATATTCAAACGACCAAAAACACCAGAACCGCATCATTCTCGAACTAAACCCGAAATGATCATGGCGCTGGTGGGAATTAAGCCGTACCGACACATGTGGAACCAAAGCGCACGACCCGGCGAAAGTGTGCTGCACTATATCTTGCTCAACGGCTGTCCTACCCTCGTTATCCCCACCAAAATCGGCGCACCTCTCCTTGCTTGGGATACATTGACCCTCGAGCATTTGTGGAAGGTTGACCTACCGACAAAAGATGGAGAGCTGAGTAATTCAGGGAAATTCGAGGGTATAGTGGGAGTACTTCTGGAGTACCTGGACTTTTTTGTCGATTGGGACAGAATTAGAACCCCAAATATTCATTCCGATGCCAACGAATCTACCCCTTACCATTCTACACCACAGGCTGTACTACGCCACGCCGTGACTCTTTTCGTCGCGGCTGCGATTCGAAGCAAGGACAGCAAGCAGGCAAGGAAGAAAGTTGACCCCGAACGGTGCGGAATCGCATTCTGGAGGCTTGCGTACACTGCAACCGCTGAAAAAGACCAGACGACGGAAGTGTAATATTGGGTGGGACGTCTTATTATACGACATGGATTGTATCGTATTATGTGTAACAATTAGTGGTCAGCAATTTTTTCGTACCGGATTCTAATGGGTGTGTACGCACAGTGATAAATAAGTCTGACTGTTACTCAGTTGAATTCGAACGATCCGAGACCCGGAGTTTTTACGAGAAAATATGCGAGCACCTGAGGAAAGATAGGCGTCCACTGACAACGTAGTATCATGAATGGGATTTATTTGACATAGCACTTACCTGGGACCTGTGCCAATCAACGTCGCAACCTTAATTCCTGTCAAGGATCATATTTATGACATGGTTTCCCGGATTACTACCGAAAGTCGAGTGTACATTAGTAAAGCTGACATACGTCTCTCTGCTGGTTCCTGGAGGTGAACGTACTGTAAAGAAAGCCCAACATGCCTCTTCCGTCATAAATATTATCTTGTATTAAGATGCTCCTTCCTTAAGACCCTACATTTTTCTTGGGTGCTCCGGTTACATTTCACTTCACCGACCCAGCGACGAGCCCTAGCAGTAGCGGCTTTATGTGTTGATTTTGGGTTGTTGTGTAAGTAGTCACAGGCTATCTTGCATCGATCATAACTGAGAGGGAAGGCACGGAAGGGTACTGAGGATGCTTCTGGGAAAAAGATATTTAATACCCTCTTCCAGGTGACCAGGTGATCCGGACGGCTTTCTACGAATCGTACGTATGCAGACGCTGAAATGCAGTGCTGCTGGCGATTTGAACTGTTTGAACATTTGAACATTGATTGGAAATAAAAATGAAAATTGAAGTATGGCCTACTTGATGGTCCGAAGAATGAACTAATGGTGTACGGCTGATTGTCGTGCCCTGGCATCAAATAAGTTGAGGGGATTTCTGGGGATTTCAAAATCTCAATCACTTGACGCTCATTGCACATGTTATTTGAACGTTAAAGGCACTGGCAGAGGTTTCCTTTTCTGGGATAGATCCTTTATCGGTAAGTCAAGGGCTGAAATTCAACTTTGACGTCTTCAACGCACCATAGAGGCCAAATACCCCTCACAAAATGCCTGCTAGCATAGCGTAATGCTTCATTTCAGCTATTCCCTCAAAGGAAATTATGCGGAGCTCTAGCTTAGCGGGATTAAATGACAAGTCGTTGTCATGGAGATGTTTTCTTTCCTATCCCCAGATCCCGAGACCATTTCTAGGCAGGGACCGATACTGGGTGTGTTCGGTGGCGTTGATTTGGAGTTAGAGTGTGTCCTGAACTACGAGCGCATGATTTCGGTTACTTTCCACTGAAATTCCTTGTTATTCCCGGACGCTGGGTCGTGTTCCTCTTCTCTGCTATCGTATCGCTTCCAAACGACACACTATCGATGCCTATTGCAAACAAGAAGAACCTGACGAAATGGCCTCCAGTCGTGATCCGAGAGGGTGAGACGGATGTGGAGAAGAAGACTCGGCTACAAGAAGAAGCGGAAGCGAAACGCATAAGCGACCAGATAGACCAACAAATTGAACAAGATCGCCAGAGGAGAAACAAGTTTAAGGGTGCAAAGGTCTTACTGCTAGGTGCGCATACCTATCCAACTACCTTGTCCTCGCTCTTGCCTCGCTGACTAAAATTGTGGATTTCTTATACAGGTCAGGCGGAGTCAGGGAAGTCGACTGTGCTCAAAAATTTCCAGCTGCACCTAGCGCCCAAAGCATTTCAACGGGAGGTGAGCTCCTCACCCCATACATATCTCAAATTCTTGGATTAAGTTACTATATCCAGGTCGAAGCATGGAGGCCCGTAATTCACTTAAACCTTGTTCGATCAGTCAACTTCATCGTGAATCTGATTCTATCACGAAATCAAGGCAGACGAGACTCCCTTTCAGACGGACAAAGGAAATCATCGAGCTCAGCAAACATCGGTCCCGAACTTCGGAAGTTGTGCATTCGTTTAGCACCCCTGAGGCAGGTTGAAGACAGTTTGATAAAGAGTTTGTGGGGAGATGCGCCTCCTAAACCTAATAACGGCAGTGAAGTGAAGACTCAGGCGTTCGGTCCTGCGAGCATCTCTCTTCCTACGGGATATAGCTGGAAGAAGGCTTTGGGCTTGCATAAAGCATCCATGGAATCTCTTAGCTCCTCCAGCACACGCAGTACCCGGTCAGTAGATGGCCAAAATCGTCGGATACTTGCTGCCCTCGGAGATGATATCTTTGCTTTATGGGACGACTCGGGAGTACAGAACATTTTGCAAACAGCAGAAATAAATTTGAAAGAGCATCCTGGATTGTATGTTCTCCTTTTTTATTATCTTTTTTACATGACGCTCATTTTATTCTTAGCTTTCTGGACCAAATTAGACGTATCACACAAGAAGATTACAGACCCACTCCTGGTATGCATGAAAAACATTTCTTTGTACTCATCTAAGTTAACCTGTACTAGATGACGTCGTTAGAGCGCGTGTAACTACTCAAGGTCCAGAAGAACACACTATTATTCCAGAGGCTGGGACTGATAGGTCAAAGAATTGGACGATATATGACGTCGGGGGTAGCCGAGGGCAGCGAGGTACGTTAAAAGTGTATTATCTCTTAGCGGAATCATGTAACAGTGTTGTCCGCAGCTGCATGGGCGCAATATTTTGATGACGGTGAGCGACATTTTTGCATAGTTGTGGGTGGGATCTAAGTAGCGATTTATCAGTCAATATGATCATATTTCTGGCTCCAATTTCGGCATTTAATCAAGTGCTGGCTGAGGATGAAAGCGTAAACCGTCTGGTAAATACTTCGTTTAAATTACAGTTTTTTTTTTTTGAATACTTATCCATCCTTCACAGACCGACTCCCTACGGTTATGGCAAATGATCTGCAGCAACAAGATTCTTGCTGGTGTAGACTTTATTCTGTTCTTAAACAAGCTAGACATCCTTGATGCGAAGCTGAAATCAGGGGTTCAATTCTCATCCTTCGTCACCTCGTACACCAACAAGCCAAACGAAACCAAGCCAGTATCCAGATGTGTGTTTCCTTGATATATACAAGCCTGCATTGTTTGATGGACTGACTCTGATTCGACAGATCTCCTGGACGTTTTCATCTCCATCCATCAACAATATGCCCCAAGACGGAGAAAACTCCATCCTCACTTGACTTGTGCTGTGGTAAGATGCATAATCTCTATGGACCAATTTTTTTCTGATAATATCGAACGTCAACGATAGGATACAAGCGCTACCTCGTTGGTTATTGCACGAAGTAAGTTTTTCTGTCTCTCCTAGTTCGCATATCGTTAATTTCTCTTCCCTCATCCAGTCCATGATGTGATCTTAGTAAAAATTCTGGAAGAAACGAACATAATCTGAGTAATTATATACCCTGTACCCATACTAATCATATGTGCTTTTTGTATACCTAGTATAATAGTAATTCCATCTTATTTTGACTTGAAATCTCATGCACCCAGGTGCCACATGTACAACACGTGAAACCAAAATGACGTAATTTGATGGTCTGTCGAACTGGAGCGCAGCTCCTGGAGGCCTGAGCTTTAATAGCGCAGTCACTCTTGTTTTCTTCCTTACAACGCCCACTACACACTCACTATCTATTGCACTTAAAAACAATGGTTAAATCCTCAGACGTTATTCTCATCCTCGTAAATCCTGTTCTCTTGATTCAGAGGTCTGAGATACTTACTCGCCGTTTACAGGTTGCCATTCTATTCCCACCTGCAGCTGCAGCTATCATTACAGGCTGTAGTTGTGATTTACTTATCAACATTTTGTTGACAATGTACATGAGCCCCTCCTTTCATCATTTAATCCATTGTTGACTTTATCGTGTAGCTTGGGATACATCCCTGGACATATACACGCATTTTGGCTCATTTATAAGAAGATGCAGGCTGAGGAGCGCTACGGGCAAGGCGGATTTGTTTGTGAGCAATCTCCATGCAACCCTGCGCACAGCTTCGTATCTGATCTGTATCTCATTCTCTCGCAGATGCTGGGAACGGGCAATATCAAGCTTTATATCAAAACAACGCGCCTGCCCAAGCTCCATATTATGGAGCGACTGGTCAGTAAGGAATCAGTATCTCTCAAGTCAGCTCATGGTTGAATACCCAGAGGGAAAGTTTGAGAAGTTGTAGCACCATCTTTCCCCTGCTTCCTTGTATTTTTTTTTTCTGTATATAATGTGTGGGCTCTGATCCATCTTTGTTCTTCTTTTATGTCTCTACCTGTGAATTAACAAGCCGCTGAGATGTTGCGAAAGCACTGATTATATAGCTAGTATTGGGATGCGGCGACGCCGGATACCACAGATCAACCATCCATGTGACCATTACAGGATTTGGTAGGTCGCCCGAAATTCCTTATTCAATGATATCATTTGATGATTTGCTTCGCCCGGCTCACAAGTCTGGCCTCTAAAGAGAAATCATATTCAAAGGGCTTCTGAATGGATTTCAGACACGAATATCCTTCATGCAGCTTTTAAATTCAATACTTATTTTAGGTGGATTAGCTGCTTATACTGGTGCATATCAGTGGCATTCCCAAAAATTCGATGCAATAGAGGCTCTTTTATACGAAGATGCGCCAGAGCCGCCTGGATTTGTTTCTGTCAGTAATCTTGGATGGATGCAAAGCCGAATCTAATAACCCAAGTATAGGACCGACCATCCTATTTCGCATGAATTGTACAGATGTTTTAGGTCCAGGACCTACAGGCGCTCCGCGACCCGAGCAAAGTATAGAGGCCCACATAGAATCTTTTCGAAAATAAGGTTTTACTACGAAGTCGGCAATGATTTACATCTGGAGATGTTCGTTCCAAGGATTTCCCTCAAGTTTTGCCCCCCTCCAGCGGAAGGCTCGGACACCAGGGGTGGCCAAATGTTGTGTACGCCTTTTCCTTTTCCTCTTTCTTGTGTATGATTGACACATCGCAATTCATGAACTGTGTCACCCAGTACCTTAACGGGTACGACTCTGAATCCGTTGATTGTAAATGCAAATAAGACCATAATCCGACTTTCATGCTTTCAGTAATGATGGCAACGTCACTCAGTGTTATATCTAGGTGTACTAAACGAAATCCGTCACCAAATATCTTCAGACAAACATGTCAAGACCTTCTGGATCAGAGAATGATCAACGCAGGACCAAGAGAAGTTACACTCTCTGAAGTAATCAAGCCACTTCCAATGTCAAAGTGGATGCTGTCCAGTTATCCATGGCCAGTGGTGCACTCCGATTGAATGCCATGCTCAGGGTGATTATTCATACATTTGCGCCAACTTCTCAGGGTCTTGTTCAATCAACACCTGCTATCTATAGCTTGCCACCACCAACCCTGGAAGGAAAGTTATTATATTCTGGAAGAACCGTGATGGTCCATCATGCGACTGCAAGTTGTGCTCTGCCCCCCTTTGTGAATACGAATGACACCACTACTGCACTTAGGAGAAAATTTAGAATGTCACCTCAAAGGTCGATACATCGATTCGATGCCCCGATCAACGCCACTTCTTCGATCTCCAAGTTCTGATTTGAGGTTGACGAACAGTATGGAAGACGACCCCTCGTACCGGATAATGGCTGCAGTGGATACCAAATAACACAGGACAGAATATTGTTCGACCGTAGGAAAAGTGCATTCAGTTTCTCAAATGGCGGGTTGAGCTACATTGTCGTCGTCGGGGTAAGCTTTTCATATTAGGACCACCTTAAAAGTCGACTAAATTCAGTCCCTACTCAACTTTGAACTAGATCCGTGTTGATATCATACCATCTCGAGTATTCACAGACATTATATGGCGAGTGACCGGTGACCACGCCAGTCTCAAAGACAAGAAAGTCGAGTTCCAGCTCGCTCAAGACTTTGCTCCAACGGCTGGATATAAAATTTATCGGACCCGAGTAACGTTGGCTTTATGCTGAACATTTTCAGCAGTGTCGTCAGTGGTACAGTATTCAGCGAAGAGGGTAAGGATACTCGGTTTATCAAAGCTGGGAAACTGAATCATTGAGTCTGCATAATGTTGTTCGACCTTTTTTTTTCTGTCGTTATTTATTTAGATTTGCTTGAACGTCTTATATTATCCTTAATTTATTAATTCCTTTCACGTCTTTCCGTTATCCATAATTAATGACGCTTATTGATAGCCGCTTCGAGAATGTAGCTTGAATGTTCTTCGATTGTAGCGCGTTTACCCCTAACTGGGGGGCTGACTTTCTCACTATTCCTTGAACTCTGACCATCTGTCTACACTGTCTCTATGAACAGCTAACATGTTTACCAGAGGCTTATCGTATCGCAAGGCATTGCTGAAGTCATTGCTGATTCTGACAGGTGTATTCCTTTTCTATAGTCTTTTCTACTCGGCCGGAAGACAAATCACAATCTTGCGGGACGTGCAGGACTCTTCACTCGATTATGTTAGACTTCCCTCTCATATTTCTCAATATTTCCCAGCACCCAGCACAGAACGCAAGGACTATCGTGAATGGAACGCACAAACCATTAGAGAGCTTCATTCTTGTATGGCAATACAGAATTGTGGGCCAAACCAGCAAAAGGTTGCACTGTTAGCTGCTCATTGGTTTGAAGAAGCTATTGTGAGGGGATGGAGGGGCGGAGAAGGCGTATGGTGAGCTCTCATATATTTTGACAACGGCGGGTTCTCTTACGAACATGTCTTTTCCTGCAGGGCGGTATCCGTGGTCAGTGTAGACATCTTGCACTGGACCGTTGTATGTTGACTTTGGATTGTTTTCAGTACAAAGGTCTACGTGCCCTAGGTTATACCACACTGTTCGCTAATAGTTTCGGTAAGCCCATCGTATCAGGACACTCTGTAACAGCGTTAGCTAAATAGATCGATATTACAGAGGAAGCATTACAGCAATATCGGATGCTTCCTGACCTTGTGAAAGTGAGGAGGACTACCAGTATCATTATTGACAAAACTAATCATATACGGTAGGTTGTTATTCGAAACAAAGCCGGAGAGTGTCATGCAGATCCTGAATGCGTAAAAGGTCCAACAAATCCTACTGGCATACCTGCTTGGAAAATCTTTGATTTCGAATTTTTTGCCTCCCATGGTGGTCACTTTCATGCATCTCTATTGAAGGGCAAATGGATATTATCGGCGAATCCGGACCCTCATCATAACGAAGAAACAAGCCCTATACAGTACATTGGGTAAGGATACAACACGCTCCAACTTTCTCTTTCTGCCAGCTTCTGACTTCGTCCAATAGCTATTCCATCGAAGAAGAGTGTCAAAAAATGCCCATTATTCGTCTATCTGAACGCAATAATCAAGTGTGGATACTGATGAAGCAGCTGACTTATGTTTACAACGAGCAGTTTGCTTGGAATCAATCTTACTTTGCGCTTGCTTCGAAAGAGTTAAAACTGGACTTCGTAGGCGGATGGCAGATTGACCAAAGATATGGTGGATGGGATCCACTCTTGAAAGGAGAAATGAAGGATTTTGAGGACAGGAAAAACGGGGTAGTAAATTTGGGACGATTAAATCCCATTGAATTTATGCAGCAAGTGGGAAGGAGCAAGGTTATGATAGGTGTTGGAAGTCCTTGGTGGAGTCCCTCTCCCTACAACGCCTTATGCCAGGGTGTACCATTCATCAATCCGGTGAGTGTAACGCACGTTCAACCATTCACCGCTTTATCATTTCTGAGAAACTGAATTGCATTGGGCTAGATTCTCAAGTGGAATCACGACAGACCTTGGGATAAAGCGCACTGGTATACCCAACACCCTTCTTTAAACGATCTTGAGCCTCCGTGAGCATTCTATTTTACCACACATTGACTACCGACATAACGAAGCTGACGATTATATGCTACCGAAGGTTTGTATACAACGTACATGCCAGGGACTACGAGGGCTTCATAAAAGCCATCAAAGTAGCTTCGTCCACCGAGATTCCAAGGTACTAGTTATACTACTTACATCTTGTGCCAGTTTATTCAAGAGCTGCGGGAAATGAATAGTTTCATTCCGAACCATATGCGGTTTTCAGCAATCGAAAAGCGTCTGAAGATACTCATGGAAACAGACTGGAAAGCGGAAGCTACCTTGCTGCTAGAGCGCCGCCAAAAGGAGATAAACAGCGGCAAAGAAGCATATGTGGGTCCATCGTTAAGCGCCCTCAGCATAAAAACTAATTGATCTTATTTCGAAAACAAGGTCTTCGAGCTCTGAATTTCTATTAAAACCTTGTTCCGTTCAATATAGTATTATCCGACGATGTGTATTTACTTTACATGGATTGATGGTAGGAGGAACTAGATGTTAATAAGGGAATTTATGGATGTAAACAATTATGTTGTACTATATGCCAATGCCAGTCAAAATAACAGAACATATCCTCAAGTATTATAGAAAAGGGGGAGGCGAAATATACATTAAAAAATAAAATACAAATAATGAATGCCTGATGATATCAATACATTGTTTGTCCGTCCGTGCTCGTGATAGTCATGGTGTGTCGTGGAATGAGATGCCGAGTCGATGATAATTGCGCATGGTATAAACGAAGTGAAATAAAATTAAGTGGTATAAATCAAAAAGAAAAAAGAAGAAAGGCGAGGGTGGATCTGATGTGTTGGATATCTTGAGAAAATTTATGGTTGGGTATCCCACGCAAATAAGGCAAGAACATCATTTCCAGAATGGGTTTCTTGACTTTTTACTTTGTGCCTTTTGGTTCACCCCATAAGTGCTAGCTGAAAACCTTGAGGTAGGATCTCGTTTTACTGGTTGACGTGCATCCGGGCTCTGTCGCGGCATACCAGTCATAGTCGAGTATAGGGATGGTGCCGAAGTAGTACTTGACTCGCCGATGGAGCGTTGGTCATCGGCGGGATACCCACCCGATTGATAGGAATAGTATCTCGAAGGTTCATACTGATTATATGAAGCGATCAGCCTGACCATATCTAGATCCTCAGTTAAAGGGGGCGGTGGCCTTAACGGAGGGACAATCATGGGTCTCGCTTCCTCAGCTGCGCGTAGCTTTCCCAGCTTGACGGCTTCATTATCTTCTTGAGCTGGGGACATATGAACGACGGGCAATACCCTGCGACTTCGGTTATGTCCAAAGAGATTTTCGCCCCATCTAATGAGTCGCCATCGCCAACTTGTACTTCCGTGATTGACAGTAGCGCCAGTGGCAAACATCGCCGTCTTCTTCTCCCGTTGTTTTCGCTGACGTCTGCGGAAGCACCAGATCACAACAAGGAAAATGAACGCGCAACCGAGGGCCATCAATAAAATTTGCCACCATTCCAATCTCCGACTCTTCACGATAGTTGTTGGTGAGTCGATACCAGTGATTGTCGGTAGAGGAGGGGCGGTCCCTGTACCAGAAGGCGTCGAAAGAACGAGGTCCGAAAGGCATACTCCCAGTCCCGATACGACGTTCGAACTTGTTTCACAGTGCGCAGGGACGCATGATCCAGCGCGCAGAACCTGGGTAGAGCTCGAGCATGCAAGACAGTTGCTCGGACCAGGCCCAGAACAACTTGAACAACTCGAGTCGCATGTTTGGCATTGTGAGGATGTTGTGTCGTAAAACTGGTTTTGGCTGCACGTTGGCAGGCATCGCCCACTTGATAGGACAGGTCGGCTGGAAGGACAGACCGTGCATTGGGTGAAAGATGCGCCCGAGCAACTGGCGCAATCCGGATGACAACTTAAACATGCACCAGCAGAGCTGAATGTTCCTGGAGGACAGCTTGAGACGCATTTTCCTCCAGAAGCAAGTTGGTTGTTCGAACATGTGAGGCAGAACGTGGCACTCCCAGAGCAGGAATTGCAAGACTGATCGCAAGCTAAAATTTGGGTCAGATATGCACCATTGGAAATTGGCAGAAAAATGGCGCACGTATGCAAGTCAAGTTATCCTGGGATGATACAGTGGTTCCAGCCGGGCAGCTCTGCACACACTTTCCGTTACTGAGGAAGAATCCAGGAATGCAGGCTGTACACTGCTTCTGGTCAGCGGTAGATGCAACGTTAAAATTGGGGATTTTGCAGTTCGTGCAAGAAGCACCGCAACCTATCACAAATCATTAGTATCAATCATTACCAGAGAGAAAACGAAAAGAAACTTACTATCACACTCATGCTTGTTATTGTCTGCGATAAGTGTGCTCCCTTGGCATACGCCATCTGCGTTTGCAGATACGCAATTGCCATTGAGGGTGAACAAGCCAGATGCACAGACAATACAGTCGTTCGATGTACCTCCAGTGCATGTAAGACACGTCGATGAGCACCGCGAGCAGCTATTTCCATTTGAAAAGCTTCCATCGGGACAGGTTTGGCCATCGTTGGTACTCGATGAGGGAGGGTTGCATTTCGTACTGTCATTGGCGTCCTGCGTGAAACCTGACTTGCAGCTAATGCATTGACCCGATCCATCAGCGCATTGAGTGCAGCCGAGTTGGCAAACTGGTAGAATATTTGTGAGTAAGATGTTCATGCCATAAAGACGGAGAATTCATCACCTTGACAGTCACCAGACGAGTTCAAGAAAAAACCTGGAGCACACTTGGAACAGGCAGTTCCATCGTCTCCAGTCGTGAATCCCGCGGTACATACACATTGACCATTCGTTCCACAAACTCCGTTCTTGCAATTGCATTTCGCTGGGTCATTGGCGATTACTGGTTTCAAGCATCTGCCAGTACCCGTGATGCCTGCATCACAAGTCTGACAATTCGCAGGACAAGGTTGGCAATTTGGTCCAAAGAAACCCGGTGCACAAATTTCACAGGAGATACCGGCAAAGCCAGAGGAACATTGGCAAGTGCCGTTTGCAGTGCATATACCCGAACTTGCGCACGTGGGCGTGCAAGCGGTGGATTGCATGTCGGTCAATGCGATAGTTCCTTGATTAGTGGAAGGCAATTGACTGACGTCGGGAATTGCATCCCAGACGATGACACGCTTGCTGGAGCCAATGCTGAGAGAGACCCAAACGTTTGATGCTAATGCAAGTGCTTTGGCAGTTATTGGTGTCGAAGCGTTGACGACAGGCCTCGAAGGCAATGGTGTGAATGCACCTTGGCCGGAATATAGCTCGTTAGCATATATTGATAGGCCAGGTTGTAGAGCAAGATATAATGGGATTGATAATGAAGTTGCATTGCCGAAACCAGGTGAAGTGGATATTGTTGTAGAAGATGAAGTCAAGGCATCATGTAGCAGTTGAGGATTTGTTGTTGAAGTATAGAGTCCAGGAAGAAGTTGAATGGGGGGTGTTGATGAAGATAATGTCACACCAACTACCATACGTTAATTAGGAACAAAAAATAGGGGTATATGATTCAAACGCACTCGTGGTATTGGAGTAACCCTGAATACATTGACCTGCAATACAGACAACTTTGGGAGTAGACTGGGCAGCTATAAAATAAATAAGATAATGAGTGCGAGTGAAGTAAAGTATTATACTTACATATTGATAAAGGTAAAAATAATAGCGGTAAGGCGCATAAACTCGCGAACATCGCGAGATAGTGGAAAATTCAACGAAGTAGGTGATGGTGGAAAGAGAGTAAGATTGACGAGCAAGGGGCGGTGACCGTCTCCAGCGGATAAGAGCCGTTGTCGGATTCGATGCTCGGACACATTGTTCCCAACAAGCCAATTGTTCTGCACAGACGCAAGGAAAATGGAAAACAATAGGCGGAACCGTCGGTGTCGGTTGGCATTGTTTGCCAAAAACGGCAGTTCCATTGTTTGTTGTGATGACGTTTGTTTGGCCTTTCAAGCGCGTCCTTAATTAGTCACGTGATCTTTACAGCGGATTAATTTCTGACTGATTCGCATCTTTCTTGAACTTGTTTTTCTTATATCTGAATTTCTTATTCAAACAGTTATATTCTGCTTGATTCCTCAAATATCTAAATGTGAGATAATATCACTAGTGATCCTATTCTAATATCTGCTAAAGTCTTAATCATTAGCCGCATTTCTGGATGGGAGACGCCGTTGTTGTTACATCTAAACCAAAATATAATCTTGAAGATACTTTCACATCGGAAGACAAAACAAGGAATTATACCCTTCACACGATAATTCTACATGGTTCAGGACCCGATGATGAAGCTGTAATATCATGCATTCTTGATCCAGCTCTCATTCCTCTCCTACCTGATCCACTACCATGTGCGACAAAGCCATACGATCACCCAGACACTTGTGTCAGGCAAACAGAGCATAAAGGAGCAGGAATATTTTCTCTTAGAGACATACCTGCTGGCGAGATTCTTATAGTTGAGCACCCAGCTTTAATACTGCCTTCAGGAAAATTTGCGCGAGAAGTGTACGATGAACTTGGTGCTCGTTTACCGGACGCAAGGAGGGCGGAGCTTATGTCCATGGCTAATGCCAGGTCAAAAGAAGAATGTGCGAGTTATGTAGAGGGAATCGTCCGAACGAACGCCTTACAACTGGAGCTTGACCCTAAAGGACAAATATCCGAAGACCAGAAAGAATTTTATGGAGGCGTTTATCCCCATATCAATCGCGCCAATCACAGGTACGAGGCGATACTGCCTGATCTGTTTATGTTGAATTTCATATCAAGCACTCAGTTGTGGCCCTAACGCCATGGTAAAATGGGACCCAGCTAGCCTGACAACAACATTATACGCCATCCGGGATATCTCAGCAGGCGAAGAGATTAACAAAACGTACGTCAACCCTGCGTTGTCCCGGCAAATGAGGTTGAGCATCCTTGAAAAGAATTACCGATTTACTTGTGATTGTCCTTGGTGCAAAATTGGCCAGTCAACAATTGGTGGAAAACATAGCTCTGACGAGGTGGCTTTAATAGCTGCTTCGGACAGAGACCGAGCCCTTCTCGGAACTTGGATATTCACGCACCCTGGGTATAAAAAATGGAGCAGAGATCTGGCTAGAGATGACAATCTCGTCATCTCGTCGCATCTGAAAGCGCTTGCCTTGATCGAAAAGGAAGGAATGCAGGGTTTGCAAAATCTTTTCGTTGAAGAAATTGCATTATGTTACTCGACACTTGGAGACTTAGAAACTTTCCAAGAATGGGCCAAGAAGGCCATCCAGTTAACCAAGGTGGAGGACCCAACACTGGCCGAACAATTCCGCGAATGGCTGGTTGACCCACCGCGAAAAATGAAACAATGGGCGTGGAGGAAGAAACAAAGGCAGTGTGAGTGATATTCAAGAATGTCAAGTATCAGCCACATATTTATCCTACTCTCAGTAAACGAAATTAGGGAGAAGAAGGTCCAACAATTTGATGCGCTTGAAGATTTACAAGATTTCCTGTGTTTTTCGGAATGACTTCTTTACACTAATGACACACTTCCTCTAAATTTACAAAGATATAGCGATGTTAAAATGCCACCCTTCACATCGATACACTGGAAGGACATTGACTCGACTCAGGGAGACTGAAAATTTCGGAGAGATAAATGCAGAACAATGAGTGAAGCGCAGATAAATATCGGATTAAGGGAATACAGGTGCGTTGTTATTTACATGAGATAGAGATTTATTGTACATAGACCAAATTTCCTAAGAGAATGAAAAGTGGTCAGTGGAAGTTCGATAAAGGAGCATATTTTGAATATGGAAAGCCCTCAGACGAAGATGGGTTGTCCATCATAAATGGTCGGACATATGCTTGTTTACTTTATTTAACTCATCATAGGGCAACGAGAGGATATGAATTTCGAAAGGCACGGACACTCACGAAGAATACAAAAACATGTCAGACTACACCCACCACCATACACCAAGCCCGAGCATCATGAAATGGCAGTCAATATGAAAAATCTATCAAAGGAAAATAAGTCAGTATCGCGTCGTAATGCAAAGAGCGAACAAGTTTAAAATTGTAAGGAAAAGGCTCAGTTGGTGATGCATGTTATGAGGTGGATCATCGAATAGATCGTCACCGGCTCGAGAAATGGAAAAATATCATCAACGCCATACATTCAGAAAGTCGACTCACCAGAACAGAGGAATCCGAGCATCATAAGGAAAGGACGCGTCGCAACGCAGATGAATGAACGAAGGAAACCAGGGACCGCAAATTTTTTATTGGACTTAATTCAAACTCCGATCCATTGTAAAGGCTTGTTTGGCCGTCGGAGATTGAATCAAACTGTACAGTTTGACTTATAAACGGAACACGCTCCGATTTTCTTGTACTCTCACATTCACTCGTCGTCGTCGCAGGCGATGAGCGCGCCAGCATTGGTCCTTCACTTTTCCTGTGAGTTGTCTTTTCTTTCTTTTGGTTTCTCGAAGACCATTACTTCATGTGATGATCAACTCAGTTCTGCTTCCGAACGAGAGCAATCAACCTCTTGTGGACAACACTTTTATACCAAAAAATACTTCTGATCTTCTTCTCTGTTGTCATTTACTTTTTACATTCATACTGATAGAAATGCACACAGACATCCTTTCTTATAAGAAGGAGGGGTCTTGGTTGGTCATGGTAAATGGTAAGCACTCTCTTTCGTTTGCGATAATAGGACGAAAAAAAGTTCATCCATTCGTTGAATTACTCTTCACTTGTCGTGCTTTCGTTGTCGCCCTGATCTCAGTCAGGGTTCTGCGCGTTTACACCGTTTTGGGGTAGACGTGAAGACGCGGGACGCGAATTAATGGAGGGGAAAATGAAAATCACGGCTTCTCTGATTTTCTCGCTTTGTCATGGTTTTCCTTTACAACTTTTACTCATGACTTACTCTTCTTCTAGGTTCTGTATTTACTATTACTTTGTCGTACTTTTCAATAAAATTCGAGTTACCGCTCTATCAAAGTCCTTTTTAATTTTTGTGCCCGTTTTGTCCTCTGCCTCAATCAGCCTAAATCCAAATGCAATCCTACATATCTGTCGATGCCAGGGACAATGCGATCGAGGCATGTTTGTGCATTATCCGATCATATCCTCGCCTATAAATCTGGGCTGACATGCTTTATTTGTGTATTCTTTGCCTTCTTGGTCTCGGTTGTGACTATGGCTATTGGGCCGCTGTTGTTGCTTGACCATGTGTTCAATATACGACGAATTCTGACTGATCTACTTTTCGATTCAGGAGTTGTTATTGTCAAACATATCTTCGATCATCATTTGGGACAGCAAATCCATCTTGCCGCTCGACTGGACCCGCCGCCTAATTTCAATAAAGGCGATGTAAAGAATGACCTTTGTCACGCACGCCATCCACCTGGACAGCCTGTTCTTCTCCAGATCACGAAAACAACGCCGGTTCCTCCTTTGTTGGTTCTGCCATCGACTATTCCTTTCAATAATATTCTGGAAGTGCCCCAAAATCTTTGTCAAACAACACATCAGTTTCAGTTCTCCGCCTTCGAGGGATTGTTGGTTTGTATATCCCTGGTGCTTCTCACTATAGCATTGGTGCTCAAGAGAGTAGCCTTGAAGCCAGTCCCTTTAACGCCTTCTACAAGAAGGTCCACAGGATGGAGAAATGCATCTTTGGGTGGCTCTCAAGACCCTCCTCTCAATCCGAGTCGGCGAGATGGGGATGACGATAAAAATGCAGCTATTACAGGAGATTCATGCCTAAACGACCTAATACATAACTATCGAGCTGCACGAGATGGTCCACCCCCACCCCCACCCCCACCTCCGTCTTTCCCTTTTGCTGTTTATGATGACTGGAATCCCCTATCTCGCACTGAAATTAACTGGGTGTCTATTTTTTTGTTGTTTCCTCTCATCGGCCTTGTAATTGGATACTTCCTCCGACGGCGAAAGATTAGAGCGGGAAGGAAACTTTCATCCTCCATCGCGGAGAATGACGATGCGCTCGATGGCCCTACCTTTGCCAGTAAGATACCACGCTATGAACAGCCTAGACCTAAACGTTCTGTCCACAACATGCCAATCTGCCCTAATGTTCTTCCGCTGCGTTTTTCCCGTCAAGATTTCAGCCGCAAGGCGAGTTTCCTGCGACGTTGTTTCGGACTTTTATCGTATTCGGTTGCTGTAACTCTATCTTGTCTCGTTTCCCTGCTACCTGTCCTTTTGTTCTTCGTGGCTGGTTACTATCCCCCCGAAGATATCTTCGAAGACACAAGAGAAGGGCCAGCAACTAAACTTGTGGAACTATACTCTGTGAGGCAATTATTTGTTTTCCATCACTCAGCCATCGTTGAATATTCTTAGAGTCCTCTTATTCAGATCCCTGCTGTTAAAACTGGAACAGAAATAAACGCGGTATGGTTTCACGGACAGTGTATACTGAGCATAGCTAAATATTTATCTATTATAATAGGTCTGCGACAATATCCCTCATGAAGTGAATGATGTAAATCGTTCTGGGTTGCATATTGCTAGTAAGGTAAGAGCTTTATGCCCTCCTGGTCCAATTAGCCTCATACTTATTGAGATGCTTGCAGGGCACCATCGAGTATCATACATCTATTAACGTTCCATCTTTTGTCTCGGTACGTTTTCCACTGAGTCATCCGGAGCATTGAACATGCCAACCACATTCAAACCGATGTAGCTTCCTCCTCGTGTTATTAAACCTACCCTCAATCCCACAGCGAAAATTTTCGTACCTAGGGTTAGGAACTTCGTTGCTGACATTAGACCAAACGTCAACCGAGACATCGCCATTCGGTTGCCATTACCTGCCCAAGTATCATCTGCTGTACCGATTATGCCGCCTCCTCTTCCTCGCAAAGACAGAAAACCAAGGAATTCTGTCGAAGAGTGCTGTATGGACTCAGACGATGAATCGGCTGAATTACTATTGAATGCATTTTCATAATCGCCTGTCCTCTCGTAAGGTATATATCCTATTTTACATATTTTGATTCTTTCTGTCATGAAGCGTATGTTTTATAAATAGATTTGTACTTCACTATTACTCCTTGTATTTTTTTTCGTTCGAAACAAAACTTGAAATTTATATACTTGAAATTTTTTTACAGATGAATGGCGTTTATGAAGTGGAATACAAGTCATTGGGCAGATTAGATCTCAGCAGGTCGATGATTTCTGCAAGAGATATCTTATCCCACCCCCCTCTGCCATATTTTGGTGCATGGGACTCGTAAAAGTCTGCTGGAAATTCTTCTTTGTAAGATTTCATATCCTGCCAAAGCTCTGGCCTTCTTTTAGTCATGTATGCATCCACGCGGTCTTCGAGAAAGAGTGTACTATAGGATCTCCAAAGATTGACCAAATATCGCAAGAGACTCTTCCTCAGAGGATCATCTGTGCTTATCAGTGGATAGTAGTTTGCTGTTCCATCGAATAATAGAACCAACAACGTGCCCGTATGCCCGGCGCCCAAATAGTATCCCTCTACTTGCGTTCCATAAGAGAATTTGACGGTGTCATGTAAGTCCGGAAGCGGTGACCAAGAGAGTGCGTCAAAGGCACCCTGGATCCCGACTCGCACCTGGTCAATGAGAAGCTTATACTCCAGCTTCACGCAAAACAAATAGAAGTCGAGTTGCCCGTGGATAACTGAAAACTTGTCTTTATGCCAGCGTGAGATGTCTGCTGGATCATATATCCCAGTATGCAAATGTTTGAGAAACGTTTGCATCTGGTAGGGACTAACGTTGATGAACTTGAAAGTTCTGCGATGACTGAGAGATGCCAAACGGCGCTTGATGTACGGAGACGCAGCGCTGGCTTTTTCAATGTCGACATCGAATTCGACATATTCGCGATCACCATCGGAGCACACGAGTGTGATTGTCTTCCTTCTGTCGGGTGGATTTTGTTCAGCTTGCCCACCTTCATCTAATACTATCCTGCGTGAGGCGTATGATCTGCAAGGTCGGATTGATTAGTGGATATAATAATGATACATATATCGCAAAAAGAGAACGCACGCACAGGAAAGGATCCATACAAGTTGAAGTATGGGGCTTGTGAAAGAAAGAACAGTTATCGTAAGCGTTACGTCATGTTATTTTTATCTTAGGTATTCTACATAATTTGATTTGTAGATGGTAAGGGCACAAACCTAACACTCAGCAGACCACGCCTCGCGAGTTCGCTGAGGCCCGGATAGATGATCAATTCAGCCTCTTCCATAAAGTCCTCTGGTTCATTTCCAGGTACCATATCAGTCAACTCAATTAGCACCCGCTTGACACTACTACCCCAGGGCCTTTCCTTCGATAATTTGTCTATCTCTCGCCAGTTAATGGCTATCAGATCATCTGGAGATGCTACCAGAATTCGGAGTTTGACTTCACGAAAATTGGAAGATAAGATGGAGGAAAGTAGAGGGAGCAAGAATGAGACATTGATGGATACTGGCAAGCCTACATAAATTGAAAACGGGTTTGGGAAAGCCAATAGCACTTCGAGTTGCTGAAGGGAGGTGTTCTGAGAGAGGTCTAAATAAGGTTGATTGGCTTTTGAAATTTAAGCAAGGTTGAGATGTAGACAACATGAGCCGCACTCACCAAGCTGCATAAAATTGTCGCTGAAACGGAATTGAAAGATTCTGAGAAAGGATCCTACACGAGACAAAATGGTTTGCGTTCCACTGAAGTTTGTCGGCGCAATTGCATCCACAGAAAGCCTTTCTAAACGAAGGGGATACTGATCCGATAGCCAAGTCAAGAACAAGTGAGGTGCTTCATCAATTACAAGTTCACGGAGCAGAGGTGATATTGTTAAGTTTGGAGATGGGTATTGGCCTGTGGAGTCCAGTTTGCATGATATGACCGCGATGAATTTCGCGATCTTGAAGGAACATAGTAATTCAATGAGGTGCGAGAACACCAATAGAAAACAATCAATCAAAAGGACTTGGTTCGCTTCGGGAAAGGAGGTACGCAGATAAGTGACAGTCCTTGGTGTGAGCTGCCTCCACTTGATTCCGACCAACGATATCGTTTTAATAGAACCGAAATGCTTCTTTAGTGTTGGGATTGCTTCATTGATCCAGGTGTTATCTCTTTCTACAAGACTGACGATCCGAAGTTCGCGTACCGACAAAGAAAATCGAGAATGGGAAGAATTTAAGATTTGTAGCAAATCTCGATAGTTGGAAATGTCGACTTTGATGGCTTGCAAAAGATGATAACGCGACGTCGGCAGCCATTCGCGAGCAACTAGAGAGCATGCTGCTAATGTCCTCTTGTCATTGTAGAGATGGTCGATGATAACCTCAACGACCTCGACGGGCATATGGCGGTCGCCTGCGAGCTTTCATAAGATGATAACTTGGGAAGATCACAGACACCTACGTGCCTTTTACCTGAGCCATAATGGCAGTGACGAACGGACGACCGCGGACGATATCGATGTCGTCGACAAGGGTTGAACGTTGTGGCACAAGCGCTTATATACTGGTATTATTTTCGGGACCGGGCGTAGCTATAGCCTCCTCCGAGCTCGTCGTCGGTCACACTAATTTCGGTCACGCTCCTTATTTTTGCAGACGGCGCCCATCATCTTCACCATGCCTGACAGCTCACAGGGTACCAGTTCTCCTTCTCAACCCTCGGATTGGTACTCAGTACGACCATGGGCACCGTCGCTCACCTTGTCTGTCCGAGAGATCACATCGGTCTCGGCAACTTTTATATTGTCTTCGACTCTTAACGGCGATATCGACTCTTCTTTGGCTTCAGTAGGCCTCGAGGCAGGCGAAGTGGACCAAGAGCGTCCTACCGATGACACCAATGGAAGCATCAGTCAAGCCTCCCTGTCCGAACGGAAGCCCAGCTCAGTAGTGGCTGATGCGCTCGCGAAAGGATTGTCAGTTAATGTCAACGGTTCTGCATGGCCAAGGGCTTTCATCCGGATCGACGATCAGCTAGATGAGGCTGTCATCATCATTTACGCTCTCATGCCAGGGCGTCAGTACGATATTGAGCTAGCTCTGGCGTCAACAGGCCAGCCAAGTTTGGGAAGGCGCCAGGTGACGACTGAAGGTGAGTCCTTAGTGGCTTTTTTCCTTGCCGTAAGTTTTCTTACTAATAGTCAAACAGACGCCGAAAACGAAGCAGAGACGCATACTGATCCAGATTCTGCATCTCCCGATAACTCTACTTCGTCTGATCCCCATTCAACACCATCCACTTCTCCAAGCAGGACAGTACCCGGGACACCTCCTGCTGCGACACCTCCGATCACTTTGGAAGATAGGCTCAATCAACTGCAACATACACTCTCTGCTATCAACGCAGAGCGAGAGACTCTGCTTGCGTCGCTCAAGTCTGCTCGCAAGGATGCCCAAAAAGCAGACTCGGCACTCCGGTCCGAAATCGATACTCTCAAGAGGACGTCAGAAAAGAATGTTGCCGTGGAAGTCAAGGGAAAGCAGAAAGTTCTTGCTCTTCAAGAGTCAGTCAGGAGGGCACAGAACTTTACAAAGGAGTTAGAAGAGGCGGCCGAAGAGGTCGAGAGTGTACTTCCAGAGTTGAATGCAGAGAAAGAAAGGAAGGAAAAGGCACATGCAAAGATCCTGGCAGAGGCTAAACAAGTGAGAAAGGAAAAAGATGAAATAGTTGAGAAGGAAAAGAAGAGGGTGGAAAGTCTGCGATCCGAATTGGCCAGTTTGACTAATAAACTCGAAAAACTTGGTGGAAAACGCGAGAAAATAGAAACTGTCTCAATCCCAGATCTTGAAACTAAGCTGCAGGATGTGGCGCAAGAAATCGAAACTGAAGAGCAGGAACAAATACGACTGGAAACGGAAGAGATGCAAGCACATATTCTATCTCACAGGATCGTAAACGGTCGACATTCTTTGGACGATAACCCTCCCCCTTACGTCTTATTACAACGTCCTACGCAGCAACATAATGGATTGGGAGATAGACCTGGCCCGATAGGAAGACCTATCCCTCACCCTATCCAGCGCCCGGCACAGGTGGATAATTCCCTTTTACCATCAAGTGGGACTAGTGGGATTTCTCAATCTAATTCGACTCCCCTTTGGGCTCCTGCTCGTCCGCTACAGCCACATCCAGGCCATTCTCATAATCCTCGTTCCAATTCGCTCCAGAATCTCAGTGCGCCTACAATCATGTCAAATACTCAAAGACGATCGTCGTTGAAATCCGGTTCAGCGATGGCATCGACGACATCAGCGCCGTCCATATCAACATACCAGAATTCGAATTCCAGCTCGTTCTCGCCATTTTCAAATTCCAATACCACAACGTCCTCCCCTACCACTTCCTCATCGTTAAATTCTTCTCCCACACGAACCAGTCCTCACATCACGGCATCAACGTCTGTATTATCAAGTCGCGCCCCTGCTTTTGAACCTTCGCGGAGCATCAAGAACGGTATCAACGGCAATAGTAATTTCCACGGCCAAGGAATGTTAAGTTCAACTTCTTCCAGCTCAGCATTCTCTGGTTCGCCTTCACCCATCCAGCGTCCTTCCGGAGCTGCAGTCGGTAGTAATCGACCTCCAGCAATTGGTAATTTGAAGAGTGGTCATTCCTTAAGGAACGGTGGTCATTCCAATTTCGATAGCACCTGGTGAAGAGAAGCCATTACATTACGTCCGTCATCATCAGGACATTATCATGCACTCGGCATTATTTATTACAAACTGATTTTACGACCTTTTACGACCTTGCTGCACAACCTTTCTGTATTTTTCCTAACAAAACATATTTTAATGCATAGTTATCCAGTCACATACCGGGCATCGGTTCTCTGGCACACATCGCATTGTGTATTTTTCATGTAGCTTGATAATTTATAACCCCAAAATATCTTAAAAAGATTTATAAGTTTTGTCCTATCCAGATATCCGACACCTAACATAATGTCTACTTAGGGGGAGATACCTCTACAGGCGCAACGCCAGGCATGCTATCTGTAACCTTGTCTGTCATTTTCCCCACTTTTTGGGCTTTGGACTTCACTCCTCTAAACTTGAAACTAAGGCCAATGCCTGCGCCCCTCGTATCCTTCTTTTTTCCACTTTGCTTGAACTCCTCGTACGTTTTATTTAGACCCTCAAACGTCGTCCAAGCGCCTGTGTAGCCTAATCCGCCCTTCTGAGGAGGCAAACGCGCTCGAGAGTCGTCAAAAATGAGATGAACAGTCGTAAGGTAGAAAATAGATGGCTGCAGATTGACCAAGTCACCTGCAAGCGCAGGAAGATACTTCGCCAATCCCCAGCCGGCAGATAACAACGCTGAGTGTGCGCAATAGTAAGCTTCGAATACGTGCGCTATGAGTAGCATGGCAGTGGGGGACAAATATGGGAAGGTGCATTCCCCATCTGTGAGCGTTTCCAGAGAGGTGTATGCATCGCCGTAGGTAGGTGTAGGTCCAGGGTCCGCTACGCAAAATGCTTGTCCTCCTATATCTGGATTTTTGCTTCCCGTTTGAAGTTCGACAAGACGCGCCTCGTAGCATAGATGTGCAGCAGCGCAATTCTCGACGTAAGAGAATGACTGAACAACATTTGAAATCCAAGAAGGATTCGTCGAGCGAAGTAAATAAGCACCGCAGAGCATATCGCCTCGAGGGCCAAATACACCATTACCTGGCCGGATACAACCTGTCCTAAGAGTTTTCTTGGTGCCAATACGCGAACGATCAGCAGCCCTGACAAGTCTCTCTGCTTCTATCTTCGTAGCAGCGTAGTTCGAAAAGAACTCTTCGTGTCGTTTAGGCAGCCGACTATCGTCGTCATTAATGACTTGGACAAACCGCTGAGGCTCTTTCTCCCATGGCCAAAGCAAAAGGCGAGTGCTATGCAGACCGACTGACCCAGATGATGTATAGACTAAGACATCCACACCTGCTTCCCGACACGCTTCTATTACGTTCTTTGTTCCTGCAACGTTGACTCGTCTCGATCTTTCAACGAATTGTAAACGCCGTTCATAGAACCTAATATTGGCGGCTGTATGAAACACAGTTATGTTGGCCTTGTTTGCTGTGGGCCAAGGTGCCTTGAACGCCTCTTGCAAAGCTCCAGCGTCCGTAATGTCGACTTTAATGAACTGCAGCCCCTTCTCAATGGCATCGAGAAGTATTGGATGTTGGGAAGGTGGACTCAAGTCAAGCAGTCGAATACTTTTCACATCTTCTCCACGTTTCAAGAGCTTGGTGGCAATCCAACCCCCAAGGAAGCCGCCCTGCAGATAAATTCAGTAAAAGGTTTGGAGCCAGAAAAAACTTGGACGCACCCCTCCTACAATAATGTATCTTCTCCCTGTTTTCGGAGGCAGCACCTCCTTGTCTTCCAAAGGTGTTGAATTGGCCAACCGTTCCGCAGTAGCGCGTACATCTTCCGGTGTATATCTCTTCGGACCAAAGAAGAGAGCGGTGGAAGGTGTGATTCTCAACGATCTATCGTTCCACAAGATGTAGAGCACAAGAACGAGAAAAAAGGCAAGAGATAGTCCCACATATTGAATATACGAGCCCATGGTCGCGTATTAGCTCGTATTGGTCGCGTATGTAGTGTCCGGCCAGAGGTGGCCTGACTTGCCAATGTGTGTAAATAATCCTATTGACTTGCTTGATTTAGAAGCAGTGCTGACAGAGACAACAGGCACAGGGGTACGTTTTGGGCGTCATGGCCATTAAAAAGCAAGATGTTCACAAGTTAAGTTTTGGTAACCGTAAATGATAAGAGGCAACCTGAGGTAACACAAGGTGAATGAATATTATTTTCTTTGCACGCGTAATCTTTGATCGATCTAATTGACAATATGCAATTTCAAGTAAATAAAGGATCAAGCAATCATCGACACGAGAATCTGAGATGTGAGCCCGCCATAGCTGCCCGTACACGAAAACTTAAAGAACTCGGATGAAATATGCACTCATGACGAAGTACAGTACAATTCAGTGAATAAGCACAATGAGGAGAGTGGAGTCTCTGATGATACACAATCATTATATTAAAGCACTGCTGAAAGACAAGCTTCGTCCAAAAGATCGTCGACAGCGAAGAAATCGAATTTTTGAACACACCGCGTTTGTCCTTCTCCCGAACCGTAGAATATAAAAACAGTCCATGCAAATATATGAAGAAGGAAAGAAAATAACTACAATCATGAAGGAGGGGGTGGCGGAGGCGCGGCCTCGGACGGTGGAGGCGCAGCAGCACTAGCGGTGGTTGTATACGTGGCATAGTATTGTGCATACTGCTGCTGTTGACTCGCCTGCCATTCCTTGAATTCCGGTGAGTTGACGTCGTAGCCATAAGCAGCCCTAAAATCCATGTAAGTGAGTGTAACTGATAACTGATATTTAGAAAACTTACCAATACTTCGCATACGCTTCCGTATCAGAGGGCGCTGGAGGACCATATTGTGCAGCAGCATCTCCAGCGGGAGTTCCAGCAGCTGCTCCCGCAGGACCTTCACCTGGAGGTGGTGGAGGGGCGGGTGCGGAAGGAGGTGGAGGAGCATAACCCTGTATGAAAGATCAGATAGAACTAAGAGTACAAGAAATGATAATACATACTCCCATCGCGGAAGCACTGTATGCTGCATACTGTGCTTGAGCTTGGTGAAGTTCCATTTGTTGTTGCTGGACTTGAACCATAACTTTCGCGTGTTCCTGTCTCACAACGAGCAGGAGGTCTTCTGTTAGTACTTTGGCACGAGCGACTTGTCCTTCATCTGGTCCACTAGGTGATGAAATTATGAGACAGAGAAGTCTGTGAAGCAGCACGATATACGTACGTGATATGAATATATAGTGGTACAGGTTCTTCTTGTCCTGTCTGGAGAGAGATATCAGATTTAGTTTACGCAACTCGTCTAGGAGTTATTTATTTACCTCTTGGTCAATAAAGCCTGATCCTAAACCCTTGATTTGGACTCTCGTGCTTGTTTCCGCTTGAATATATTTCACGAACGAGCCCTTGTGGATAGACAAATTAAATGACAGTTTTAGGAGCCTGCAAAGTATCTTACCGATGGACCAACGACTTTGGCTCGGATGTTGAAGTTTCGTATTGATTCCAAACCGACTGGCAACTTTTCTTCCGGCCACTTTCGCTACACACGAAATTCAAAATCGAGAATTGCATCATACATGTGGTATACTCACGCGTTCCCTGGTTTTGTCACCCTTTTCCACTAATGAGCCCATGTCCAAAGCAATAAGTTCGTTAATCTTCGCGACAGCCTTATCCAACATTTCCTTCGTTTGGGCGGAGATGTGAATGTACAAAGGTGGGTCCTTCTCTGTAGCTTTTGAGCGATCAGGGTACCAGACACCCCTCGTACCCACTGAAGCACCAGTTTCTTCATGAATCTGTGCAATACAAATCAATGTCGTTTAATGCCAGGCTAATGCATGTTTAAACTACGAACCTGGTCCTGTGTAGACCCTCTCGTCAAAAGATATCTGTTGCGGACGTCGTTTATATCAATGTCCTGAGTGAATTGTGCGTCGTGTTCCTTCGAGTCTCCACCGAGCGTTCCATTGGCGAATTGAGCCGCGATTTTTGCAGCGATGGCCGCTGCAGCTGCAGCTGCCTCTGACGCGGATTTTCCTTCGTCAGTTTTAGCAACTTTTGCGGGAGTAGCAGCTTCCTCTCCCGGTGCAGGTTGATCCCATTTTCTTTTAGAAGACTTTGCCGGCTCTGCTGAGGATGAAGACATATTGTTATAGAATGCGTACGAAGAGTCCGGAAATGGAATTCGGTGAATGCCTTTCGACAGAAAGTTGAGCACTCGATGTTGACAGTTGTTTGCACTGCGACTTGAGCTCAGCGACGACAGCGACGGCGCTCTCAGTTTCGTCAATCAAATCTTCTTACTTTGCTTATTTCCAACAAACGAAGATCCTCTAAAGCAAGTGCCTAAAAATACGGAATAAGCTCTGCACTTTAGGCCTGGATTGTTCTGAATCCAACAAATGGACTCTCGGGAAACTAAATGATGTATACGTGTAATCAACGCTGGGTCGCTTCTTTACATAACTTACCAAGTCCTACTTTTTCCTTTGAATGATCAAATGGAAGGACAAGAACTCTTCAGAAATTGTCGCGTAATATCCGACTCATATCTATCAGTATCATCTCTATATGTTACTTCTCGGATCCATCGGTAACATTGGGTAGTAATCTTTATGGTAGCAGTAATAACATTCACAGGAAAAGTTCTATCAATTATTATAGACTCACAACACATCGACGGATATAAATCCCTAACTGCATTCTTGAAGGGACGTCACATCCTTCCCACAGGGTGCACTCTCTTTCCACGGACAAGACTACTAGTCTAAACCAAGCCTCTTGGACTAACCCCTGACTGACCCAAAACCGTTTCTTTCAGTAACTAGCACTATGGCCGATGCCACAAAGAAGAGAATCGTGGTCATAGGAGGAGGTGCTGCAGGCTCTAGTAGTGAGTAATGGCTGTCCTTTATAACAACATGTTCTCAATTTTAATGACGCAAACTCCAGTTGTTCGCAACTTGTCAAAGTCGCTGAATCGTTCAAAGCACGAACTGATACTAATAACCGCAAGACCTCAATATGCTTACTTGCCAGCATCTCTGAGATTGTTGGTGTCTAAAGAGACTTCTATGGACACTGTATTCATGCCGTATGACACTGTCTTCGACAAGTTTCCCGGTGAACTGAAGATAGGGGTCGTGTCGTCAGTCGAGGAGACAAAAAATGCGCCTGGAGGTCATGTCATTCTCAAGGATGGAGAACAAGTTGCCTACGACATCCTCATCGTAACTACTGGCTCAGCATGGTCGGGGCTGGTTTCCTTTCCCAACGAAGAAGCAGCTTATAAACAACACGTCGAGACTTGGCGCACGAAATTCGAAAAGGCTCAAGACATCATCATTGTGGGAGGGGGGGCAGTAGGAATTGGTGAGCAATCCTTCATCTTACTCTATCTGTGATCTTGAACATATATTTCGCACCTCAAGAGGCCGCGGGAGAGATCAAAGATGTGTATCCTGTCAGTCACTTCTCGCCAATCATCACCAATTGAATTTCTAACAATTTCTACCCACCTCTATTCCGCTAACCATTATATATATAGACCAAGAAAGTCACCATCGTACAAGGACAAACACAACTGCTAGGTGATATCTATCCAGGCAAATTTCGCAGTGATGTCGAACGCCGCCTTCGGTTACGCGGTGTCGATTTCGAATTCGACGAATCTATTGAAAAGGACACTGAAGTTGACCCTGAAACTAAATCTGTTACTACACGAAGCGGGAAGAAGTTGAACTGCGATTTATTGGTAAGTTTTTCTTCAGCGAACAAATGTTTTTTTACTCTTAACATATCTGCAGGTCGTCGCACGTGGTGCAGGCCCAAACACGTCAATCTTATCATTCCTACAGCCACTTTGTCTAAATGACAGAGGTCTCGTTGCAGTACTACCAACACTTCAAGTCAGAGGCCATCCTTCAATCTTCGCAGCGGGCGATATCATCGACCTTCCCGAAGCCAAACAGTTTCAAAAAACTGCCGGGCATGCAACTGTGATCGCTGCAAACGTCATGAGCCTTCTCAAGGACGAGAATCTGAAGAAAGAGTATAAATCTGGGAAAGAGATCATTGTTATCTCGATTGGAAAGGTGCGCATATCTTTCCCAATTCTTGGACAAGCAGTGTTGACCTATCCTTCTCTTCAAAAAGAACGGGGGTGCCGCCTACTTGGGCTTCCTCTGGGGCTTCTGTTTTGGCGACTTTTTCTCGAGGACTGTAAAGTCTCGAGACCTCCTCGTCGGTCTTGTGCGAAAAGGGTTGGGCCTTCCTCCTCTTTGAGCCGCTTATTCCTCGCTATCGCAATAATTCCTGTCAGATCACAAGTGTGTCTTGTCTGACAGTCTGTGGTGCTGATAGGCTGGTCCATCCTTAGTTCCGAATTGGAATCCAATCTGTATTGGGTGTCCGCTAAATTTACAGTCTCAAGTCGTATTTACATATCTTATATATTGTTACATGACTATTCTTACAATTATAATTGCATTTCAGTTTACTTGCCAGCAGGTTGCAGTTCAATCATCCGACTCCCACGCGGCATCCCAACCAAGCGCACTTCGATCCCATTGGCCTTCGTTTTGACCATTTGCCACCCATCCCAAGGTATCCATTAACACACCAGCGGCACGCACGAAAAGTGTGCCATCGACCTTAGCCATACCTACGTGAGTCTCTTTCCCACCGCTTATAAAGGCGCCAACGATGTCTCCAGCCGAGGTAGTACCAAAATGTTGTGCCCCGTAAATTAGGGTACGCATTGACTTGATAACATGTGCATCTGGATGGTATAGCACACCCGCAATCAAAGCTGGCCAAGGATCGTAATCCCCATCATTAGATGGGGTGCCCAAAGACGTCGCGAGCGGTTTGGGCAATTCGACATGAGGAGGTCGTGGAACGTCGGTATACGACATGATCAACTCGGGGTCGATTCTAGGACGGCCTCTGGAAAGAACGTACAACACGATATTGGGCACATAAATGCGGAGAAGCGCCGCCTTGTGCGCTGGTTTCTCGAGCAATTCGCACAAAGGTCGGAGGAGAAGGGAGGACGTAAGGGCGTGCATGAGGAAGAAATCCAAACGCGGCTTCCGTCCTTTCCGTCCTGTAGCAAAAGTTAACAGCGTCGCCAGCCAGATGATTTCTTCCGTTGCGTTTGCAATTTCCGCGTCGGTTATGTCATCTTTGATGCGGTACTGGGCACAGAGACGTTCAATCTCTTCCAAACCCCCGTTTTCTAGGACGGCCTTCGTACGTGTACTTATGAACGCATCTGGATTATATGGCATGGGTGGCTTGAGCTTCTCCGACTCATAGACTTTGCTGAGTAATTCAAGGAGGGAAATGTGTTCTGTGGGAGTGTGTTTCTCAGGGTGGAAGTCGGCGCCTGGCTTGTGGCATGCAGCTTGCGCAAGACCTATGTAACAGGATCAGATTTAGATTAGAGTGGCCTTATGAAAATGAAAATCTTACCAGTTACAATCAGGGTATCGTTGCCAAATTCAGCACCGTACTGAAAAGATTTAGTTGGTGTAATCGGTGATGTCAGTCAACTTACCCCCAATAGAATCAAAGGGTGAATGCTAGTGAAAGAGCGTCATGCATTACAGAGGTATCATGTTGTTGGAAAATAACTACTCACGCTCCGCTCACTACTCGAACTAGCATTTGGACACCGTGCGCGTTGGCCTCTTCCGAGAATACATACTTTTCCACAGCTTGCAAAACACCGATTGCCTGAACTTCTTCGGTAAAGTACGCGACGAACGAGTTGTAGGCACTGTTGATGTGTCAGTCAACATTCACAAATAGTTTTGAGACGACGAACTTGTGGTTTCCAAGATATTGAATCCAGTTATCCTGATTGACACGGATGGTTTTGTCTGTCTCATCCAATATTATCGGGCGCTGGTCCTTTGCTTCTTCGTCATACATCTTCTGTAAGTGCCCAGGAGGAGCTCCAAGGTCATAAGCTGCGAGCATACTGAGGTACCTCAATGCTGAGCAAAACGAAAACCACAGAGAGAAGCGTACTGGTGGCTCAAGTGATTATGAAACCCCAATTGGTTGAAGAAACAGTGGTGCACTTGAGCATCCTTCAGTAACAAGTCTTCCGTCAACTTCCTGGAGGCATGCGTGATTCCAGGCAAGTTGATTTGTCCTTTCTTTTTCAGCTTGTATGAGACAGACATGGTAGTTCGTGAGTAACCTTGTGAAAGTCGTCGAAGCATGACCGTGAGTCTGGTTATGGTAACCTATTCTTGTTTCTTGAAGGGATGTTTTGGATATATAAGGACATTGTTGAATCCAGAAATGGACCGATATGTTATGAACCTAGTTTTATTGCCAATCCGCAATATAGCGATACAATGATTCCATTGCTAGGAGAAGACGATGTAACGGGCGACAATTTATCAAAGAAAGTAGGCCTGACCACAACTTGAATGTAAAGCGGATTAGGAGGCCAAATTACCAGCGCTCATTAATTAAAAAAGGGTTCTGCTTAGTGTGAGTGTTTCGGAATATGCAGCATTACCTGTCTGAGTCTCAAAACATGGAAGTTGAACATTGAGCGTTGAGCGTTGAATGTTGAGAAACTTGTGATGGTACGTAAAGTTTGGCTTTGTTTGTCGTGGACAGTGCTCACCAGGACAGGCCTCAGAGTCGCGAGCGTACCTCATCCTGATTTCTCATAACTACAACATGCGTCACACCACAGAGATTTCGTCGCTAAATCTGCTAATAGCTAATGGCCATCTAGACGACGTATAAGAAAGCTTGGAGATCTGTACCCAACAGGGTTTTCACAACGCCCTAGTTGGTTGTGTTGGTTGTCGGCCGTTTTTTTAGCAACGATTTCGTTCCAATCAAGGGTCCAAAGTTCGGCGACAAAACCATAACATATAGTCATGGCTGGTTAATTAGCGTCATCGCGGCTCCCGCTGACTACGCTTTATCGTCTGTTCATCACTTGTTTTCTGCACAAATGTTCGCGGTGTCCGAATTTCTTGTTCTTCTGATGCTCCATTAGGGAACTTACTTGTGCTCCTTGCAACATGTCGACAACTATATTACTGCAATTTTCCGATTCGCTATTGGTCTCTGACACTGGTCTGGCTCAATTCGAGAAATTGGTATCTCGTACTAATGGTACCGCTGTGCTATCATGGTTCTCTCGGTGCACACAGAAAAACGTTCTAAGAGACAAAATGTCTCACATCATCCTACTCTCTCTCTCTGTATGCAGTTGCGACTGGCAGCTTATCGCCATCGCCATCGATGTGACGAGAACAATGGTCACAGGATTTTTCTCGACGACGCGCGCTTACGCATGTCGTAAAGGGCTCTTTGCTTTTTTTTTTACCTTGAAAATTGCCCTCATGCACTGTCAAAACTCGTTTCTTCCTCTCTATCTATAGCTAGTACTCATAACGAACGTGGCCGCCTCGAAAATTGGTGTGGGTTCGAGTCGTATCGTCAACAATCTTGGTCACGCCACTTGCCATCATATTCCCAAGAAGAAAGTGGGCATTCGACTCCTACCGTCGGCTATTCCTTCTTTTACAGTACCTCCCTACCAGCCAGTAACTCCCCGGCGCATCTCTGCTAGCTCATCTTCTGGTCTCTAGCATCAGCAACGCGCTTTGATTTTCTTTCACCATGTTCCTGACAGCGCGATTCATCTGGCAATTTTTTGTGCCAACTCTGAACTCACCATTGCTCGAGGTATCCACTGGGTCCTTTCTAAACACACCATACAACCCAGAGACAAACAATCTCCAGGTTATCTCTACTTCTACTACCCTCACCGACACCGTCATACCAACCTCCTTCGAGCGGTCAACTGCCGCTCTAAATGATTCAACATCATCGTCTTCCTCAGAATCACCGACCTCAGCCAATACTCCTCGAGTTTCTGGCACGGACAAGTCATTCGTATGTCTATCTGCTTCCATCGTATCATCATCGACGAACGCTAATGGCAACTGTCCCAGTCTTTTGGCGACACTTCAGCGTTTTTAGCCCCCGCACGGACCTCCCACGAAAAATCAGTGAGTCCTTTTTTTACCCGTGAAAATCGAGCCACTGATTATCATGAATCATAAATAGGTACCTCGAACACACACCACTGGGCATAAAACATCGAGTTCAACCGGTAGAGGCACTTCCAGGCAAAAGCAGGTAGGTTTCAACTTTTAGTCATCCTCACAATCGATGATACTCAATTACTTATTTTCCCTTCAGCTCTCGGCGTCTGGTGCCTCAGTCAATCGATCACCTATACAACCCAGCACAAACGTGAGTCCAGTGCTGCCTGCCAGCGGCATTCTCTCCACTACCTCTTGCTTACCAATGTAATTCCTAGGCATCGACCCACAAAGCAAGTTACGAATACGATAGTGACTCTGATGATGGCGATTCGGCTTACGATGCGTCTGTGCCGAACGTAGTCTTCAGGACGACCGAACAAAATGAAGAACTAGACAACATGATACTTAAGGCATCTACGACGACTCCTTCTCAGCCTTCCCCTCCAAGAGTGACGGCAGGGAACAGAAGGGTGGCGATAGCTCAAAAGAACAAATCTTCTGAAGGTTCTCATCTGGTATCCCTTGCTCTCAGCACTACTCCTACCTCTATCGTCTCGCATTCCGACTATTCAATGCCTCCCTACTCGACCATTCAATCGGCAAAAGCGCAAGCCTCAACGAGTGATGATTGGGCGTCGGAAATGTTTTCCGACCCAGCTCTTCATCGAGGACCTGATCTATCAGATATCGACACTAAATGGCCATTGCAAGCTCCCCACACATCCGAACGCAAGATGAAGGGTTTGCCGCGTAGGGCACGAAGTGGGCCTGGAATCAACACGGCAACAAGTGTCACGGTTGCTCCGCAGGTTATTGCAACCATTCCTGGGACCCAGTCTGTGTCGTATCCCGCTCAAGACAGCATGGTTAACGGTCTCCAATACTCATCGGACCCAGCGGACCCATCTTCCTTGGCGGACTATGGCGTGGTGGATTATACCGTCTACGGCTCTTATGCATCCCCTCCGGCGTGTGCATCAGGCTCTTGCAATGAACAGCCCGGGCCTCTACCTTTCCTCGCTCAATCAGGTCAGTCTACTCAACCTGGAATCTCACAGGAAAATGCCTGTTTTCCCGACGACAACACGGATCAACTTCACGTGTGCACCAATGACCAGTTTTCGGGCACGCTTGCTGCTACGACGGCTCAAGGGTCTGCATCATTGGGTGGCTGTGGTGTCAAAAAACAGTTTCCAATGAGCTCTTATCCGGGTCACGCAATGGCAAATGACGCAAATGGCCTAAATGTCGCCAATCTTGGAGGATCGTTTTACCCTCCAGGGCTCGAATTTGACGGCCAAAATTGGGTGGTTTCAACTTTCCTGACCGGACTCAATTTATACGAACTTGATCAGTCTGACTTTCCAAAGACTGGGGATTTAAACACCGCGGTTAATACGTTGGGATATACTTTGGTAAGTGCATTCACATTCATATTTCCAATGCTGTTGAGCTGACCTCATCTTTGTAATGTCTAGGTGAACGGGCAGGATTGCCGTATTGGATCTGAGGGTTCCACTTCGAAGAATGTGGGCGTACAAATGTCGACTTCGTCGCCCAGCGGCTGCCAAAATGACTCGGGATTTGACTTTCTGGACATGACTCAAATCAAGTCACTCACTGACGCTATGAGTCAGGAACAGCGCCACTCATTCTTCCAATCATTCACAGACATCATAGACTCCGCTCAAGCTTCGCAAAGTACGGTGTTCGAATCCTCTGTTTCTAAGAGTACGCAAGACTATGCGACGATCAACCCTCAAGCATTGTTGCAAAATCAGACTGCTGGCCTCGCAACCCCACCAGAAGAGCCACTCGACTCTATGACATCCCTCGTCAAAGTGACTTCCTCTTCGCCAGCGTTGTCACCCACATCTAATAGCTCGTACACCGAGTCAGATGCAGATACGGTCGCTGGAGTGACCACAGTAGTTAAACCCCAAAAGTCGCACATAGACGGTAAATGATACAATTTCTTCTTTTGCAACACTTTTTCTGATATATTTTCGAGCAGATACGGATGAGCTGACTGATGCCGATGCCACAGGGGAAGACGAAGACGATACCGAACCGGCCGACATTGTAAATTTGTCTGCATCCTCGCCAACAACAGCAACATGTGAGGTGCATGGCCACCCTCGAAGGCCTCGAAAGCGCACCATCAAACGATCTTCCAAGAATCCTCAGCTCCGATTCAAGCCGTACCCAAATCCTGAATCGATCAAGACAAAGCGCACTTTTGTGCTGGACGCAGCAGAAGTCCAACCGACCTCATGCGAACATTCCCCGAGTGTGGGGGAAGATGCACAGGAGTCAGATTCTTGTCTTGACGGAAGCCCTGCTCAATCGTCCGCTGACAAGAGTCTGGAATCGAGCATCGAGAACACCAGCGCCGACTCTTCCGAGTCTGATCCCTTATCTCCCCCTACTCCTTTGTCTGAGTCTTCGCATCAGTGCCCCGAGGCTGAATCAGACAGTACCCAACCAGAGATCCAGACCAATACAACTGGCGGGGAATCAACAGAATCTGCTGTTACGAGTCCAGCAGAGGCTGAGGTGTGTGCGGGGAGCCATTCAGATGCGACGGATAAGGAGCCAGAATCCCACAGTAAGGTGGTGGTTTCTGAGGACAGTGCTGCTGGGGAGACAGAGCTGGCATGTGCTGGCAAAGAATCTGTGACTGATGCTTTGGTAGAGCGTCAGGCGAGACAGGGTCCGGGAGCAGAGAGTCAAAGTGAATCGGTCATCGTCGAGAGCTCGCGCATGAGCGAAGAAGGCCCAGCGCCTGTTTCCGACCCTGTCATCATCCCTAGTCTTGAGGGTGAACAGCTTGATTGGGATGAGGACACTGTCATGCAAGAACCCGGCGTTCATGCTACTACTACACATGTTATTGTCATCGTGAGTACTCTTAGTCTTCCCCTTTCTCTAGCACTGGTATTAATCAAGATTTACAGCTTTCGGTCGACATCGGTGACGTGGAGATGAAGGATGTAGAGCCCTATTTCAAGATTGACTCTGATGTTGTAATGGCGGACCCAGACCACGACGTGAATGGATACTATGTAAGTGCCGACATTGGACATTTAATTAATTACGAATTGACTGAGTTGGCTCAAGGACAATTATCTGTATGACACGGATGTTGATATGGTATACTAGATGCGTAAAGACGAGTCGGGCTACGCCCATTCAACTAACCTCGTAAAATTGAAAGTGTGGGTGTATTTCTATCCTAGTTTTGTGATATTCAAACGATAGCTAATGCGATCATCAGGTTTCTCAAGCACAGCGTCCGCGCTGGTTGTATATTATAGCTATTTTGTCTCTTTCTTGTTTTCCTTGCTCTCTGTACTGCTCTTTTGCTTTCGTGTCCTCGTCCAATTGTTCTCCTTTTGTCTTGTTCTCTCAACATAATGTTTGTACTTGTATCGCATCTCTCTCATTCTCTCTCCACTTCTTTACTATACCCTCGCAACTATCCCCGTCCCCCGCTGCTTTCCTTTTTGCTTTCTGTGTACATGATTTGTTGTTGCTATCATTAGTTTTGTGCTTCGTGCTATCATTCTTCATGTTGCTTGGGGCGTTTGTAATTCTGAAATTGGATTGTGTTTTGTCTGTTCTGCCTTTTCCGTATATACGGGAAAGGTTCCATCTCATATTATAGTCTGAAGAAAGTGACTGCTGCAGCCATGGAGGCTTATTCTCTAGTCCGTACTTATTTTAAAAAGGGCAACATATTCCTAGGCTTGACCCGCAGAGTAGGCATGCGATAGGGATGTTGCTTCTTGTTATCTCTCCCATCCCACCGCCGGTGTAACGTGGGTCCTCTGGAATTTCAGTTCCATTTCTTTTTTTTTTTTTTGGTCAAAACTGCAACGAGACTCATCCATCTCTCCACACTTGAGTTGCAAAAGGCCCCCGTCACGTCCTACTTCCACACCGGCAGTGACTTTAACCGACTTTGACACAGGAAAAAGCGGTTGTACCGAATCTACATGCACTTTACGAATGATATCTGTGATAAACCCTCTGGTTGCAACTTGCCGGTTTCTGCTATATATCAGAAGAGGTCTGTCTTCTTCGATCAAGTTCTTCCGGCCGCCTTTATAACGCAACCCGATTGCAGGACATTCAATTTCGAAGCAGTATATTCCCATGCAATTAATTAGAAAGCTTTGTTATCTACCTCGCTCTTGTTTGATTTGGCTACTGTTTCACTTTCAAGGTTCTCGTAGCCTCCTTTTAATTTGATCTGATGCAGTTGGTTTATGATGAAATTAAACATGTGCATGATCAAGCTACGACATCAGTGAATGAGTTTGCCTTTGTTATTAAACGCTGGACATCTCAAGGAAGGCCACCTCTAGCACTTAGGAATGTCTTGACAAGGACTTGAATCTGATGCGTGTCATCGGTAAGTCAGGATCAAACCTCCACTGTTTTCAAACTGATTCTGTTTCCTAGTTGTTCTGATTTAAACGTTTAAAAATACTACTGTCAAAGGTCTATCACACACATCAATCTCCAGTTTCAAACAATCATTTCCGGTGATTAGATCCCTGGAGCGAAGAATACCAGTGCAAAAGAAGCCATCATCGGGATGTGAAAAATGCGGGGTCTGTAAGTATCGTGAGGAATACTACAAAAAGCACAGTACTTGTTTCTTAACCTATTACATACCATTCCGATTCCGACACTCGCTTGAACTAGTACTGAGTGGACATGTCTGCTCCAGATGATAACTTGCCCTCAATAGCCGTCCAAAAGGCAATCATCAGCACCAATCTGAACTCGACATTGCTTTACATATTTCTCATGGGTACGTGGCTATATAAAAGTATCATGAGAAGCTTTGAGCCATGATCTATTAGTGCACAGGTGTATATACTGGGGTATATGCAGTTACCGTTCATATATACATGTGCGTTTATTATTGATAATTCAGCAGGTCTTATGCTGAAATCGATAACACCGAATAGCCTCTAGCAATCGCCACAGTGCTACATACCAGAAGAAAATCGTCATTAGCACAGTGACGGCACTTTACGGTCTACTTATTTTAGAAGCGGGCTTTCAATGGTATTACGCGACATTGATCTTCTGCAGTCAAGGCGATTCAAGGTTGTCGTTATTTTTCGGAAGCGCAGCCGGTGCGCTGTCCATTCCTCCAACAATCACTATTATTTCTATTGTTGTCGAGAACCTTGGCTTTCTGCTGGCCGATCGACTTATGGTACTATCAACCCGACTCTTTATCCAATTCGTGTCTAACTCACGGCATTTTTTATATAGGTTTGGAGATGCTTCAATGCATGTGGAAGATCATTACTCTTCGCATTGCCGTTGACTTTCTTTATTATCGAGTTGGGTGGGTCCGAGTCCAATCAAGTTCTATGTTTTTCTCTATATACTTAAAACGTTCTCATACACTGTAGCGCTCATTATTACCCAGGTTGTACTTGGTCTCCTCGTATATCTAAGGCCAGGCTATGCTACAGAGAAACACGACCACCAGGGACTTGTCGTAGTCGGTTCTATGTTTGGAGCAGTAGCCGCAACCAGTCTGACCGCGACCTTTATTATCTGTCGGCACATTTATACGCGTACCTCGCAGGATCCTCGTTCAAGGAGACGCTACAAAAACATAGTCGACATCCTCATCCAGTCCTCCGCTATCTATGCAGCCTTTTCCTTCATCGTAACTATATGCAGCTCTTTAAATACAGGAGACCTCCAGAGCAACGACCTGATAATTATACAATTGGTCGATTATTTTGAAGGGTTGACTTCTGCCTTATCAGTAAGCATTACCTGCTCGGATTTTCCTTTTTTTTTGGTGGTTTCTAATTGCAATAATCTTTTACAGGGACTCGCGCCAACGCTCATGGTAGCTCGATTGGCGATAGCTTCGGATAGCACCAAGAGTGGGAGCGTTGCGGAATCATCGTCTCTGGCTAGCGTGCCTTCTGATATCATGCCACAACCTTCTAATCTTATGCCACAACCTTCTGACGAGTCCAACAGCACCGTCAGCGGATCCAGTAGACTACTCACGTCAACTCGAGGAGATATACTCCGCAGAAACTAGGGATAGAAATCGAGAAGAATGCGTGTAATAAGTAGTAGTAGCACCATCCCGTCGTAAGTTCCTCATTTGAGTATCTTTTCAAAGATCAATTTGATCGTACACGATTCTAGAATTGTAAATATCTTCCTCACTGTACAATTTATACCAGCCGCTTACCCATGCTTTGCAGTTTCCTCTTTATTCCAGCTAAAATATATTTCCAACTCCAAACACAAAGGTATCGTTGAATGCAGTTTAAAAAACAACAAGGCAATGCCTCGCTCCGCTGCGTCATGAGGATATGTCATTTATTAAGTAGACTTACATCGTCGCTCGCACGTTATGTAGTCAGCAGAAAAAAAATCACGGACTGAATTACTGGGGTATGAATGAATGCTTCAAGTTAACGGACAGTGTCTATTCACTGGGGCGACAGCACCTGGCCAAGATAGCGCGCTGTATAGTACCCACCACGTAGAAAGCGCGAGAGAACTAGGGCGCAGCGGGCAGTGTCGCCGGAAAGACGGCAAGGGTGGTCTTGATGAATCTAGGTAAGCCGGTGTTGTAGAAGTGTGCTGGAAGGCATTTGGACGAATCCAAATATTGAGACTTGATGCAATGATTATGATGTCATACAGCAACCCGACCGCGGAAATGTGCTAGAAAATCGAGGCAAGATTCCAGAGAAGTCCATAGAGGTGGTCAGTCAAGAGACTTGAAGAAAAGGGGGGAGAGAGAGGATCTCAGTAAGTAACAGGTGAAAGAGCAGTCGGCGTGCGGGGGCGAGTGGCGAGTCCGCCAGAAGGTCGTGCGAGTCTGTCTGATGAAGAGAAGAGAGCAAAGAACTTGGAGCGGAAGTGCAGAAGGTCTATTTCGCGAAAAAAAGTCTGGCGGGTCCGGTGGAAGAAAGTATTGCCAATATTGAGAGGTGCATCATTGATCATACTCGCCACTTGTTTGGAAAGCAGGCCCAAGATCGTCATAAGCGTTGCACTCTGCAAACAATGGTGTCGACGGGGCGCAACCCATTTGTCTATTTTTGGACAATTACCAAATCTGGAAGGCGGACACGCGGAGTTTTAAAAGACAATGGGCTCGCTTGGAGTCGGTCGCGAGGAGAACAATGAACGCGTTCTTTTTATTGTCTTTGCCTCTGCCATATATAAAGATGTCCGAACGTATCCAATCCCACTCAGCCTCGTTTACCGTCCCCACTGGTTTCTCGGTCCCCCTTTCCTCGTTTGATTTTCTCATTTCATTAGGCCAGGAGCCTTCACGAACTATTCGACGACACCCTCATTCTTATTACCCAACTTGACGTTTTTCAAAAAGCTATAAAAAT